>Ga0080064_1004413_pt1 | contig 18036 bp, 21 predicted proteins | sample Subgrocontami54m_FD_69260 | JGI IMG/M metagenome (GOLD analysis project Ga0080064, IMG submission 69260) | Subsurface groundwater microbial communities from S. Glens Falls, New York, USA - GMW46 contaminated, 5.4 m (SPADES assembly) (version 2) ...
ATAAGCCCGTTAAGAAAAACCAACCCGTCACCATCGCCTACCTATTCGGTTAGTCAGTCGGTAAGTCCTGTCAAGACGCAGATTGCTTAGTGTTTGTTGCGCATGAAGTGCGCTTACAAACACTTGGCAATTCTGTCTTTACGGGGCTTATCGACTGACTTAGGGTGCGGGGTAGGCTGTGGTGGTGGGCTGGTTTTTTAGGGTTTATGGCTATGCCCGGTTGAGTCGTTTGCTCTTTCGTGTCCGCCAACGACATCCGACCGCCTTAAGCCCTGTTACGGTAAAAAAGGACGCTGGGCGTGAGGATGTGCTTTTGAACAGCACTCACTTGGCCAGCGGCGATTTAAGGGCTTAAGGTGGGCGGGGGAGGTGGTGGACACAAAAGTAAAGTGCGTACCGCACACCGCTTGAGGGCAGGAGCCCGAACCTTAAAACAGGGACGGTAACGGCAAGGCTGAAGATGTAACGCTGGGGTTTGGGGCGGGAGCCCCATTTAAAAGCTGCGTGAGGCCACGCACCTTCAACAATACTTTAGTGTTGTTTTCAGGGGTTTGGGGTACGCCCCATTTAAAAAAACGCGTAGCACCTTTGTTTGAGTTGTAGGCATAGCCGGAAACGAGTTCCGATAAATTCGGGGCCATGCAAAATAAGTGACATTTTGCATAATGTGAATTATGCGTAGTGTGGGCTGCATGCTTTTCGCGGCCCACACTACGCATAATCCCCTACGTTATGTATATTGGCACGTTTTTGCTTGGCCCCGCTCCTTTGCTTGAGCTGTAGGCGCAGCCGGAAGCGAGTGATCACTTCAGTGCGTAGCACAACCGCCAAGCGGAAAAACATCAGTGATGCAGTCCCGCTGTTGTTTTTTCGCTTGGCGTCGAAAAACTGCGTAGCCACCTTAGCGTAACAAAATCAGGTTGCGCTGCTTTATCAGCATCCTGATTTTGTTACGCTCCAAACCACGCTTTTAAAGCTTTTCGGGCGGAAGGCAAGCCCTGATATTCACCGGTCTAAAGTTGCGTGGTTGGATTGGTTCCGATAATGAAAAGGCTATTTCATGCGGGGATATTGAGACCGGTAAGGATTAATGTCCATTTTTTTGATTGATGACATCAGCAGAAGATCGAACAGAGTCGGCAGGAATACCATTGATGCACATGGCCGGCAATGCCGAATACCACAACAGAACGCCGGCATTCAAAACAACCGGATGAATTCCAGGACAGCGCTGAGGCTGATCGAGTCCAGAGCTTCGGAGTAGAACAAGCCTGATCCGTGCCAAGGAAATCGAGGCGGCACTCACACGGACGTGTGTGCCGCGCAGCCAGGGATGGCTTTGTTTGTCCTCTGACCACCAGTGAATTGAGCAAGTCGGTAGGGAGAGCTTAAATGCTTACACGGGTGTAAGCATTTAAGCCGACCGGACGATTTGCGGATTATGCGTAGTGACTGGCTGAGTGCTGAGCTTCGGCGTGGTGCAACGCTGAACTGTGCAACAGAAGTCCGGGCAACACTCACACGGACGTGTGTGTTGCGCAGCCAGGGATGGCTTGTTTGTCCTCTGGCCGCCAGCGGATTGAGCAAGTCGGGAGGGAGTGTTTAAAAGCAGACAGGGACGTTTGCTTTTAAGCCGACCGGACGATTTGCGGATTATGCGTAGTGACTGGCTGAGTGCTGAGCTTCGGCGTGGTGCAACGCTGAACTGTGCAACAGAAGTCCGGGCAACACTCACACGGACGTGTGTGTTGCGCAGCCAGGGATGGCTTGTTTGTCCTCTGGCCGCCAGCGGATTGAGCAAGTCGGGAGGGAGTGTTTAAAAGCAGACAGGGACGTTTGCTTTTAAGCCGACCGGACGATTTGCGGGTTATGCGCTGAGGACTGTTGAGTGTCAGCATTCAGCAATACTTGACCAAAAACCAACCAATCTAACCAAAAGCCACAAACACCGCAGCATCCAGCGCTAAACTCAGTCCTTTTTAACAGCTTTATCCACAGCTTTTGTGGATTGCTTTGCCTTCAACGGTTTATCGCTCTTGATGAATCGACTCAGGCCGTTATTTTCCATCCAGGTATATAAAGTCGTCGGCGAACAGCCGACAATCCGGGCGATGCTGGTCTTATGCACGTCTTTTTTCAGTAAGTCGCTGATCTCGGCTTTTCTTTTATCCAATTTCTTTTCAGCGCTCACACCGCCTTTTGGCCTGCCCAACGGCAACCCGGCGGCTTTGCGCTTGGCCAGGGCTTCGGTGGTTCTGGCGCTGATAAACTCGCGCTCTATTTCGGCGGCCAGTCCCAGCACCACGGCGGTTATTTTCGAATTCAGGGAACCGTCCATGATCATGTTGGATTTGGCAACATGGACGATGATTTCTTTAGCTGCGGCTTCCTGAAGAATTTCCAGCACCTGTAAGGTCGATCTGGCCAGTCTGGATATTTCGGCGACTAATAACACGTCACCGGCTTTGGCTTGTTCGAACAGTTTGCCCAAGTCCCGATCTTTCCAGCTTTTTTTGCCGCTGACGGTATCGTCAATGAAGGTTAACGGTTCCAGGTTGTTTTTCTGGGCGTAGGCAATGACGCCGTGGCGCTGGTTGTCCAAATCTTGTGCATCGGTACTAACGCGAATATAGGCGAACGTTGTCATTGAATTACCTCCAGACTTAGGGGTATTATTGTATCCAATTTAAACGCTTGTTTAAATTGGATAACATGATTTTTTGGCGCTTTCCCCTGTATTCTCCATAGCTTTGAATTGAAACTCGACGAAAACGTGACGTTTTTTGAGGTAGAAGTATGCGGTTTTTGACGATAAAAAAACACCAACGGCCACGCAAAGATGGCAAGCCACACGCTCAAGCGTTCGTGGTGACGAAAACCAGGAAGTATGGCCCAGTCATCGAACAGAAAGGCATTTCGATCAAAAAGCCGGTGCTGATCACCGGCGCTCATGCCAGCGGCAAGAGTTATTGGCTGGATCGGCTCAGGAAAGACGCCGCGCGAATCTGGGCGTCCAAAGCCGATACTGTCCCTTTATACCTTGCCGCCGTCCGTCCCCTGTCCGCATGGACGGATACTAAAGATTTGGCGTTATGGTGGGCTAGCCGCGAAAATCCGGATGAAGATCGGCATTGGACTAAACTGAAAGCCTGGGAACGCCAAGATGCGCTACCTGCGTATCTGGCGGAAACCGGGGCTATTCTGTTTGTCGATGACGCGCATCATTTGAGTGGACGTAAGCTAAAGATTACCCAGGATTGTGTCCGAGCCGCCAAGGTTTGGGTGATGGCGGTCGCCGATGAAGGCAGGCTTTCGCCGGGTCTTCGCAAAGACGTCTTGGCGGCTGAACCGCAAACCTACCGCTTGGATTCTGAAGTAGCCTATGATGCGACTACCGCCATTATGTGGGCGCTGATAGCGGCCTGTACCACGATGGGTTATTGGGAGTTGGCTATGGTGCTGGGAGGTTTAAAAATGTTCGCAGGGGGGAGCCGTGCCGCTAAACAAAATTAAAATTCTGCTGGCCTGGGTCTGTTGCTTTTACGCTGTAAGCGTAGCGCAAGCCCTAGATGATCGGCCACCGTTGATCATCGATGAACCGGCGCCGGTACCGGAACAGGCCAAGCCGCCGCCCGACATCAAACCCTATGAAATACCGACGATGCGCGGTAATAAGCGCGATTTTCATCATACCCCGCCCATCAAGCTTGCCCCGGTCATCGATGCCGATGCCGTGTTTAAAATGATCGTGAACTGTTTTCCGGAAAGGCCGGATTGGGGACTGGAAGTTAAAGCCGTTTCCGGTGCGCGCTATACCGACAATAGCGGGATCAGCACCTTCGATACCGCCGGGCTGTCCAAATACTACGCTGGCATTGTTGCGGAAATGCCGTTATACAGCGCCGAAGAGCTGCATAAACAACGCACCCAGGAATACCAGCGCCGGGGCGAAATCGCGCAAAACGTGGCTAAATTGCTGAAAGGTTTGGCCGACCGGCAACGAGCGCTACGCATGGTGGGCATCAATGAAAGCGTCGAAGCGCGGAGCCAATACCGAGTCAATGAAGGGCTGGCACCGGCTGAAGAACAAATCGCCAACTTAAAGGCGGTGGCCGACAAGGTCGGCGATTTGGACGAAGCCAATGCGGCGTTAGTTGCCGCCCGGCTGGCCCTGGTCGGTCAGTGCCGTGACGACATAGCGGAAAACGTCAACGACTACCTGAAGGAAATAACGCAATGACGCCCATGTGTGAAAATATTCTCGATGATCCAGCCACGTCTTTTTGGCTCAAGAATGCGTTGCGATCCGCACTTAATCGTGACCCGGTTGACGCTTTGAATGATGCGGAAGTGCTGGTTGTGGCTCTCAAAGAACGGCTTGATTTTGTTTTTAATGAAGAGGCCACAGAATGAAAAAACCGACTGAGGAAAAGAAGATGCCGGCTGAAGATGAAGTGGGTTAACCATATCGCCATTGCCGGGAGTATTGCCGCAGTCTGGCGGCCGGAACTGGTACCGCTGGCCGTGCTCGGTTCTACAGCGCCGGATTGGTTGGAATGGCTTTACAAGGCGACTGGACGCCATGTTAGACATCGAACCGTCACCCATTACCTTTCCGTCTGGTTGTTTGGCTTGCTGTTCGGGCTGTGGGTCTGGGATTGGCACCATGTCATCGCCGCCTTTTGCGCCGGCGGCCTGTCGCATGTGCTTGCCGATGCGCTAACCATCCAGGGTGTGCCGTTGGGTTGGTGGAGCGACCGGCGCTTTCATCTGTTCGGTGGCCGACTGCGCACCGGGCAAATGGGCGAATATTGGGTCGCCGGGGCGTTGGTGCTGGCCTGCGTAGGATTTTCGGTGGTCACGCGCAACTTTGGCGCATCCGAATACAGCCCGTTTTTCTGGGATTATGCCGATTATTATCACCAGGGGCTGATCGATGGCCATGAGTGGAAAACAAACCGGTTCCGGTGGTTGTGATGCAGAATAGATGACGCAACCGTAGGGGTTAGAAGCCTATTTTTCTGGACAATCCCAATAAAAATGCCATATAAACCGATCTATGAACCACATTTACCTAGAGCGGCACGACCCGGACAAAAACCTTCACCGGTTTTATCAGATGTTCGTAACGCCCGGCATATTCGGCGATTGGTCGCTGGTTAGGGAATGGGGCCGGGCGGGATCGCCCGGAACGGTGCGCAAGGATTGGTTTGATACCGAAGAAGAAGCGTGGATCGCCGGAGAGAAGTTAAAAGCACTTAAAGAGAAGAAAGGGTACGCACAGCGTACCCTTTCGGGCTATAAAGAGCAGAGTAGTTATAACTACTACTTAAAGTTAAAGTAGCTGTAACTTATGAAAAAGAACTATTTCATTTGTTGTAGATGTAGTAGATAGTTTGAGAAGAAAGATACATCTACAGGTACAAGCTAAAGCTAAAGCTAAAACACTTAAACAAGGAACTTCTATAGGTACAAGTAAGGAGTAGGTCCGGTAAAAACAGTTCTTTCATATAGTAAAAATAATTTTTACTATATGAAAGAACATCTGATACAATCTGTACCAGTTACAAGCGTAATGCAGCTACTGCTACTTTTAAATAGAAACCGGTGGTAGGTGGTTCGAGTTACAGCGGACATAAAAAACCCCTAGCAAGTTCTCGTCTTACTAAGGGCGAAGTGGTTAAATTAAGTTCTTCACAAAAATATCATAAAAACATCGCGCAATGATGTAATGAGTTATTTTCTGTAAAGAGCGTTTTAGTCGAGCTTTCTTTCTATTTGACATATTAAATCCATTCACACATTAAAATATAGACTCTAAGAATCTCTCTCAGAGATCTTTGTATCTGAATGTGCTACCATTCAGATACAATTTTCATTGTCGCATTTAAATTGTGTTTCTACAATCTTTTCGTATGCGCGAAATAAAAACTAACTGTCCACCCTATAAAAACCATCATCGAGCTAAACACTCCCCCCCATCCCCTCAATAAACGTATCAATAAACGCCTTAATCTTTTCGCCCACGCGTTCAATAATTGACTTACGTTGCAGTATCTTCGGCTTAAAACTCAGTGCGCTGACAATCTCTTGTTCGCGGGGTAAGCGGTTGGCAAAGATATAATCATTCAACAACTTTTCAAGCTGCTCGGGCACAATCTGCTCTTCCTCGCATAAGGCGCTAAAGGCTTTTTGTTTGTTGTCCGCCCAGAAGGATTCAAACGCGGCAATCACATTGTCCGTGGGTTTAATGTTGGGCAGGTTCTCGTCAATAAAGGCCTGAATCAGCAGTTTCTTGCTGCGTAGTTGCATTTCGCCCGTTACTATATCGACAATTTCTTTTTGACGTTTCGCCCGGTCTACGGGGGCCATTTTACTCAAGGTCATTAACAGATTGAGGATATACGCCACGTTAATCTCGTCACGGTGAATCAGGCTTAACTCAAAATCTACATCCTCCAGGATCGAGATTTTCTCTTTGCCCTGGCCGCGTTCAACCTTGTCGTAAACATCCAGATACTTGGATTTGTAATCTTCAAAGGTCTGCGCCGGTAAACTCAAATCGGCCTCGTCAAAATCGGCAAACGTGGTCAGTATATTTTTGACGCGCAACAGCTCCCTGAAGCGGATCACAAACGCCAGTTGTTCTTTTTCGCTGGGCAAGGCATCGACACTTTGCACCGTGGGAGCAATTACCTGCAACTCTTCAACGGCGTTGTTAAACGCTTTTACATAGTCTTCATAGGGTTCTACCAACACCGTTTCTTTGGCGTCTTTGTTGGAAAATAAGGCAATCGCTTCATCGGTGGCGGCTTTCAGGTTACGAAAGCAGACAATATTCCCCTGTGATTTTTTCTCATTCAAATTGCGGTTAGTGCGAGAAAACGCCTGTATCAAGCCGTGATACTTCAGGTTCTTATCTACATACATGGTATTAAGACGCGGACTATCAAACCCGGTTAAAAACATATTCACGACCAGCAATATATCAATCTGCCCGCTACGCACCCGCTTGGCAATGTCCTGGTAATAGTTATAAAAGGTCTGACTGTCTTTCGTGCTGTATTTGGTGCCAAACAGCGCGTTATAGTCGGCAATAAATTCATCCAGTTTGTCACGGCTGGATTGATTGATACGCGCACCGGTGGGCAAATCCGGCGATTCTTCGGGTATCAAGCCGCTGATTAAACCATTCGCCTCCGGATCTTCTTCATTGGCCGCATAACTGAAAATAGTGGCAATCTTTAACGGACGAACGGCGTCCGCTTGCTGGCGCTTAAACAGCTCATAATACTTAATCAGCGTGGCGACACTGCTCACGCAAAACATCGCGGTAAAATCCGGTGTTTTGGTTTTTTGCCGGTGGTGGGTCAGAATGTAATCGGTAATCTTGTCCAAACGTTGCGGACTTTCCAGCAACTCCTTGGTATCAATCGCTTCGACTTCAATATCCAGTTCATTGGCGCTGTCCTTGCGTTTATATTTGCCGACATATTCCACCGCAAAGCGCAGTACGTTTTCATCACGGATGGCATCGACAATCACATACTTATGCAGGCATTCACCAAACAGCGAAGCGGTGGTTTGTTGGTTGCCGATAGAACCGAAGGCGTTATCGGCAAAAATAGGCGTGCCGGTAAAACCGAACATTTGCGCGTTGTTGAAGAATTTCTTAATGTTCTGGTGGGTATCACCAAACTGACTGCGGTGGCATTCATCGAAAATAAACACAAACTTCTTGTCTTGCAGGTGTTCAATCTTGCCCACATAACGCTCTTTCATAATCGCGTTATTGAGTTTCTGGATCGTGGTCACAATCAGTTTGGTGCTTTCATCCGTCAATTGCGCCACCAGTTTATGGGTGTTGGTGGTACTGTCCACGCTGCCTTTAGAAAAGGCATTAAATTCATTGGCGGTCTGAAAGTCCAGGTCCTTACGGTCAACCACAAACAGCACCTTATGCACCTTGGGCATGCGCATAATAATCTGGCTGGCTTTAAACGAGGTCAGCGTTTTACCGGAACCGGTCGTGTGCCAGATATACGCGTTATCCATGCTGTTTTTTACCCGGTCCACTAACGCCTCAGTTGCGTAAAACTGATAAGGCCGCAGGATCATCAGGCATTTGCTGGTTTCATTGATGACGGTGTAATGGGTGACCATCTTGGCGATATGACAGGGCTTTAAGAATTCCGCCGTAAAATCGTATAAGTCCGATAAGCGGTTATTTTCCTTATCGGTCCAGAAAAAGGTTTGCTTGAAGGATTGCTTCAGGTTATTACTGAAATACTTGGTATTCACCCCGTTGCTGATAATAAACAACTGCACATACTGAAATAAGCCGGCACCCGCGTCATAAGAATCATGCTGGTAACGATTCACCTGATGAAACGCCACTTTAAGCTCGGCGCCGCGACGTTTAAGTTCAATCTGCACCAAGGGCAGGCCGTTGATTAACAGCGTCACGTCATAGCGGTTTTTGCGCTTTCCTTCCATAGTCACCTGGTGCGTGACTTGAAACTCATTCATGCACCACTCATCACAATTTAAAAAACTGATATAAGCCGTGTCGTCATTGTCGCGTTTTAACGCAAACTTATCGCGTAATAACTTGGCTCGCTCGAAGACGCTGCCGGTATTCAGGTGGTTAAGCAGGCGCTCAAATTCAGGCGGGGTGAGGGGTGTGATTTGGTTATGAATTTCCAGTTGCCGCTTTAAATTAGCCAGCATATCGGCTTCATGCTCAATACGCACAGGGCTGTATTCCATGCCTTTAAGCTGGGCAATCAGGGCTTCTTCCAAGGCGTATTCGGATTGGGTCATTTTAACTTCTCAAATAAATAGACGCTGTAATAAATCTATTGAGAAGATAAATCACTTTTATATGTCTCCAATTCTTCTTCATAAGACGTAAGGTCTTGATGAAAGAGAGCTTTGCTATAAAGCAGACCGCCTGTCATAGGGTTTATTTCATCTAAAAACTGATTAAAATCTGGATTTTCTTCATATCTAAGCGGCTCTTGATACGACAAGTCAATTGATAAAAACAGGTGTAAAAGATACGAAGCAAAAGCATCTGTGAAAGATTTTATCGTTTTAGCAAGCTGAACAGAGCTTCGCGTTTTTTTGGGTAGGGTCTTGCCGTGAGAAATATCACCTCTTTCATTTCTGAGTTCAGTGATACGTTGTACAACAGAAATTAATCTTTTGAGTAAGTCATCTTCACTATCAAGGATTTTTTCTAATAGTTTTTCTTTTGCATTTTTTAATAATACATGTACATCTGTGTCGCTTGCTTTTTTCTCGCTATAAGTCGAATCTAATCGCTTCAAAATATTTTTTGCAATGGATTCCAGCAGCGATTTACAAGATTCAATTGAAATATCAGGCTCATTCTCAATGTTAACCTCAATTTCTAACAACAAGGTTTCATATTCAGACAACCATTCATTGGCTGAAATATTTATATCGATAATGTTACGAGTTAAAAGCATATTTTAATGCCTCATGAAAACATCTGCTGTAACAAGCCTTGTTTGTAGCTTTTCAGCGCGTTTAGTTGGTTTTGATTGTGGCTGATTTTACGGTCCATGGCGGTGAGAAAGTTGGCTATTTTGGTTTGTTCGGGGAGTGATGGAACTGGAATTTCAAATTTTGAAAATTCAGTTTTATTTATTATTGGCAATGTAGTATTTGCCTGAGTAGATTTAATATATTCAGTAATGCTTAAAAGTGCGTAATAAACATATTCATTATTAAATGAAGATTTAGGAACTAATGAATTAATTTGCTGGTTTGTTATACAAGGATTTACCGATAATGACATTTTGCCAATTGATGCAATGCAGGTAAACATAATGCTATTTTTAGGCAATATTTTTAAACTTGCATTATTTTCAACAGTTCGCTGTGTTTTAAATTGATATTTTTCTTCTGTAATATCTGTCGGCGTTACAAACTGAATATCACCATTCCAAAGACTTATATTTGTTGTACTTGGTGTTTTTCCAGTGATAATTGCACCAACTCCCCCCAAACTCTCATCCTCCCACTCAGGAAATTCACGCCCGTCATCGTCTTTAAAACGCAGTTGTTGGCTAAAAATCTGCTGCATCACACCTTTTTTGTAAAGCGCTAACAAGTCGCCCTTTTGCGTGAGCTGAGCTATTTTTTCATCCACCGCCGTGAGAAAGTTGGCGATTTTGGTTTGTTCTGGGAGGGTTGGAATAAAGACCTTTTGACTATGAACATCATTTCTATTTAGCGTTGGAACACCTGAGCCAGTACCAAACCTTGCTAAATCAAATTTTATATAAAAATAATATACAAACTTTGGAAAGTTATTTTTAAAATCTGTAACCCATAATGATGTATTGTGGGGCCAATAGTTTTCCTCTACATAAGTTACGTTTCCAATTGTCCCAGACCTTCCAGTTACTACACCAGGCGCAGCAGCTTTATATTCATGATGGTGTTTTAAAATACCATTAGAAAACACAACGGGAAACTTGCCATTAACAATTGTACTGACTGGTAAATCAAAACCCCTTTGTAACGGTGCAAAATCTAAAACTAATGTTTCTTTCCACTCCCCGCTAAACTCTTTAAATCGCAACCGTGGCACATTCATAAACTTCCCTCTTGTATTACAAACGGCGGCTTAATGCCCAACTCCAAACAAAACGCGGCAATGGTGGCATCGGTGCTTTTACTGGTCTGTTCCAGTTCAGTCAATTGCGCGGCAATCGCATTTAAATCAATCGCGTCTTCAGCTTCAAAGGTATCGACATAACGGGGAATGTTCAGATTGTAATCATTGGCTTTTATATCGGCCAACGAGGCAACATGGCTGTATTTAGGCTCATTGCTGCGGTTGCTATAAGCCGAAACAATCCTGTCGATATGCTCAGGCAACAGCTTGTTTTGGGTTTTGACCTTTTCAAAATGCTGGCTGGCGTCAATAAACAAAATATCATCGGGATTCTTACGGCATTTTTTAAACACCAGCACACAAGTGGGAATACTGGTGCCATAAAAGATATTCGCCGGTAAGCCAATCACCGCATCCAGGCAATTGAGTTGTTCAATCAGATATTGCCGTATATGCCCTTCCGCTGCGCCGCGAAATAATACGCCATGCGGCAATACCACGGCCATAATGCCATCGTCTGCCAAGTGGTAAACCATGTGCTGAACAAAGGCCATATCAGCTTTAGTGGCCGGGGCCAGTCTGCCATAAACACTAAAGCGGTCATCACTCATAAACAACGGGTTTGCGCCCCAATGCGCGGAAAACGGCGGATTGGCAACAATGGCATCAAAGCGTAACTCGCGGTGCTGTGGATGCTCCAGGGTGTTTTCCTGGCGTATATCAAAATCCGCATAATGGACATCATGCAGAATCATGTTCATCCGGGCCAGGTTGTACGTGGTGCGGTTGAGTTCCTGCCCGTATATCTTGATTTTGTAATCTTGCGCGGCTTCCCGTTTTACCCGTAACAATAACGAGCCGCTGCCACAGGTCGGATCATAAACATTTTTCAGGTTCTTATTCTGGCTGGTCACCAGTTTGGCTAACAGGATGGATACCGGCTGCGGGGTATAAAATTCACCGGCTTTTTTACCTGCACCACTGGCAAATTCGCCAATCAGATATTCGTAAGCATCGCCCAGCACATCGGCGGTGGCATCGCTTAAGTTGAAGTCGATCTGGTCCAGGTGGATTAATACCTTGGTGACCAGCTCATTTTTGGCTTTTTCGCTGTTGCCGAGTTTGGATGAGGTTAAGTCCAGGTCTTCGAACAGGTTATTGAAGTCATCGGCGCTGTCGGTGCCGAGCGTGCTTTGCTCGATGTTTTTTAAGATGCGGGTAAGGTCGGGTAGGATGAAGTTATGGCCTTCGCCTTGCGCATGGGTGTCTGCCTGATTATTGCCTTTCATGGCAATGGCATGGAAGAGTTCCGAGGGTTTTAAGAAGTAACCCAGTTCCTTGACGGTGGCGTCTTTAACCGCTTCTATATATTCAGCGCCTTCCTCGCTGTTTTCATTCAGGCTGGCGAATTTAAGGCCATCTTCCTCAAGCATTGAATCTGCGTAACGCTGTATTTTTTCTGACAGGTATTTGTAAAAGATAAACCCTAAAATGTAATCCCTGAATTCATCAGCACCCATCTTGCCGCGCAAGGTGTTGGCGATATTCCAAAGCTGTTGTTGTAACTGGCGGCGCTGCTCTTCTGACATGTTTTTTCTTTAAATTCAGTGTGGGCAAAAAAGAGACAAACTCTTTTTTCATTAATTGTAGTGGATTGCCTAGCGGTGAATCTACTACGGCAATTAAGTACCAAATAGGTATTAAATAAATACTAAAAAGGCATGTTTTTAATACTAAAATTGTATTGAAATTATCCTTCTTCCTGCATTTCCTTAGCAAGCTTCAGCATCGCATAGCGGATAAAATTCAGCTTGGTTCGACCGCTTAATTGACTGGCGATTTCCAATTGCTGGTGTTCATATTCATTGAACGGCACACGGATCGCTTTGTAGTCTCGGATGGCATTTTGATTCAATGCGGGCGGTTGGGCATTTGTCTGAGTCGAAGGAACAAGCGGCCCATCTTCGGCACCGGCCACAAAGGCTTCGATTTGTTCGGCGGACGGTTTAGGTGTTGAGGCTTTAGGTTCTCTGCGTTTGACCATTACATTATCTCCGCCACCAATTTTTTGATTTCATCCTTTGCTTTCGGGTTGTCCATTTCGACCACGCCTAAGCCGTCGCTCATTGCGTCGCGGTAGCATTTACGGTCATGAAGGATGGTCGTCAATAGCTTTATGATTGGGTAATCGTTCAGGCAAGTACGGGCGTCGGTTTCTTCATTGATGGCCGGATTGGTGGGGGCCATGGTGAATAGGCCGAATACAGCTAAATTGGGATTGACGTCTTTAGCCTGGACGATGATCTCCTGCATTTTCGGTAGGGTGTCCAGGTCGGGTTGTGACGGTCTGAACGGCACCACCAGAACATGGGCTGCGGTCATTCCGGTGCGCAGTTCGCGGCTATCCCGACCGGCGGCATCGACGATGACAAAGCCGTAACGTTTGTCTAAGTCGAGCAAGGTATCCCGGATATTTTCATATTTTTGCACGCAATGCACTTTGGCCAGGGCGGTATTGGCGGTCCGATCCATCGCCCAGTTTGCGGAGGTGCATTGCCGGTCGGCGTCGACCAGGACAACGTCGTGTCCCTGGTTGGCCAGATCGGCGCAGATATTAACGGCGGTTGTCGATTTTCCGCAGCCGCCTTTTTGGCTGCCTATTAGGATTATCATAGCGGTGTCTTTTAAGTATTAAAGTGGTACTAAAATTATACCTTAGTAGTTCCTTTTTGGTGTTATTTTTGTGCTATAGCGTTCGCACATCAAAATTAGGTTTTTAAATCTCCTCTCCCCAACCCTCTCGGCAACTGCTCCTGCGTTGCTCTACTTTCTGCATCCGTGCAGTCGTCCAGCAGGGGAGGGAGTAAAGGTGCCGATAAATAGGGAATTCTATTTTGGCATTCCCAGGTGAACCAAAATGGCATTCTCGACTGCAAGCATGTCGGCCTTTGATAAGGTGCAGATTTTGTTTTTTAATCGGCTTTTATCTGCGGCCATGATTTGATCGGCCATCGCTTTGCCTGGTTTTTCGGCCAGCGTTACTAACGCTTCACCTGGATACTGTCGGTCTGTATTGCTGGTTATCGGTACGACCACAACGCGCAATAAATTTCGGTTAGCGGCGTCATTACTGACAATGACCGCCGGACGCGTTTTACGGATTTCGCTGCCCACGGATGGGTCGAATTCGACCCACCAAACTTCACCTCGCTTCATGGGTCATGTCACCGGCAATGGCGTTGCACCATTCCATCGCTTCGTCTTCGCGCTCTTTGTCTGCGGCCATTGCTTTGTATCCGGCATCCATGCTGGTATCCATGACATGGGGTCTTAGCAGGTCTTCTATAAACTGGCTCATTTTTCGTTTGCCGACCGTTCGATAAAGACCTTCATAAACGGCTTCATCGAGGGTGATGGTCATTTTTTTGTGCATCATAGTCTCCTAACACTTTATACGTATTACATATTATAGCATGGGTTTTTACGGTGCTATTTGGGTATTAAAACGGTACTAAAAATACACCTTAATGATGCTTATTTGGTATTAATTTAAGAATCGTCATTCCGGCAGGGATTCACGTCAGGCTATCCTGCCTGACGCCCTTCGGGTAAATGCAAATCTGTTCCAGACAGATTTGTGCCAGAATCCAGGCTCCATGGATGGATTAAAGCTTACCATCCCTGGCACTGGATCCCCGCTCCCGGCGGGGATGACGAGCTTGTGTGTAATCTGACAAAGTAGAACTAAGCTGATCCAGTAGGATTCACACCCAATTGTCCAGGATGAGCGGTGCTTCGATGCGTTCATAATGGCGGCTGTTGTTGGTGACCAGTACGGCACCGGCAGATAGTGAGTGTGCCGCAATCATCATGTCTAATTCGCCGATGGGCTGGCCGGTGCTAACGAGTTGGTGGCGGATTTCTGCATACCAATCTGCCGCTTCGGTATCCCACGGAAGAATACGCACAATTTTCAGGAACTGACGCACGGCCAGATGCAGGCGGTGATCGCTGGGCAAGCGTTTTAAACCGTATTGCAATTCGGCTCGGGTCATGACCGAGATGCAGACCATTGACGGCACCAGTTCCGCCAGCTTTGCTTCTATTAAGGGCGATTTTCCTTTGATCAGGTAGCTGGCTGTATCGGTATCCAGCATGTGCAGCATCACAAGCGATCTGCCTTGCCGCGCGGGCTCAATTCATCATCAAAGAGGCCGCGGTCTTGCGGCAATACATTCATCGGGCGCTCGGCCATGAAATCGGCGGGAACGTCAATCGCATGCAACAACTCGAAGAATTCGTTCCAGGTTTTAGCGCCTGGTCGATTCGACAGCACTACATCACCGGTTGCATCGTCCCGCGATACATAGACTTCGTCACCGTCGAAACGAAACTCGGCAGGAAGGCGGACGGCTTGGCTGGCCCCATTTTTGAAAAGTTTTGCAATACGGGTTTCTATCATCGTAGCGCTCCTGGTGTTTATAAAAGTATATACACAAGTATATATTATTTTAACAAAAACAAAACTTATCCGGAGGTTGTTTAGCTGCGGATGAGCCGAATTTGACGCATTCTAGGCGGTGTAATTTTTGCGCTATTTTGGTATTAAAACGGTACTAAATTAATACCAATAAGACACTAATTTTATACTATTTATATGCTAAATATTAGGATGCGTTGGAAGCGCAATAAAACTTCATCATTTCGTGGTTATGGCCACTTTTGTTAGGGCTTTCGGATACGAGCGAAAAGGTTTTCGCGCTGCCGTTGCATGTTGGTTTTAACAACAGCGTGAGGTATCCATACCGTGGCCGGGTCGTCGGCTTCTTTCAACGCCAATTCGACTTGTTCCCAGAACCACTGGTTAAACAAACGTGTTGTGGTCGATGGTTTCGGCGCTCATATCGATATCTACGTCGCTTTTGATTAAGAAAGGCTGATTGTCATGCGTAATCGCAAATTAGCGCAAGAATGTAGGTCGAAGATCGCTCTCATATCGACAACCTGTTAACCGCTTTTAACGAGTAGCGTAGCGAAGCTAGCGGTTCAGTTCGCAGAAGTTGCAGATGAAGAGTTTTTATCAAAATAGCGGCGTAGCCTCCTTATTGGGCGATAGCCCTTTAAAAAAAGGCGGCGCAGCCTCCTTTTCTGTTCTGAAAAATAAACTGTTTTTAGTTCCGCCACTTAACCGACTTGTTGCCGACACTTAACTTTCAATCCGGGAAAGCTTCTGAAGTATTACCGACACTTATTTTTTTGCCTGCGCCGGAAATTCATGTTTTCCTGGTCAGTGCTTAAATCGAGGGGTATTTTTACGGGAAATTGTCGGCACAAGGCCGGTTTATTGCGGGTAATGTGGTGTTTTTCTGGGTGTTATCGGGTGATCGGCAATAGGTTACCCTACCGGTGCTTTGCCGGTATGCTGAAATGCCCTTCGACAGACTCAGGGCGAACGGGGTGGGGGAGCTACCAGCGTCTAACTGGTATCGGGGTTTAAAATCTTTCTCGCACCGGTGAAAAATGCCGATACCGGCGACATTTCCCCTTTACGCTGCGCTGTATCCGCTGCCGGGTCTGCTGATGCTGGGTTGCCGTTGTTTATGGCATTTAGGCCCATTTGTATGTTGGCCAGCTTTTTTCTGTCTTGTTTTTTATTTTTCTTTTGTCGTCTCTCTATCGCCCTTTGCTGTTCATGTCTCAGCCAATCATGAAAGCCCAGGGCGGTAAAAAGATGTTTGCTGACGGTGCGTATTGCGGCAATGCCTTCGTAGATTATGTCGCTGATTTTCGTGCATATCGGATGCACAGTTATGATTCCGGCTGCTTTAAGGTCATGTATTGCCCGTTCTGCCCGCCTTTCGCCTAGTCCTGATTTCTCGGCGAGAAATGGCATGGTAAGCCCGGCCATGCTGCCGTCCACCTGGGGAATGCCGACGCGTAGCGTTACGAGATCGGTGTAATGCAGGATGCAGCCAAGAATAGCAATGCAGCCTTCGCGGCGTTCACTGCGTTGTTGACGATCGGATTCGTTGGCCGCGTTCAATAGCGGCAAGGTGCCGGGATCTTGGTAAAATTTCTGGATAGCAATGATAATCTTCCGCAAAATTTGCGGCCGATTAGCGTGATTTTCGGGGGGGACAAAATGACGCGGTGTTTCTGGACAATGCCCACAATTGTTTCCGCTATTTTTGTTTTCTGAATTTGTGTTATTATTATGCATTGTCTCCCCTGCCGTTAACAGGGTTGATAAAAGGAACACGTCCCGGTGTCTCCCTGAGTGGTATCAGGATTGATAACGGGAACGAAGCCCGACTCTTGCAGGAGTCGGGCTTTTTTTTGTTCAACTTTCTATAAAAAACGCGATTGTAACTTAATTCTAGGTGTTAGAACGTATTTTTGTCACAATCAGGTAACTTTCTGGTTTAATTCAGCTGTTTAAGTATGTGCCACTGGCGGTATCGGCTGCACTGAAAGACGCATCCCCATTGCCTTGAGAATCGCAGAAAAGCTACTGAGTGCAGGGTTGCCCTCTGCCGACAAGGTGCGGTAAAGCTGTGTTGGATTCAGGTGGGCTTGTTCGGCTACGGCTTGCACTCCGCCGAATGCTTTTGCCATTTGTCTGAGGGCAATCAAAAGTTCGCCTTGATCGCCATCCTCAAGAATGCTGTTCAGTAGTTGTAGCGCGTATTTCGGGTCTTCCCGGTACATCTCGGCCATTGCTTCATCGTGCGTTCTATCTTTCATCGCCCGTTCTCCTTTGCCAGTCTTGCCAATATTTGCAAGCGCGGTCGATGTCCGCATCTTGCGTTCGCTTGTCGCCAGCGCACAGCAGCAACACAATGTCTTTGCCTGCGATAGCGTAATACACCCGATAACCTGCGCCAACGTCGATACGCAGCTCCCACACACCATCGCGGCAAAATTTATGGTCGCCAAAGTTGCCTTGCTCGATACGGTTCACTCGCCGATCTACGGCAATCCTTGCCGTTGTGTCATGCTGTTTGCGTAGCCAATCAAGATAAACATCTTTCTCGTCGTCGGCGGTCAGGTAATGGCGTATTTTATACATGGCACATGTTCGTTAATAAACGAACACTTGTCAAGTGTTTCTATTTCCGCTTTTTGTCTGCTTCTGGCAATAAATCCACCACAGAACAGCCTAACGCGGCGGCAATGCCGCGCAGTGTGTCTATTTTTGCATTATCTTCGCCTTTTTCGATCCGGCTGATCATGGCCTGGGTCACGATGCCCGATTTTTCGGCCAGTTCCGCTTGAGTCCAGCGTTTGGCCTCGCGGCGTTGCTTGATGTTTGCGGCAATGCTCATTTTTGCTCTTGTTCTCTTTTCCGTAGCATCGCTTTAATCTTGGTCCCTTTGGTCTTGGCC
>Ga0080064_1004419_pt1 | contig 18018 bp, 11 predicted proteins | sample Subgrocontami54m_FD_69260 | JGI IMG/M metagenome (GOLD analysis project Ga0080064, IMG submission 69260) | Subsurface groundwater microbial communities from S. Glens Falls, New York, USA - GMW46 contaminated, 5.4 m (SPADES assembly) (version 2) ...
GGAGTAAGAGAAGTACCCGGCGTGCGGCCCACGGTAAGGAGGGCGACGATTTCGGTGGATTGCAGCGGCGGGTCAGAACGGGAGGACACGTTGAGCTTGGCGATGGGCCCGGAAAAATTAATGGTAACGGTGATGCCGCGGACTCTGGTTTCCAGATCGAGATTGAGAACCGGTTCAACGGAGACAGGGTTGAAAAAACTGATATCGCCCTGGCGGATGTCGTAGCGGTTGCCAAAGAACCTGATCTCGCCCTGATTCACGGAAACGCGGCCGAGCAGGACCACCTTGGCAGGGGAGCCGCGAAGGCGCAGATCCGCTTCCGGCTGTATGTCGCGCGTCAGCGATGTCTGGAGCTCGGCATCGGGCGAAGTCTGGATGTGAACGTCCAGCTGCATGCCGCGGAGAAAGTCATTGGGTGGGGCGGGTGTGGACACGTTCGAGCTGGCCTGCGCCAGCAGGCTGCCGAGGTCGGTTTGGGCATTGAGGCCCATTTTTGTTACAGTCACCTGCCCGCTCAACATGCTCCGCTCGGCCGTGCCGGAGAGATTGAGGGCGGCATCGAGTGTGGTACTGACGGCCTCGGGGTAACGGACCCGCACGCGCTGCGCATTGGCTTGGAGGCGGTAGACCAACTGCTCTCCGCCGAACCCGATGAAACCGCCGAGCTTGAGATCACCGCCGCCGGTCCGCGCCGTGAAGCTCTCAATGGTGGCCCGGTTGCGATCAAAAATCACCACGCCGTTGGCACGGTCCAGGCCGTTGGGAACACCGCGCAAGTAGAAAGATGCGTCCTTGATTTCCAGGCGTCCGGTCACCTGGGGCTGGGAAAGAGATCCCCGGATGGAGGCCTCCAGAGTGGAGGTGCCGGTGGCAATGACGTCCGGTTCCCAGGCGGCCAGCGCGGGCATGTTGAGGCTTCCCTTGAGCTGCAGGTTCCAAGGGCTCCGGGAACGAAACGCGATGAGGCCGGAGGCTTCCAGGTCAGTTCCTTCCCCGATCATGTGCGCGGACTGCAAATGCAGACCCTGGTTGTCGAGCAAGGCGACCATGGGATCCCGATTGCGAAGCGTTTTGCTGGTGGAGGTCTTGACGCGTTGTTCAATTTCCAAAGTGGTGATTTTCACCGCGGCGGTCCAATTCTCCGTACGCAGAAGGGACCCGGAGAATCCCAACTCGCCGTTGAGGTATCCGGTGATGGGTAACTGGGTGGTGGATTCGCCCAGCATCCCGGTCTCCTGGAGGGCGTCCAAGGTGAGCCCGTCAATCTTCAATTGGCCCAGGCCGTAGGAGTCGCCGACGAGGCTCCATTCCGCCGTGCCGGTTACGGTGGCACCGCTGAGTCCACCCTCGAGGCGCATGCGCATCAGGCGGCCGGAGGTGGTGGCGGTGAGCGCGGCCTGGCCGGCGGGACGGCCTGAAATTGTCAGGCCGGCCAGATCCAGGCTTCCGTCCAGAGATGACAGTTGCGTCCGTCCAGCGCTGACCCTTGCGGCTCCGGCAAGCTTCCAACTCAACTGGCCATTCACGTTGGGCTGTGCGTTTGTCATGGCTGCTATCTGCGAAAAACCAAGGTTGGCGCCCACGGTCTGGAAGCGAGCATCCGATTCGTCCCAGTTTTGGCCGCGGCGCTCAAGGGATGCGGAGAGTTCCCATTGGGCGGCACCGAGCCGTGCCCGGCCATTGACCAGTTCGAGGAGCCTGGGGCTGAGGCGAACGTCGGACTGAAAGCTTTCGACAGGTTGTTCCCAGGCTGTCAGACCCGTGGCGGAGAGGGAACCGGAGGCGCGCGGGGATCCGTAGGTTCCCTCCAGTTGCAACGCAGCCGACAGCTTGCCCTTTACCGGGTAGTTGAGTTGCGCCTCCGCGAGTAAGGCTTCCAGGGGGGCCTCGCGCGTGGTGAGGGACCCTTGGAGGCGGCTGGAATCCCGCCATTGCCCATCTTCGAGCGCAATCTGCAAGTCGCCGTTCACGAGGAACGAAGGAAACTGCAACGCGATTTTCGAAAGGTTGAGACCGGACCGGGTGGCCTGGATCTGGGCGCTGGCGCGCGTCAGGAAATGCCCTTGTGAAGAGAATGGCCCGGCCTCGAGGTTGGCCGTCAACTGAGGCCGCGCCCAGGACCCGCTGAGATGGCCTTCCAGGTGAGCAGTACCTTTCTCCAGATGGAGAGGCAGTTGTTGCAGCGCATCCCCCGGCAGCAGGGCAATGGCAGGCAGCAAATCATCCAGATCAGTGGAGAACAGGCCAACCCTGATCTGTTCCTCAATCGCTCCTTGAAAGTGAAGCCGTGTGTGAGGCAGATCCAGGTGGGATTCTCTAAAGGCAAGAAGCCCCAACTGGTGGTTGTAATCCAGATTGATCCGGCCGGAAACCGGGACCGTCCCGGCTTCTTCCACGGGCTCGATAACCAAAGCCGCGGAAATTTTCCATGGGTCCCCGGCGGCCGGTCCCCAACCGCCCGAAAGCGCCACTGGACCGCTCACAACGCCCGACCATAGGCGCGGAACGGACTCGCGCACTGGCTTGAGGTGACGGACGGCGAGCCTGGAAACCTCGCCGGACAACTCGAGCGAGGACCAGCGGCGGATGGATGCCTCGCCCGCGAAGGTTCCATTCAACAAAGTTGCCTGAAGCGCGTCCAATCGCAATAGTTGCGGATCCGCTTTCCAGCGGCCTTGCAGGGAAACGTCCTCCACGCGGATCCTGTCATCCTGGTGTCCCATGCCTTGGGCGGAGAAATCTCCGACCGCCTTCCATTGTTCTCCCTGAAAGGAGAGTTTCCCTTTCACGCGCGCCTGCCCTTGTGGCAGCAGAGGAAGGGCTCCCTGCCGGACCAGATCCGCGACAGCGACCTTTGCGTCAAAATCGAAGTCTCCCGAAGGCGGATCGATGGAGGTGAGCGCGCCGTGGGCGCTGAGCGAGGAAGCGGGAATGGAAAGATCCAGGCGCGAGACCTGCAAGCGCTGCTTGTCCAGCCGGAAATCCATTGCCAGGGCAGTGTCCAGCGGATGGATGCGTGCCTCGGCGAGCCGCAATTTTGCGATGCGCAAGTGGCCGGAGTAGGCCGGACCGGCGCGGTCCAGAGCCATACGCAATTCCAGATTCTGCCCGCTGACATCGAGAGGCCACTGCCGCGTCTGGTAGCGAAAGTTTCCTTTGCTGATGCTGTACTCGCCGATGGCCAGATCCAGGAACTCCTGTACGCCGGTCCTGCCTTTGCGCGGGATGCGGGGCTCGGGAATGTTGGTGCGGCCCTGCCGGTCCACGACAACATTAATTTCCGGTTCGCGCATGCGCAGGAAAGCGATATCGATCTTGGTGCGCAGCATGGAAACGATCTTCAGCCCAACGCTGAGGTGGGCAGCGCGAAAAAGCGGCTGCTCAGGCGGCTTTTCCAGTCCATGAATGACGAGTTGATCCAGATCGGCGCGCAGCATGCGCCAGTCGAAATGAAAGGCGCCCAGCTCGACGCGGCCGCCGGTGGCATCCTCCAGTTCGCGCACGATTCTATTCCGCACGCGCTGGTGGAACCAGTCCGACTGCACCAGTAATGCGCCGGCCAGGCCAATGATTAGCAGGGCCACCAGGGACCAGAGTCCCGCGCGGATGGAGAGTCTGGCTCGACGGGTCATTGGAAGGCCTCCTCATAGAACCGTACACGGACCAGTTGCCTGGTATCGCGGAGCCACAGATTGAGAGCGTGATCGGTCTTCTCCTGCGTGAGGACCTCCACAATCCGGTCACGCGCCTCTTCCAAATCAGGGGCGGGCTTGCCCGGGTTGGCCTGCTCCCACTCCGCCACAAACTGCTCCCGGTAGTAGATCTCGATCTCGCCATCGCCGATGGCGACCGATGGCCGGAAGCGCAATTGGATGAAGCGCAGCGTGGCGAGTTGCAGCAGGAACTGAGCGCGCAGGTCCCGCGCCGTGAGTCCGTAGGAGGCCAGTTCCTTGAAGAATTCGGCTTCGCTGGAAAAACGGGCAGACTGGATCTGCTGCATCATCGGCTCAACTTCGGCCGCCGCCGGCATGGTGAAACGGCTGAACTCCATCTCCCGGCGGATGAGCGCCTGTTCGATCATCCGTTCCCCGGCCCGGCGCAGCGCAGTGGAGTTGATCTCGAGCGGTTCACGATTGAGGAACTCGGTGGCGCGCACCTGAGCTTCCACCGCGCTACGGGTGATGATGCGTTTGTCCAAGGCAATGGCCACACGGTCGATCACCTCAGCCTGGGACAAGCAGAGGGAGAGGAGTATTGTGCAAAGGAGCCGCATCAGAATGTCTGCCCCAGGGAGAAGTGAAATTGGAAACGGCTGATACGCGACTGGACGATCTTATTGAATGAAAATCGGGGCGCGTTTGGACCGTAGGAAACATCAAAACGGACTGGGCCCACCGGAGTCTTGTAACGAATGCCGAACCCGACCGCATGCACCATATAATTGAAATCCTGCTGGTCGCGCTGGAGGACACGAAAGGAGACGTCGGTGATGCCGCGATAAACGTTTCCGGCATCGTGAAAGGCAATACCACCGAGGGATCGCCCCACCAACGGGAAGCGCAGCTCCAAACTATTCATCAGCAGACTGCTGCCGCCGGCCGGAAAGCCGGTTTCTGTATACCGGGGACCGGCCTGATTGTCGGGAAATCCGCGATGGGTGGAGGCGCCGCCGGAAAAAAAGCGTTCCGGTAGAGGAATCCCGTCCGGCCCGGGATTGCCGACGATCTGCTGCCAGCCGAAAGTAGTGGAACGGGCGAGGATGATTTCACCGGTGATGCGGTGGTAGCTGGAGTTACGCATCAGCAGACGGGTAAAGTCGCTTTCCGAGGCAAAAATTTTGGAGGCGAATCCAAAGTCGACGGTGTTGTAGTAGCCGCGGCGGGTATCGATTGGATCGTCGCGCTTGTCCTGGATGAAAGAGGCTGAGGCGATGCCGACACGAACCGCTCGCGAGTAGATGGGGACGAGGTTGCTGTCGATGATCACATCGCTGACCGTGTTGCGGCGGTAGGTCAATCGCCCCTGCACTGTGTTGGCGCGGGACAGCCGCCGGCTCAACTGAACCGACCCCTCATTGCGCCGGCTGCGAAAGGTGCGTACGTCGAAGGATGCGTCGTAGAGCAGGCTGGCCGAGAGCGACAGGTTTTCCCGCCCTCGAAACTTCGGGGCCAGATAGGTGCCGATGGCGCGCTGCTGAATATTGGAGACAATCCCCTGAATCCCGATTGTGTGGCCGACTCCGAACAGGTTGGACCGGCTGACGCCCAGAGACAGGCGCGGACTGAAGCCGGCCGAGCCGGCGGGAGCATCGAAATTAGCCGCGCCGCCGCCAATGCGTGCAATCTGGGCGCCCACGCCGAGATTGAACGAATACTTGCGAGCCTCTTCAAACTCGAACAGGACTTGCTTGCTCTCCTCCTCGCCGTTGGGATTTTGAATGGCCATGTTGACGCGCGCAAAAACGCCCAGGTCATATAACCGGCGCTGACTTTCGATGAGTCTGGCTTGCGAAAGCGGCTCGCCGGGCTTCACGCGGATTCGCTCGTTTACCATGCTGGGATCGCTGGCGATGAGCCCCCCGATCAGGACGCCACGGACGAACTTCCGGGGGCCGGCACGTACGTCGTAAGTTATGCGCTTGCTGTGAGGGCCGGAATCGGCGACAGTCCAATCAAAACTCGCCTCGGGAAATCCCTGGTTATAGAAGTAATTGAGAACCGCGTCGCGATCGGTGGGCGGGTTGACCTCACTATAGGGCTGTTGGGGAACGGAGCTGAGCAGTGGACCGATGGCCTCGATTTGACTTGCATCAATGCCGCGCACCTCCACCGCATCCACCAGCCATTGCGGGCCTTCCTCAATATGAATCCGCACTTTCACATGGTTGGCTTTGCCGATACGTACCTCTTCGGTTTCCGCGGTCGCCTTCATGGAAAGGAACCCGTTGGAGGCGTAGAGATTGCGAATCACCTGAAGGTCGTCGGCCAGCAATTCGTCACTGAAACGGCCCTGACGGAACCGGATTCTTGTGGCGGGCAGCATGCTGAGCCGTTCCCGAATGTCGGACTCCTTGAAATAGGTCTGGCCGGCAATGTTCAGTTCGGTGAGCTTGAACCGATCCCCGAGATCCACGGAATAAAGAACTGTCTGTTTGCCGGCGGCCCCGCTGGCAATGCCGAAACTCACCTTCACGCGGAAGTAGCCCTTCGATCGAAAATAGGTGGTGAGGTTGCGCATGCCTTCCACCAGCAGATCGCGATCGGCTGATTTCTCCTGGTAGACGGGTATCAACTGATTCCTCTGGCGGGCGGAGAGCTTGGCTCCGGAGATCTTCAATTCCACCTTGGGTCCTGGCTCCACCGTGATGACGGGCTTGACGATCGCCGCTGGGGCGGAATACTCCATCTCATCCAACGTGACCCTGTTGAGCAGGTTGTTCTGCTTGGAATAGGCGCTGCGTATATTATCGAGCCCATGCTGCACCCGGCTTTCGGTAACCGTCTTCCACCCGAGCAGGCCCCAGACTCTTTTCCAATTGGTGGCATTGACTACGGCGTTGAAGCGTTCCGCGGTGACGCCATTCAGCTGCGGCAGACTGAAGCGCGCGCGAGGGCCCGGATCGATGTGGAAGTTGATGTGAACCTGCTGGGTCTTGGGATCGTGGGACAGCTCGGGCTGGAAGCGCGCCTCGAAAAAACCGTTGTCCTGCATCCTCTGCCGCATGTCTTCCACAGCCCGCTGCAGATCGGCCGGATGGAACTCCGATCCCAGGTCGAGCTTGGCGGTCCCGATCAGCTGGCCGCGATTGGGCGGATCAGGCACGCCGTCGACAATGAGCCGCCCGACAAACCAGGCGCCTTTGGTGAGAAAGCGGAGCACGACGCCCGAATCACGGCGGGTGGCATCGACGGCGATCTCCTCGTAGCGGCCGGTGGCATAGAGCCGTTCGATGGCCAATCCTACGTTGGCCACGTCCAGCAGATCGCCTGCTTGGATGGGAAGCAGCCGGGCGATCTCATCCTTGGGTAACGGCTGCTGCTCAGGGTCAAACTGGATTTCCAGCACGGGCAGCCCCTGGTAGTCGCGTGCTCCTGCCTGGAGCCGTGTGGAGTATCCGGGGAGCAGCAGTGCGACGAGAATTGCAATGCGCGTGCCAAGCCAATTCACTTATCTGCCATGATAACAACATGAGGGAGCCGAACCAGGATCGCTATTCCCGGCAAGTGCGATTCTCCGCCCTTGGCGAGAGCGGCCAGCGGCAATTGGCTCGTGCTCGGGCGGCCATTGTCGGATGCGGGGCTCTGGGAAGCTTCCAGGCGTCGTCGTTGGCGCGGTCCGGCGTGGGATATCTGCGGCTCATCGACCGGGACTATGTCGAACTGAACAACCTGCAGCGGCAGTGGCTCTACGATGAATCCGATGCCGAACAGGCGCTGCCGAAAGCGGTGGCGGCGGCACGCCATCTGGCACGGGTGAATTCGTCGATTACCGTTGAGCCGCAGGTGTGCGATTTGACGGCCGCCAACGCGGAGGACTTGCTGGAGGACGTGGATCTTATCCTCGACGGAACCGATAATTTCGAGACGCGCTATTTGATCAATGAGTTCGCCGTGCGCGCCTCTGTGCCATGGATTTACGGCGCGGCCGTGTCCAGCTATGGACTGGTGATGCCCGTGCTTCCGGGCGAAACCTCCTGCTTGTCGTGCCTGTACCCGGACCCGCCCTCGGGCCTGCAGCCGACCTGCGAAACAGCCGGGGTGCTGAATACCATTACATCCACCATCGGCGCTCTGCAATCGAGCATCGCGCTCCAGATTCTTTCCGGGCATACCGCGCAAGTCCCCCGGCTGATCACGACAGTGGACGTATGGACGGGACGCATCCGGCAAGTGGAGCAGCCCGCGCGACAACCGGATTGCACCGTCTGCTCTCTGCTGCGGTTTCCGCTGCTGGATGGGAGTTGCCGCGCCGCCCCCATCAGCCTGTGCGGCCGCAACGCGGTGCAGATTCACCTCAACACGAGCGTGATTGATCTGGAGGAATTGGCGGGAAGGCTTTCCCCGCTCGGCCTGGTGCGCGCCAATGAGTTCGCGCTTCGCTTCCACGTGGATGCCTATGAGATGACGTTCTTCCCGGATGGACGGGCGATCATCAAGGGGACTACCGATACGGGCTTGGCGCGGAGTCTGTATGCACGCTACATTGGCGTATAGGGCCTCTTGGCCAATCACGGCTTTGCAATAAATGTGCTTATCGCGTGCAGTGTTTTTGCCAGCGGGCCTCATGAAAATCCATCCAAGTTGTGGATTAGGTGGCAAGGCACAAATGTGTTCATTTGTAGTGCCGTTTAAAACACCCGATTCCTTCCAATTTTTCTAAAGCCCAGCCTGCCAGGGGACGAAGTACTGCATAGAGCGATGGGAGCGGTTGCTCAGAAAAATACTTTGACCCGGAAGGAGTTCGGCAGCATGAATGCATTGACCTGGGAAGGTAGAGCGCGCTTCCATTTCTTGTGGGCTTTGACCTTGGTCCTCGCGCCTGGGCAATTGCCGGGCGCTGTGGCTCCCGTCTTCTACGCCAGCAATGAGGGGCAAGCCGGAGACCAGACCCGCTTTGTCGTGCGCACCTCGCAGTTGTCGGCGGAATTGCAGCCGGCGGGCATCCTGTTTTCCTGGCGAGGCCAGCAGTTAAGGTTGGAGTTCACCGGAGCCAGCCGGGACGCTTTGATCGAAGGCCGGAATCCAATGGACGGGAGAGCCAACTACTTTCTGGGCAACAACTCCTCCCACTGGATTACAAACGTTCCTTTGTATGGATCCGTACAGTATCACGGGTTGTACCCGGGTATCGACATGATCTACGGAGGTTCCGGCAGACAGATCAAGTCGGACTTCATCGTGGCGCCGGGGGCCGATCCTGGCCTGATTCGGATGCGCTACACGGGAGCTAAATCAATTCGCTTGGATCGCGATGGATCGCTGGTTGTCTCCACCGCGCAAGGCCTGTTGCGGGAAAGCGCCCCGGATCTTTATCAGTGGATCGGGGGCAATCGCGTGGTCGTGGACGGGCGCTTCCAGATATTGCCAGGGGGAGAGCTAGGGTTCGCGGTAGGCCCCTACGACCCATCGACGGCTCTCTGGATAGATCCGGCCGTTTCCTATTCCACCTACATCGGAGGGAGCCGCGTGGAGAACGCCACCTCCACCGCTGTGGACTCCTCCTCCAATCTATACGTGGCAGGTTGGACCGAATCAGTCAATTTCCCTACCGCTTCCGCCATTCGCGGTTTTGGAGGATTCGTAGACGCTTTCGTGATGAAGATGAACTCGCTCGGGACTGGTCTGATGTATGCGACATTCCTGGGAGGGAGCGGCGATGACCGGGCCTACGGAATCGACATTGACCCGAGCGGCAACGCCTATGTTGTAGGCTATACGACGTCGGCGAATTTTCCCATCGCCTCCGCGGTCCAGTCCGCGATCGGAGGAGCCCGCGACGCCTTTGTCGTCAAGTTGAACGCAGCCGGTTCCGCCATCGTGTACAGCACCTATCTGGGCGGAAGCGGCAACGACATTGCCAACGGAGTGTCCGTGGATCCGTATGGGCAGCCCTATGTGGCCGGGGAAACCGATTCCATCAACTTCCCTACCCACTTCCCTTTCCAGGCCTCCAAATCGGGTCTGCGGGATGCCTTCACGTTCAAATTGAACATGTCCGGCGCGCTCTCATTCAGCACCTACATCGGAGGCAATGGAGATGACCGCGCCACCGCAATTGCGGTTTCACCCACTTCTCTAACGCCGTACATAACGGGTTGCACCCAGTCCACAAACTTCCCTCTCAAGAATCCTTCTCAACCCTCCAATGCCGGTGGGCAGGATGCCTTTGTGGTTCGCTTCAACAGCGATGCCAATAAGTTGGTTTATAGCACATACCTGGGCGGGAGCCTCGGCACCTCCTCTTCGCCTGAGTGCGGCTATGCGGTGGCGTTGGATTCTTACCACAACGCTTATGTGACCGGTGTGACCCCTTCCACCAATTTCCCGATTGTTGCGCCTTTTCAATCCACGCCCGGCGGCGGGAGCCGCGACGGCTTTTACACGAAGCTGTCTAACGATGGCGCCAGGCTCAACAGCTCCTACCTGGGAGGACGAGGCATCGATGTCGGGACCTCCATACGGGTGGACAGTTCGCGTCGCGCCTACATTGCCGGCTACACATCTTCGAATAATTTATACGTCACCGCCGGCGTACAAAACTCTTTGGCCGGCGGTTATGACGCTTTTTTCGTGCGTGTGGAGGTGAACGGGCTCACACTCGGAATCGGTTCCTACCTCGGCGGGACCGACACCGACATCCCGCTTGGAATCGCCTACCATCCCAACGGGGATCTGTACCTGGTGGGAATTACCAACTCGCTGACCTTCCCCAAGCAAGCGGCCCTGCAAACCGAATTCGGCGGAGGCGTCGATGCGTTTGTAACCAAGATCTCCAATGTAAGTTTCTAGCGCTTTCCGGCGGCGTAGTTCTTATTCACGCCGTTCCGTTGGTTGGTGACCGAAAAGGCGCCCGTATCCTTCGCCGCAAGCGTCAATCCGAGACCTTGACACTTTTCCTCCATGTTGGCAATGTGCGGCTCGGCCACATTGTGCTCCTTACCCGCGGCAAGGGCGAAATGGACCTGCCAGAAATCCTCCAGGCCAGGCGAACTCTTGACTACATCCCAGGCCGCCGCCGATCCGCCCTTCCTGGCGCCGTTGTTCATGATCACCACGCGGGGGCTCAGCACATGCACGATCGCCGCTGGGCCGGAGGCGTCCATTCCGTGATGGGTGGTCAGGTAAACATCCACCTTGCCCACGCGATTCACCGGACACACCAGATCGATCTCCTTGTTCCAGGTCAAATCGCCGATGTCCAGGAAGCGGAACTTGCCATATTGCAGCAACACTCCAGTGGAACGGGCGTTCTCCGTCGGGTCGGCTTCCTTCCTGGGCGCGCTGGCGCACAGTGGATTCGCGGCGCCCGCGCCGGCAAGCGGCTTTTCAATCTTTTCTCCATCCGCCGTAACCACCGTGACCGACACACCCTGCAGCGGAATGCGATCGCCTGGCTTCACCACCAGATGCTTGCTCTTTGCCATCGCCCGCTCATAAGACGCATTCAGTTCTTCGGCTGCCTTGCCGGTCTCACGGTTCGGCCCGTGGTCGACAAAGGTTCCCACCGGGAACTTCGCCGCCAACTGCTCCACACCGCCAACGTGATCGCGATGGTAATGCGTCAACATCAGATAATCAATCTTTTGCAAGCAGGCCTGCTTGGCTGCCGCCACAATACGGTCCGCGTCGCGTCCGTCAAACCCCGGCCAGCCGGCGTCGACAAGAAGCGACTCCCCCTTTGGCGTCACAATCAGGGTTGCCTGCCCGCCCTCCACATCCACAAAGTGGATCGTGAGGTCCTTTCCAATCACGCTCGCCGTGAGCATCAGTGCGATCCAAAGAATTCTTCCCATGAGTGGAATGCTATCACGCCGGACGGCGGGCCGGGAACAAACCTCTCCGAATTGGCGTATCTTAAAATGTAAGAAGCGTCTCGATGCCATTTTGCACACAATGCGGAAGCCAGGTGAATGCTTCGGACCCGTTCTGCTCCTCGTGCGGACAACGCCAGCAGGCAAGCCGTGTCAACCGGCAAGCCTCCGACTTTCTCGCCGGGATCACTCCCAAAACGGCCTCCATGCTCTGCTACATCCCGATAGTCGGTTGGATTCCCGCCGTTGTGGTTCTAGCCGCCGAGCGGTTTCGCCACGAACGTTCCTGCCGCTTTCACGCCTTTCAAGGACTCTATCTTTTTGTGGCGTGGCTCATACTGGACTGGGCGGTCATGCCCTTCTTCTTCTGGCCGGACAGGACTTTCCTCCGGTTCGGGATGGGGGGTATTTTGAAGGCGATCATATTTGTCGCATGGATCTTCATGCTCATCAAAACAAGCAACGAGGAAGATTTCCGTCTCCCTATTTTTGGTGATCTTGCGGAAAAGTCCGTCGCCGAGCAGCGATAGTACCAGTTCCACAGTACCCCTACTTCCAACGCTCAAAGTACCCTTGTGCGGCAGCCACCCCGCGGTCAAACTAAACATAAGGAAACCCATCTTTTGGAGCGCATGGATACAGAGCTGTGGAGGGCAAGGGAAGTGGCCCGGCTGCTCTCCCTGGTGGAGGCCGAGCGGCGCTACTATCAGGAAATCCTGGCGATTCTACCGGCTCCGGTCGCTATCATGTCGAAAGACCTGGCCATCGTCTCCGCCAACCGGGCTTTCCGCCGGCTTTTTCCAACCGTCTCCGGCCCCAGCATCTGCTGGCCCATTTCCGATATACCTGCCTTGCAGGAGTTGCGCCCCAACGCCGAAGAGGTGCTGGCCAGCGGGATCCAGTGGACCGGCCGCCTGAGCATGGACCTGAGCATGAAAGAGGCGCGTCCACTCCGCGGAACGCTCCTGGCCATGCACGATTGGGACTTGCAGTCCGAACCCGAGCTCCTGCTGCTCGTGCAGGAGACGGCTGAGGAAGCAAGCGAGGCCTCCGCCGCCGCGGAGCCGCTCGCCGGCGTGTTGGACGAGCTGCCCGGCGTCGCCTGGGAGATGGACCCCAAGATCATGCGGTTCACCAGCATCGCGGGCGGCGCTCTCGAAAAGCTGGGGCTGCCACAGAGCAGCTGGAGCCTGGACACCGATTTTCTCTCCGCGCGTGTCGAGGAATCGGATCTTCCCGCCCTGCGGGCCTTCTATCAACTTGCCCTCGGTGGCGGCCCCGTACGGAGCTGCGATTATCGCTCGCTGGGTACTCATGGAGAAACTCTGTGGTTACGCGACTTGATTCAGTTGGTTCGCACACCCGCCGATCAATCCCTGCGGATTCGCGGCCTCACCATCGACATTACCGAATCCCGCCGCCTGGGCCAGTTCGCCGCGCAAGCGGAGAAGCTGGAAGCACTCTCGCGCCTGGCGGGCCGGGTTACGCATGATTGCAACAACCTGCTCATGATCATGGCCGGCTATGGCGAGGACCTGTTGCACGGGCTGGCATCGGATGACCCATTGCGATCCAACGTCCAGGAGATCCTCACCGCCGGCGACCGGTTGTCCGGACTGGTCTCGCAGCTCACACCGCTGGCCAGGAATCCCACCTGGGAGCCTGGCCCTGTTGCCATCGATCCGCTCCTGTCCGCGCTCGCCGCGGAACTGCGCGAACAATATCCGGCCTCCGTGCAATTCGTTCTCAATCTCAACGCAGCCGGCGTCGCCGTTCATGCCGACCGCGCCGCGTTGGCCGGGAGCCTTCGAACCATGATGCAGCGCGGTATCAGCGCCATGTATCGCGGCGGCACGCTCGCCATTGAAAGCAGCACTGGGCACATCACGAGCATGGTCGCCGGAGCCGAACCCTGCCCAACCCCGGGCGCGGCAGTTCACATTCTGCTGAACGACACAGGCCTGGCCCTGCATCCGCAAGCCATGCAGCAGTTATTTGAGCCGCCACTGGACGACGTTCATCCTGCTCGCAACCTCACCTCTGTCTTTCAGGCCATTCAGCAAAGCGGCGGGATCATCTCCATCATCAGCCGCTACGACCAAGGTTCCCGCGTGCGCATCTCTCTGCCGGCCATTGCGGCCGCCGGCTTGGAGGAGAATCAGGCCGAGGTTGTAGCATCGGGTGCGCAACAGGAAACCATCCTTCTGGTAGAGGATGAACTGGGAATCCGCAATCTCATTCACAAGGTCCTGGACCGGACCGGTTACCGCGTCCTGGTGGCAGCCAATGGCCGCGAAGCGCTCGAGACGGCGCAATCCCACTCCGGACCAATTCACCTTCTCCTGACCGATGTCGTGATGCCGGAAATGAACGGTGTGGATTTGGCCGGTGCTCTGCAGGCGTCCCGCCCGGAAACGCGTGTCCTGTTCATCTCCGGCTACGCCGGACCGACGGGCCTCGACACAGCCAATCTTCCGCCGGGCCACGGATTTCTTCCCAAGCCATTCGCCATCGCCGCGCTGCTCGGCAAGGTGCGCCAAATGCTGGCCTCGGGCATGAGCGCAAAAGCCTAGCCCGCCAGTCCGCCCAACTCCACCACATATACTTGCGGTTGGCCGGTTCGGTCGCTGGCGAACACCACCATTCGCTCATCATGCGAAAAAGAGGGGTGCGGATGGGTCCACTGCGGACCGTACACGGTGTCGGTGGCAACCTCCATCCAGCTCAGCGCGCTCGCTTGGGCGGCGCTGCGGGCTGCGGCAAAATCCTCGGCCAGCGCATAGCGCGAGGTGCGCCATTGCGAGCCTTGGTTGCTGGACCCGGACTGGCAAAGCAAGCGGCGCACGCCCGTGGCGGTGTCCACCAGGAACAGGCCTTCGTCGGGATGGTTGGTGTCGCAGAGCACCTTTGTCCCATCGCGGCTCGGCGTGATGTGCCAGGCATTGAAACTGGCGATAGTGGAATGCGCCCGCGTTTCCCAGTTCATGCGGCGGAGCTCGCGTGGCCAGACCGTGTAGACCAAATCTCCGGTACGGCCCAAGAACGTCTCGTGGACTACAAACTCCTCGTTGCCGTGCTGATAGAGGCACGCAAGTCCCGTTCCATCGCGCCGGATCTTGTGCATGCGCGGAGCTGGGTCGCCCGCGAACTCAATCCATTCCGGTTCATTGGGGTGAAACTGCGGGTGAATCACGGTGCGGGGAAACGGAATGAATTTCCAGCAGGACCCGTCGCTTTTCCCGGCGACGAGGCCGGATTCGGCGCCCCGTTTTGCCGCCGCGGTGAGCCACCGCCCCTCTTCCCCCAGCGAACATTCGCCCAGTTGCGCGCCGGCAAACTCCGCCACAACGCGCTCTTCCAGCGTGTCCCGGTCCAGTTCCAATATGCTCCCGGCGCGGACAAAAAAAATGCTCCCGCCATGCGGGGCAATGGCGGCCGAGAAAGGATGGATCGCTTGCCCATCCGTCAATTGGCGAATCGCGCCGCCCGGGAACGGCGCCACCTCGTAGAGTTGCGCCGTGCCGGAACGGTAGGAGACAAACAGGAGCGCTGAGCCGTCCGGCGTGAAGGAGCTTTGCAAAAAGTAGGTGGCGTGGTTGATGCATTCCTGGTTGGTCATCTGATGCACCGTGGCGCCCGTCAGCGGATCCCGGTCCAGCCTGTGCTCGGAGTCAAACTGCTCCCGCTTGCGGAAAATCATCCTAGTTCGCCTTCGGCTTGACGAAGATGAGAATGTGCTGGCGCCTCAGATCGGAGAGCACTTTGTCGAACCGGAATCCTTCGGCTTCCAGTTCTTGCCGCACCATGGGAATGCTCATCTTGTGCTCTTCGCGAATGGGAACCTCCGGATCCTCCTTGCGGTACTCCAGCAGCACCAGCCGTCCGCCTGGCTTGAGCGCGGAGGAGATTCCGGCGAGCATTCTCTGCGGGTGCGCGAATTCGTGATAAACATCCACCATCAGAACAAGGTCAAGTTGCCCAGCCGGAAGTTTGGGATCGGTTTCGGTTCCCAGAACCGGGATCACGTTGTCCAGTCCCTCCCGCTTTAAATTGGCCTGCAACCGCTGGATCATTCCCGGCTGTATATCGTTGGCGTAGACTTTTCCTTCGCGGCCCACGCGTTTAGCCATGCGTATGGAGAAGTAGCCCACCCCTGCTCCGACATCGCCGATCTGCATGCCGGGCTTCAGCCCGATGAGATCCAGGGCCAGTTCCGGCTGCTCTTCCTGCTCGCGCTCGGGGCGCACCAGCCAGTCGGCTCCGCCCACTCCCATCACTGGAGCGATCTGCCGTCCGGAGACCGGGTGAACCGATTGAGCGCGGACCGTGTCGGGCCAGCAAAGCGAGTAAACCGCCATGCAAGCCAGGACGCTTTGCCAAGAAGCCATACTATGTAATAGCATTTTAATGGTCCCGGAATACAGGCACCTTTATGAAGTCATTTCGAGTCTTGTGCGCAGTGGCGGTGATTACGGCAATGGTCTCCTGGCTCGAAGGCTGCGGCGGAGCCGCGGATACTCCGTCAACGGTCAGACGGATGGGAGAAGCGGTGCCGGTGGGAGCCTTGCTCTACACTGTGCTCGATGTGGAATGGAAAGATGACCTGGGCGGCGGCAGTTCCAGCTTCCCCACCCATCGTCTTGCGATCGTGCGATTGAACATCAACAACGCGGGCAGCCATGAGGTCTCTGCTCCTTTGTTGCAATTGGAGAACGCCAAGCGAAAGTCCTATCCGGAGCTGACAGAGGTGAATGGCATCGGGGACTGGTTGGGTTTGTTGCGGACCATCAACCCTGGCGAAAGCCAGCAGGGGCGCATCGTGTTCGACGTGCCGCCCGGCGAGTATCGCTTGCGCCTCTCCTCCTCTGGGGATCCGAGCAAGAACGAAACCGCATTGGTGGAGATCCCCATTCGAATCCCGGAGGTGAGTGAGATTCCTGCACCGGCCCTGCCGGCTGCGCAACAATAGAATTAAGTGAATCCGGCCGGTGTATTTTTCGGATTGGCGATGGCGGCCTTGGCCGCCGATGCGCCCGCGCCATTCGCCATCACGGAAGCTGCACTCCATCAATACGAGGACGGCCCGCCGTTGCAGAGCAATCACTACTTTGTCCCAGGCGAGGTTGTCTTTGTAAGTTTTCGCGTGGGCGGATACAAGGCAACTGAAACAGATCCGCCGAAAGTGAAGCTCAACTACCAGATCGATGCGTTCGATCCGGAAGGAGTACTGCTGGTGGAGACCAAGACCGACCGGATCGAGAAGGATCTTGCGCCACAGGACAAGAACTGGCAGCCAAAGGTTCGATATTCCTTTTCCGTACCGCCGCTGGGCGATCCGGGAACCTACCGCGCCGTGATCGCGGTGAAGGATGAGACTGGCGGAGGCAGCGCCAAACGCGAATTGAGCCTGACAGTGCGCGGCCACACCGTGGAGCCGAGCCCAACTCTGGTGGTCCGCAACTTCCGGTTTCTGCGCGATGAGACCGAAGCCAGCATCGCCGCCGGAGCCACCTACCGCGCCGGTGATCCCATTTGGGCGAGATTCGACGTCACCGGCTACAAGATCGGGGAAAAGAACCGGTTCACGGTTTCCTATGGACTGGAGGTCTTGCGGTCAAACGGCGAGTCCATTTATACGGAGCCGAAGGCGGCCGAGGAGTCCGCGGAATCTTTCTACCGCCGCCGCTACATGCCCGGAGAGCTGAACCTTCGGCCATCCAGTGACATCGCCAAGGGCGAATACACGATTGTGCTGCGAGTGGACGATCATCTGGGCGGGCAGAAAGACGAGTCGCGGCACATATTCCACATCGAATAGCTGCCGGCGTTCGTAGGATCTTACGAAAGTTCCGACAGTTGACTCAACACGCCCGTGCTGTCTCCCAACCCGCTGGTGCGCATGTCCATGTTCTCGAGCATCGTCACGTAGAGGTTGGTAAGCGGGGTCTCCTTGGGATAGAACACGTGGCGCCCTGTTTTCAATTTTCCTGCTCCGCGCCCGCACAGCAGAATCGGAAGCTCATGATGCGTGTGCCGGTTTCCGTCGGCCAGGCCGCTGCCGTACACCACCATCGAGTTGTCCAATAGCGTGCCCTCGCCGTCCTTGACGGAGTCCAGTTTCTTGATGAAATAGGCGAACTGCTCCACATGATACTTGTTGATCAGCTTGATCTTCGCGATCCATTCCTCGTTGTTCCGGTGATGCGTCAGCCCGTGGTGGCCGTCGGTGACGCCCACTTCGCGATAAGCGCGGTTGCTTCCCTCGCGCGCCATCATCAGCGTGAGAATGCGCGTCTGGTCCGTCTGCAGCGCCAGCACCATCAGGTCAAACATCAGGCGGGCGTGCTCGGCGTAATCGGCCGGTACTCCCATCGGCTTCTCCAACCCAGGCGCCAGTTCCTTCAGATTCACGGATCCGGCCGCTTTTTCGGCCGCCGCAATCCGTCCCTCAATATCCCGCACGGAACTGAGATACTCGTCCAGTTTCC
>Ga0080064_1004424_pt1 | contig 18011 bp, 16 predicted proteins | sample Subgrocontami54m_FD_69260 | JGI IMG/M metagenome (GOLD analysis project Ga0080064, IMG submission 69260) | Subsurface groundwater microbial communities from S. Glens Falls, New York, USA - GMW46 contaminated, 5.4 m (SPADES assembly) (version 2) ...
GTCCCGGCGCGGCCGCGATCCCATTCCTCTCCAATCCTGCCGGGGCGGGGCCTCCGGTCGCCCAATCGAGCAACTCGACTGTGTGCACCACCGGGATGCCTGTGCCCGCCGCGATCTGCGTGATGCATCCGATGTTGCCGGCGGCGATCACGTCAGGTCTCAGCATCTCGATATTCGCGATCTTGCGATTGCGCAACCTCGTTGCCAGCTCCGGCTGCAGAATGTTGTAGGTACCGGCGGAGCCGCAGCACAGGTGTCCTTCCGGCACGTCCTTCGTCATGAAGCCGCATGTTGAAAGCAAGTCCTTCGGCTCGCGCGTGATTTTCTGTCCGTGCTGCAAGGCGCAGGCGGAGTGATAGGCGACGGTCAGATCAATTTTCACGGCAGGCATTAGTTTCAATGTGGAAAGATATTCGGCGATATCCCTGGCAAGCGCGGAAACTTCGGCGGCTTTCGCCGCATAGGCGGCGTCCGCCCGCAACATGAACCCGTAGTCCTTGATGGTAGTTCCGCACCCCGACGTGGTGATGACAATGGCGTCGAGCCCCTGCCCTTCGATCTCACGCATCCAGGCGTCGATGTTGCGGCGGGCCGACGCCAGCGCCTGCTCTTCGCGGCCGAGGTGATGCCCCAGCGAGCCGCAGCAGCCCTCGCCCTCGGGCAGCACGACTTCGACGCCGTGACGGGTCAGCAGCCGGATGGTGGCCTCGTTGATAGACGGGGACAGGATCGGATTGACGCAGCCGGTGAGCAGCGCCACCCGCGCCCGCTGCCGCCCATGGGCGGGAAAGACGCGCCGGCCGGTTTCCGGCGCCTGCGGCGGCACCTGCACAGGCGCGAGCCGCAGCATGGCCGCGACCGGCTTGAGGCCAAGGAACGCAAACAAAGGCGCCAGCGGACGGAAGACTAGGGCCAAGCCCACGGCGTGGCGAAACCGCGCAGGGTCCGGCATCACCCAGGCCAACAGGCTGCGCAGCAGCCGGTCGACCGGCGGACGGCGGTAGGTCTTTTCGATATGGACGCGGGCGTGATCGACCAGGTGCATGTAATGCACCCCCGAGGGGCAGGTGGTCATGCAGGCGAGGCAGGAGAGACAGCGGTCGATGTGTTTCACCACGTCCCGCGTGGCGGGCTGGTTTGCCTCCAGCATCTCTTTCATCAGGTAGATGCGCCCGCGCGGGGAATCGAGTTCGTCGCCGAGCAGGACATAGGTCGGGCAGGTGGCGAGACAGAAGCCGCAATGCACGCAGGCGCGCAGGATCTTTTCCGATTCGGCCATCTGCGGATCGGCGAGCTGGGCGAGGGTGAAGGAGGTTTGCATCGAATCTTAGATTCCCGCCCACATGCGCCCGGGATTGAGCATGCCCTTGGGATCGAAGCTCTCCTTCACGCGTTTCGTCAACGCGGCAAGGCCGCCCTGCTGCGGCGGAAAGACATCGACCGCAGCGCGGACGGCAGTGGGCGCGCGGATCAAGGTTGCGTGTCCGCCCGCGTCGGCCACCACGCGATGGACGACACCCGCGCCGGCGTCGGGGGACGGCAGCAACTCGATCCAGACCAGCCCACCCGCCCAATCGTAAAACACCTGCGCGCCCGCCTTTTCCGCGATGGCGGCGGCGACGCGCGCGCCATTGCCCGGCGCGGTCGAAAGACGCCACAGCGGGCGTTCCACCGTGCCGGTGGAGGCAAAGGGGTAGGCGTCGCGGATGCATTGCCAGAAGGCGCGGGATTCGGTTTCACCCAAGAGGTCCAGTTCGCCGAACCGGCGCATCAAATCTTCCAGCGCGACCTCGCGATGGGTGACGGACGGGGCCACGCCTTCCAAGCGCAGCGCCGTCAAAGACGTCCGGTGCGCGTGGCCTGGCGTGCGCAGGGCCACGGTCCAGGGCAGATGCGCCGCGCCCGACACGTCGCAGGACGAGCCCATGGCCACGCTCATGGCCGCGATGGCTTCGGCATCGGTGAGACCGAGCATAAGCAGCGTCTGCTCGGTTTCCGGCCGGGGCATGACCTTGATGGTCACGTCGGTCAGCACCGCCAGCGTGCCCCATGAACCCGCCATCAGCTTGCAGAGATCGTAGCCGGTGACATTCTTCACGACGCGGCCGCCGGATTTGAAGGTCTCGCCGCGTCCCGATACCGCCGTGAAGCCGAGGAAGTGGTCGCGCGCGGCTCCGGCCTTGATGCGGCGCGGACCGGAAAGATTCGCCGCCAGCGCGCCGCCGATCGTCCCCTGCCCGGCCGGCGCGCCGAAGACCGGGCCGTAATCGAGCGGCTCGAAAGCAAGCTGCTGGTTTTTGGACGCCACCAGCGCCTCGATCTCGGCCAGCGGCGTGCCCGCTTTCGCGGTCAGCACCAGCTCTTCCGGCTCATACAGCGTGACGCCGCTAAGGCCGGAGAGGTCGAGCGTCAGGTCCGTTTGGCTCGGGCGACCGATGGCGCGCTTTGAGCCCGCGCCGGCGACTTCCAGCGCCTTCGCGCCGTCGAGCGCCCAGCGGAGCGCGTCCTCGACCTCCTTGGCATCGCGGGGTTTCAATACATCCGTCATCAACCAACTCGCCCTCTTTCACCTCTCCCCGCGCGCGGGGAGAGGTCGACCGAACGTAGTGAGGTCGGGTGAGGGGGCGTCAAAGTTTGCGCGCACCTAGAGGCCCCCTCACCCGGCTCGCCGCTGATGCGGCTCGCCACCCTCTCCCCGCAAGCGGGGCGAGGGAAAGAAACTAAAACCTCGGAATGTCCGGAAACGGCACTTTGCCGCCGCTGATGTGCATGCGCCCAAGCTCGGCGCAGCGGTGTAGCACCGGAAATACCTTGCCGGGATTGAGCAGGCCCTTGCCGTCGAAAGCGCATTTGAGGCGCTGCTGCTGATTGAGGTCGATCTCGCTGAACATCGTCGGCATCAAATCGCGCTTCTCCACGCCGACGCCGTGTTCGCCGGTGAGCACGCCGCCCACCTCGACGCAGAGCTTGAGGATGTCGGCGCCGAAAGCCTCGGCGCGCTCAAGGTCGCCGGGCTTGTTGGCGTCGTAAAGGACGAGCGGATGCAGATTGCCGTCGCCGGCATGAAACACGTTGGCGACCCGCAGACCATGTTTCGCCGACATCTCCTTCATGCGGCGCAGCACTGTCGGCAGCTTGGCGCGGGGAATGGTGCCGTCCATGCAATAATAATCGGGCGAGATGCGCCCCATGGCGCCGAAAGCCGCCTTGCGCCCCGCCCAGAACAACAGCCTCTCCTCCTCCGACGCCGAGACCTTGCAGGTGACGGCGCGGCATTTCTTGGCGATGGCCTCCACTTGCGCGCAAAGGTGATCGACCTCGGTCTGCGGGCCATCAAGCTCGACGATCAGCAGCGCCTCGACGTCGAGCGGATAGCCTGCATGAACGAATTCTTCCACAGCGTGGATGGCGGGAGCGTCCATCATTTCCATGCCGCTCGGGATGATTCCCGCGCCGATGATCTGACTGACGCATTGGCCCGCGTTTTCGGACGAGGTGAAGCCGATCAGCAACGCGCGGGCGGTTTCCGGTTTCCTCAAGAGCCGCACCGTCACTTCGGTGACGACGCCGAGCAGGCCTTCCGAGCCCGTGACGATGCCGAGCAGGTCATAGCCGCCGCTGTCGAGATGCTTGCCGCCGAGCCGGACGATCTCGCCGGTCATCAAGACAAATTCGCAGCCGAGCAGATTGTTGGTGGTCATGCCGTATTTCAGGCAATGCACGCCGCCGGAATTCTCCGCCACATTGCCGCCAATGGTGCAGGCAATCTGCGAAGACGGGTCGGGCGCGTAATAGAAGCCCGCATCTTCCACGGCGCCGGTGATCGCCAGATTGGTGACGCCCGGCTCGACCACGGCGACGCGGTTGCCGTAATCGATTTCGCGGATGCGGTTGAATTTCGCCATGCCGAGCAGCACGCCATCCACGAGCGGCAGCGCGCCGCCGGAAAGCGACGTTCCCGCACCGCGCGGCACCACTTTGATGCCTTCGTCGTGGCAATAACGCAGCACTTCGGAGACTTGCGCCGTGGTCTCCGGCAATACGACGACCATGGGGAGCTGGCGGTAGGCGGTGAGGCCGTCGGATTCGTAGGGGCGCATTTCCCGCTCGGCGTCGATCACGCCCTCGCCAGGAACGATGGCGCGGAGCGCAGCCACAATGCGCTTGCGCCTTGCCAGAACGGCGGCGTCAGCCTCGGGCATTTTCAACATGGGCAGGGCGCTCCGGGCTGGCTTGCCGCAACGAAGGGGCGGATTGCGCGTTGACTTGTATCCTGGAAGGTTACCCTATTCGATTTCCAACGCAGAGACAGCCATGTGGGCATTATGGCCCATGACGGCGCATTTGAAGCAAATCGGGCCGAACGATAAAATCAAACAGACCGGTTCCCGTATCACTTCGCAGGGATGTAATTATGCCCAAGGACATCGTGGTCAATCTCATGGTCGGGACAACGCCCGACCCAGCCATTCCATGCGCCATATCGCTGGCCGAAACGTTCGGCGCGCAACTGGCGGGAGTGGCCTTTGCCTATGAGCCGGTGCTGCCCGCCATCGTGGGCGGCGGCATCCCGGAATCGGTGATCGAGGAACAACGCGAGGAAAACGAGAAAGCGGCAAAGGCAGCCGTCGCTCAGTTCACGGCAGCCGCCAAGGGCGTGCTGCAAGGATCGCGGATGGTGCCTGCTTCGCTTGCCGGCGCAGCCGACACCTTCGGCGAGATCGCCCGGCATTTCGACCTTTCCGTTGTCGGGCAATGCGAGCGCGACCGGGTGGGCCCGGAAGAGCTGGTCGTGGAAGGCGCGCTGTTCGGCTCCGGGCGGCCGGTCATGGTGGTGCCATTCGGGTACAAAGGCGGGATGAAGCTGGACCGCGTGGTGGTGTGTTGGAACGGCGGGCGCACGGCGGCGCGCGCCACCGCCGACGCCATGCCCTTCCTCAAGCGCGCAAAGGCCGTGGATGTCATCACCGTCGGCACCGAGGCGGCGAACCCGGTAGAGGCTTCAGCCGCCGAAATCGGCAAGCATCTCACCCGGCACGACGTCAAGGTGCAGGTCAAGCGCGTGCCGCAGGGAAATCTGCGGGTGTCGGCGGCTATCCTCGCCTATGCGGCGGAGAGCGGCGCCAACATGCTGGTGATGGGCGGCTACGGCCACTCGCGCCTGCGCGAATTCATCCTCGGCGGCACCACGCGCGGCGTGCTGAAGACGATGACCGTGCCGACGCTGATGGCGCACTAATCCAGTCAACGCGGGACTATTTCACCGACTTGACGAACTGCGCGACGGTGGACACCACTTGGCCGTCCAGCCCCAGGAAACCGTGGTGGCTCTGGTTGCCGCACAGATCGGCGCCAAAGGTGCCGCCGTCCAGCCAGACCACCTTCACCTTGGCGCCGCCCCAGGTCTTGAACGGCTCGACCCCGGAAGGAAGCGTCACGCGGCATCCGTCCTGGCGATGATGGACAATCAGCGTGGACGGCAAATTGGACGGCGAGCCAATCATGCCGCGCACGTCGCCGAGCAGTCCCGACGTCAGCACGATCGCGTCCGGCTTCGCCGGAAGCGATTTGGGAACCCGCAGCGTGCCGCGGCTGGTGCCTGCCACCACGACCACGGGCGTAAGCTTGCGCAGATAGGTCACCGCTTCGGCGGGATCGACGCCGACGTCGATGGTCAGGGTCGTGATGCCGGACGCGAGATAATCCTTGCGAGTGCGGACAAGCTGATTCAATTCGCCCGAATTGAACGTCCCATTCGGCTGAACGTTGAGGACGCCGCTTCCTCCGGGAATGAGAATGAGGCCGACGCGGCCCGACCCGGCCTTGTTCAGCAGCGCATAGGCGTTGCCGATTTTCACCGCCTCTTCCGCGCCGGCGAAACGCGGCAACGCGGCCATAAACAGTCCGACGATCACTAAACATCGAGCTAACATGGTTGCCCCCCAAGCTTCCCGGCGCTCACTTTCCGCCTTCGTTGATGCCCGGCAGCGATGTTTGCACAACAACGCCGCGCGCGCGCGCGTCCACGACACCCAGCGCACGCAAGGACAGCAACATGAGGCTCTGAATGATCGCGCGGGCTTTGGCGGGCTCATGCGCTTCCGGCGCGAGCGGGCCGATGAGTCCCTCGATCAGCGCGCCAACAAGCGCCGTTGCGGAAAGCGCAGTATCCTGCTCGGGCAAATGGCCGCCGGCGGCAGCGGCGCGAATGCGCGCCTGGAATTCCTGCGCCAACAACTGGCGGAAAGCCTGCCGGGCGGCGTCGATATCAGGCTCCGCCGGATCGGTGAGCAGCGCCGCCATCAGCCGCCGCGAGCCCAGCATGCGCGCGGCACAGGCGGCGACAGCCGCGGCGAGCGCCGACAGCGGCCCCGGTGCGGCTTCGGCGGCGCGGCGCATGGCAGCAAGCTCCTGCGCGGCAACAGCCGCGGCGAGTGCCGCGACAAGATCGGTCTTGGCGGGGAAATAACGATAGACGGTGCCGGCGGCGATGCCGGCGCGTTCGGCCACGGGCGCGATATGCACCGCCACCATGCCGCCTTCGGCGGCGGCGGCGCGGGCGGCGGCCAGAATGGCCTCGCGGCGCGCGGCGAGACGGCGCTCAACTTTTTCGGTGCGGCGGTAGGCCATGGGAAGGCTCGCGGTTCAAATGATGTGAACCACGATTCAGAGGGCTGCGGCAAGTAACGGAGTTCTTTATGCCTGCGGTTGCGGCTCGAGCGGGCCGGTGCCGGGCTCCGGCCGCGGACGGCCCTTGCCGGCGGGAGGCACGGCGGAGGTGCGCGGACCGAGCGGCTCGATCACAGATTCACGCACCGGCCGCTTGCCGATGAGCAAGTCCTTGATCTCGTCGCCCGAGAGGGTTTCGAACTCGAGCAAGCCCTTGGCCAGGATTTCCAGTTCGGGACGCTTGTCGGTCAAAATCTTCTCAGCCTCGGCATAGCCGGCCTCGACCAGACGGCGGATTTCACCATCGATCTTGCGGCTGGTCTCTTCCGAGATGTTCTGTGTGCGCGCGACGGAGTAACCGAGGAAGACTTCTTCCTGGTTCTCGCCATAGGCCACGGTGCCAAGCTCCGGCGAGAGGCCCCAGCGTGTCACCATCATGCGCGCGAGCTTGGTCGCCTGCTCGATGTCGGAAGCGGCGCCGGAGGTCACCTTCTCCTTACCGAACACGACCTCCTCGGCCACGCGCCCGCCCATCATAATGGCGAGGCGCGAGGTCATCTGCTCGCGGCTCATGGAAAGCTTGTCGCGTTCCGGCAACTGCATGACCATGCCGAGCGCGCGGCCGCGCGGGATGATGGTGGCCTTGTGCACCGGATCGGTCGCCTTGACGTTGAGCGCGACGATAGCGTGACCGCCTTCGTGATAGGCGGTCAGCATCTTCTCTTCTTCGGTCATGACGAGTGACCTGCGCTCGGCGCCCATCATCACCTTGTCCTTGGCGTCCTCGAACTCGGCCTGGGTGACCATGCGCTTGTTGCGGCGCGCCGCCATCAATGCCGCCTCGTTGACGAGGTTGGCGAGATCGGCGCCGGAGAATCCGGGCGTGCCGCGGGCGGTGGTTTTCAGGTTGACGTCGGGCGCCAGCGGCACCTTGCGGACGTGAACCTTCAGGATGTTTTCGCGGCCGACGATATCCGGGTTCGGCACCACGACCTGGCGGTCGAAGCGGCCGGGACGCAGCAGCGCGGGATCGAGCACGTCGGGACGGTTGGTGGCGGCGATCAGGATGATGCCTTCATTGGCCTCGAAGCCGTCCATCTCGACCAGCAGCTGGTTGAGCGTCTGCTCGCGCTCGTCATTGCCGCCGCCAAGGCCGGCGCCGCGATGGCGGCCGACCGCGTCGATTTCGTCGATGAAGATGATGCAGGGCGCATTCTTCTTGGCCTGTTCGAACATGTCGCGCACGCGCGAGGCGCCGACGCCGACGAACATCTCGACGAAATCGGAACCGGAAATAGTGAAGAAGGGCACATTGGCTTCGCCCGCGACCGCGCGCGCGATCAGGGTCTTGCCGGTGCCGGGCGGGCCGACCAGCAGCACGCCGCGCGGAATGCGTCCGCCCAGGCGCTGGAATTTTCCGGGATCGCGCAGGAATTCGACGATTTCCTGCAGATCGGATTTTGCCTCATCGACGCCCGCGACATCCTCGAAGGTGACGCGGCCGTGCGCCTCGGTCAGAAGCTTGGCGCGGCTTTTGCCAAAACCCATGGCCTTGCCGGCGCCGCCCTGCATCTGCCGCGACAGGAATATCCACACACCGATCAGCGCGATGAAAGGCAGCCACGAAACAAGCAGCGACACGAACCACGGCACGTTGTCGCTCTGCGGGCGCGCGGTGATGGACACGCCCTTGCCGTAGAGGCGCTGCACCAGCGAGGGATCGCTCGGCGCGTAGGTCGTGAAGCTGCGGCCGTCGGTGAAGGTGCCGTGAATGTCCGGACCCTGAATCAGCACGTCGCGCACGCGGCCCTGATCGACCTCGCTGAGAAGCTGCGAGAAGGAAATGTCCTGGGACGTCGCGCGCTGGCTGGGATTCTGGAACAGCGTGAACAGCGCCAGCAGCAGCAGAACGATGATGACCCAGAGGGCGAAGTTACGAAGGTTCGGATTCATCCCAGGTCCTTGGCTAGGCGCGGCCGGCGCGGAAACTGTTACGCGTGAAAGTCATGGCGGTTTCTGGCCCGTTCGGTGTTCAATGTAGGTATCGGGCCGCTTCCTGCCAAGGCAGGAAGCCGATTCCTATCTATTTTAGCGCAATTTGCCGCCCTGGGGGCGGCCATGCCGGCGCGTGGTTAAGGTGCTACTAGCGCGCCGCCGCGCGGGCGCCTGCTCCACGGTCAGGCCTTGCGCGGTCGAGGTGACCATGGCGCCGGCCAGTGTGCGGCGAAAGCGCACACGATCTGGGTTTTCGGCGGTCAGGGCGGCGTAAAGCGCCTCCAGCTTGGCCAGTTCCACCGGCCCTTCATTCCCGACACGGGCCACCGCGCGGCCGAGCAGCCGCAGACCGATCTCAGCAGGCAGCGCGGCAAAGGCATCCGCGTCGACTTCCACCACGGCGGTATCCCGGGACGTTTGCCACGAAAATGCAGCCTCATCGGTGGCCGCAGCCAGCGCCGCTTCCGTCCGGCGCAAGCGGCGCGCCAGCAGAGCGAGCCTGCGCGAATCCAGCCCCTCCTTCGCCAGTGCCGGCATCAGCGCGCGCAAACGCACGCGGGTGAAGCGTGGATCGGCATTGGAGGGATCGTCGGCGAAGGGGATACCGGCCGCGCGCAGCGTGGCGATCAGCCGCGCCTTGGGGATGTCAAGGAACGGCCGGAGGAGAAAAAGCTGGTCATTCCGGGGCGAGGCCGACAGGCCGCGAACCCGGAATCCAGAAGCTTGCTCCGTGCTTGTCTCTGGATTCCGGGTTCGCTCGCTTCGCTCGCGCCCCGGAATGACGGAAATTCTTTGCATCGCCGCCAGTCCGGCGACACCGCTTCCGCGCAGCAGGCGCATGAGCACGGTCTCGGCCTGGTCGTCGAGCGTATGAGCGGAGAGAATATGCGACGCGCCGGCCTTGGCGGCGGCCTCCGCCAGCAGGCGATAGCGCATCTCGCGCGCTTTCTCCTGCAACCCGGCCTTCGGCTTCTTCCCGCTCCACCGCAGAATGCGGTGCGCGACGCCGAGCCGCCGTGCAAGCCGCGCGACCTGCTTTGCTTCACGCGCCGACTCCGCGCGCAATTGATGATCGACGGTGACGGCGAGAAGTTTTGGCCCGCGCTTGCGCCCCGCCCGCCAGCGCGCGGCGAGCAGCAAGAGCGCTGTGGAGTCCGGTCCGCCGGAAATGGCGAGAACGAGCGCAGGTGCGTCATCAAGTCCGGCGAATAGCGCCTTGGCTTCCGCGGCGGATAGCGGCCGCGCACGGTTTGCCTCAGCAGCGGACACGCTTCTGTTCCGCCGCGACACCTTTCTTCACGCCCGCGGAGGCGTTGGAGTATTTGCGTCCGATTTCGCCCCAGGCAGCGCAGGCCGTTTCTTTTTCGCCGAGCGCGGCAAGCGATTGCCCCAACCGCAGCAGCGCTTCCGGCGCCTTGGCATTGCCTTCGTATTTGGTCGTGACCGCGAGGAAGGACTCGGCGGCGTCGCGGTAGCGCTGGCGCTGGTAGAGACTTTCGCCGAGCCAATATTGCGCCTCGGCAGCAAGACCGTCGCTGGGATATTTGCGCAAGAAGCCGCGCAAGCTTTCTTCCGCCAAGGCGTAGTCCTTGCGCTTGATATAGCCATAGCCGAGGTCGAACTCGTCCTTCGGCGATTGCGACGGCGGAAGCGTGGCGACCTGCGCGCCTGGGGCGGTGGGATTGCGCGGCGGCGAAAGCGATCCCTGGTCAGCGGGCTGCGATGGATCGTCCGGCCGGATGCCCGAAAGCGTAGAGAGATCGAGCGGCGCACCAGCCATGCGTCCGCCCGGAGCACCGATCGGAGCCGCATCCGGCGGCATGGACCCAAGGGTTTGAGGGGCACCGGGCGCGTTCGGATTTTGCGCCGGATCGAAAGCATCGCCGCGCCGGCTGGGCGTGGCGGGGATGACGGCCGGAGGCTGCGCAGACGGCAACGGACGCGTTTGCGCGCTATTTCTTCCGGCGTTCGGATCGGGCGCTGTTGCTCCCGACATGCGTTGAACCTGCTGCTCAAGCTGCTGGTTGCGGAATTGAAGCTGCTCGATGGCGCCGGTCAGTTCGCGAATGCGCGCTTCCAGGCGATCGATACGAACGACGAGTTCGCCCGCGCCCGGCTCAGCCGCCGGCGGAGCCGGCCGCGAGGAGGAATTGTTGCCGCCGAATAGATTGTCGAGGAAGCCGGGCGAGCGCGACGTCTCCTGCGCCCCGGCGGTTGCCACGAGCATCAGGGTAGAAGCGGCGGCCAGCGCGACCGTAAAAGCGCGAGCAGACAAATACATCATGGGAAAATGCTAATTCTTGTCCCGACCGTGCCGTAGCATAAGCAAAGCTGCGTTCAAATTGTGACTTTGCCCTTTTACTATCATGGCCGGGCATGACGAAGTCTATGCAATTTCCGAATCCTCGGAGGATTAGGTCGAGCCGGCAGCGTTGAGCACGGTGACCGCGCGGCGGTTCTGCGACCAACAAGAAATGTTGTCACAGACCGCGACCGGCCGTTCCTTGCCGTAGGAAATCGTGCGCATGCGCGCCGGCTGGATGGCGCGGGCGACGAGATAGTCGCGCACCGCCTGGGCACGGCGGGCGCCAAGCGCGATGTTGTATTCGCGCGTGCCGCGCTCGTCGGCATGGCCTTCGATGGTGAAGGTGTATTGATTGTAGGTTTGCAGCCACTGCGCTTGCTTGTCCAAAGTCGCGCGCGCTTGCGGCGTGAGCTCCGTCGAGTCGGTTTCGAAGAACACGCGGTCGCCGACGCTGACCACAAATTCCTGCGGGCTGCCGGGAGCTGCCGCTCCCATTGCGGCCTGATCCGGTTCCGTGGGTTTACTGGCGCAGCCCGCGACGGCAAGCGCCGTCAGCAAGAGGGCTGCGAATGCCGCGCGGCCGAAATTACCTGTCATCATGCCGGTGCCTCCGTATTCACGTCGTTGCCGGACCCCAAGTCGCCCGGTCTAAAGGTCCTTGGTTAAGCGAACGTTCCATCAACCTTGATGTGGTCTTGCGTTTGCCGGTGGAAATCTTCGGATTTGTTGAAACTTTTTGGAATGGTTAACCCGGAGTGAAAACGCGCGGACGGCCCGCGACAGCGGAATCGGGCAATGCGCAGCACGATCTAAGTCAGCAACGGTCCCCACGCCGGATCGGAAGCAAATGACGGCGTCGGCACGCGCTGCTCGTTGCGGCCGGTGACATCGACCGTGAACAGCGAGGGCCCGCCGCTGCCGCCGGCATCGCGGAAAAACATGATGACGCGCCCGTTCGGACAGAAGGTAGGGCCTTCGTTGTGGAAGCCTTCCGTGAGAATACGCTCGCCAGAGCCATCCGGCTTCATGATGCCAATGGCGAATTTACCCCCGCCAAGCTTGGTGAAGGCAATGTAGTCGCCGCGCGGCGACCACACCGGCGTCGAATAGGAGCCTTCGCCGAAGCTGATCCTTTGCGCGGCCCCGCCTTGCGCACCCATCACATAAATCTGCTGCGAGCCGCCGCGGTCGGATTCGAAGCAGATGCGCGTACCATCCGGGGCATAACAAGGCGCGGTATCGATCGCCGGCGTCTCGGTAAGCCGCGTGGTGTTCTTCGAGCGCAGATCCATCACGAACAGGTTTGAATTTCCGCCTTGTTGCAGACTCATGATGATGCGCTGGCCGTCAGGCGTAAAACGCGGCGCGAAGGTCATGCCGGGGAAATTGCCGACGATTTCGCGCTGATTGGTTTCGATATTGAACAGAACCACCCGCGGCTCGCCCGATGCATAGGACATGTAGGTGATTTCTTGGGTGGTCGGGCTAAAGCGGGGCGTGAGCACGAGATCGTCGCCGCGGCTGAGATAGCGCAATCCGGCGCCATCCTGATCCATGATCGCGAGACGCTTGACGCGGCGGTCCTTCGGGCCGGTTTCGTCGACAAAGGCTACGCGGCTGTCGAAATAGCCGGGATCGCCGATGGCTCGCACATAAACCGCGTCGGAGATAATATGGCCGAGGCGGCGCGTGTTCTCAACGGTGGTGTTGTATTGCTGGCCGTCGGCCTGCTGGCCGGAGGCCACGTCCCATAGCCGAAATGCCCCCTTGATGCGCCCGGCTTCCCTTCCGACCCGCCCGACCAGCAGATATTGCGCATTAATGACGCGCCAGTCGTCGAAGCGCGGCGTCTCGAGGTTGACGATCTTTTCGATATAGGCGGCCGGATCGATCGGCGCGAACAAGCCGCAGCGCCGCAGGTTGTTGGTGATGATCTGCGTGACTTCGCCGGCAATATCCGTGTCGGCCGGAGTCGCGGGAAGGAACGGCGGAATCGCGATCGGAATCGGCTGAACATTGCCCTCGGTGATGTCAAGCTTGAGCGCGGCGCGGGCGCTATGCGGCGTAACGCCAGCGAGCGTGACCGCCGCGGCGCCGGCGCCGAGCATCAGCAGGCGGCGGCGGTCCAATGCGGATGCGGGAAACGTGCCCGCGACGGTGACCGGTGATTTCTGATGCGGCAAGTTACATCCTCGCGGCCCAGCTGGCGTCGAAGGTGATATCCATTTCTCTCCAACTCTCGTAGGTCGCAGCCGACAGGAAATCGTAAGGCGCGCAGAGACGGATCGCGCGCAGCGCGCTGTCGGCCGTCGCCTGAAAGATCGGGTTGCTGTTGCGGCTGAGCAGGACGGGCGCCGTTTCGAGCGATCCGTCCTTGTTCAACTTCATGCGCACTTCGATGACGACGTCCGTGGTGTCCGAACCTCCCGGCAAGTTCCAGCATTGGCGGATGCGGCCGCGCAATGCGTCTATGTCATTCTGCGAAAGCGCTCTGCTTTGTTGTTTGGGCGCGCCCATCGCCGGCGTCGTGTTGAGCGCGGAGCCCGCGGCGGCCATGCGCTGCGGGTCTTGCTTGTTGAGCAGCGCCTGCACCTGGCTGGGATCGAATTTCTGCTGTTGCGATTTCGGCTTTTGCACCGGCAGAGGTTTGACCTCGGCCTTTTTGTCCGGTTTTTTCGCGTCGTCCTTCTTCAAGGTCTCGGCGATGGGATCGACCTTTTGATCCGGTTCCTTCTTGTCCGGAGCTTTCGCTTCGCTCTTGGGCTGAGGCGGGGAAACCTCAGGCTTCGGTTCCGGCGGCTTCGGCTTCTCCTCGGGCGTGGACTTGGATTCTTTCGCGGCAACGACCTCTTTTTTGTCCACGACCTTGGCGCTGAGATCCTCGACCGGCTTTTCCTCGGCGATTTTCTCGACGACAGGTTTCGGCGCTTCCTGCTGCGGCGCTTGCTTGATTCCGGCTGTCAGCTTGGTGAATTCATCCGTGGAAATGAGATCCACCGGCATCGACGCGGCCGGCTTGACCTCAAGCGGGCGCGCAAAGGAGACGAGCGCCCATACCAGCATGGCGCCGTGGCCTACCGCCGATATGATCGTGCCCTTTATTTGCATCGGCTATTTAAGAACCTTGCTCGACTTCGGTGACCAGCGCGACGCGCCGGAAACCGGCAGCGGACAGCCGTCCCATCACGCGCATCACCGTGCCGTAATCGACCTTGCGGTCGCCGCGCACGTAAATCCGCTCGTCGAAGCCGCCGCGGGCCTGCGTGATGGCTTTCAGCTTGTCCGCCAGTTCCTCGACCGCCACTTGCGTTTCCTGCAGAAAAATCTGGCCTTGCAAATTAACCGACACGGTCAGCGGGTGCTTGTCCTGATCGAGATTGCTAGCTTTCGATTGCGGCAGGTCGATGGGCACGCCGACGGTGAGCAGCGGCGCGGAAACCATGAAGATGATGAGCAGCACCAGCATCACGTCCACCATGGGCGTAACGTTGATCTCGCTCATGAAGCCGTGCCGTCGGCGACGCCGATGTCCGCTGCTTGCCACCCCGTTTATTGCCATCCGCCCCTCACACGCGCTCGTCGATCTGCCGCGACAGGATCGCGGAGAATTCGTCGGCGAACCCCTCCAGGCGCTGAGCCTGCCTGTTCACCTCGGAGGAGAATTTATTATAAAAAATGGTCGCCGGGATGGCGGCAACAAGGCCGATTGCAGTCGCGAACAGCGCTTCGGCGATGCCCGGCGCCACGACGGCCAGTGAGGTATTCTTAAGGGCGGCGATGGACTGAAAGCTGGTCATGATGCCCCAGACCGTGCCGAACAACCCGACGAAAGGGCTGGCGGAGCCCACGGTGGCAAGCACCAGCAGGCGGCGCTCCATCCATTCGATTTCGCGCGCGATGGTCACGTCCATGACCTTCTCGATCCGCTTTTGCAGACCGGCAAAATTTTTGCTCTGACCTTCGAAGCTGCGCTTCCATTCCCGCATGGCGGCGACGAACAACGCGGCCATCGAATGCGCCGGCTTGGACGAGAGCGTTCGGTAAAGCTCTTCGAGCGACTGGCCCGACCAGAAGACATGCTCGAATTGATCGGCGGCTTTCTTGGTGCGCGCGAACAGAAGCCACTTGTCGATGGCGATGGCCCAGACCCAGACCGAACAGAGCATCAGTCCGATCACGACCGATTGCACAACCCAATGGGCCTGCCAGAACAAGCTCAGAAGCGATACGTCGGAAGCGGCGGGCAGGGCCGACTGGGCAATGTCGGCAGGATTCATGAGCGCGTCCTTTCGGCTATCGGCTCCCCCGGCCAGGCACGGGACGGTGCATCGCTGCCTACTTCAAAAAAGCAGACAGACGGCGGCGCAACCGCATTTTCGCCGGAAAACCGCCATTCGCGAAGCCTGAGACGTCCACCACCCGGGAGCCACGAAATCACTGTCAAACGTGTCAAAACGAGGGCCAAAAGCCCGCATTTATCGGCATTAGACAGCGCCAAGTGTGGTTAAGGAAGCGTTAGCGCGGCGGCAAATCGGCCCTGGGGCCGGTCACTTCTTCTGGTCTGCGCGCATGGCGAGCCGCAGCGGCTTGGGGATCGGCCGGGCGCGGCCGCCGGAAACGAACGCCACCCGCACCATGGCCTCCACCAGCGTTTCGCCGCCGCGGGTCACCCGCTGCTTCAGGGCGAGGGAGGCGCCCTTCACCTCGTCGGGCTCGGTGACGATGTGCAGAATATCGTCCATGCGGGCGGGCTTGAGAAATTCGATGCTCATGGAGCGCACGACAAAGGCAAAGCCCGGCGCTTCCTTCGCCGTCTCCTCGAACAGAGCGCGCTGGCCGGCGCCGAGCAGCCGCAGATAATCGGTGCGCCCGCGCTCCATGAAGCGCAGATAGCTGGCGTGATAGACCACGCCGGAAAAATCCGTGTCTTCGTAATAGATGCGCACCGGCAGGATGTGACGGCCGTCGCGGATCTCGCCGGCCAAAGGGTGGTTGTTCATCGCGTTACCTCGTTGGGCGGCCATAACGGGAAAAGCCACTAACGCGGCTATTCGTCTTCTTCCCCCTGCCCGAACAACCCGAACTGCGCCGGGTCGCGCGCGGGCTCGGCCAAGCCGAGATGCTTGAAGGCGTGGCTGGTGAGCAGACGGCCGCGCGGCGTGCGCTGGATGAAGCCGCGCTGAATCAGAAACGGCTCGATGATGTCCTCGATGGCGTCGCGCGGCTCCGACAGCGCCGCCGCCATGGTGTCCACGCCCACCGGACCGCCGCCGTAGTTCAGGGCGATAGTGGTGAGATAACGCCGGTCCATGGCGTCGCAGCCGGCGGCGTCTACTTCCAACTCAGCGAGCGCCTTGTCGGCGGCGGCGCGGTCGATCTTGTCGCTGCCCGCCACATGGGCAAAGTCGCGCACGCGGCGCAGCAGCCGCCCTGCGATGCGCGGGGTGCCGCGCGCGCGGCGGGCGATCTCGTTGGCGCCGTCCGGCGTCATGCCAATGCCGAGCACGCGCGCGCCGCGATTGACGATCTGCTCCAGCTCCGGCTCGGAATAGAAATTCAGCCGCACGGGAATGCCGAAGCGGTCGCGCAGCGGGTTCGTAAGTAGTCCGGCGCGCGTGGTGGCGCCGATCAGCGTGAATTTCGCAAGATCGATCTTCACCGAACGCGCGGCGGGGCCTTCGCCGATGATGAGGTCGAGCTGGAAATCCTCCATGGCGGGATAGAGGATTTCCTCCACCGCCGGATTGAGCCGGTGGATTTCGTCGATGAAGAGCACGTCGCGCTCTTCCAGATTGGTGAGCAGCGCGGCGAGATCACCCGCCTTCGCGATCACCGGGCCGGAGGTGGCGCGGAAATTCACGCCCAATTCGCGCGCGACGATCTGCGCCAGCGTGGTTTTGCCCAAGCCCGGCGGGCCGACGAACAGCACATGGTCGAGCGCCTCGCTGCGCGACCGCGCCGCCTTGATGAAGATTTCGAGATTGGAGCGCGCCTGCTGCTGGCCGACAAATTCCGCGAGCCGTTGCGGGCGCAATGACGCTTCGGCGAGATCGTCCTCGCGGCGCTCGGCGGCGACGAGGCGGGAAGCGGTCGTCATGGCGACCTCACCAACAGTCGGAAGATCAACCAACAGACGCTCACTGCGAGTAACGACAAAAACAAGAGGAGCAGGATCTGAAGCGGCTCCTGAAAGGGATCAAGCCGAATATACACTGGCAGGAGAGGTGCGACGAAATAGACTACCGCATTGGCGGCCAGCGCCGCGCCAACAGCAACGACGAATGTCGGCCGCCGCCACCACGACCATAGAGCGACGATCGCGCCGGTTAAGAGGGCATAAGGCCAAGCGATGTAGTATCCGAAGAGGATCGCGAATAACATTAGGTCCGCTGCCTCGCCCGGCCGTACCTGAGACGACGCCGTCATCTTCGTCACAGCGGCAAATATACCGAACGGCAATATCGCGACCAGGGGCCCGAACACCGTCAGGAGCGCGATCACGAACAACATACGGCTGCGGCTTGGGCCTGCCGAGGACACGGGGAGTGAGGCATCCTGCACCATGGCGTTACCGTCCCAGTTCTTTCAGTCCGAGGCGAATGAGCGTCTTCGTCTCCGCGCTCTCGCCTGCCGCGCGTGACGCGGCGGCGATGGCGGCGGCGGCCTGTGGATGACCATAGCCGAGATTGACCAGCGCGGAGACGGCATCGGCGATGGGCTTCGGCGCGCGATTCTCATCCACCGCGCCGGAGAGCCGGATCACCGCGGGATCGACCGACGCATAAGCCGGCGCCTTGTCCTTCAGCTCCGTAACGATGCGCTCAGCCACCTTGGGGCCGACGCCCGGTGCGCGCGTGATCGCCGCCTTGTCGCGCAGCGCGATGGCGGAGGCGAGATCGGAAGGCTTGAGCGTGCCGAGGATCGCGAGCGCCACTTTGGTGCCGACGCCCTGCACCGTTTGCAGCAGCCGGAACCACTCGCGCTCCATGTCGCCGGTAAAGCCGAACAGCTTGATCTGGTCCTCGCGCACATGCGTCTCGGT
>Ga0080064_1004425_pt1 | contig 18001 bp, 12 predicted proteins | sample Subgrocontami54m_FD_69260 | JGI IMG/M metagenome (GOLD analysis project Ga0080064, IMG submission 69260) | Subsurface groundwater microbial communities from S. Glens Falls, New York, USA - GMW46 contaminated, 5.4 m (SPADES assembly) (version 2) ...
CTGGAAATTGACGTTCCGAAGTCGCGCGAAGTGAAGCTGAAGGCACCCGTTCGCAAGCCCGAGATTCAGGAAAACGGCGATCGGAGAGTCTACACCTGGGGGGTGAAGGATATCCGGCCGGAGCGCGACAAAGATGAAGACCGGGATCTCGACGAGGAGATCGGTCCCGACGTGCAACTTACAACTTTTGCCGATTGGAAGCAGCTCGCGCAGTGGTACGCAAAGCTCCAGGGCGAGCGCATGGTGGTAGATGACGGAGTGCGGAAGAAAGCCGCGGAACTAACCAAGGGCGCCGACAGTCCGACCGAGAAAGCTCGCCGCTTGTACGATTTCGTGGCGCGCAATGTGCGTTATGTGAGCCTTTCGTTCGGCATCGGGCGGTATCAACCGCACGCGGCTTCCGACGTTCTGCAAAATGGCTACGGCGATTGCAAGGACAAGCACACACTGCTATCCGCCATGCTGCGCGCGGAGGGAATTCAAAGTTATCCAGTGCTGATCCACAGTTCGCGCAAACTGGATGCCGACGTCCCTTCGCCGGCGCAGTTCGATCACGTGATCACCGCCGCGCGATTGGGTACAGGCCTGACCTGGCTGGATACGACGACCGAGGTTGCGCCTTACGGGCTCATCCTCTATCAACTGCGGAACAAGCAGGCGGTGCTGGCGTCGGAGGATGCCGACGGCGGCCTCCAGCGCACTCCGGCCGATTCGCCGGTCAAGAGCTCCGCCCGTTTCACCATAGACGGCAAACTCAGCGAGTTTGGCGCGCTCGATGCCACGCTTGAATTCACCGCGCAGGGCGATCGCGACTACCCGATGCGCGCCGGCTTTCGACAGGTTCCGCAAGCGCGCTGGAAGGATTTCGTGCGTATCCTCTCGACGGGCTGGGGTTTGCCGGGCGAGGTCGACCAAATACAGTTGGACTCCATCGAGGACACGGCCAAGCCTTTTCATCTGAAATATCACCTGCACCAGGACCGATATTTTGCGGTGCCATCGACCAGCGCGAATTTTCGGCCGATCCCGCCGCTGGGAGTCCGCGCGGTCACGTCTTCCGCCAAGAGCAAGGAACCGATCGACATCGGTCCGGCGGGCGATATGGACTACCGGGTACGTCTCGAGTTTCCGGCGAATTACTCGGTGCGTACGCCCTCGGCTGTGAAGATGGCGCGGGACTATGGAGAATATTCTTCGACATACTCCCTGACCAAAGGAGTGCTGGAAGGTGAACGCAAGCTGACCGTCAAGCTGAATGAACTGCCCGCCTCGAGACGTGCGGACTACGATTCGTTTCGCAACGTCACGCGCAGCGACGAAAACCAGGTTCTGACCGCAACGATCCTTACGCCTTCGGGGAAGAGCGTGGAGAGCGCATCTGCCAAGATCGAGGGAACTCCCTCCGAACTCCACAAAGCCGGAGTCAAGGCGCTACAGAGCAAGGACTATCGCAGCGCGATCGACTTGCTGAAGCGCGCCGTGGATCAAGACTCGAATGTGAAGGAAGGCTGGTACGACCTGGGACTGGCATACTCCGGTACCAACAATCACGCCGAGGCGATCCGCGCGTTCCGCAAGCAGATTGAACTCGATCCCAACCACAAGAGCGCGAATGGCGATCTGGCCATGGAACTTCAGCAGTCGGGCCAGGCGGAGGAGGCGATTGCCGCCTACCACAAGCAGCTCGAGATTGTTCCTTTCCAGAAGTCGGCGCACAAGAATCTGGGGATGCTGCTGGCACAGCTCGGACGCAATGCCGACGCTCGCACCGAACTGGAAGCCGCCGCTTCAATCCCTCCGGATGATCCGGAAACGAAGTTGTCGCTGGCGCAGGTGTACGCGCGGCTGGGCGAAAACGCGAAGGCACAGGAATTGCTGAGGGGGCTGACTGGTTCCGTTTCTGCGGATTCCGGGCAGGATATTTTCGCGGCGGCTCTGGCCGCCAACATCGATCCGGTGCAAACCGAGAACGATGCCCGCCAGGTCTTGTACGACATTGGAGAACAGTTCGACTCGGGCGAGTACGACCGGCTGGGGCCGTCGGCGTTTTCTTCCATGAGGCTGGTGGCGCTGGCGTGGTCGCGAATCGGATGGTCGAAGTTTCTGCGGGGCGAGAACCTTGATGCGATGCAGTTCCTGAACTCGGCGTGGCTCTTGAGCCAGTCGGGGACGGTGGCCAACCGGCTGGGACAGGTGCTCGAAAAGCAGGGGCAGCGCGAAAAGGCGCGTCAGATGTATGCGTTCGCGGTGGCGGCGGGTGGGAGCGCAGTGGCGGATTCGCGCGAGCGGCTCGTGAAGATTGCTTCCGGCGCGGGTTCCGCGGAGAAAGAGGCGGCCCAGGCCGCGGGCGATCTTGTCCAGTCCCGCACGGTTAAGCTTGGTTCCATTACGACCAAATCGGCGTCGGCGCGGTTCAATCTTGTGTTTGACAGCTCGCCGCGTCCGGAGCGCGCCGAGTTTGTGGATGGGGACGAAGGTCTGCGCTCCGCCGCCGCCCAACTCAGGGAGAAAGACTTTCCCGTGAAATTTCCGGATGTCTCCTCAGTGAAGATTGTTCGCCGGGCTCAGGTGAGTTGCAATGCTTCTGGGTGTGGAATTGAGCTGTTGCCGATCGAGGCGACACAATCTAGCGCAGGCCAGGCCACATCGGCCACGAACAAGTAGCGACAGAAGCGTAGCGCCGGCGCCTCGCCGGCTGTCCCGAGGGCACCTTGCCCTCGGAGGTGGGGGCGAGGGCGCCCCCACTGCCTGCCCTGAGCTTGCCGAAGGGACAGCCGCCGTGGGCGGCGGCCCTACCCCCCTCCCCTCGACGCCTTCGCACCCGCTCCGATAATCTATTGAGTCCTGTACGGGAGGTCCTGCGATGCGGGAGGCCGTCGAGCGCCTTTGGCCGGAAATTCAGTGGATCAGCGATACCAAACTTCGGGAGCAGGTGACGCAGACCTGGATTAAAGCGCTGGAGCGCAGTCCGCTGAAGCCCGAAGATCTGAATCAGATTCCCTTCACACTGCTGGTTCCGAATTGTCCCATTACGTTCATGGAGCACAAGCGATGCGTGGTGCACATTGCGCGCGACAGCGCCAAGGCCATGACGGGCTTCATGGGCAGGGCGTTGCCGATCGACGCGGACGTGGTGATTGCCGGAGCCATTCTTGCCGATGTTGGAAAGTTGCTCGAATACGAACTCGGTCCCGACGGCAAGAGCCGGCAGAGCGAGCGCGGCGAGGCGTTGCGGCATCCGTTTACAGGAGTGGCGCTGGCGATGGAGTGCGGCGTGCCCGACGAGGTCTGCCACATTATTGCGGCCCACGCCGCCGAAGGCGATCTGGTGAAGCGCACGACGGAAGCCTTCATCGTGCACCACGCGGATTTTATGGCGTTCTTGCCGTTTAAGAATCCGAAGAATGTGAAGGTGAAATGATTGGGTGAGCGTCCTCTCTCAAAAACTTCTTTAAGATTTTTATGAATGCGCGGAACGCACTGATCTAAGGAGAAGCCAGTGTCCACTGGGATACAAGCTACCGCCAAGGAAACCATCACCGCGAAAATGGCGCGCTGGGCAGCCGGGCTCGAATATAAGCAGCTTTCGCCGGAGGCCGTGTATCAGGCCAAGCGCTTCCTGCTCGATTCCGTGGGCTGCGCGCTGGGCGGCTATCAGCAGCACGACGTGATCATTGCCCTCGAAGTCCTGAACGAAATTGCCGGGCGCGGGCCGGCGACCGTGATTGGCACGGGGCAGAAGATCGACGCGGTTTCGGCGTCGCTGGCGAACGCGCTCATGATCCGCTGCATGGATTACAACGATATTTATTGGAAACAGGATCCGTCGCATCCTTCGGACATTTTTCCGGCGGCGATGGCGTGCTGCGAGCGCGCAAAAAGTGACGGCAAAGAACTCATCGTCGGGTTTGTACTCGGCCACGAATTCGAAATGCGCTTGTGCGAGGCGGCATTCCCCGGCATTCGCGAGCGCGGATGGCATCACGCGACGCTGACGGCGTTTGTTTCCCCGATCGTGGCGGGGCGCGCGCTGCGCCTGACATGGGAGCAGATTCAGCACGCCATCGGCATCTCGGCCTCGCGCCATTGCACGATGGGCGCGGTGACGGCCGGGAAACTCACGATGATGAAGAACACCGTCGATCCGATGGCGACGCAGAGCGGCGTTCTGGCCGCGCTCCTGGCCGAGAAGGGCTACAGCGGGCCCGAGCACGTGATTGACGGCAAGGAAGGCCTGGTGCACTGCTACGGTCCGGAGTGGACGCTGAACCTGCTGACCGACGGGCTGGGCGACTCGTGGCGCATCACGCAATGCGGCATGAAGTTTTTTCCAACCGAGGCGCTGACACACGCGCCCATCTCGGCGGTGCTCGACCTGGTGAAAAATAACGACCTGCATCCGGAGAACGTGGAGAAGATCCAGATTCGCTCATTGGCGCGGGCGGCCGACATTCTGTCCGATCCGAGCAAGTACGATCCGCGTACCAAGGAGACCGCCGACCACTCGTTGCCCTACGTGATCGCGGCGGCGCTGGCGGATCGCCAGGTCACGCCCGCGCAGTTCGAGATGAAGAAGATCATGGACCCGACGATCCGGGCGCAGCTGAAGAAAGTGGAGGTCGTGGCCGATCCTGAGATCGAAAAAGTCTTTCCCGCTTTGCAGCGGGTGATCGTGAACATCACGACCACCGACGGGCGGAAATTTTCGAAGCAGCTGGATTATCCGAAGGGCGACCCGCGCAATCCGCTGAGCGATGCGGAGATTGAAGAGAAATTCTCGGCGCTGGCGGAAGGCGTGCTCTCCAAAGGCGCGCAGAAGAAGCTGGTGGACACGATCTGGAACCTGGAAAAGGTTGGGCCGGTCGCGAAGCTGATGGCGCTGATGAAAGCGGACGTAAAGAAGAAGGCGGATTACGGGAAGGCGAAAGCGGCGAAGCCGAAGGCGAAAAGCAAGAAGCGTCGCTGAGTAAGGACGGAATGATGGCAGATCTCGATGAGACGATTGGCGCCGGATTCGAGGCGCGCTACCAAAAACTGACCGGCGTAGTCCGCGATTTAGCCGCGCAGCTGAGCGATGAACAGTTCTGGGCCAAGCCTTTTCCGTTTGGAAACAGTTTTGGCCACTTGGTGCTGCATCTTACGGGCAACCTGAACTATTACATCGGGGCGCAGATTGCGCAGACCGGATACGTTCGGGACCGCCCGCGGGAATTTTCGGAGACGGCGCGGCCTTCTAAGACAGAGGTGTTGAAGAAGTTCGATGATGCGATTGAAGTCGTGCTGCGGACCATTCGTAGTCAGTCGCCGGAAGACTGGTCGAAGGCTCACACGGCGGTGGGTTCAGACGCCCGCGACCGGTTCGACATGGTTTTGCAGTGCGCGACCCACCTGCATCACCATATCGGGCAGATGATCTACCTGGCATTCGAGTTGAAACGGAAGGGCTGAGCACGAAGGCGCGGCAAGCCGCGTCTCTACATATGAGAGTAGAGACGCCGCTTGCGGCGTCTTCGCGGGGATAAGGTTGAAGTATGGGCCAGACCATCACTGAAAAAATCGCGCAGACACACATGGCCGAAGGACCGAAGCGGCCGCTGCGGGCGGGAGATTTCCTCTCGATCCGTCCGCGCCGCTGCATGACGCATGACAACACGTCGGCGGTGATGAGCAAGTTCAAGGGAATCGGCGCGAAGAAGATCAAGGATCCGCAGCAGTTGGTGTTCGCGCTCGACCACGATATTCAGAATCAGGACGAATCGAACCAGAAAAAGTACCGCGCGATCGAGGCGTTTGCGAAAGAGCACGGCGTCGATTTCTATCCAGCCGGTTCGGGCATCGGGCACCAGATCATGGTGGAGCGAGGCTACGTGGTGCCCGGTTCGTTTGTGGTCGCTTCCGATTCGCACTCCAACATGTACGGCGCGCTGGGCGCAGTGGGAACGCCGATTGTGCGCACGGACGCGGCGGCAGTGTGGGCCACGGGCGAGTTCTGGTGGCAGATTCCACGGTCGATCCAAGTCGTGCTTGAGGGCAAACTGCCCGAGGGCGCCACGGGTAAGGACGTCATCATTACGCTCTGCGGACTCTACAACCATGACGAATGCTTGAACGCAGCGGTCGAGTTCACCGGGCCGGGAGTGGCGTCGCTTTCGATGGATGAGCGGTTTTCAATTTCGAATATGACCACCGAGTGGGGGCCGCTGGTCGGATGGTTCCCGGTGGACGCGGTCACGATCAAGTACCTGCGCGGTGTTCATCAGCGTCTCAAAGCGATGGGCGTGGAGCGGTTTTCGGAAAAAGACATCGAGGGCTGGGAGAGGAATCCGCTGGGACCGGACCGGGATGCCGTGTACGCCGCGCGCATCGTGCTCGACCTCGGGCAAATCACGCCCCACGTCTCCGGGCCGGATACGGTGCAGGTGATGCAGTCGCTCGCCGCGATGGAGAAGGACAAAGTCGCGATCCAGAAGGCGTATCTGATTTCGTGTGTGAACTCGCGAGTGGAAGATCTGGAGGCCGCGGCGAAAGTCCTGAAGGGCAAGAAGGTGGCTGCGGGCGTCAAGTTTTATCTCGCAGCGGCCAGCCAGTGGGTGCAGGAAGAGGCGGAGAAACGTGGCATTTGGCAGACTCTGATGGATGCGGGTGCGAATCCGCTGCCGCCGGGATGCGGGCCGTGCATCGGGCTGGGCGTCGGATTACTGGAAGCGGGCGAGGTAGGGATTTCCGCGACTAACCGGAACTTTAAGGGCCGCATGGGATCGCGGGACGCCAAGTGCTACCTCGCGAGTCCGGAGGTGGTGGCGGCGTCGGCGGTGGCGGGATACATCCGCGGGCCGCATGAGTTCGGGGCCGGGGCTCAGCAGCGCAAGTACACCGAACTGGTGGCTGCCTCGGGCGGCGCGGAGAAAGTCGAGATTCTCGCCGGATTCCCGCAGCGCGTAAAGGGCCGGCTCGTCTTCATGCCGCAAGATAACGTTAACACCGACGCCATCTACGGCAAGGACTACACCTATCGCGACGACATGGCGCAGGAAATGATGGCGAAAGTCGTGATGGAAAATTACGACCCGCAATTCGCGCCGCGTACCCAGGCAGGCGACGTCATTGTGAGCCAGTTCAATTTCGGCACCGGATCGAGCCGCGAGCAAGCGGTCACGTGCCTGAAGGCGAAGGGTATTCCGCTGGTGATCGCGGCCAGCTTCTCGCAGACTTATCTGCGCAACGCGTTCAATAACGGATTCCTGTGCATTGAAGTGCCGGAGTTCGTAGCGCGGGTACGCGAGCAGTTTGCGAAAGAAATCGCGACGAAAGAGAAGACGATCATTCCGGGCGATGAGATCGACATCGACTTTACCGCGAGTACGATCACGTGGCGCGGCGAGAAGTTCACATTCCCCGCGCTGGGCAGCGTGCCGCAGTCGCTCGTGATCGCCGGAGGAGTGGAGAACTTGGTGGCCAAGCGGTTGGGAGTGGTGGAGTAGAGCTCTTTACCGCCGAGACGCCGAGGGCGCGGAGAAGAAATTGGCAAAGTTCACGATGATCCTCGAATTTCGCGGAGGTACTTACATTCGTCAAGTCATGGCGACTTCACCAAACAGTGCGCTCAAGAAGGTCGCAACTGGAACGGATAGCAGAAGCAGGGTGTTCCGTGCATTGCTGGACGAGAAGCCAGTGGCGATCGAAGGAGTCACGAACTGTTGGTGTTCAAGCACGTCGTATCAAGCGCAGTTGGCGCTGGTGAACATCGTGAAAACAGCTGAGTGAAGGTTCTAACTCGGCGAACTCTGCGTCTCGGCGGTTGATCTTGGTTTGAGGAGCATTCATGGCGAAATACAAAGTCATCACCATGCCGGGAGACGGCATTGGCAACCAGGTCTTACCGGAGTCGTTGCGAGTCCTGAAAGCCGTAGGCTTCGACGCCGAGTACATCCATGCCGACATCGGATGGGACTGCTGGTGCGCGCACGGCAACGCGCTTCCGGATCGCACGATCGAGTTGCTGACCAAGCATAAGTTAGGTTTGTTCGGCGCGATCACGTCGAAACCGAACAAAGCCGCGCAGGCAGAACTGAAGCCTGAGCTGCAAGGCAAGGGCTACGTCTATTACTCGCCGATTGTCACGATGCGGCAGAAGTTCAATCTCGACATCTGCATGCGTCCGTGCGTCGGGTTTACCGGGAATCCGCTGAACTACATCCGCAAGAAAACTGATGGCGGATACGATGAGCCGCTCATTGATACCACTGTGTTCCGGCAGGGAACGGAGGGGATGTACGCGGGGGTCGAGTGGACCAACCCTCCGGAGAATGTTCGTTCAGCCCTGAATAGCCATCCCAGATTCAAGGCCTTTGCCAACGTGCCTGGGCCGGAACTGGCTGTCAGTTGCCGCATCATCACGCGCAATGCGGCAAAGCGCATCGTCACGGCCGCTTTTGAATATGCTATGAAGCGCGGCTTCAAGGGTGTGACCATCTGCGAGAAGCCCAACGTAGTGCGCGAAACCTCGGGCATGATGGAAGAAGTCGCCAAAGAAGTGGCGAAGAGCTATCCGGGAATTGCGCTCTGGTCCACCAACATTGACGCGCAGCTGATGTGGCTGAATAAGAATCCCGAAGAGTACAGCGTGATCGTGGCTTCGAACCTGTTCGGCGATATTCTTTCCGACGCATTTGCCGGACTCGTGGGTGGACTTGGGTTCGCCGCTTCCGGCAACATCGGCGATGACGTCGCTGTTTTCGAGCCCACCCACGGATCTGCGCCCAAGTATGCGGAACTGAATCCGCCGATCGTGAACCCGATTGCCATGATTCTTTCGGCCGCGATGATGCTTGATCACGTGCATGAAGCTCAGAAAGCAAGCCGCATCCGCAAAGCCATTGCCGATGTGGTGAAGGAAGGCAAAGTCCGGACGTACGATATGATGCGTCTTACGGGCGGATCGAAAGCCATCAGCCAGGGCGCGGCTTCGACCGTCGAGATGACGGATGCAATTTTGGAAAAGCTGTAGAGCAAGATAACCACGGAGGACACAGAGGAACACGGAGGAAAATGAAACTTGTGAATTCCCCTGTGCTCCTCCGTGTCCTCCGTGGTAAAGGGTTTTCATGAGCGCAGTTGAGACACCCCCGCGTTCCACCGAAGCAGGTCACTGGGGCAAAGACGTCCGGTCGGACGCCCACGTTGCCTTCGAGGTGCGCGACGGCGGTGGGGTCGAGATCTCGCTGGAGTCGCGGGTTGCGCCCTACTACGGCAACGCAATCCTGGAGCAGGCGCGCGGGGTGCTGGACGAACTTGGCGTCAAACACGCGCGGGTTTCGATTCATGATGAGGGCGCTCTTCCCTTTGTGATCGCGGCTCGCCTCGAAGCGGCGGTCCGGCGGGCTGGGCTGGCGCTGGGGAAGCGATCGCTGCCCGCGCAACATCCTCCGCCGGCGCCCTCACCCAAGGATCGGCTGCGACGGTCCCGTCTTTACCTGCCAGGGTCCGAACCGAAGTACTACATCAATGCCGCGCTGCATAAGCCGGATGCGGTGATCCTTGATCTGGAAGATTCGGTCCATCGCGCCGAAAAGGACGCCGCTCGCATCCTGGTGCGGAATACGTTGCGCGCCGTCGATTTCGGCGCGTGTGAGCGCATGGTGCGCATCAACCAGCTGCCGCTCGGGCTGGAAGATCTTGCCGACGTGGTGGGCGAGAGTCCGGACTTGATCCTGATGCCGAAGGTCGAGCATCCGCAGCAGGTAGCGGAAGTAGACCGGATGATCGGCGAACTTAAGGGACGGAACGGAATCATCCGCCCGATCTGGATCATGCCGATTCTGGAATCGGCACTGGGAATCGAGAACGCGTTTCCGATTGCCGTCGCCAGCGAAAACGTGGCTGCGCTGACCATCGGCCTCGAAGACTATACCGCGGACCTGGGCGTGGCGAGGACGCCCGAAGGACGCGAGTCGCAGTATGCGCGGTCGCGCGTCGTGAATGCGGCGCGGGCAGCGGGCGTCCAGGCGATTGACTCGGTGTTTTCCGATGTCGCGGATATGGATGGCCTGCGGCGCTGGGGCGAGTCGTCGCGCGCGATGGGATTTGAAGGCATGGGATGCATTCATCCCGGGCAGATTCGCGTCGTGCATGAGGCATTTGCGCCGGCGCCGGCGGAGATCGAAAAAGCGCAGAAGATTGTCGCTGCTTTTGAAGACGCGCAGAAGAAAGGGCTGGCCGTAGTCAGCCTGGGTTCGAAGATGATTGATCCGCCGGTGGTGCAAAGAGCGCTCAAGCTGGTCGAGCGCGCCAAAGCGATGGGAGTGGTCTCGTGAGCGAACGGGTGGAACTCGCGCATAACGCGGCGGGGCGTGCCGTGCCGACGATGGTCAACGGGCGCCCGCAGATTCCATTCCTGGGCGTGGGAAAGTTCCAGCCGCGCGGCCGCAAGGCAACCACGCCCATCCGCTCGAACAAAGATTACCCGGACAGCGGCGATAAGCGTGTCCCCGACCTGGAGACGGCGTTGCGCAAATGCGGGCTGCGCGACGGCATGGTGATTTCCAGCCACCACCATCTGCGCGACGGAGACAAAGTCGCGCTCATGGCGCTCGAAGCCGCTGCGAAAATTGGCGTCAAGGACCTGCTGTGGTTTCCGAGCGCGTCGTTTCCTTCGCAGAAGGGCGCGATTGAGTTGATGGAAAAGGGCGTCATCCATCACATTGAAGGTTCGATGAACGGGCCGCTGGGCGACTACTGCACGCAGGGAAAGATGCGCGGCATGGGTGTGCTGCGCTCGCACGGCGGCCGCTATCAGGCGATTCAGGACGGAGAGGTTCACATTGATGTCGCCGTGATCGCCGCGCCCGCGGCTGATTTCTTCGGCAACGCCGATGGCTCGCATGGCAAGTCGGCCTGCGGGTCGCTGGGGTTTGCGTTTGCGGATTCAACGTACGCCGATTACGTAATCGCCGTGACCGACAATCTGGTCCCGTTCCCGTGCGTTCCCTGGCAGATCCAGGGGAACAATGTGGATCATGTGGTTGAGGTCGAGTCCATCGGCGATCCGGCAAAGATTGTCTCCGGTACAACGCAGATCACGCGTTCGCCGGACCGCCTGCGTATCGCGGAATTGGTCGCCAAATTCCTGCGCGAAGCGGGAATCATGAAGAACGGCTTTTCCTTTCAGGCGGGGGCGGGCGGGATCGCGCTGGCCTTCGTACAGTACCTGAAGCAGATGATGAAGGAAGCCGGCGTGAAGGCGCGCTTCGTGCGCGGCGGATCGACGAAGGTCCTGGTTGAACTGCTGCAAGAGGGACTGACCGATTACATCCTGGACGGGCAGACGTTCGATCTGGACGGCGTGAAGTCCATGGCGAACGATCCGCGGCACGTCGCAACTTCGCCCTTTACCTCCTACAACTATCATGGCAAGGGGAACTTCGCTTCGCTGGTGGATGCGGTGGTTCTGGGCGCCACCGAAGTGGACGTGAACTTCAACGCGAACGTGGTGACACACTCCGACGGCCGCTTGCTTCACGGGATCGGCGGCTGGCAGAACTGCCTGTTCTCCGGCTGCTCAATCCTGGCGCTGCCCTCGTTTCGCGATCGCATCCCGGTGATCGTGGACGAGGTCACCACTCTGACGGGGCCGGGAGAGATGATCGACGTCATCGTGACCGAGCGCGGGATTGCCATCAATCCGCTGCGGCAAGACCTGCTCGATGCGGTGAAAGGCTCGAAGCTGCCGATCCGGCCGATTCAGGACATCAAGGCCGAAGTGGAGAAAATCTGCGGCGGCAAGCCCGCCGGGCCGAAGCTGGGAGACCGTCCGTGCGCAGTCGTGAAGTGGGTGGACGGGACTGTGCTGGACACGGTGTGGCAGGTCGGCTGACGCAACGTACTCTCCCACAAACTGCGCCCCCAAAACGCGGGGAATCGCGTCGTTTGCAGTAACCGCAAACGGGGCAGTGAAAATTCAGGCTGCGTTCCGGGACCATCTACTTCTGGAGGTGGCTCCGCAGCCTTAACATTCGATCAAGATGGCGGTATCGCGGGCAGACAGGTATCCTGATCTGCCCGATTTTCTTTTGGGGAGGTGCGCGTGCGGGGGCTGGAAGCGAAACGAGTCCTGATCACCGGCGGCGCGAGCGGCATCGGCGCGGCCACGGCGGCGCGCTTTCTCGACGAAGGCTCGGTCGTGTGTGTGCTCGACCGCGACGCGGAGGCTCGGCGGAAAATCACGCAGGAACTGCCGGACCTGGCGGGCGCGATTGCTGCCGATGTGTCGGACCTGAAACAAGTGCAGGCGGCCTTCGCTGAGGCCATTCAGTTGATGGGAGGCGTGGACGTGCTGATCAACAACGCGGGCATCAGCATTCGTCACAACTTTCTCGACATTACTCCGGACGAGTGGGACAAGGTCATCGCCGTGAATCTCACCGGCGTTTTCTACGTGGCCCAGACCGCGGCGCGGCACATGATGGAGCGCGGCAGCGGCGTGATCTTACAGACGGCTTCAACCAACGGACTGGTAGGCCAGCCCTACTACGCCGATTACAACGCGACCAAAGCAGGAGTGATCGAACTGACGAAAAGCATGGCTTTGGAACTCGCGCCGAAAGTGCGAGTCTGCGCCGTAGCTCCGGGATACGTCCTGACTCCGATGCAGCGTGCAGAATATACCGACGAAATGTTTGCGGCGGTGAATGCCAAGCTTCCGCTGGGACGGCACGCGAAGCCGGAAGAAATCGCGGCGCTGTTCGCTTTTCTTGCTTCCGACGACGCGGCATACATCACGGGCCACGTGTACACCATCGACGGCGCGGAAATCGCGGGCGGGCTGGCCAGCCGGTAAGCGCTCATCACCGGCGGCGGGTGGGGTGGATTCTGCAAATTTGCGATATGTTCCACGTGGAACACTTGTACAGGCGATGTTATACGTACGTTACTATATGTATATAGACCGTCAAATGAAACAACGGAAACGAGTTACAGGACGGCGGAAGGTTGCCAGTCTCCGGGGTGGCGAAGCCCGCAAACCTGGGGGCACGCTGTGATGTAGGCGGACTGCACGTTTCGGATGGTCAGGCGGAGATGCGGGCTACACTCCGGTCTGGAAAGGCCCCGCTAATGAGTGAGGCAGCCAGTTTCCTGGGCCACCCTGCATTCTAGAAAAACCCAGGGGACGTCCCCGGTTTATTCAGTACCCGCTGCACGCCGCCAAGGTCTGACGGAACGTAGTGCATGCTCTAAGCATCCGCTGCACACCCATGCGGCGTTGCAGCCAGCGCGACAAGATGGGATTCGACTCGACCTGGCCGCTTAGCTGTTCCGCGGTCAGCCGGAGCCATTCGATCACGCGGCCAGAACGCGTCGTGCTTTCTTGCGGCGGAACCCGTATTTCTACGCAGCCGTTTTCGATTCGATATTCCAAAGCTGCCGAACCGTCCGGGCGATCAATTCGAAGTCTGGTGCACGTCAGCATGACCGTCCGCCTCCTCCACTCCCTGCATTGGATAAGACCGAAAATGAGGTGAGCCTGGAACAGGTTTTTGCTGAACTCCAGGTTGCCTGCTGCACCCATCCTCACTTCTCGGCTATGGGACTCGCTTCGCTAAAGCCGCATTGACATTACGGCACGTACGGCCCGGCGGAAGCCGCGCCCCTTCAAAACAGAGTCGAAAGCGGAGTTTTTCCGCAGCCGGGTGCCCCTCGATAAGAGAGAAGGCTCTGTCAAGGCGAAAATGTCCTGGGCAGTGCCGGGGCACCGCTTTTTTCGCCAGAGAGGTTGAGGACCAAGACTCTGGAAATCTCACGCTGAATCATTTCCCGGTGGAAGATCGTTCCACCAACCATCGATACGGCCTAAACATCGACCATGATTCTTCTATGCGAACATCCAGCCGCAGCCGTAGCCGGGGCGGTGTGAAAGTGGAAAACGGTTTTTGTTTTCCACTTTTGCACCGCCCACGCTGGATGCGAGAGCGCCCAATCAACTTTGCGGTCTACTCGCCGTGGCGAGCGACCAGGGGCACCCGCGGGCTACTCTCGATACGAACGATCTCTGGATACGCCGTCTGCGTGCGCAGCATCCAGTAGAGTCGTACGGCTAACTTGCGCGCCGCCGCCACCTTCGCCACACCTTTTGGCTTCTGATGACAGCGATGCAGATACTGCTTGCGAAACCCAGGGTCGAAGCGCACCGCGATCTGCGCCGCTTCCACCAGCAACGAACGCACCAGCCGGTTGCCTTGCTTGGTGATCGCGCCCAGCTTCTGCCGTCCGCCCGAACTTTCCTCGCGCGGAATCAGGCCCAGGTAACTCGCCACCTGCTTGCCCCGTGGAAACCGGCTCACATCGCCGATGGTCAGCACGAATGCCAGCGCCGTGTTCGGACCCACTCCCGGCTGCGTCATCAGCAACTTCGCTTGGGGATGCTGATCGGCGGCTTGCTGCACCGCTTGATCCAGCTTTCCGATCTGCTGGTCTAACATCGCCAGCAGTCCGAGTAAGTCTTCCCGCCGGCATGCCGCCCAGGGTTTCAACGGCAACTCGCGCAGCAACTTCTGTCCCGCCTGGCTCCACAGCTTGGCCTTGCGCTGCATTCCCTTATTCAGAGAAAGGTGTTGCAGTTCGTTCTTTACGCGGCTGCGAATCTCCACCAGTTTGTGCCGGTGCAGCACCAACTGCCGCAGATCGCGTTGCTCCCGGTCCGGCGTCCACAGCCGTGGAAAACGCCCTTCCACCACCAGCTTCAGAATGTGCGCCGCATCCCGTTTGTCCGTCTTCTGCTTGCGCACGTAACTGGCCCGGATCTGCGCCGCATCCCCGATCCAGATCTCGTGTCCCAAGTCCTGCACCAGTTCAATGAACCACTGGCTGTTGCCCGTGGCCTCCATGCCAATCAGCGCTGGCGCCGCCAGTTGCTGATAGAACCCCTTGGCGTCACCCGAAGCGTGCACCAGTTTCCGTTCGCCGGTTTCCCCAGTCTCCGTGTCCAACCACGACACCTGCTGCCAGCTGGGATGAAAATCACATCCTATAATCATCATGCGAAGGCTCCTTCCTCCCCAGGAGCCTTAGTCCTCAAACCAAGACTACCGGGTCGATCGAGCCTTCGCTCTTATCCAATCAACCCTTCGCGGTTTTCGAAGGGTGGGCAGGAGGGCAGATGGCATCAGAGGGCCTTTTCTCAACTGACCTGGCCAGCAAGACTGCATTTGCTTTCTGATTGCAGTTGTCATATATTGTAATACGTGCTTGTCTTCGATGCCTCCACCCTGATCCTCATCGCAAAAATGGAGGCGCTCGACTCCTTTCTGGGGGGCACGGAATTTGAGGTGGCCATTCCCGTGGAGGTTGAGAGAGAGTGCTGTGCCGTTAAGAAATCGCTCGACGCGCTCATGATTCAAAAAGCGCTGGATGAATCGAGAATCAAGGTCGTGGCCGTCAAGAACAAGCGGCTGGTTTCTAAATTGCAGGGAGACTTTGGCCTGGGCAGGGGTGAAGCTGAGTCGATCGCGCTCGCTCTTGCGGAGAAAGCTCGCGTCGTGGGGATTGACGACAAGAATGGGATCAACGCTTGCAAGTTGCTTGGCATTGCGTTCACTACGGCCATCGGCATCCTGGTTCGAATGCGCGAGAAAGAGCTACTTACGGTAAACGAAGCTCTCGTCAAACTTGCGGCGCTGGGAAAGCATGGGCGGTATAAGCAGTCGATTTTGGAAGATGCCAAGCGGAAACTGGAGGCAACGGCATGACGAAGACCATGAGCATCCGAATGGATCGTGAGAATCTCGAATTCTTGACTGAGCTCACCAAGGAACAGAGGAGCGACCTTTCGAAAGCCGTGCGGGACATGGTTACGCGGGGCAGGATCCTGCTCGCAGTGGAACGATACAAGAAAGGCGAAGCGTCCCTGGGAAGAGCTGCGGAACTTGCCGGAGTCGCGGTCGGACAGATGATGACGATTCTGACCGAATACGGAGTGGAGAGCAGGATTCAGGACGAAGATTATCTCCAGGGACTTGAAAGTCTCAGGAAGGCGTGGTGATGCACCTCTGGGGCTGAAGCCCAAATCAAAAACAGCGTTTACCGCAGCGGTAAACCGCTGCGCCACCCAAAATCGTCCCACCCAAAACCGCCGGCAAAAGCAACGGGGGCGGCTTACGCCGCCCCGCCAAAACTGAGAACCGAGAACTGAGAACTGGTTTTCTACGTACCTTCGTTCCAGCTCGCCAGATACTCTTCCTGCTCCGGCGTCAGACGGTCGATCTTGATGCCCATGGATTCGAGTTTCAGTTTGGCGACGCGCTTGTCGAGGTCCACGGGAACGGTGTAGACCTTCTTCTCGAGCGAGGCGTGGTTCTTCACCATGTACTCGCAGCAGAGGGCCTGGTCGGCGAAGCTCATATCCATCACGGACGCAGGGTGCCCTTCGGCGGCGGCGAGGTTGATGAGGCGGCCTTCGCCCAGCAGGTTGATGCGGCGGCCGTCTTTCAGCGAGTACTCCTCTACGAATGTGCGAGTGGTGCGCTTGGAAGAAGACAGCTTCTCGAGCGACGGGATGTCGATCTCGACGTTGAAGTGGCCCGAGTTCGAGATGATCGCGCCGTCCTTCATGAGTTCGAAATGCTGCTTGGCGAGGACGTTCTTGTTGCCCGTGACGGTGCAGAAGACGTCGCCGATCTTGGACGCCTCTTCCATGGACATGACACGGAAGCCGTCCATTACGGCTTCGAGCGCTTTTGTGGGATCGATCTCGGTGACGATGACTTCGGCGCCGGCGCCGCGAGCACGGCTGGCGAGTCCGCGTCCGCACCAGCCGTAGCCGGCGACCACAAACTTCGCTCCTGCAAGCAGGAAATTGGTCGCGCGGATGATGCCGTCAATCGTCGACTGCCCGGTGCCGTAGCGGTTGTCGAACAGATGCTTGGTGTCGGCATCGTTCACGGCGACGATCGGATAGCGCAGCACGCCTTCTTTCGCCATCGCGCGCAGGCGGATCACGCCGGTAGTCGTCTCTTCAGTGCCACCGATCACGCCGTCGAGCTCGGCCGTCCGCTTGGTGTGCAGGATCGAGACCAGATCAGCGCCGTCGTCCATAGTGATCTGCGGACGATGATCGACCGCCGCCATGATGTGCGAGTAGTAGGAATCGTTGTCCTCGCCCTTGATGGCGAAGACGGGAATGTTGTAGTCGCGCACCAGGCTGGCCGCGACGTCATCCTGCGTAGACAGCGGATTCGAAGCGCACAGCGCCACATCGCCGCCGCCGTCGCGCAGCGCGATCATCAGGTTCGCAGTTTCCGCCGTCACGTGCAGGCAGGCCGAAACGCGGATGCCCTTGAGCGGCTGGTTCTTGATGAATTCCTTGCGGATAATTTGTAGCACCTTCATGGACTGATTGGCCCACTCGATGCGCTTCTTGCCTAAATCGGCCAGTTCGAAATTCTTTACATCGCAATTGATTGTCGTTGTCGTAGACATTAGCTCCCTATCCCCGGATGATGGCGTTTTATGAAAGTCAGAAGTTAGAAGTCAGAATGCAGAAGTTGCTCCCTCCGTGACCCCTGTGTCCTCCGTGGTTAAGAAAACCCTTGACCACGGAGGACACGGAGGTCACGGAGGTCACGGAGGAAATCTTATTTTCTCGCGCCGACCGGTTCGTGTTTCAGGCCAGCATCAGTCGCCAGTTTGGCGGCCTTGTCGATTGCTTCCCAGGTGAAGTCGGGGTCGTTGCGGCCGAAATGTCCGTAGGCCGCGGTCTTGCGGTAAATCGGACGGCGCAGGTTGAGTGCTTCCATGATGCCGCGCGGCGTCAGCTTGAAGTTCGCGCGAATCAGGCCGGGAATAATCGCCGGATCCACTTTCTCGGTGCCGAAGGTGTCCACCAGCACGCTGACCGGCTCGGCCACGCCGATGGCATAGGCAAGCTGCACTTCGCAGCGCTCCGCCAGACCCCCGGCCCCGATGTTCTTCCCAATGGGGCGCGCCCCGGAAGCGTCCGAACGCTCCCCCT
>Ga0080064_1004426_pt1 | contig 17997 bp, 14 predicted proteins | sample Subgrocontami54m_FD_69260 | JGI IMG/M metagenome (GOLD analysis project Ga0080064, IMG submission 69260) | Subsurface groundwater microbial communities from S. Glens Falls, New York, USA - GMW46 contaminated, 5.4 m (SPADES assembly) (version 2) ...
GCTTCTCGGTCAGGTGGTGGTCGTTGAAACCCCGGTACGTCTCCCGGGCCAGCGCCACAATGTGCTGCTGTCTCTGCTCTGGGAGCCGCCGAGGCGAGCGGTGACCGCGATTGCCATGGATCACCCCTCTCACACCCTCCTTTCCGATCCTGGCCTTGAGCCTAAAGCTCTGGCGCTCGGAGATCCCAAGCACCATGGCTGCCTCTGCCATCGTCAGCTCCCTGCGAAATACGCTCTGGATGACTGCTACTCGTTGCTGTTCTCTCATCGTCAGGGCTATGGTCTGCATACCCTGACATAATCACGTAGCCATTAACCCCTGACAGAATTACTTTGCTACCACACCCCATTCTTTTAAGGTTGCCAGCGTCAGGTTGGATGTGATATCTATATAAGAACCTTGCGTGAACGGTCAATGGCCGATCAGTCTCAGTGGCCTATATTGCCACAATGTGGTAGGTCTGCGATTTGGAGTGCCTCCTACCCTTGGGGTGATTATCCATTCCAATGGCCGGAGAACCCAGAAGGCTGGGTTTCGACTTCGTCCCTGACCCGCTGACCCACTACTGAATCCATAATTGTTTACGCAGGATTCAGGATAAAATGTTACTCCATTCTGGATGTAGGTTGGCTGGCTACCCAGTCGCGCTGAGGGGCGATCGCTGGTTCCTGGGGAAGATCTACGAATATCCGGAACCTGGGTTCTACTTTGGCGTGCCGCTCACCAACTTCCTCGGGTGGGCAGTTGTGGGATTTGTGACAATCGCCCTATTTCAACAGATCGATCGTGCTCTGGCGGCAGAGCCGACCTTAGACCGAGGGGTGAAACCGATCCTGTGCGGCGTCATACTCTACTACCTGATCCTGGTCTTTAACCTCTCGATGACCTTTGCCATTGGCGAGATGCTGCTTGGGATAACCGGGGTCTTACTGTATATCCCAATTACTTGGATGGCCTTCACACGCTACTGGCAGTGGTCAACAGCGCACAGATGTGTCAGTCGTGGAGCGCTATCATGAGATTTCCGCTGCACATCACGACGGATATGCTCAAGCACCAGATCCGCCAAGGACTCAAAGGGAACAAGCGGTATCCGTTCGTCCTCATGCTCGAACCGCTGTACACCTGCAACTTGGCCTGTCTAGGCTGCTCCGTTGAGCGGCACACCGGGAAAATCGAGGATCGGTTGACGCTGGATGAGTGCCTGAAGGCGGCGGATGACTCGGGCGCTCCGGTCGTCTCGATCTGCGGTGGGGAGCCCACCATCTACCCTGAACTGAAAGAGCTGGTGGAGGGGATTATTGCCCGCAAGCGGCACATTTACCTGTGTACCAACGGGTTGTTGCTTGATCGAACCGTCTATGGCCAGATCGCGCCGCACAACCGGCTCACTATCAATATCCACATGGACGGGCTGAGGCGGACTCACGACCAGGTCTGCGATAGGGAAGGTGTCTTCGATAAGGCGCTCGACATGATCAAGGAAGGCAAGCGGCTCGGCTACCGGGTAACGACAAATACGACGATCTTCAAGGAGACCGATCTTGACGAGGTCGAGGCGCTGTGCCGCCTGCTGCGGGAGCATCAGGTGGACGGGATGCTCCTCTCGCCTGGGTATAGCTATGCCTCAGCTGAGTCTGATTTCTTCCTGGCTCGCGAGGAGATCCACCGAAAGTTCCAAAAGGTTCTCGAACTGTCGAAGCAGTATCGACTTATCTCCACCCCGATGTTCCTCGAATTTGCGGCCGGCCTGCGCGAGTACCCTTGCTCCCCGTGGAGCACTGTCACCTATACCCCTGAAGGTTGGAGGGGGCCATGCTATCTCATCGGGGAGAAATACTTCCGGACGTTTGAGGAGTTCTGGCAAAGTATGGATTGGGACTACTGGGAGTCCCGCCAGGACCAGCGCTGTTATAACTGCAAGATGCACTCCGGCTTCGAGGCTTCTGTCGTCCGCGGGCTCCGAAACAGCCCGAAGGACATGCTCAGGATGGCCATCTGGAACTTTTTGGAGTAAGCGCCATGCCAGTGTCATCTGAAAGAGATTGGCAGATTGAGATGATGAGGACCGACCCTCGGGCCGACAGGGACCCGCTTGACGAGGCGATCGAACAGGCCCGGTCTCGGCTCCTGGCCATGCAAGATCCTACAGGCTTCTGGGTGGCGGAGTTGGAGGCCGACTCCACACTCACCTCCGAGTACATCATGCTTCGCTACCTGCTCGGCAAGGTGGACAAGACCAAGCAGCGCAAGGCCGCGGCCTACCTGCTCGACACGCAACTGCCCGATGGCGGCTGGAACCTCTACCATGGTGGGTCAAGCCACCTGAGCACCACGGTCAAGGCCTATTTTGCGCTCAAGCTCTGCGGCTACTCCAGTGAGGAGCCGTTCATGCGACGGGCCAGAGAGGTAATCCTTAGTCAGGGCGGCCTCCTTCAGGCCAACGTCTTCACCAAGTTTGCCCTCGCCCTCTTCGGCCAGTTTGACTGGCACGACGTCCCGGCCATGCCCATCGAACTGTTCCTCCTCCCCAAGCATTCGTTTTTCAATATGCATGAGATCTCCTACTGGTCCAGAACCGTGCTCACCCCTTTAATGATTATCTTTGCCCATAAGCCGGTGACACCGGTCCCAGCCGGAGTTGATCTCATGGAGCTTCGCGGGGAACCCAGGCCGAAGCATGCCGACTGGTTTCCTGGAGATTCACGGCTATTTTCGAAGCGAAACCTTTTCCTGGCCGCCGACCGGCTGCTCCACTGGTATGAGTGGCGTCCGATTCAATTCCTCCGCCAGGCGGCGATGGGGCGGGCTACGGCTTGGATGCTTCGACGAATGGGGGAAGGCGGCCTTGGCGGGATCTATCCGGCAATGGCGAACTCGATCATCGCGCTTCGTTGTCTGGGCTATGAGGTCGAGCACTCTTTGGTAGCCAGGGCCTTCAAGCAGATCGAATCGCTTGAAGTGGAAGATGATCGGACCCTTCACGTGCAACCCTGTGTTTCCCCTATCTGGGATACCTGCCTGGCGGTGAACGCGCTTGCTGCATCGGGACTCCCAGCCGACCACTCTGCCCAGGTCAGCGCATGCGAATGGCTCCTTTCGAAACAGACCCGAACGGTGGGGGACTGGAAGGTCAAGGCTCCGGACGCCGAGCCAGGCGGCTGGTACTTTCAGTTCGAGAACGAGTTCTATCCCGATGTCGACGACAGCGCGGTGGTGATGACCGCTCTAATCAAGACCATTCTTCCCGATGAGGCGGCGAAAGGTACGGCGCTCGAACAGGCACTCAAGTGGGTCCTGCCGATGCAGTCAAGTGATGGAGGCTGGGCATCATACGACAAGGATAATAACAAGCTGTTCCTGAACGAGCTCCTCGTCGCCGATCACAAGGCGCTGCTCGATCCGTCCACGGCGGACCTGACCGGACGGATGATCGAGTTGCTTGGCCACCTGGGTTGGACCCGCACAACCCCAGCGGCTCAGCGCGCTATCGCGTTCCTCAAGCGGGAGCAGGAGCCGCAGGGATGCTGGTTCGGTCGATGGGGAGTCAATTACATCTACGGGACCTGGGCGGTTCTGGCGGGCCTTCAAGCAATCGGAGAGCCGATGGACCAGCCGTACATCCGGCGAGCTGCCCGCTGGCTCATCGACCACCAGAACCCCGACGGTGGCTGGGGCGAATCGTGCCATTCTTACGAGGACCCACAAACAGCCGGCCAGGGCCCAAGCACCCCCTCGCAAACCGCCTGGGCGCTCTTGGGGCTCTTACACGCGGGCTGCGTACAGCATCCTGCGGTGAGAAGCGGCATCGACTATCTCCTCCGGACCCAGTGCGCGGATGGCGGATGGGAGGAACAAGAATTCACCGGAACGGGATTCCCCCGCGTCTTTTATCTTCGGTATCATCTCTACCGTCTCTACTTTCCGCTCTGGGCTCTTTCCCTATATCGCACCCTTCTCCAGAAGGCCGTCTCCGGCCACGATGAAAACGGCGCGACCCGCTCGGACTAGCAAGGTCTGCGACGCGCCGCTCGCCATCTTCGTGGCGACTCAGGCAGAGATGAAGCCTCTGGCCACGGCCTTGCAGCCGCCCGGTCGATCAGCGTATCGATCGAACTCGATGGTCCGGGTTGGGATAGAGGGCCGCGATCTCCTGCTGGCCAAGACCGGAGTGGGACCGGACAACGCCGAAGCCGCTGCCCGCCACCTCTTTGAAGAGACGCCTGTCACTGCCGCCTTGTCGCTTGGCGTCGCAGGCGGGCTGAGCCCTCAGTTACAAGCAGGGGACCTGATTGTGGGAGACCGGGCGATCCTTCGCCGCGGCTCGGGACCGCAGAGCTTCCCGTGCGATTCCGGCTTGCAGGAGGCGGCTATAACCGTCATTCGACGACTTGACAGTCGGTACTATCTTGGCTCAATCCTCACCGTCGACAGGATTGTTCGGACGCCAAAGGAGAAGTGCCTACTGGCGGCGGAGTCAGGTGCCGTGGCCCTGGATATGGAGAGCGCAGCCATCGCGTCTGCGGCTTTGGCGTATTCTGTCCCCTTCCTGGCCATTCGTGGCGTCCTCGATCCGATCCATGAAGATCTCGCGATCGACTTCGATCAGTTTCTCGACGCAGAGGGGGAACCAAGCCTGCCCCGATTGATGCGATATCTACTTCTGCATCCGTTTACCCTTCCTCACCTGGTTGGACTGGGCCTTCGGACCAAGGCGGTCTGCGCTCGTCTCGGTCGACTGCTGCATGAGCTCTCAACCACCCTCAGCTGAGCCATTGAGGGCCGTCCTCGTTCCTCATGGGCTCAGCGTGAGACCCCCCATTTTTCCCCCCCATTTTTCTGTTGACCCTCGTATACTTTTTCTGTTAGGGTTTTGCGCGCTTCTCAGCACAACGGCTGTTCGATCTGCAATCTATCGAGGTCAGGATGTCAGGATCGGCTCATCACCCCTGGACACGAAGATCCTTCCTGAAGGCTTCTCTCGCTTCTGCCTTCTTGCTGGTCGGTAAGCCGACGTGGGCGCAGGACCTGGTCGTCCCACCGGTCCCGGAGGGGAGGCTTGCCCTGTATAATACCCACACAAACGAGCGACTGGAGGTCGCCTACCGGGATCCATCCGGTCAATATGATCAGGACACCTTGAGCGCTCTTAACCATTTTCTTCGCTGCCCTTATACGAACCGGGCGACCAAGATGGATGTCCGGGTGATTGAGTTTTTGAATGCGGTGAATAAGCGGTTGGGAGGGGACAACGAAATCCACGTCATATCGGGTTTCAGGTCGCCTGAGTACAATCGACTGCTGGTAAGAAAAGGGAGGAGGGGAGTGGCGAGACATAGCCTCCATCTGTCTGGTAAGGCAATAGATCTCCGCATCCCAGGGGTTAGCCCAAATGTGATCAAGAAGACTGCGCTCGATCTAAGATACGGTGGGGTGGGGTATTATCCCCGCAGGGGTTTTGTCCATTTGGATTCCGGAACATTCAGGCACTGGTGAGCAGTCAGTGCCGTTGGCGCACTTCCGTTGTTGTCTGTTTCCTCCTGTTCTCTGCACCCGATGAGCTATGGAGCGCAAGCTCCTCCACACCCCCTTCCCGCTGTGCCATTCGGTATCCCAGTGATGCCAAGGTAGAATGGGAGTGTCAGCGTCTGCGCACCCGCGAGACGCTGGAAACCCTGTTCGGGAGCCGGTGGGTGGATGTCGCTCGCTTTAACCGAATCGACCGGCGACATGCCCATCCCGGCATCTCTCTGAAGGTCCCCAAGCGCCTTGAGGACATGGCAGGCTTCACACCGATGCCTCAGGAGTATCCCGTAGCAGCCAGCGAAGCCAAGTTTATCCTGATCGATCTCGCGGAGCAGTTCCTTGGGGCATATGAATATGGTCGGCTGGCATTTTCGGCGCCGATTGCCACAGGCGAGAAAAGAAACGAGACCCCGGCAGGCGACTTTGCAGTTACCGCAGCCCACCGGCACCACCATTCATCCCGCTATACCATCGAGAAGACCAACATCCCGTATCCGATGAACTACGCCCTTCGATTCCATATCAGCAAGAAAGGCGTCGCATTCTGGATTCATGGGCGCGATATTCCCGGATATCCAGCCTCGCACGGCTGCATCGGACTGTACGATGAGCTGATGCAGAAAACGCACTATGGATATCCCCGCGAACCAATCCTTGATGATGCCAGGACCCTCTACAAATGGGTACTTGCGCCTCTGCCGGAGGACGAGAAGTATCGGATCCTGGACAATGGGCCACGGATGCAAATTATCGGCCGAGCGCCGCTTCCGCTACGACGATCAAGCCAGGATCGCTCATGAGGCCAGATCACCGATTCGGTATGTTGAATTTAAGCAATGAGTCTGCTAAGCTTAAAAAAATAAAGGCGGGGGCGTTGTGGCCGACTGTGGGAAGGTCCTGACGAACGCTCTCGCGTTTACCGTCACGTCATACAGGTACGTATCTGAGCTCGCCGAACGGAGAACGGACCAAGGCTACAGCATTGCAGGGGGATACGATGCGTAATGGAAGGTTTAATGCCAGGACCTTAATAGCAGTGGCAGCGTCCTGTTTGATTCTTGGAGTTCTGATCACGGCCTCCTTGAATCTAGTCCCGCTCTCAAAGGCCACGACTGCGGGGTTTTGGACTGAAAAACGAGAGAGCGGAGTGTTTAGTTCGAGTCAGACCTCAGATGGGAGGATCTGGGTTCGGTTGGCGAAGGAGCTGACTCCCGCTGTGGTGAATATCAGCACCACTCAGGTGGTCAAGGGAAGGGGCATCCCATCTCGCGGCCCTTTCGGTGAAGACGACCCCTTCAACGAGTTCTTTAAACGGTACTTCGGTGAGAGCCCGCGGCAGTTCAAGGCAACCAGTCTTGGATCCGGATTCATTATCAACAGAGACGGCTACATTCTGACGAATAACCACGTGGTCGAGAACGCCACGGACATTACCGTGAAGCTGGGTGACGGCCGAGAGTTCAAGGCGAAGGTGGTCGGGAGGGATCCGAAGACTGATGTCGCCCTCATCAAAATCGAGGTCTCCAGCCTGCCCGTGATCCCGTTTGGTGACTCGGATAAACTGGAGGTCGGCGAGCCGGTCATGGCGATCGGTAATCCATTCGGCCTGAACCAGACGGTCACCACCGGCATCGTCAGCGCCAAGGGCCGGTTCATTGGCGAAGGCCCGTATGACAACTTCATCCAGACCGATGCCTCTATTAATCGGGGCAACAGCGGCGGCCCACTGATCAACACCAACGGTGAGGCGGTGGGGGTCAACACAGCCATTCTTAGCCCAACGGGCGGTTCGATCGGGATCGGCTTTGCGATTCCTATCGCCATGATTAAGGAGGTCCTGCCGCAGTTGAAAGAGCGTGGGCAGGTCACCCGAGGATGGCTTGGCGTGGCGATTCAGCCAATTACCCCGGACCTGGGCAAGAGATTCTCCCTCAAGCAGGCGAATGGCGCCCTAGTGTCGGATGTCATGGAGGGATCACCAGCCGAACACGCCGGGGTCAAACCAGGGGACGTCATTGTGGAGTTTGCTGACAAGCAAGTCAAGTCCTCTACCGAGCTACCCCACATCGTCGCCAGTACCCCGGTGGGGAAAGAGGTCGCGATGAAAGTCATCCGCGACGGGGCCGAACTCACGCTGCAGATCAAGGTTGGCGAGCTCAAAGAGGAGCAGATGGCGGCCATGACGCCGTCCTCTCCGAAAACGAAGCTGGGAATCGATATTCAGGAACTCAATCCGGCACTCTCCCGCAAGTTTGGCATTAAGGGTGAGAAAGGCGTGGTGATCACGGAGGTTGAACCTGAGAGCCCTGGTGACGCGGCTGGGTTGCAACCCGGGGATTTGATCCTGGAGATCAACCGTGCAAGGGTGACGACAGTGAACCAGGTCAGGCGGATTTTGGAGAAAGCTAAGCCGGATGAACCGACCCTACTTCTGGTCAAGCGGGACGGTGGGACGCGATATGTAGTGATCGGGTCCGAAGGGTAGGCGTATCGGGCTTCTGGATTATTTGGTGGGCAGGCTTTCGCTTGGCATGTGAGAGGAGAGCCTGCCCATTGTATTTATTGGTAGTATCCTAAAGCCAGGGTGGTTATGAGCCTCCGCCTGAACGAGATCTTCTACAGTATCCAAGGGGAATCGACCTATGCCGGACGACCGTGTGTCTTTGTCCGCCTGACCGGGTGTAACCTTCGGTGCCGGTGGTGCGACACGGCCTACGCGTTCCACGAGGGCGAGCCGCGCTCGGTCGAGCAGGCGCTGGAACAGGTACGGTCCTATAAGTGCCCATTGGTCGAGATCACTGGGGGGGAGCCGCTGTTACAGGAAGAGGTGTATCCCCTGATTAGTCGCTTGCTCCTTGAGAGGTACGAAGTCCTGATCGAAACAGGGGGGAGCCTCAGTGTTGATCGTCTCGACCCCAGGGTGGTCAAGATCCTGGACCTCAAGGCCCCGGGAAGCGAGATGGACCCTCACAACAATCTTGATAACCTCCGGTATCTCGACAGGAAGGACCAGATCAAATTCGTCGTCGCGGATCGCGGCGACTATGAGTGGGCTAAGCAAGTGATGGCGGAACATGCCTTGGCCGAAAAGGTCCAGGTTCTCTTCTCCCCGGTGTTCGGCGAGCTGCACCCTGGGGAACTGGCGGAATGGCTCTTGGCTGATCGACTTGACGCCAGGCTGCAGATTCAGCTTCATAAGTACCTTTGGGATCCTAGTCAGCGGGGGGTGTAGTGAACCTGTCTGTGTGCGACGCACAGGCAGGCAAGCGGGCTGTTGTCCTGCTGAGTGGTGGGCTCGACTCCGCAACAGCAGCCGCGATGGCAAAAGCCGAGGGGTATGAGCTTCATGCCCTCACCTTTCGCTACGGCCAGCGTCACGCGCGCGAGGTGGAGAGCGCGAAGAGGATTGCAGCCGCCCTCGGTGCCGTCCAGCACCTGATCCTTAACCTCGACCTTCGGCAGATTGGCGGTTCAGCCCTGACCGCTGGCATCCCGGTACCGAAGGACCGCGGGCTGGGGGAGATTGAGGCCGGCATCCCCGTCACCTACGTCCCTGCCCGCAACACCATCTTTCTCTCCCATGCGCTGGCTTGGGCGGAGGTGATCGGTTCTAAAGATATCGTGCTCGGGGTCAACGCGATCGACTATAGCGGGTACCCGGATTGTCGGCCTGAATATATCGCGGCCTTCGAGCAGATGGCGAATCTGGCAACCCAGGCCGGCGTTGAAGGCGGATCCAAGCTGACCATCCACACCCCGCTGATCCACTTGACCAAGGCCGAGATCGTCCGGCGAGGCGCTGGCCTTGGGGTCGATTTCCAACTCACCTGGAGCTGCTACGACCCGACCCCGGATGGACAGCCGTGCCGCGCCTGTGACAGTTGCATCCTGCGGGAGAAAGGCTTCGCCGAAGCCGGCATCCTGGACCCCGGCCCTACTGCCTCGCGTTGACAGCCTTTTGAGCGGTAATCATCCTGGATTCATCGGTCTCTATCCAGGCGCTCGCTCATTCCAAGAACAGCGACAGGGGTGCCTGATGTTCACCATTCGGCTCCCAGCATCCAGCAAGCAGATAGGGAAAGGAGTGGTGACCAGTCGAGGATTCGAACTAAATATTCGGCCCTCCGGCATCTCGACCTGATGATCCCCTTCTCGGGGAAGGTGGCGGCGTAACCGATCCACTAGGTACCCCTCGAAGCTGTAGCCCCACGACGTTCTTCTACGTCGTCTCCAGCCAACGACGGCAAAATGGGTATTCCTCAGACGCTCGGCCTCTTCAGTCACCCGATATTATAACGACCCCATCTTCAATTAGCCTAATGCAGATTACGGGGGTGTAATCTACATTCCACTCGATGGCAGGCGCGGTTCCCGTAAGTATCATCAACCTACACTCTGGCGCCTAACGCGGAGCGTCAGGCGCGGCTGAAAGAGGGAGCGACGGAGGAGCGGACGCTAGCGCCATCGCCTGCACGCCGTAGTTAGGCAAGCACCCTGGGACAGGCTCCCGCCTGGCCTCCCCACACCCACACGATGTTTGGGTCGGGGCAAGCCGCATACCAGTTCGTCCCCGGCTTTCTCTTGAGGACGGTGATGCTATTGGGCACCATGATAGGCTCTTCTCGCCGATCTGACCGCAAAGGCGTCGTGATCCTCAACCGCCGCGGCCGCTCGGCGGATGAGTTCGAGATTGCTCTCCAGGGGCATCATGTCACCGACCGCAAGCGTCACCACCATGGCTTCAAAGGGATAGAGGAGATGGGCGCGATATCTTTGCCGCAGCGTTGTGGAATCGAGATCCGCAATCTGATGGTCCTCAAGAACCTGTTGATACCGTGCGAGCAGGCGCGCTTCGCACGTCCGCCGAATTTCAGGTGTGAGCGCGGTAGCCAAGAAGTACGCGACATCGCCAATCCCCTCACCAATGCGGACGAGTTGCCAGTCGAGGAGTCCTGGTTGGGACTGCTGCCAGAAGAGATTGCCGGGATGTACATCGTGATGGACGAGGGTGCGTGGGCCGTCTGCAAGCAAACGCATCACGTGGCAACGCTGGCGCGCATAGTGCACAGCGGGGGCGTGGAGCGCCGTGGGAACGGTGCTCCCAGCACGCCGTAACCCCCGTTGCATCAACGGCACTGCCAGGGCTGATCCCAGCCGATCTTCCCAGCGCCGGACAGGACCAGCCAGCCAGCGATATTCGTGGTCGAGACTCGCTTTATTCCAAAACTGCGCGTGGAGTCGGGCCAGTTGTTCGACCACCAAGGCCGCTTGGGCAGCCGTCAAGGCATCCCCGGGAGCGCCGGGGATAGCGCCATGTTCTGTCACATCAGCAAGGACCAGTGTCGTGCCCCGTCCGCACTGGCTCTGCGCCGCTAAGGTGGTGGGCTGAAGTACGGGGACAGCCTGCGTCACTTCTTGATAGAAACGCACTTCCGTCTGGAGGAGGCGAGGTAACGCCGTGATGCACCAGGCTCGCCAAGACCGCGACGGCAGTTTCACGAACCAACGACGGGGCAACGTCTCCGGCCCATTGTGTTCAACTGCGACGCGCACCCGCGTGGTCGTCCCGATATCAGCGGAAAGCACATTAACCTCTGATACGATGGCGTCGGCAGCATGTTGTGTAATGATGCGTTGCGCCCAGGCGACCGTCAAATCACTCGGTCGGCGAACGAGAATAGCCTGTGTCACGGGCATCGCGATGTCTCACTTTTCCCACGTATTATTACGGGATCGGATTGCGCGAAGCCGCAGCCGGTTGGTCCTTCCAGACCTGCGAAAGATTCTGGACCCACCCATTATCACTGATTCAACTTCGCGAAAGCCGCTGCCATCGCACCGCTTTGTTGTACTGCATCTGGTTTCGGTAGCGGGGTTTTGCCTCTTCGATGCGAAATGGTGCCGTCAATCCTCGCGGTGACTTCGTCCGACAGGCGCATGGTCAGGGCAATGCGCTTGCGTGCGATATCGATCTCCAACACTTTCACCTTCACAACGTCGCCCGCCTTGACGATACTGTGCGGGTCTTTGACAAACTTGTTGGCAAGCGCTGAGATGTGAACGAGACCGTCCTGGTGTACGCCGATATCGATAAAGGCACCGAAATTGGTGACATTGGTGACGATGCCTTCCAGCATCATCCCGGGCTCCAGATCCTTGAGGCTTTCAACCCCTTCGCGGAATATGGCGGTCTTGAACTCAGGTCGCGGATCGCGGCCGGGTTTTTCGAGTTCTGTGAGAATGTCCTGAACCGTGGGCAGGCCGAACTTGTCATCGGTGTATTTCTCGGGTTTGAGGGCGCGTACGGCATCGCCGTCGCCGATCACTTCACGGATACCCTTCCTGATGTCGGCGAGAATTCGCTCGACGACGGGATAGGCTTCTGGATGCACAGCCGAGGCATCGAGCGGGTTGTCACTATTGTTGATGCGCAAGAAACCGGCAGCCAGTTCGAATGTCTTGTCGCCCAGGCGGGGGACAAGCAGCAACTGCTTGCGGCTCTTGAAAGCACCATACTGATCGCGGTGGCTGACGATGTTGCCGGCAAGTGTCGGGGTGAGACCGGAGATGCGAGTCAGCAGGGGTACGGATGCGGTATTGACGTCGACGCCGACCGAGTTCACGCAGTCCTCGATCACTGCGCCGAGCGACTTTGCCAGCTTGCCCTGATTCACATCGTGTTGATACTGGCCGACGCCGATACTCTTCGGGTCGATCTTGACCAGTTCTGCCATGGGGTCCTGCAGACGGCGCGCGATGGAAACGGCACCCCGCAAAGAGACGTCTATATCGGGAAATTCCTTCGAGGCCAGTTCGGAGGCTGAGTACACAGAGGCCCCTGCCTCCGACACCACCACCTTGGCCAGTTTCAATTCGGGGTGGCGCTTGATGAGATCGGCGGCGAGCTTATCGGTTTCCCTGCTGGCTGTGCCGTTACCGATGGCGATCAACTCTGCACCGTGCTTTTGAGCCAACTGGCGAATGGTGACAAGCGCACCTTCCCAGTCCCGGCGCGGTTCGTGAGGGTAGATCGTGGAGGTATCGACGAGCTTGCCGGTCTTGTCGATGACAGCGACTTTGACTCCGGTGCGAATCCCTGGATCAAGACCGATGGTGATGCGCGGGCCGGCCGGTGCCGCGAGCAGCAGGTCGTGAAGGTTGCGGGCGAAGACCCGGATGGCTCCGTCCTCGGCACGTTCCCGCATCTGGTTCATCAGTTCGAGCTTGAGGTGCAGCGAGAGCTTGACCATCCAGGCCGAGCGCGCCGAGTCCAACAACCACTTGTCCGCCGGGCGTCCTTTGTCGGCGATGCCGAAATGGCCTGCAATCATGGCTTCGCAGGGCGAGGCGCGCGGCGGATCTTCAAGTTCGGGTTCGGTCTTCAGCGCCAAACGCAGGATATCCTCGTTGCGGCCTCGCAACATTGCCAGAACCCGGTGCGAGGGAGCGCTTCTGATCGGTTCACGGAAATCGAACCAGTCGCGGAACTTGGCACCTTCGGTCTCCTTGCCCTCGGCCACCCTGGAGACGATCAGTGCATGATCGGACAGGTAATGACGCAGCCCGTCGAGCAGCCTGGCATCCTCGGAGAACCGTTCCATCAGGATCTGACGTGCACCATCGAGCGCTACCTTGACATCCTGTACATGCTGCTCCGGCGGTTCAATTTCGGTTCGAACATATTTTGCGGCTTCAATCTCCGGAACTCGTGTTGGATCGTCGAACAGGGCATCGGCCAAGGGCTCTAGACCCGCCTCTCGAGCAATCTGGGCCTTGGTGCGTCGTCTGGATTTGTAGGGCAAGTAGAGGTCTTCGAGACGCTGTTTGGTCTCTGCACCATCGATCTCGGCTTTCAACTCGGCGGTCAGCTTGCCCTGCTCCTCTACGGACGCAAGCACTGTCGCACGGCGCTCTTCGAGTTCGCGCAGATAGGTCAGTCGTTCCTCAAGCAACCGCAGTTGGATGTCGTCGAGCTCGCCGGTGATTTCCTTGCGGTAGCGGGCTATGAAGGGCACGGTGGCACCCTCGTCAAACAATTGAACCGTGGCAATGACTTGAGCAGGCTTGACACCGAGCTCGGTGGCGATGCGGTGTTCGATGGTTTGAAGCATGGACGATTTTAGCTGTTGGAGAAAAGGTTGCATCCACCGTCCTTGGTTTGTCATAGATCGCCTTCTTGCAGTACTCGCCCCAACCCAGCCTGCTCCAAATGCCAATGGGTTGGGATTTGGCCGGTTGTCATTGATCAGTTGTAGAGAATAATTTTCTTCACAATATTCATGTTTTTTACCGATCCGTTTTCTCCATCCACTGCTTGCACCCTTTATCCACGAGATCGGCAGGTATTTCTTTGCTTTGGCCCTTGTTGTTTTTCTCAAACCAGGTACAAATACCTAACAAAGTTGTCTGGAGTAAAATATTTTGATACGCACAGGACCAGCAGTCCTTTTTTCTTGTTCCATTATAGCCTCCAACCTTATATCTTATGCAGCCAGTTCCTCGGTATAGTGCAGGCGTTCCCCACGCTGCAACTGCCCATCAAAAAAATCATTTACTGCCATCAATTGTTCCGCAATGCTTTCCAGTTGATTCATGTAGCGGCGGAACTGCGCCGAACCGGCCAGCCCTTTGGTGTACCAGGAGATGTGTTTGCGCGCCACACGCAAGCCGGTATGTTCGCCGTACAGATCGTACAGGCCGTGCAGGTGATTGAGCAGCACGCGCTGGATTTCATCCACTTGTGGCGCGGGCAGGTGTACACCGGTATCGAGAAAATGTGCGACCTCTCGGAACAGCCACGGACGGCCATGCGCGGCGCGGCCTATCATCACGGCATCCGCACCGGTGTGCTGCAACACATAGTGGGCTTTTTCCGGGGTGGTGATGTCGCCGTTGGCGATGATGGGAATCTTCACGCTGGCTTTCACTGCCGCGATGGTGTCATATTCCGCCTCGCCGGTGTAGGCGCAGGCGCGCGTGCGGCCATGAATGGCAAGCGCCTGGATACCGCTGATTTCGGCGATCTGCGCGATGCGCACCGCATTGCGGTTTTGCGTATCCCATCCGGTGCGGATTTTCAAGGTGATCGGTACGCTCACCGCCGCCACCACCGTTTCAAGTATTTGCGCCACCAGCGCCTCATTCTGCAACAACGCGGAACCGGCCATCACATTGCAGATTTTTTTCGCCGGGCAGCCCATATTTATGTCTATGATTTGCGCGCCCGCATCCACGTTATAACGGGCGGCCTGTGCCAGCATCTTCGGGTCGGCACCGAGGAGCTGCACCGAGATCGGATCGGTTTCGCCCTCGTGATTGGCGCGCCGTTTGGTTTTTTCCGACCCATACAGCAGCGAGTTGGAGGCCACCATTTCGCTAACCGCCATGCCTGCGCCCATGCTCCTGCACAACATGCGGAAAGGCCGATCCGTCACGCCAGCCATGGGGGCGACAATCAGGTTGTTTTTGAGCTGGTGGGGGCCGATGCGCATGAATTATTTTCCATGAATGGGAGTGATTATAAAGCAATGGGCAAGGCAGGAAAACAACAATGCCCGTATGTTATGATTGGCTCTTCGCGTAATCGTGCGGGTGAATTCTGATGTGTTCACATGACCGGCAGCATGCAAGTCAGGATCTTGAGCCGCAGAGACTCCTCGTCACGCAGTCCGTAGGCCCGGCGCTGGATGACACGGATCGTGGTGTGCAGTCCCTCGACGAATCCCAGCGAGACCGTGTGTTCGGGCTTGCAGTAAGCGGCGATTCCCTCCCAGTGCCGATCGATCATCTCAGCGAATGTCTCGTAGGGTTGCAGGCGTTGCCACTTCAGGCTCACGCGCCAGTGCTCGAAGAATCGCCGCACCCAGCCTTCTCTCTCGTCGCTCCACAACTAGCCGAAGGACTCCTTGAGCAAGTAGGCGGTGTTCAGCCGTGTATTGGCTGCCAGCAGGGTGTTCAACGCGTGCCTGCCCTTCAGGGTGAGGTGCTCGCAGCACGAGAGCAGGGTGGAGTGGTGACCCGTTCGGGACTCGAACCCGAGACTCCCTGCTTAAAAGGCAGGAGCTCTGCCAACTGAGCTAACGGGTCGGCATGCAGAGAGTTTTAGACGCGGCAACCCAGAGGAAGCTTAACGTGCCAGCCCCCACTGCCGCAAGGCCGGCGTCGAGCGAAGGATCGTTTGGTCCCGCCGGGGCCCTGTAGAAATGAGCCCTGCCTTGACCCCTGTCAGCCCCTCAATCCGCTCGATATAGGCCCGGCAGTGGGCCGGCAGACGCTTGTATGAGGTGATGCCGACAATGCTCTCGTTCCAGCCTGGCACCTCTTCATAGATCGGCTCACACGTCCGTAGGAGACCGGTCTCGTTCGGAAATTCTCGAAGAACCGCGCCGTTGCATCGGTAGCTCGTGCAGATCCGGATCGAGTCGCAGGCATCCAGGACGTCCAGCTTCATGAGGGCGAGGGCCGAGAGGCCGTTGATCCTGGCGCTGTACCTGACGGCAACGGCATCGAACCAGCCGCAGCGCCTCGGCCGCCCCGTTGTGGCCCCGAACTCCTGCCCGCGCTTCTGCAGCATCTGACCGATCGCATCCGTAAGCTCAGTCGGCATCGGACCCTCGCCGACGCGCGTCGTATAGGCCTTGGTTACGCCGAGGACGCCGTCGATCACCAGCGGACTCACCCCGGTCCCGGTGCAGGCACCTCCGGCCGTGGCGCTTGATGAGGTAACGTAGGGGTAGGTTCCGAGATCGACGTCCAGGAGGGTCCCCTGCGCCCCCTCAAACAAGACACTCTTCCCAGTTTTGATCAGATCGTGAATTATGAGGGAGCTGTCCACCACGAAGCTGCGGACGCGCTCGAACTGTTCAAATTGCTCCGCCGCTATCTTTTCGTGATCCAGCTCCCGCAACTCCTGATGCTGTGGGAACTGGGCTCGCTTCTCTTCAAGGTTGCTGCGGAGCCGCTCCTTGAAGAGGTCGCGGTCGGTCAGATCGCCCACCCGGATCCCTGTCCTCGCCATCTTATCGACATAGGCTGGACCGATCCCGCGTCCAGTGGTCCCGATCGGTCGACCCTCTCGGAGCCGCTCCAGTTCGGCATCCAGGATCTTATGGTAGGGAAGTACCAGATGCGCGTTCTTACTGATAAAGAAGTTCTCCTCGATCTTCACGTGCAGCTTTCTGAGCTGATCCATTTCCTGAATAAGGGCGGTCAGATCAATCACCACGCCGTTCCCCAGGATGCAGACCTTCCCTTTCCTCAGCACGCCCGACGGGACCAGGTGCAGGACAATCTTCTCCTCTCCCACCACGACTGTGTGGCCGGCGTTGGTCCCACCCTGGTACCGGGCCACCGCATCGAAATACTCTGAGAGAAGATCAACGATCTTCCCCTTCCCTTCGTCGCCCCACTGCGTGCCGACAACGATTACATTGGCCATCGCCGCTCCCCACGTTCGACCTCGCCGCAAAATCGCTCCACCGGGACCCGCTCCTCAGTCTCAGAGGCAAGATCCCTGACGAGCAACTCGTCCTGAGGCAGATGAGGTAAGCCCAGCACGATCGCTCGGCTGATCCCGGATCTCTTCGCATAGTCAAATGAACCTTCCAGATCCCGCTTGATGATGTCTCTCGCCGCCGAGTAGCCCTGTTCCCGCAGAAGCCGAGCGATGCGAAGGGCATGCCGTTTGTCGGGGTTAAAGTCGATAATCAGAAACCTCTGACCCGTCACGAGGGGAGGCCGATCCTCGGCAGCTACAGCCTCCAGAACCTTATCCAGATCGAAGGCGAAGCCGGTAGCGGGGCAGGGATACCCGAACCCACCGATCAGGTCGTCGTATCGGCCGCCGCGTGAGATCTCGGAGCCAAGGCCCCGCGCAAATGCCGCAAAGGTCACGCCGGTGTGGTACTCGAAGGCCCTCGCTTCGCCGAGATCGATGATCACCTGGTCCGCCAGACCGTACTGCTCCAGGACCTCATAGACTTGGGCGAGATTTCTCAGGGCCTCCTGCGAGCGCCGGTTGGGTGCCAGGTCCCGCGCGCGGGCCAGGACCTCCTTCCCCCCGTAGAGCATTGGTAGATCCAGCACAGCCTGCTTGGACTTGTCGTCCGCGTCCAGACCTCGCAGGAGCAGCTCGATCTCGAGGGTATCTTTCCTGTCGATGGCCGAAACAAGCGCTCGGCGTCGATCGGGTCCAAGCTCCAGGGCATCGACGAGCCCCCGCACGTACTCAATCTGACCGACATCGATCTGAAAGTGCTGCAGGCCGAGGGCCAGGCAGCCCTCCACCACCATCGCCACCATCTCGGCATCGGCCTCCGGCCGCTGGAGCCCAATCAGCTCTACGCCAAGCTGGACACACTCGCGCTGCCGACCAGCCTGAGGGGCCTCGTAGCGAAAGATATTCGTCACATACGAGAGACGCAACGGCAAGGGACGGTGCCGAAGCGTGGTCGCCGCGAGGCGCGCCACCT
>Ga0080064_1004428_pt1 | contig 17992 bp, 15 predicted proteins | sample Subgrocontami54m_FD_69260 | JGI IMG/M metagenome (GOLD analysis project Ga0080064, IMG submission 69260) | Subsurface groundwater microbial communities from S. Glens Falls, New York, USA - GMW46 contaminated, 5.4 m (SPADES assembly) (version 2) ...
GAGTTCAGACGTGTGCTCTTCCGATCTTGCGCGGCTCTTACTTCTGGCGACTCATCAATTCATGCGTGACAGAGCACTAGCTGCCCGTCATTGTACTTGAGCGGTATGAGAATCTCGTAACGTCTTTTCCGCATAATCAAGTCCTCCCCGACCCAATTCCTTGAAGGCAACGCCAATGCTCTTGAGAACGTCCAAAGCGGGTTCTGGGACGACATACACCTGATCGCGATAGCAGTCGATTCGTCCTCGGCGAATCAGCGCTCCAAGTGCCTTGGCGCTGTCGGCTTGATCCGGAATCTGAATCTTCACCATTTGCATGACATGACCTCATTGAATTCGCGGGCTGTCAAACGCATTGTAAGCGTGCTGCCGTCGTACCACAATGACAGAGTCGCAGGCCAAATGCCGGTCAGTCATACCGTCCGCTCGCCTCGATCGGCCAGACTGCCTCGACCGTGCCTTTGCGCACCGCCACCGCCTGGCGATGCAAATTCATCGTCGCGCAGCAGTGGGCGGGCAGCACTTCGCGGCGGTCGCCGATTTTGACCGGCGGCGGGTCGCATTCAACCTTGGCATGCTCCTCCGACAGTCGCGTCAGGTTCTCCGCCGGATGATCTTTGACGATCGGCGTGCCGAAGTCCTTCGAGATCGCCTTGCTGCCGGCATCGAGCGTGTACCACTGCGGGCGGACGCTGATGACGGTGCATAGGATCGACAGGGCGCAGCCGAACTCGGGGCGGAACTGGCGGTAGACGCAATCCATGAGCACGAACGAGCCGGGCTGAATTTCGGTGACGCCCGGGAAGCCCGCGGTGTACTCCCACGTGCCCGTGCCGGCGCCGGTGACAACGGGCACGGCGATGCCGGCTTTCTCGATGAGCCGGCGCGTGCCGACGAGTTGCTCCAGGCCGCTGATCGACTTGGCACGCTGCTCCTTGGCGTCGGGCAGCATCTGCAAGTGGCCGTCGTAGCCTTGCAGGCCGTCGAAGCGCAGGCCGCTGCTGCGCTGGATGCGCTGGGCGAGCGCCACGGCCGGTTCGCCGGGGTCGACGCCGCAGCGGGCCATGCCGACATCGACTTCGATGAGCACGCCCAAAGTCGCGCCGGCATCCTTCATCACTCGGCTGAGCTGATCGACGTTGTCCGGATGATCGACGCAGACGCGCAACTGGACGCGCTTCGCCAGGTCCGCGAGCCGGCGCATCTTGAGCGGGCCGACCACCTGGTTGGCGATGAGGATGTCTTTGATGCCCGCGTCCGCGAGCACTTCGGCTTCGTTGAGCTTGGCGCACAGAAACGTCGGCAAGCCTTTGGCGGCAATGTACTGTGCCAGGCCGCCGCACTTGAGCGACTTGAAATGGACGCGCACGTTGACGCCGCGCTCCTGGCCTGCCTGGCGGAGCCGCTGCAGGTTCGCGTCGATGACGTCGAGGTCAAGAAGCAGTGCGGGGGTGTCCACCGCGTCGAGCGGTTGGCCAATCAGCGAGGTCATGGTGAAGTCTCATTGGTGTCGCGGCAATGCGCGCTATTGTCCGGCCATCGCTGGAATTGGCAAGGGCGCCGCGGCGGCTTCCTTGCGGTAGGGCTCCGCCCGCCAATACCAAATGCCGCCACGTTCCCAGATGAACCGGTTGGCATGGGCCGGCGTCGTGATGAACAGGGCGTTGTCGATCTCGACCAATTTCAAATGGGCCATCTCGGCGATCAGCACCAGGCCTGTACCCAGGGCCATGTCGTTCGTGAATGTGATCGACACCGTCGCCCGCGCATTGACGCCGACGCGTGGGTCGAGAATCACGTTGACGCCGGTCTGCTCGTAGATTTCATCCAGCACGAATGACAACGGCTGGCGCGTGAACTTCAATTCGACTGCTTGATTGAGCAATCGTGACGGCCAAATGGCATCGCGAGTCGTGATTTCGATGACGCCGGGCTTCAGGAAGTATGTGGCGTTTCCCGTTTGAACTTGCTTGAGCAGGTCCCGCAGGATCTGGCTCGCGGCACGGACTTTCGGGTAGGGCTGCAGCTTGACTTGCGATTCGAGGATATCGGGCGCTTCGGCGTTTTCATCTTTGAAGGCCTGTTGATTGACCCCGAACGGCAAGTCGCGACCATGGCGCTCACGGAATTGCTTGTCCAGAAGCGTCAGCGCTTCCTTCAAAGTCATGGCTTCGACAAATGGCTCGGCGCTCAGCGGTTGGGCCAAATCGTTCCACAAGGCGCTGACGCGCGGCGGGCGGGCATTTTTTGCCTTGGCATCCTGGCCAATCGACTGCGTGGTGAGGGAAAGCGGCAAGAGAAGTGCGAGGGAAACGATGCAACGGTTCATGGTGATGGCTTCCGGTCGCGGCGCCGCACCATGACGCCGGAACCAGGATGGCGTTTCATCTTCCCCTGATAGGAACATCATACGCTGGATAGGGTCGGCAAAGCAAGTTCTGGATCGCGAAACGATGCTGGGCGCGCTAAGCGGCAAGCCAGTTGTTCAACATTGGGCAATTCGGTTGAGGATTGCGATTCCTTTTTCCAGTGTTTCATCGCTGGCCGCGTAGCTGAGGCGGAAGTGCGTGGCGCGCCGGCTGAACACGCCGCCGGGGATGATCAGCAGGTTGTTGCGGATCGCTTCGGCGACGAATTCCTGGCCGGTGCCCCACGGCGTCTTTGCAAACAAATAGAACGCGCCGCCAGGAACGACGAGGTCATAGCGGTCCTTCAGCCCGGCGATGAGCCGGTCGCGCTTCTGCTTATACTCGCCGACGATCGGCGACACGTCCACATCGAGCGCCGCGACGCCGGCCCATTGCACGATGCTCGGGGCGCAGACGTAAGTCATCTGCTGCAGCTTGATCATTTCGTCGATGAGGCGGCGCGGGCCGTGGCAGTAACCCAAGCGCCAGCCGGTCATGCCGTACGCCTTGCTGAAGCCGTCGAGAACGAGCGTGTTGGCATTCCACGGCAGCGGGCTGGAAAAAGGCGCGTCGTAGCAGAAGGCGCGATAGACTTCGTCGCTGATGAGCAGCACTTTTCGGTCATGGGAGAGCTGGGCCAGGTCGCGCAGCGTTTCCTTCGGATGGACGACGCCGGTCGGATTGCCGGGGCTGTTGACGATGATCGCCTTGGTCCGCGGCGTGATGGCGGCGGCAACTTTGTTCACGTCGATCCGGAAATCGGGATAGGTGTCGATGACCACGCTCTTGCCACCCGCAATATGGATGAAGTGCGGGTACATGACGAAGTACGGATCGAAGATGATTACTTCGTCGCCGGGATTGATGACCGAAAGGAGCGCCAGGACGAGGCCGCCGCTGGTGCCGCTGGTGATGAACAGCTCGCGGTCGTGCAAACCTGGATGACGGCGATCGATCTCGGCCTTCAGCTTGGCGCGCAGTTCGGCGATGCCTTGCGTGACGGTGTAGCCGTTCTTGTCGGCGTCGATGGCCGCGTGCGCCGCCTGCTTGATCGGCGCCGGCACGGGGAAGTGCGGCTGGCCGATCGACAGATTCACCGGGTCCTTGAGGCTGGCGGCCAGGTCGAACACCTTGCGAATGCCGGACACCTCAATGTCGCGCATCCGCTCGGCGATCCACGATTCGTGCATGGCGGGTCCTCACGGGTCAGGGAAGAAATTGTAGCGAATTCGGTGAGGAGAGTTGATCCGCAGATTGCGCAGATTACGCAGATGGAAATCCAATTCACGTTTCATTCGCCTGAAATCTGCGTCATCTGCGCAATCTGCGGATCAACCTTGCGGACTCGGCTTTTCACGTTCGATGGCGTCTGGTACAAGCCGCGGCGCTTGTGGGGGGACGAACGGGGAGAAGTCAGCATGGACGAGCCAGGAACTGCCGACGTGGGGCATGCACTGCAAAGGCCGCATTTGGAGTTGCGCGCCCAGGGGCGCGGCGGATTCATGCCGCTCAAGTTCGAGGTGCAACCGGGCAACGTTCGCGTGGAAATGTCGCGGACCAGTGCGATCCTGGGCCGGCATTCGCGCGCCGATATTCGGCTGGCGTTTCCCGAGGTCAGCCGGCGACATTGCCGCGTGACATTTGAAAATGGTCAATGGCACATCGCCGATCTGGACAGCCTCAACGGCGTCTTTGTGAACGGCGAACGGATGCACGAAGCGGTGCTGTACGACGGCGACCGCGTGCGCATCGGCGCCTGTGTGATGACCGTCGTTCAAGGCACTCCGGTGCACGTAGTGACGGCGCCGCGCAGAAGTAACGCGCAAATCGAAATGCTCAAGAACATCGCCGAGGTGTTGCCGCGCCAGGCGGGATAGTAGACCGTACACTCCGTGTGCGGCACTTCCGCACACGGAGTGTGCGGTTTACTTTTCTTCTTCCTTCAAGAATTCCACGCCGTAGACGCCCTTTTCGGTGCGCACCAGCATGCGGAAGCCGGCGGCATGCGGCAGGAATTGGCGGGGCGCAACGGCGAGACGGTCTTCGCCCGGCAGATTCTCCTGCAGCTTCTTCACGCCTGTCTCGCTGAAGAGCATGATTTGCTTTTCGTTATTGTGCGCGATGACCGCGACTGCCTTGGGATCAAAGCCGACGATGCGCGGCGACTCGCCTGTCTCGATTCTAAGGGCGTCCTTTTTCAGGTCGTTCGTCTTAAAGATCAGCGTGGTGTACTGCTGGAGTTTGACCTTGGGGTCGGTGGTGTAATTGCCGCCCGGCGAGGTCAGGCACACGTACTTACTGTCCGGACTGACGAAGATGCCCTGACCTTGTCCGGCCAATTGCTGGCTCTGTTCGTCGAAGATCAATTCGTCGCCTTTGTCCCCTTGAACGCGATAGCGCAAGAGGCGCTCGATGTTTCCTTCGGCGAACAGATACTTGCCGTTGGGCGTGACCGTCAGATGCTTGGGCGAATACTGATCGTATTGGCGCACCGGCACGGCGCTGGCGGCGTTGAGGACCATGATGCCGTCGGTCGGTTGCGGTTTGACGTTTGCTGGTTGCGGGAAGATTACACCGCCCTGGGGAAACGGCGGCACAACTTTGGGCGGCGGCGCTGCCTTGTACTTGACGGCGGCGAAGGCGATGTCAGTGGCCGGCGTCGCGGTGACGCGCTGCACGCCGGGGGCGCTGATCTGCTTTTTCACCTTGAGTGTGTCTGGATCAATCACCCACACCTCTTCCAATTCCGGATAGCTCACCAGCAAGCCGGCGCGCGACAGGGCCAAGCTGCTCGCCGACAATTTCGTCTCCAGGCGGAATTCTTCGATGTTCTCCGGCCAGGCGATGCGCCGCAGGGTTCCTTGCGAATCGAGCGCGAAAAATGCCTTGCCGCCCGGCGCCCAGCACAAATCGCCGACCAAGGGCGGCTCGCTCTCCAGGATCGTGGTGATGACCAAGTTGGGGTGTTTTTCTTGCACCACGTTCAACGCCTGGCCTTGTTTTGCTGGCGTCGGCAGTTCGCGCTGCGGCAGCTTGTTGGCGGCGACGAGCTTGCCGCCGCTGTCGTCGCGAACGGTTAGGAAGAAGTTGCCGCTCTCATTCACGCCAAATGAGGTGGCAATGATGCGGTACTTGCCCTTGGCAGGGATGCGTATCTGAATGCGTGAATCCAGGTTAAAGGCTTCGGCAATGTCGTCGTTCCAATCCAGGATTTTCCCTTGACTGTCTTGGATCATCAAGAATGGGTCGAGGATGCCGGGCCCTAATTGCCCACCGAGCGCCCGCGGCGGGTCCGCGTTCATTTCGATGGTGTATTTGCGATTCGCTTCCAATTCGATGAGGTAGACCTTGCGATGACAACCCGGACTGAGCGGATCGGACGGATCATTGAGGGCAATCGTGCCCTGCACCTTGACCTCGCCCTTGACGAGTTTGATCTCGATGAACTGTTCATTGCCCAGCGGCCTCACCGAGACGATCTGCCCCTTCTGCAGCCGGGGCCACGCTTGCCCGGGCATCTGCATCCCTTGTCCCTGCGGCATCGGCATGTTGGGCTGAAACTGCGGCTGCTGGAACTGAGGCTGAAACTGCTGGGGCGGGAATGGCTGATTGTTGACGAATACTCTTTGCTGCTGCGGCCGATGCTCGCGCATCAAGAACCACGCCGCGGTGGCGCCGAACAACAGCAACAAGAACGCGATCGCCGATACACCAAACGTCCACGGCAGCTTCGACGGCTCGTCGATGCGCGACCGCGCTCGCACCCGGCCGCGCGGCTCCAGCCGAAACGGCTCGTCGGTCGCCGTGGAGGCCGACCGATGGATGGAATCGTCCGCCGAGCGGTCGGGCGAAATATCCGGAAGCTCTACGACCTTGACGGCGAGCGGTTCCGCGGGGGCAAACGACGTCGGCAGCGCGCGCGCATTCAGTTGTCCTGTCCACGACGACGGCGCAACCGTCACGGGCGCCACAGGCGTGGACGCTTGCTCCTCGGTCGGCTCCGCTTGGCGCGGCACCCGGAATGCCTGCAAGCATTTCGCACAGGTCACCGGTTGTCCGGCGAATGCATCGTCGAAGAACTGCACGTGATGGCATCGGGGACAGGCAAGTTTCAGCGACATGTTGGTAGCGCCCACAACCGTGCGAGGTCTGTCCAAAAGCCGTCACTGTGATTCTACCCGCGCCGCCGGGCAAAGGGCAGCGCGATTTCGGGAATTCAAAGTAATTTCATGGACGCCGCTGGCGGCTTAGCGTTCTGGCAAGGAGCGCTTCTCCGCTAAGCCGCAAGCGGAATACGAAACGGCACGAATTTGGGCATGGTTCAAAACCGGGTAACAATCATGTGTGTGTGTGGAGTGTCGGTGCATTGTGGCCTAGTCGCCCAATTTCTTCGTCGCAAAGGGTTATCAATCCAATGGTTGCGGAAAGGAACCACGACTATACCGACTAGGCCAAGTGGCCCAGTCAGGTGCGTAGTCGCTTGGCACCCGCAACCGCTCGTTTTTGAACCATGCACGAATTTGCACTTTACAAGACCCCGCGCGCCCGCGAAGATGGGGAGGATCGCAGCGCACCCCGGCGCGGCCGATCGACGGAACCCGGCCTTTGCGGCTTGCCCGTCAAGGGTCTTTTGGCGAAGACCACCAATTCGTTCCGCAGTCTCGGCGCGAAGCCCCTTCCCGCCCGGCTGCGGTTTTCTGTTGTCTTGACGGAGCGACAGGCCATGACCGAAGATCGCTTCCCCATGACCCGCGACGAATACGACGCCCTCAAAGCTAAGATCGATCACATGCAAAGCGCGCAGATGATCGAGATTACCAAGCGTGTGGCGACGGCCCGCGACATGGGCGACCTGAGCGAAAACGCCGAATACCACGCCGCCCGCGAAGATCAGGGGATGCTGCAAGCCAAGATCAATCACCTCAAGAACGAGTTGAGCCGGGCCGAAATCATCGACATGAATAACGTTGCTCGCGACGTCGTCGCCTTTGGCGCCCGCGTCCGGGTCAAGGATCTGGACCTGGAGGAGGAAGAGACCTTTTTCCTCGTGGGTCCGGGTAAGGAAGATTTCAGCCAAAACAAGATCCTCACCAACAGCCCGATCGGCAAAGGCCTCGTCGGCAAGAAAAAGGGCGACGTCGCCGAAATTCACGTGCCGATGGGGACGCTGCGGTTTCAGGTCGTGGAAATTGCCTTTGGCGATTAGGCGCCTGACCAGCCCGCGGCGCAAGCAAGGGCTGCCAACCCGTCGCGCCCTTGCTTGCGCTGCGGGCTGGTTGGGGATTGTCCATGAACACCTTCGACGTCGCCGTCATCGGCGGCGGCATTGTCGGCCTGGCGACGGCGTTGAGTCTCACACAGCGCTGCCGCATCCGTCTCGTCGTCCTCGAAGCGGAGGCCGATGTCGCCCAGCATCAGAGCGGGCACAATAGCGGCGTCATCCACTCCGGACTTTACTACAAGCCTGGCTCCCACAGAGCGCGTTTGTGCGCCGTCGGCCGCGAGGCGATGATCCGCTTCTGCCAGGAGCACGGCATCGCCCACGAGCGCTGCGGCAAGGTCGTCGTCGCCGTGGACCAGCGCGAGATTCCAGCGCTCGACGACCTGGAACGCCGCGGCCGCGCCAACGGATTGGATGGCATTCAGCGGCTGAGCGCGGAGCAAATCCGGGAGCATGAGCCGCACGTTGCCGGCATCGCGGGACTTTGGGTGCCGCAGACGGGGATTGTCGATTATCGAGTCGTGACGCGCAAGTACGCGGCGCTGGTGCGTGCGGCCGGCGCCGAAATCCAGCTGGGCGCGCGCTTGAGGAAATGCGAACGCCACGCCGACGAGTTGATCCTGCAAACGAGCGCCGGCGAAGTTCACGCCCGCAACTTGATCAACTGCGGCGGCCTGCAAACCGATCGCGTCGCAAAGTTGTGCGGCCTCGACCCCGGCGTGCAGATCGTGCCTTTCCGCGGCGAATATTACGAGCTTGTCCCCGAACGCCGCCATCTCGTGAAAGGGCTCATTTACCCGGTGCCCGATCCGCGTTTCCCGTTTCTAGGCGTGCATTTCACGCGCACCGTCGCCGGCACGGTCGAAGCTGGGCCCAACGCTGTCCTTGCTTTTCGACGCGAAGGTTATCGCCGCTGGCAAATGTCGGCGCGCGATCTGTTCGGCTATGCGACGTACATTGGCTTTTGGCGCATGGCGTGGAAATACTGGAAGACCGGCCTGGGCGAAATGCATCGATCATTTTCGAAGAAGGCATTTCATCGCGCCTTGCAGCGGCTCATGCCGGAGTTGAAATTGGAGGACATCCGACCCTTCGGCGCCGGCGTTCGCGCCCAGGCGCTGGACCGTAGCGGCGCCCTCGTCGATGATTTTCGCTTCGTCCAGGCTGAGCGCATGATCCACGTGCTCAACGCGCCCTCGCCCGCGGCGACGGCGTCGCTAAGCATCGGGGAAACCATCGCGGAAATGGCGGAGCGTGATTTTGGACTGACGATGCAGTACAATCCAGCATGAAGCCGTTTCAACCGGAGATTCCGCCATGTCCGTGCACGATTGGACGAGAGTCGAGCCCGGCATCTTCCATCATTTTCACAATGAATGGATGACGAGCATTTGTAATGCGCTGAACGAAGGGCTGTTGCCCGAGGGTTTCTACGCATTGATCGAGCAGCATGCCGGCGGCTACATTGCGGACGTGCTGACGCTCCAACATGACGCGGGCTACTCGCCGCCGCCAGCAAGCGGCGCGATGGCCGTAGCGCAAGCTCCGCCACGTGTGCGGCGCCGGCTGACGGCGTCTGCCGCCGCGCGCCAGCGCCGCAAGACCGTCACGATTCGCCACGTCACCGGACACCGGATTGTGGCTTTGTTGGAAGCGGTTTCGCCAGCAAACAAGGATCGGGCGCGCAACGTCAGCGACTTCGCTGCCAAAGTGGAAGATGCCGTCAAGCAGGGCGTACACGTGTTGATGCTTGATTTATTGCCGCCCGGACCCCACGATCCGCAGGGCATGCATGGGGCGATCTGGGAACGCTTGGCGGAAGACGCCCCCGCCTATGATCTGCCGGCGGCCGAGCCGTTGACGCTGGCGAGTTACGTCGCTGAAGCGGTTCCAACGGCGTATGTCGAGCATTTAGCGGTCGGGGGTGTGCTCCCCAACATGCCGTTGTTTTTCGACCCGGCAAACTACATCAATGTGCCGCTGGAAACGACCTATGAATCGGCGTACGAGAAGGTGCCGGCATTCTGGCGAAAAGTCGTCGAGGGCATTTCATAACGGATCGCTACGCCGCCGACTTCGCCAGCGCCTGCCGTTCATCCAGCACCTGCTTGAGCAAGCGCCGATACTCGATTTGCATCGCCTGGTGGGCGCCGGGTTGCACTTTCGTCAACGCACGGATCGTCATGTCGCCCGGCGTCAATTCGACCAGGCCCTTGACCACGGTTTCCGCCAGCACCTCGCGCCGCTGCCGCCGCAATCGTCGGCCCGCTTCGTTCATGTCGGCCAGCATGTGATCCAGGTTGGTGCTGGTGGGCGTTTTGAAATCGACCACGGCGTTGACGTAGCCCTTCGAGAAGTTGACGACGTTCTTCACCTGGCCGTTGGGAATGATGAACAGCTTGCCGCTTTCGTCGCGGATTTGCGTGGTGCGGATGCTGACCGCCTCGACCCGGCCTTGGGCGTCGCCGATTTGCACCACATCGCCGACCAGGTACTGATTCTCGAACAGGATAAAGAAGCCCGACACGAGATCGGTGATGAGGCTCTGGGCGCCCAGGCCGCCCGCCAAGCCGAGGATGCCGGCCCCAGCGAGGATCGGTTGCGTTGGAAAGCCCCAAACGTGGAGCATGGTGATGACCGATCCGAAATAAAACAGATACTGCACGATGGATTGCAGGAGCGGCACGAGCGTCAGGCTTTTTTGGTCGATCGGGCGGTCTTCGTCGAACATGCCAAATGCTTCATTGATGAGCGTTTGCAACAACTCGATGACCATGCGCGTCACGAAGAAGATGCCGATGCATTTGACAAACGCCTCGCCCAGGTCGGCTGCGAAGCCAACCGAATGAAACATCGCCACACATTGGGTGGCGGCGTAGACATAGACGGCGGCTTCGAAGCACTTTTGGCCGAACGGAAACAGCCGAGTCACGCGCTCCCAGTAGCGGCGCAGCGTGCTGGCTTGCATGTGCCGATTGCCGAGCCGATCTGCGGCGTGGAACACGGTCTTGCAAGCGAGTGTCGCCAGGCGTGCAACCATGACGATGGTCACGAACTGCAACAACGCGCCGACGACCCAATCGACCGTGTTCCAGCCGAGCACATAGCCGGCCGTCCACAGCCCGCCCAGAACCAGGGCTGCCAGGCCGAAGCGCTCGAGCAGGTGAAACCAGCGCTGCACGGTGTCTTCTTGGAACTGTTGCTCTTGGTCCAGGGCGGCGGGCGTTTGCTCAGGATCGGCGGCTGGCGTTGCCGGCGGCGCTTGGTCGCCGACCGTGGTGAGGTGCAGCAGATCAAGCGTGTAGTTTTCGAGCAGCACTTTGCCGCGCCGCACCAGATTGAAGCCGAATTTGACCGCGAAAACGAGTGCGACCAGCTTGCCGACCGTCCAACCCAGGGCCAGCAGTTGACTGCCCGTGAGATGTTGATACCAATCCTGCGCGTCGGTGCGCAAGTCACGGCCGGCGGCGTGGTAGACGACGCCCGTGGCGATCGTGCCGGCCAGTCCCAGGAGCGTCGTCCAGAACATCAGCGCGCGGACGCGGCGATTGGCTTCCTTGCCGACGTGGTCGAGCCAATGGAAGCCCGTCCAACGGACCAGCGAATTGCCGCCGTGCAGCAAGACTTTGCGGACGATCAACGAAACGACCAGAATGACGCCCAGGACAGCATGCATGCCGATGAGATTGGCCAGCAAGCGATCGTCGGCGAAGAAGTCCCGGACGGTAAGCAGCAGATCCATGACGCCCTCCTTGGCAGACGCTCAGGTTACAAGCGCGGGAAAAAGGTGTCAAGCGAGCATCTCGGCCGCGATTCGTTTGCAAGAAGGGGGTATGCCACTAAACCGGCCGAATGAAAGAGTTGCGTCGAATCGAGAAACTGCAAGGTTCAACTGATTCACGAGTTACGGCAGACACGATCGTCGGATTTCATTCGGAGCGAACCGCGAACGAATGCCGAACGCTCCGTCCCGGCCATTGCACGGAGGCGTCACATGACCATCGCCCGCAGCTCATCGTAAGTCAGCGGTGTCTCGAACGTGCCGCCGACGAGATAGGTTCCGCCCGGTTGCGGCGTCACGTGCATCACGCGGACCAGCACCGTCTTGGCGAACGACTTGCTCTGGTTGGCCAGGCCGACCGCAAGCAGCAGGCCTCGCTCCAAAATGTCCGCGAGTCGCGGAGCGCCGGTTGTGGTGGATAGGGGCGGGGGCGACAGAGTTGCGCGGCTCATCTCAAGGCTCTCTGGCGCGAAGCCCGCGGGATTCGCTGCGCTCATCCCGCGGCGTGGGATCGATCCATGAGTCTATGCCGCGATGCGGGCTTGCTGGCGCAGGAAGCGCGCCACGCTCTGGACCACGCGATCCTGCTGGTCCGCGCTGAGCTCGGGGAACATCGGCAGCGCCAGCACGTCCTGGGCGGCGCGTTCGCTGGCTGGGAAGTCGCCTTCGCGGTAGCCGAGGTAGTCCAGGCATTCCTGCATGTGCAGCGGGATCGGGTAATAGATTTCGCAGCCGATCTTTTCGGCGCGGAAATGGCGGACCAGGGCGTCGCGCTGACCGCGGCCGACGCGGACGACGTACTGGTTGAACACATGGCGGCGCTGTGGCCGAATCGTCGGCCTTTGCAAAAAGCCGGCGACGTGATGCTCGTCGATCAGCGCGTCATAGCGGTGCGCGGCGGCCTGGCGACCTTCAGTCCACGAGTCCAGATGCGGCAGCTTGACGCGCAGCAGCGCGGCTTGCAAAGCGTCGAGCCGTGCGTTCCAGCCCATGTACTTATGATGGTACTTCGGCTCCATGCCGTGGTTGCGCAGGCAACGGATTTGATCGGCCCAGTCCGGATCGCTCGTGACGACCAGCCCGGCATCGCCGTAAGCGCCGAGATTCTTCGACGGATAGAAGCTGAAGCACGCGATGGCGCCCAGGCTGCCGGCACGCTTGCCCTGATACTCCGCCCCGATCGCTTGAGCCGCGTCCTCGACGATCGGCACGTTGTGCCGCTCGGCGATCGTCCACAACGGCTCCATCTCCGCGCATTGACCGAACAAATGCACCGCCATGATCGCCCGGGTGCGCTCCGTGATCTTGCTTTCGACCTGATGGGGATCGAGATTGTACGTCGCCGCCTCGATGTCCGCGAACACCGGCCGAGCGCCCAGCCGGCACACGGCGCCGACGCAGGCGAAGAAAGTAAACGGCGGCAAAATGACTTCGTCGCCCGGACCGACGCCGAGCGCCGCCAGCGCCAGCAGCAGCGCGTCGGACCCCGACGAGCAGCCGATGCCGTAGCCCGCGCCGCAATATTGGGCCGCGTCCTTTTCGAATTGGACGACTTCCGGACCGTTGATCACCTGGCCAGAGCGCAGCACGCGTGTGATGGCATCCAGAAGCTGCGGCTCAAGTTCGTTCAATTGCGTCAATAAATCGCAAAGCGGCACACCGGTAGAAGGGTTCATGCGCAGATTCCTTTCCGCATCGCCGTAGTGCGGGCGGCTCGCCTGCGCGGATCCGTGCAGGCGAGCCGCCCGTACTACGAAGATAGTTTTGCCACGCCGCGCCTGTCAAGTGGAACCGGACAACGTGGGTTAGAACTCCGCTTCTGACTCGACTCGACACGGTCAGAAGCGGAGTTCTGACCTACGACTCGCCTTGACCACTCCTGTGACTTTGCTCGATAATCCACACCCTCCCCTCGCCCCCCCTTGCGAAGGGGGGGAACAGGGGGGTCCAAGAGCGGCTCTTCCCAAGGATGCTGGCATGACGGCGTTTCCCCATCTTCCCTATCCCCGCCCGAGCGACGAGCCGCAGCGGCTCCTCGACCAGTTGGCGCGCGACCCCGACAAGCGTGCCGACTTCCTCAGGAGCCTCCTCGGTGAAAACGCCTGCCGGCAGCTCGCCATCTACCCCATCCCCGATGGCTTCAAGCTGTCGGTCGTGATCCCGGTCTACAACGAAAAGCCATGGGTGCGCGAGCTGGTGCGCCGCGTCGAAGCCGTGCCGCTTCCCAAGGAGATCATCCTCGTTGACGATTGCAGCACCGACGGTACGCGCGACATTCTCAAGGAATTCGAAGCCGAAGGCCACGTCGTCGTCTACCAGACCAAAAATCAGGGCAAAAGCGCCGCCCTGCGCACCGGCTTTGAGCGTGCCAGCGGCACGGTCATCGTCGTTCAAGACGCCGATCTCGAATATGATCCGTCCGAATACCCCAAGTTGATCCAGCCGATCCTCGAAAATCGCGCCGACGTCGTCTTCGGCTCGCGCTTCATCGGCGAAAGCCATCGCGTGCTCTTCTTCTGGCACTACGTCGCCAACAGGTTTTTGACGATGCTGTCGAACCTCTTCACGAACCTCAACCTCACCGACATGGAGACGTGTTACAAGGTCTTTCGCCGTGAGGTGCTGCAAGGCATCACGCTGCGCTCGAACCGCTTCGGCTTCGAGCCGGAGTTCACCGCTAAAATCGCCAAACGCCGGCCGAAGTGGCGCATCTACGAGATTCCGATCAGCTACGCGGGCCGGACGTATGAAGACGGCAAGAAGATCGGCCTGAAGGACGCATTTCAGGCGCTGTGGTGCATCGTGCGCTACTGGCTGGCGGATTGAAGGTTGTTTGCCGCAAACGATGTTCACAATCGCATGTACAAAGGAGTGGATCATGCGTTTTTCACACCTCGTTATCTCTGTCGCCGCGATTGTGGTAGCGTCATCCACCGCCCGTGCCGCCGATCTGCGGTTCTTCGACGACGCGTCGCTGCGGGCCATCCAGTTCATCGATGCCAAGGAGGGCTGGGCCGTCGGCGATGAAGGCGTCGTCTGGCACACCATCGACGGCGGCCAGAATTGGGAATGGCAATCGACCGGCATCCGCGCCTCCCTGCGCTCCGTCTGCTTTCTCGATCCCTACACCGGCTGGGCGGTCGGGCGTCAGGAACTGCCCGGCGGCGGCAGCGTCGGCGTCGTGTTGTTCACCCGTGACGGCGGCGTTGCCTGGAAACGGCTGCTCGTCAACGCCTTGCCCGGCTTGAACCAAGTTCGCTTCATCAATCCCAAGGTCGGCTTCCTCCTGGCCGACGGCGCCGAGCAATTCCCGTCCGGCCTGTTCAAGACCACCGACGGCGGCAAGACCTGGGACCCCGTCAAAGGCCCGCGCACGCCCGGCTGGCTCGGCGCCGACTTCCACGATCAGGACACCGGCATTCTCGTCGGTCCCTGGAAAAGCTTGATGACGCTGAACCGGAACGATTTCAGCAGGGCGGACATCGACGGCCTCGGCGATCTCGGCGCCCGCAATCTCCACGCGGTGCAAATTCTGCCCAAACGCGTCGTCGCGGTCGGCGACGGCGGCTTGATCCTCACCAGCGTCAGCGGCGGCAACGCCTGGGGTTTCGCCGACCTGCAAATGCCCAAGGAAATCGCTGCTTGCGTTGACTTCCACGCCATCTATGGCGTCGGCAAGCACGCCTGGGTCGTCGGTCGGCCCGGTTCCATCGTCCTCACCACCGCCGATGCCGGCGCCACCTGGGGCGTGCAATCGACCGGTCACACCACGCCGTTGCATGGTCTTTTCTTCCTCGACGAACAGCGCGGCTGGGCGGTCGGCGACCTCGGCGCCATTCTCGGCACGCAGGACGGCGGCAAGTCCTGGAAGCCGTTGCGCCAGGGCGCTAAACGCAGTGCCGCCCTATTCATCCACGCGCGCGCTGAAGATGTGCCGCTGGACACCATTGCATCCCTCGGCGCTGATAGCGGCCATTGCGCTGTGACCCTGCGCGTCATGGCCACCGATCCCGCGACGGCGCCGCTAACGCGCGCCAACGATCCGCTCCGCCTGGCCGCCGCCACGCGCAAAGCCGGCGGCGTCACCGCGGACTCACTTTGGCATTTCCCGCTGCCGACCCATTTGCACTCCGCGAACAAGGAAACGCTTCTTGGCCATTGGAACCAGACACATGCCAATCGCGCCGATCGTGAGTTGATTCGCCAACTGGTTCTCGCCTTGCGCATCTGGCGGCCCGATGTCGTCGTCACCGACGCCGCCGACGGCAAGCTGAGCCATCCCGCCGGCAGTTTGGTTGGCGAAGCGATGCAGGAAGCGCTCAAACAAGCCGCCGACGCTCAGGCGTTCCCCGAACAGATCGAAGCATTGGGCCTGAAAGCGTGGCAAGTGAAGAAGCTGTACGCATTTGGGGACGGCGCGATCCTGCAAGACAATCAGGAGCCGCGTTTGCGTCTCGAAGAGACGTTGCGCGAATTCAGCGCCCCGGCTGCACGATTGTTGTCGGCCGCCGATGTGCCCGCCAAACGCGGCTATCGTTTGCTCACCAGCACGTTGGCAGGTGCCGAAGGTCAAGCGCATCTCATGCTCGGCGTGAGTTCTCCAGCCGGCGAAGCGCGGCGGCAGCTCGATCCCGACGACAAGACCGATCCGCAAATCGTCGAAGCCATTCGCCAACGCCGCCACCTGTTGGCGCTTGTCGAGAATCTCGATCAGCATGAGAAAACGCTCGCTCAGATCGTCCCGATGCTGCGGCAACTTTCCGACGATCAGGCCGCCCCCGCCGCGTTCGCCGTCGCCAATCACTACGTCCGCCGCGGCCAGTGGGATTTCGCGCGCGAAGTGTATCTGATGCTGGTCGATCGTTATCCAACGCACCCGCTCGCGGCCGATGCTTATCGCTGGCTCCTGCGTCACAACAGCAGCAGCGAGGTGCGGCGCCGTTACGAACTCAATCAGTTGGTGACGGTGAAGCATTTCGACTTCCACGATGTCGCCGACTCCCCCCCATCCCCCCCTTCGCAAGGGGGGGGCAGGGGGGGTGCGAAAGCGCCGGGCGGCATTCAGCTCGTCAAAGGCAATGAGCCGATGCCGGAAACGCAGTCGCTGCTTTTCAGCAATCGTGCCGAAAGCCGGCAGTGGCATAAGGGCAGTCTGGAATTCAGCAAACGACTGTCCGCCTTCGGAGCGCTCTACGCTTCCGACCCGCCCGATCAGTTTTGCCTGCAAGCCGCCAAGCGCAATCTGGGCGACCTGCAGTCCCCGGCCGACTGGTACGGCAAGCTGCGCAACTACGTGTCGAAGGGTCCGTGGTACGACGCCGCCCAGGCCGAGCTGTGGTTGCAAAATCGCAGCGGACCACCGCCGCGCCGCCTCGCCCTGTGCCGGCTCACCGATCAGCGCCCGTACCTCGACGGCAAGCTCGACGACGCCTGCTGGAAGGGCCTGAAGCCGCTGCTGCTCGAAAACGCTTCCGGTTCGACCGCGAAGGATTATCCCACCGAAGCCTGGTTCGCCTACGATCAGGAGTTTCTCTACATCGCCCTGCGCTGCCAACATCCCGAAGGCAAGCAAGTGCCGCTCGCAAAGTCCCGTGCGCGCGATGCCGATCTGGAGCCGTTCGACCACGTCAGCATCCTGCTCGATCTCGACCGCGATTACGCCACGTACTTCCAACTGCAAGTCGATCAGCGCGGCTGCGTGCGCGACGACTGCTGGGGCGACCTGAGCTGGAACCCAAAATGGTACGTCGCCGCCGTCAATGATGAAACCAGCTGGACCATCGAAGCCGCGATCCCGCTGGGCGAATTGACCAGCCAAAAGGTGCCGCTGGGGACGGCGTGGGCGTGCAACGTCGTCCGCACAATCCCGAGCCGCGGCGTGCAGGCGTATTCGCTGCCGGCGGATGTGACGCCGCGACCGGAAGGGATGTGTTTGCTTTTGTTTCAGCAGGACCCGGCGCGGAATGCAGCGCAGCCGATGAAGAAGGTGCCGTAGCCGACGCTGGCAGCGTCGGCGAACCGTCCAGAGTTGACGGTGCATTTCACGTCATGATAGAATAAGTTCGTTCGGATCATGACAGGAGTGCATTGATGCCTTTGGACATGCCTACCTACTTGGAAACTAGACGCAAGTTCCTCGCGAATCGCGCTGTCTTCCCCGGCGGCGAATTGTCGAAGTACGCTGGCCAGTGGGTGGCCTGGAGTCCGGACGGGACGCGCATCGCCGCCAGCGCGGATCGCCCGGAGTTGCTCGACGGCCTCCTTCGAGCTTTCGGGGAGGATCCGGCCAGCTGTGTGGTTGAGGGGATTCCTGGCGATGATGCACTATTGGGCGAAGCGGACGGGAGTGCCGCGTGAAATTCGCCTATTTAACGCTCCCGGTTCGTCAGGCAAGTCCCACCCTGGGCGGCGCCCAATCGCGATATCGTCCAATTGTCCCCGCACATATCGTTGCTCCCGTCATGTTGCCGCCGGTCGATGCCTGCCCGGGCAACCTAGTGCTATGTCACACGTCGAATGATGGATCACAAGAGCCGCGCACGAAGTAAGCGGCTGCGAGTGGGCCGCTTACTTCGTGCGCGG
>Ga0080064_1004429_pt1 | contig 17990 bp, 19 predicted proteins | sample Subgrocontami54m_FD_69260 | JGI IMG/M metagenome (GOLD analysis project Ga0080064, IMG submission 69260) | Subsurface groundwater microbial communities from S. Glens Falls, New York, USA - GMW46 contaminated, 5.4 m (SPADES assembly) (version 2) ...
CGCGCGAAGGAGGGCGAACTTCAGGGCAAGCGCGAAGCGGTCGACCGCGAGCTCGCGGCGCTCAAGGAGCAGCGCACGCGGCTCGGGCCGCAGGATCAGGACGAGAAACGGAAAATCGACCAGAAGATCTCCGACAAGCTGAACCAACAGCAGGCGCACGAGGTGTTGCGCCGCGCGCCCCCGCCGGCCCCTCCGCCGTCTCCGGCCGCGCCGCCGCCCCCGCCCGCCGGTGTCCTCGGCAAGCTCGTGCAGGGCGCGAGCACCGTGGTCCAGGAAGCCGCGACGACGATCAAGGAAGCGCTCGTCAGAGAGAAAGGCCCCGCCATCATCGAGTGACGAAGGAGGCATCCATGACTGCTTGGTTTATCGCACTGGTCGTGCTGGGCGTGACCGCCGCCGTGCCACCGGAGGCGCGCGCGCAGGGCGCCGTGAACCCGGAGTGCCCGGTGGGAACCGTCAAGATCGGCGAGCTGGAGACCCAGAAGGGCAACAAGATCATCGTCCAGGCCCGGTGCCGCCGGATGACCGAGGCCCAGCTGGTCGACGAGTACCGGCGCGTGGACGCGCTCGCGAAGGGCGACCGCGCGAAGCTGGACGCGTTTCGCTCGCGCTACCTGCCGCAGCTCCAGGGGCAGATCGAGGAGTGGGAGCAGCTCGCGGAGCACGCCCGCCACGAGGTGTACCTGGCCGCGCTGAACGCAACGGTCCTGTCGATCCTGCATCGTCAGGCAGCGCTCATCGACGCCAAGCGCGACCTGCTGTCGCGGGAGCTCGCCCAAGCCAGCCGGGGTGTGGAGGCGAATATCGGGAACCGCCCGATGCCGCGCGAGCTGCTCGATATCTTGCGCGACTTGCGCCGCGTCGTGAACGCGGCCGACATGATGAACGTCATGCAGCGCATCCACGGCCTGCCCATCCACGTCGTCAACGCCGCCAGAGCGGATGGCAATTACGAGCGCATCCTGAACGTCGCGATCGGCGCGCTCCACGCGGCGACCGCCGACCCGACCGCGCATATCTTGATGGCCTCCGCGGAAATGGGCGCCGCCCTCATCTGGCAAAACAAGGTCCTCACGGTCGGCATCGAGCGCGTCGATCAGCTCTCCAGCGTCGCCGCGAGCGAGCTGAAGGCCATCGAAGCCATCACGAAGGTGTACAAGCCGCGCGTGGACGAGCTCGCCGAGCTGCGCCGCGCGGCGCAGAGCCGGGGGATCCAGTTGCCGCGGCCATGAAATCCGTTGCCGAGTGGCTCGCGCAGACCGCCTTCTGGCTCGCGGCGTACCTCGTCCTGCGCTATGCGTTCGACGCGCCGAGGTTCGCCGGCGCGGCGCTGATGACGGCGCTCGCAGTGGCCGTCGTGCTGGCGTTCGTGATCGTGCGCGGCCTGGCGCGGGCCGCGCGGGGGCGCTGGGGGCTCGCGGGCGCGCTCGCCGTGTGGCTGATCGTGCTCGGCGGCGCGGCCGCGGCGCGCGCCGTGGTCGCCCTGTCGCCGCACGCGCCGTCGCCGATGGCAGCGGCGCTGGCCGCCGTCACCGTCGAGGAATGGGACCTCGCGCTCCAGCATCTGCGCGCCGCGCACGCGCGGCAGCCCTCCGATCCCGCCACGCTGCAGTTGCTGGGCCTCGTCAACGCCCGCTCGGGCGGCCGCGATGTCCAGGCGATCGCGTGGCTCGAGGCCTACCTGGGCGCTGCGCGTCCCGCGCCCGACGCGCGCGACGTCGCGACGGAGATCCGCCGGCTCGACGAGCGCGCGCGGCGCGACGCGGGACGGCTGCTCGGCGCCGCGCTCACAGTCGCGGAGGACATCCCGGACGACAGCCCGCGCGCCGCGGCACGCGACGAAGCCTACCTCGACGTGATCCGGGCGCAGCTTGCGCTGGGCCACGCCGCGGCCGCGCGCGCGACGCGCCGGCGCATGCAGGACGCGGACCTGGCGCACGAGGCGGACGTCTCGCTCGGCAATGTTCCCGCGATCACGGCGGCGGCGCCGCTCGAGATCGCGCCAGCCGACCCGGCGCCCTGGCTGCAGCTCGTCGGCGAGGAATTCGCGACCCGGCCGTGGCTCGCCGACTTCACGCGCGAGTGGGCGGCGGCGAGCGCGGCCGATCCCGACGCCCGGATGAAGGCGCTCGCGAAGGCCGCCGCCGAGACCGCGGACGGCCTCGCGGCGCTCAGGCGGGTGGCGGCGGAGCGAGGGGCCGCCGCACCGAAGTGACGCTGCACCTGCGCGAAGGCGAAGACGAACCGAGGGATCGCGTCGCCGCCTGGGCAGTCGCTCAACTCAGATTCAGCTTCATCGCCGCCACAACGATGGGCTTGGCCCAGGCGGGCGTGTCTCGCAGATCTGCAGCGTTGCGGATCTTCCCCCGCTCCATATGCAGCACCAGCACCGGCTCGGGTGCCTTGCCCTTGGCGGGATCCGATTCCGCGCTGTTGTCATGGACGCGCAGCGCGGCGAGGTGCGGCAATAGATCGATCAGGTTGAGGCGGCTATGCTCGTAGCGGCGTCGAATGTCCTTTTCCGGAATGTCATGTCCGCCCTTGCTGACCCGTGCCCGAACGCGCGCGATATGCAGTTCCGGGCTCGACAGGCCGACGTACCAGACGTAGACGCCGAACCCCTTTGCAGCCGCCTGCCGTAGCAGCCGCTGCATGGTGCCTCCGCCCAACGTGGTCTCGAAGACGAAATCGAGACCCTCGGCAATGGACCGTTCCAGCAGACTCCTGCCCAGTTGCCAGGCTCGGCCATTGGCTTCGGCGCGGGTCAGCTCGTGATCGGCGGCAATGAGAGCCCTTGCCACCTCGTCCGGATTGAAATAGTCGGCACCGGAAGCCCGAAAGGCCGCGCCGCCGATGCTGCTCTTGCCCGCGCCATTGACGCCGGCCAATACGTAGATGCGCGGCAATGCCGGGCCGCCGGAGTTACGCGACTACCTGCGCGCCGCTTTCACCGCAGCGCGCCCCAGCGCCTTCGGTGAAGCGTTGAAGGCGGCCTCCATGCCCTTTTTCGCTTTGGGTGACTGCATGCGCGCGAGGAGGCCTTCGAACTGCTCGCCAAGCTTCTCGAGGCTGCGCGCGCGCTCGGCCACCAGCGCCTCGAACTCCTCCACCGAAATCAGGATGGCCCGGGGCGCGTCATGCTTGGTGATTGCGACCGGCCCACCGCGCACGGCCTGGTCGAGAACGCTCGCGAACTCATTCTTGAGCCGAGTGGCGGGCACGGACTGGATGTCGACCAGTTCGCCCAGCTTGTTGCGGAATGTCAGTGTGCTCATGGCAATCCTCGGTCGATATCGTTTCGACCATTATAGCCTAATTAGGTATTTTGTCCATACCCGTGTCCGAATCCGATTTATTTGTCGATCCCCGGAATCACGCACGAAAGCACGCGTCCATTCAGAAAGGAGGGCAACGCGCTGCGGAAATGGGTCTGCTGCCACGGCACGGCTGCGCATCCTCGCAAACCAAAGCACACTGCCCTTCGTAAGCTTTCCTCTTGACTTGATCACACGTCGCTCAACACTGTCCAGATATTTCTGGAACCGGACCACAGAATCGTGGCGTTGCGCCTCCGCGAACACTGCCTCGAATTCTCTGCGTTCTTCCGCTTGTTTCCAGCGACGCTCCTCTTCGATGCGTTCTCGTGCCTGGCACGTCGCCGCCTCCTTCACCCGTTCCTCACGCAAGCGCTTCTGCTTTGGCACCAGTTCAAGGAAGGTCGCAAGGACATCCGGCAGACGGGTTTCAATGAGTCGTTTGTCGTCAACCCATCTCTTCTCGGTGCCCCATTCCCGGTCCGATACCGTCAAGGTCAGTTTCCCGCTTCCGACCCATTAGTGATCGGACGCCCAGCTCGCTTCCTCTCTTTTAACCTTGAGCTCGGCCGGTGAAAACGCTCGCTTCGTATATCCCTCTCGGAGATGAAAGCTTATCCCTTCGCCATCCTTGGCTGCTTCAAGGATCTTCCTTTCTGTATCTACGCGTAGGCGAAAGTCTTCCCCTTCCAGGGCTTTGGCTAACGTATCCATTATGGCAAGCGCGCGGGGAACGACGGCAAAAGACACCTTCAGCTGAAACCCCTCCGTGGCAGGGCATGCATGGCGTCCGTTGTCGGCGCGAGGCCGTGTGAAATATGAAAATTGCGGGCGCTACAGGGCGCAAGTCAAGGCGGACAAATTAGAAGCGACCTGAGATCTTGCTTTGCTCGCCGATGGGCGCGACCTGGTCGCCAATCCAAGCCTTGTCACTGAGTTCAACTGGCTTGCTCCTGCGTGGCAACAGCAGAATGTCTCACCTCAAGACCAGCTACATATTGGTGCGGCGGATGATTGCGAGGACTAGATTTGGGTCTGAGCGGACCGTTGCGAAGCTGCAGTAGATCGGAGTGCTCACTGCGGAGCGCAAAAAGGGTACCGGCCTCGGGTCCGGTTCAACTCGTTGCGGTAAACTAGGCTCGCTTTCGACAGATTCGAGCAGAACAAGGGGTAAATATCGGATAGGGGCAGCAATGCCTAGGGAGAAGCAGCGATGATGGGATCGGTCCTGGGAGTCTTTCGGGTAATTCGCGAGGAATGGCTCTCATTCTGGATATTTGTGGCCATCAACCTTGTATTTGGCGGCATGGCCGTATGGCTTCCGCCTGTCATCGCCAGTCAACACCCAACCGCAACGCCGGCCCACGAGTTACGGACCGCGATGGAACTCGGTCACGCGTATCTCTTCGCTCTCGCCCTTTTGGCGGCCGCAGTCTCCTACATGGTGCGCGAGTATCGTCAGAACGCCAAGACGGAATTCAAGGATCTCAAGCTCTACGCGACCTTTTGCTCGCTCTTCCTCATGTTCCTAATGGGGGTCCTTCTGGCCAGCATGATTTCTGGCGGGATGTCGTCCCCACGAGTCCCCAAAGAAGTATTTTGGACCCCTCTCATCACTGAATCCATGCTCGCCGCCCTGGCATTGCTGATGGCGGCCTTTCTCTTTTGTCTGGAGCACCTTGACGACTACCCCGACTATGGAAAGGGGCTAAAGGACAAAGCCGCAAAGACGATCAAGAGCGGCATGAATGGGCAAAGCTCCACCGGTATCGAAACGTAAGGGGCGACGCGATGACAACAAAGCTCACCATTCCGTGCATTAGCGTTTCGCAGCCCATTGGCCAGTTCTATTTGGGCAAGCTACCCGCGAGTGACCTTCTTCAATACGTCTCGATTCTGCGCCGTGGTCTAACCGACGAAGAGCAAAAGAATGTTCAGCGCAAACTTAACGAGCGCCGCCAAAGAGAAATTGCAGACTATGTTTTTGATCCCGACGCTACGTTTCCCACTTCAATCATTGTTTCGGTCTACGAGGACGCCGTTACGGTAGATGAGGAGAAGGGCCAACTCATATTCGAATTTGACGGGCAATTTGGTGAAGTGCTGGATGGCCAGCACCGTCTCGAAGGACTGTCGCTGGCGCTTAAGGAGGGCGCAGACAAGCGCGTCAGCAATTTTGAGCTACCCATCGTCTTCATGCTGGATATGACCCCCGATGACAAGGCCTATGTCTTCTCAGTAATTAATAGCAAACAAACACAGGTCCCCTCCTCCCTCATATTCGACCTATTCGGGCTTCAGACAAGCAGAAGTCCGAGCAAAACATGCCACGAGATCGCTCAGGCGCTCAATTCGAAAGACGGGAGCCCTTTCTATCGGGGCGTAAAAATGCTCGGCAATAAGACCTTCGAATCCGAATATCTGACCCAAGGTGCATTTGCTAAGTATCTGCTCAAACTCATTTCGAAGAAGCCCGACGAAGATGCGCGCTTGGAGAAGGCCAAGAGGCCGCTGACACCGGATGACAGCCTTCCGTTCCGGGAGCTATATATCAGGCGCGAAGACGCGATCATCGCCAAGATCATGGAGAATTACTTTGGAGCAATTGCCGAAGTTTTCGTGGAAGAGTGGACTACTAACCCCAAGCCATATCTCCTTCGAAAGGCGGCGGGATATTCGGCGCTGATGACCGTGCTTCAGGCCATATGGCACTCTGAGGTAGGTCCGAAGAAGAAGGCCACGCGCGACGTGTTTCTCCCGATAGCAACGAAGCTAAGACAGGGACTTGGGGCAAGACGCATTACGTCAATCGAGTTTGGTTCCAGCGAGCAAGGAGCAAAGGCATTGGCCGGCGCTTTGTTGCAGGGCCTCGCGAAATAATTTCAACGAGTTCTGTTTGGGAGACTATTGTGGATATCAATTGGCCGGTGCCGTCTTTGAACAGAATTGCGACATTTTTCGATGTGGCAAGTGTGGAGGAAGACATCTCAAGCCCGTTCGGACCTCCCAACCCTTTCCATTCATTGACTTCCGATGCAGCTAATGCAATTGGACCGGCTCGTACGGCAACATGATCCAAGAGGCGGTGGACGAATGCTACAAGGAAGAGGAATCGAAAGCGGTGCAGAGCGGGGGATTCATAGATTCGCCGATTGATGTCTGCTACAAATGCAACAAGATTTCATATATATTTGCTATGACGCTTTAGCTGTGAATGCTCGGCGACAACAGAGCTTGGAGGATTGCCGGCTTTTGCAGCGCCAGATCGTCTGGTGATATGTCATGTTGGTCGGATTGAACAAACCGCGCGAGGCGATGCTTTTGCGCTAGAGTAAAATCGATGAACTCGTCGATCGTGTTCTCCGCGATTAGTAAAACGATTTGACACGCGTACTGCTGCGATAGCCGGTGGATTCGATCCTGGGACTGCAGGAAGTCGACTAAGTTGAATGTCCGATCCAAATAAACTGCCGTTCGCGCTTCAGTTAGAGTGAGGCCTTCTCTAGCTGCAGCCGGATTGGCAATGAGCAGTCGAACCCGCGAATCTCTTTTGAATGAGGAAACCGCATCATTTCGCGATTTGGTGTCGACATCTCCATAAATCGCAACCGGAAAGAGCGTGTCATACCGGGACAGCAATATCGGAATATTGTCGACAAACGAGGTCCAAATAATTAGCTTTCCAGCGGACTCGGCAGCAAAAAGCGGTACAAGCTTGTCTAGCGCCACGAATTTCGCAGGGGTTTCAATATACGAAGAATCGAGCAGTTTGGGATTTGACGCCAATTGCGCCAATGTCACCAGGCGGGCAAGAATGTTTTCGGCAGCCCTAAGCACTTCCTCGCCATTCATCGCACGAATCCAAATGGCGAGCTCGTCCCGCAATTGAACGTATAACTGATTTTGCCGGCCGGTTAGCCTGACATTGAGGCGAACAACCTCCTTTGATGGGAGATCGATCGTTCCCTCCTTTTCCCGGCGCAGGGATACGGCGGCGAGCTTGTCCCGAAGGTCATTGATATTCCGGTAACCGGTGCCCAAACGATAGCGCCTTTTGAATCCGTCAAAAGTCGGACCCAGGGTAACCCCGTCATCCAGAAATAGCATTTGACTCCAGACATCGTCCGGTTTATTCGCGACCGGTGTGCCTGTCATGATGTACCTCTTCTTCGCATCGGCGCGAAGGGACAAGATGGCTCGAGTTATCTTGGCCGTGGGTGTCTTTATGCGGTGGCTCTCGTCAAGGACCAAGGCGAGCCGTTTGAAACGCAGAAGAGCGCGGAGCGATGCAATTTCGGCAGGCACAGCCTCGTAGTTAATTACATATATCGCGGCTCGAAGGCTACGGAACGCCTCGCGTCGGGCCTTGTGACCTGCACCGAAGACTGCGTATCGCATAGACGAATGTCGCTCAACTTCCTCTCCCCAGGTGCCCTTCAGGATGTTCGGACAGACGATCAAGGCACCGTCCAACGCGCCAGCATTAATTTCCTCGGCGATGGCGTCGATTAGCTGCTTGCTTTTGCCGAGCCCCTGTTCGTCGAACAGCGCTGCGGCCGTCCTCGATCGCAGGAACTGTGTACCTGCACGCTGATGGGGAAGGGCCGCGACCTTAGGAGTGGTAGGCATTTGCGTCGAGCAGGACGTCGGGGACATGCAACCGACGTATATTCTTTGAGCCTGCGAGGCCCGCGAGACTCAGCACTCGATCAAGCTGTATGACGCCGGATCGTGGGACCGCGATATAGAGCGGGCAGTATCCTTGGCCATTTGCGCCGGGGATGCGCGCGAATGCCTGAAATTGCGCAATGGTGTGGACATTGCCAATGTCCTGGGAGGTCTTGGCCTCGCCCGCTGCCGCGAGCCCGCCGCTTACATCTATCGCCCAGACATCCGGTTTCTGTCCGCGAGCGGCGAAGGGCGCCGGTAGCTCGTTGAATATACCCCCTTGGTCAGCAGGTCCATCGAAGCAAGTAACCCGCAAGCCGTCTCTCGACATAAGCCGCGCAATCCAGAGCACCAGCAATCGGTGACTAGTGGACGTCACGATTCGGCGCTTCGTTGTGCGTTCTTGGCGAAATCAAGCTGCCTGGTCACTTCCGCAGCTAGAGCGGAAAGCAATTGTTGCCGTTCCGGACTACCCCCCAATTCGATGATCTCGCTGACGTTCATTGCCTCGAGGCGCGCCCGAGTCTGCTCCACCATTGTATAGAGCTCTTGCTCTCTGGGGTTTTCCCGCGCGAGGCACTCTTCAGCCGCTTGAAAACCGACGGCATCCAATAGAAGAGTTGCCCGCGCAGAATCGAGAATCTTCGCGAGCTTGCGAACGCGCGCGCCGGTGTCGATTCGCTCGTCCCTGACCCACTTGGCGAATCGCTCGTGGAGGTCGGGCATCGTCTGCGAATGATCCCTGAGCCGGCCGTTCTTAAAAAACTCGAGAAAATAGGAGAACTTGCTGCGGTGGTTGGGGTCGGTCGGATCCGAAGTGATCGGAAAGTAGGTGGTGTCCATGAAATCGACTGCGGCGATATGGTTTCTTACGTCAGTCGATGTCATGCGGTACCGTTCGCTAACCTCGCTTTCGGAATAACCGTTGCACACGAGGGCACGCATCTGCGCGCCTTTTTCGTATGGCGCCCATCCACGGACCGAGCCCAGATGAATTTCATTGAGCAAATCCTGGACAGTCTCTTCCGCGGTACCTTGCGGAATTAACCACGCCGAAATCCTCTGGAACCGCGCGTCAGCGGGAAATTCTTCCGCCAATGCGCGCATCGCCACCACGCGTCTGTTTCCCTCAGCAACGGTGCCATCTGCCCGTAAATATATCGGCTCTTGGACGCCTCCCGACAGCACGATCGACCGCTTCAACGATTCGGTCTCTTCCTGGCTCGTGAGCAGGAGCGCACAAGCAGCATCAGAACGCTGAGCTTCCTCAAGCTGGAGAATGGAAAAGCGGAGACGAGGATTGGAAGTATCGAGTAGCACGTCGTTCGGATTCACCTCAACCAGCGCGAGCTCAATCGGGTGCCCTTGAACATTCCGAATGTAAGCAGCCAATGGCATAGGTCGTTCTCTGTTTTTCTCCCCGTTAGCTAGCGATGTTTCCGCGTCAACACTCTTCATATTCAGTTCTCCTGTCACCGCGAAAGGCCACAAAGGTCGCGGAATTTTGCCAGCGCTGCCGTCAAGTTCTCTGTAATTCCGCGAGTCGGGTCTTCAGGGTTCTGACGAAGCCGAAGAATATCGTCCATCCTAGCCTGTTCGAGCAAACCTGTTAGTTCGACCATCGTCTTGAACAATGGTGAAGTCAGCGTCGGATTGCTTGCCTCGACAATGCGCTTTGCCGCCTCGAATCCGATAGACACAAATGCCTTGTAGGCGGCTGCATTGTTCAGGATTTCTGGCAGCACCCGAACCTGGTTTCCCTGAGTTATCTGGTTCTCTCCGACCCAAATCACAAACATATCGAGGTTGGAAGGGTCAACAGCCCAGTCTCGCAACCCAGAATTCTTGTACAGCTCCTCGAAGTAGCTGAATTTCCGAATCGCCCCTGTCGGATACTTTGGCAGGTATTTGGACCGCATTGCCTCGAACGCGCGCACAAGTTGATTGACCTTGGATTTCGAAATTCGCAATCGGGTGGCAATTTCGTCTTGGGACAGCGCAAGGTCCTTATGGAGTGTATAGATGTGGCCCGCTTTTTCGAATGGAGACCAAGTATTCTTGCCAGCAACGTGCATCTCACCGAGCAAAATCGCAATATCGCGTCTGGTGATGTCCTCCGGTAGGACGCGCGCAGGTATGGTCCGCCAAATTGGGTCATCCGGGTAGCGCTCCTGCAATTTTCTGTAAACCACGGTACGACAGTTGCCCTCGACGACCGACAAGTCGCTTCGAACGATAATGCGCTCGATGAGACCACGGTTTATCAGCACTTGGTGGAGAAGATCGTGAACGTCCGGGTCTTCCCAAAGACGGTTCGCCAATTGCTGTTGTAGCGACTTTCCCCCTCCATGGCTGCCAAGCGCTAAGGTATGCGCAATGCGCGGATTCGTTGGATCTAAGCGTACAACCTCGATCGGGAGAGTTTGATTTCTCACCACGATCCGTTTCCCGTCGAGGGTTATCTCGTCAACCTCGACGGTAATCGGTTCCTTTTCTGCGTTTCGTGCCATCTTCTATTTGAGTCCTATTCCTGCGATGCCAGCCAATTCTCTTGCTTTCGTGTAGAGGTCCCTTACGATGCCTTGTTCCCTTTTGTCCTTCTTCAACACCTCGATGAGCGATGAATTCATGCCTTCCATCACCAGCTTCGCTTTTTCCAACGTCGCAAATTCCTGTGCGCGAACAACCATTGCAAAGGCTTTCTTGCCGCCGTCGTTTTCGCGTTTGAGCGTCTTCAGGGCTTGCGCATCGCGCAACACGTCGGGAAATTTGCGAACGTCGGACCCTCTCTTTATTTTTCCGTCCGTGACTAGCTTCGCGAATTCCTTGTCGTTGTACGTGCCCTTGCGGTAGGCAACTAGATCGGGGTCGGGGTTCTTGACGTATTCGTAGATGTGGCTGAATTTCCTGAGCCCCTTCTTGCCGGGTGAATTGGGCAGCACGTGACCGGTCATGATTTCGTAGGTCTTGAGCAAATCACGAACGTCCTTTTCCCTAATGCCAGTCGTGGCCGTGATCTGCTCGACCTTCAGGTTGTGGTCGTGCTTAAGCTTATGAATCTGCCCCGCCTGGGCATAGCTACGCCAGCTGATCTTTCCCGACACGTGATACTTGCTTAGCAGGATGTCGATTTCCAACTGCGTGATTTTCGGCAATCGGTAGACGTCTATCGTCTTGAAATGTGCGCCGTCCTTTCCCTTGTTCAAGTGCCGATAGCAGGCGAGCCTGCAGTTGCCTTCGATGACGATGTCGTCCTGTGTCACGAGAATCGGGTCGATCGCGCCTTTGTTGTTCCGTATTTTTGTCATCAGAGATTGAACTCCACTCACCTCCCAGAGCAAGCCGAATAGCTGGTCCTGACTGGGATTCTTGAGGTTGTGCGACTTCACGAGATAGCGAATCCGAGGGTTGTCGGCATCCAGCTTTACGTCGTCGTGGACGTCCAACCGCTCAGGTTTCAGCGAGATCCTCTTACCGTCGATAATGATGGCGGGATCGTTACGTGAGATCTTCTGGGAAGCCATTCGGTTCCTTGGAGTATCTGTGAGTACCGCGAGTATCGTATAGGATGCCTCAGATTTATTGTTTTGGCAAGCAGTTCTTCGCAGCGCGGCACGCCGCTAGTTCGAATCAGCTGAATATTCAGTTTCAACGTAGGCGCCTGGTTTGCTTCATTTCGTGGGGCGTCCGCCCGAGAGAAAACGCCTAGTGCAGACGTTTGCACTGCGGTCGCCCAATTTGGGGATCGACTTTTCCGCCCGAAGATGTCAGAATCGCAGCATAACGCCTCCCAATCGCAGCGAACTGCTGCGACTTTGACAAGCTGAGAATGTATAGCACTGCAATCAAAGGCATTATTGGATTTTGCGGGCATCGCCGTGTTTTTATCGGCTTTGCGCCTGCAAGCCTTTTGCACGAGACGAGCTTTGCAGACGTACTTGACGAGGATACCGTCAAGGGCTATCAGCGGCCGATCAACTTGCGCCATTCGGCCGACTTTCGCCGGTACATCAACACGCCTGGCGCCACCACAATTCCGCTTACTTTAAACCTCCGTTCTGAAACGGAGGCTGCGTGGCGTCTAGACGAGCGTCCCGACGGCACAGCGACACTCGCGATCGACCCCGCTGCAAAAGTCTTCTCTCAAGTCGACTGCCAGCACCGCTTGGGATTTCTAGCAGAAGACGACATTCCGCTCGCGTTCATGAGCTTCATTCGGTTGACCGTGGAGGAAGAGCGGTTGGTCTTCACCACAATCAACAGCAAGGCGAAAGGCCTAAGCGGAAGCCTGATCGACACCAATCTGGCCAGCATGGCCAATAGCCTGGCAGACGAGGATCCACGACTTTTTATCGCCATGGCCCTTGCGAACAGTAAGGAATCGCCCTGGTTCAATCTTTTGAAAAAGGGTGGCAAGTCTTCGCTCGGGCTAAAGAAGCCGGTTTCGCTGCGAATGATGAAGAATGCTGCGGAGCGTTTCCTACGTGAACTCGGGCCCAGGAAGTCATTTTCAATTAATGATGCCGCGATTGCCGCAATGCATTTCTGGCATGCGGTTGCATTTGTCTACCCGGAGGCATGGAGGGACCCTCGTAGACATTACGTGACCAAAGGGGTCGGCGTTTATAGTCTGATGAGCGTGGCAGGGCTGCTCACCCGCGAAGCTGTCGAGCGCAAGCACGAGATCACCCAAGCCTACTTCATCAACGAGCTGTCCGACAGTCTGCAGGATTTCGACTGGTCAAACACGGGCACGCTCGAAACGTTCAATGGCGAAAAAGGTGCGGATCAGGCCTTCGAACTTATGCGCGCGCAGATCAAGGCTCGCAAAAACACACTGAGCAGGGAGATCCGACTTGGCCAATAAAAATATCTTGATGATAGAGCCTGGCTACAAGAACAAATATCCGCCCTTAGGGCTCATGAAACTCGCGGCCTACCATGGGCCTGATGGCAAGCGAGACAACGTCAGGTTTATTAAAGGCGCGAGCGATCGCTCAGTTTTTGACATCGCGTGGGATCGCATTTACATCACGACTCTATTCTCGTTCGAATGGAAAACAATCGAAAAGGCGATTGACTTCGCAATCGACGTATCGCGCAATCGACGAAACACCATTTTTGTTGGCGGTATTGCCGCGTCACTGATGACCGATCAATTCGTCGAGGTCCCGAAATGGCGCGGCATACGATTTATCAAGGGTCTTCTCTCTGGATCGCCGGCGAGGGCGCTGCAGCTGGACGATTTCGCAGAAGAGTTGTACTCCGAAGACAATTCGGGCACTCCCATCGAAGACCTGATTCCGGACTACAGCATCCTCGATCAAATCAAAGACCAGTACGTTTATCCGGTCAACGACGCTTACTTCGCCTACGCTTCTCGGGGCTGCGTCAGAAAGTGTCATTTTTGCGGAGTCCCGAAGCTCGAAGGCGCCCAGCGAGACGCCCTACCGATAACCGGAGTTGTAGAGGGCATCAATCGGCGCTTCGGTCCGAAGAAGGACCTGATGCTGATGGACAATAACATTGCGGCATCGAAACACTTCAAGAACATCATTGCCGAAATTCGTGACTTGGGTTTTGTACCGGGCTCAACGCTGAAGCGCGGGCGCGTTCCGATTCAGCGCCGCGTCGACTTCAATCAGGGCGTGGATGCTCGAATTTTGTGCAAAGACAAGATGTATTTGCGCGAGATGAGCACGATATGTTTGAAACCGCTACGCATCGCGTTTGACCACATCGGCGTGCGCAAGCCCTACGAAGCAGCAATACGTTTTGCGCACGAGTATGGTCTGGACGATTTGTCGAACTACATGCTCTACAACTTCCATGACACGCCGGAGGATCTATATCAGCGCATGCGCATTAACATCGACTTGAACGTGCAATTGGGGATACGCATTTTTTCCTTCCCCATGCGGTTTCAACCCACCGATATGAAGGACCGGTCGCACGTTGGTCCAAATTGGACCCGATACCAATTGCGGTCGATGCAGATCATCCTGCAGGCAACCCACGGCATCGTGAGTGGGTCGCCTTCCTTCTTCAAAGAAGCATTTGGAGAATCCGTGGAGGAGTTCGAGCGGCTGTTGGCGCTGCCGCAGCATTTTTTGTTCAACCGTATCTGGTACAAAGACTTCGGCGGCAGACCCGAGTTTGAAGAATTTGACCGGATGTATCGCAAGCTCGGTGCTAGCGCTCGCAATGAACTCCTGACACTTCTATCTGGTTCCACTCCGTCCGAGTTTGCAGGACTCAGAGAAAGGACATCGACGAACGATGTCGCGTCGATTCTTCGTTTCTACATTCCGCCGCCGAAGAATGAGGAAGCGAAAATCTGGGAAAAGATGCGCGATGCGCGCAGAGTTAAAGCGGCATCCGTTCTTGCCATACCCGCAGACGAGCTGGTTGAAGACGCAAATTTAGCGGAGGTTGTATGAATGCACCGGACGGAACGAAGAGCTTGGCGCCAGCAGACATCGCATTGCCCCTAAAGCCAGTGAGCGAGGAGATAGTAATTGGGAAAGACATCCTCGAGTTGCTGACAGGGGCAATGTATAGCGATCCTCTCACCATATTTCGGGAATACGTCCAGAACTCCACTGATGCTATCGAAGATGCGGTTGCAACGGGGTTGCTTGCAACGATGCAGGACGGAATAATCGAACTTGAGCTGGACGGTGTTAGTCGATCAATCCGCATCCGCGACAATGGAATTGGGATCCCGGTAAAGGAGTTTGCGGGCCGCCTAACGGCCATCGGCATGAGCAAAAAGCGCGGTCGAAAGCGGCGTGGCTTCCGCGGAGTCGGCCGCCTATCAGGCCTGGGCTATTGCCAAGAAATGGTTTTTCGCTCGAAGTCTGCCGACGACGCCAAACCACGCGAGATGGTATGGGATGGGCGCATGCTCAAGTCTATGTTGCGTGATAGCAGTGTAATCAGCGACCTGGGGGAAACGATCAGGAGAGTCGCGTCGGTTCGATCCATCTCTCCCGACGGGTACCCAGATCATTTCTTTGAAGTCGAACTACGCGGCGTGCTACGCCTTAGCAACGACTTACTGCTCGACGAGCAGGTTGTGCAGTCCTATCTTTCGCAGGTAGCGCCAGTGGCATTCGCGCCAGGGTTCTCGTGGGGTGCGCAGATTGAAGCTTTCTTAGCTCGTCATAGTGTGGAGCAGTCGGTTCGAGTCCAGCTAAAGAAGGGAAGTCCGATATTCAAGCCGCACGCAAGAGAGCTGCGTGTGTCGAAGACTGCCACGAGTCGGCCGAGAGACGTGGAGACGTTTGAGTTAGGGGGCTTGGAGGGTGAGGTCGCGGCGGTTGGCTGGATACTTCACCACGACTACCCCGGTGCGATATCGAGCGCGAGCGCTGTCGGGGGCCTTCGTATACGGTCTGGAAATATTCAGGTTGGCGACGAGACACTGCTTGAAGATACATTCCCTGAATCGCGCTTTAATTCGTGGGCAATTGGCGAAATTCATATACTCTCGCCGAGAATTGTCCCAAATGGGCGCCGTGATGGGTTCGAAGCCAATATCCATTGGGAGCGCCTGGTCGCTCAAGTCGAATCCATTGCAGTATCGATCGCGCGACGCTGCCGAAGCGAGTCTAGAGCGCGTGTTGCGGCGCGCCGGGGACAACAGCTATACGACAGAGCACAGCAGGCGCTTCTCGTAGCGAGAATGTATTCAAAACTAGGCTTCGGGATCGAGGTCCTGGTGAAAGACCTAGAGAAGATCGCAGGCGAAATTTCGAAACTCGCAGGCCGCGAGGACAAAGGGTTGCCGATTCACCAAACCTTGCGCGATTTGCAGACCAAACTCAAGGGTCAGATAGGCGGGTTGAAGACGCACCCCATGAAATCCAACCCGCTTGAATTCCTGCCGGCAAATCAGCGAACCACGTTCAAGACTGCACTTGAACTCGTGCTAACTCTGTCAGCCGACCGTACCGAAGCGAGCCGCCTGGTCCAAAAAATCATTCTGCACGCGCGGCGGGCTAACGCCTAAGGCAACCGGATCACCTCACAACGCGAACATCGTGAAGCTAAGTCTCGCTTTCAGCATTTACAACGTCGGGGTCAAAGTATCCCGCCACATTCCACAGAGCTGGCCCCGTTTGATTGGCGCAGGATCGTACGCGCCATCGCGCGAAAGCCGTGGCCCGTGATTTCGGTCTTGGTGTCGTACCCCATGCGCCGCAGCGCAGCGTTTACCGCTACTTCGCTCATGGCCTTGTGCGGATCGCGGCCCGGAAAGACATAGCGCCTCTCCCCGGTCAGCGCGTGAAGCTCTCGCAAGATCGCTACCGCCTGCGATGCGAGCGGCGCGAGGTGTTCCGTCTTTGTCTTGGTCACGAGGTAGCGCCATTCGGCCCTCTCGAGGTCGAATTAAGACCATTCCGCCTTGCAAAGCTCGCCCGGGCGAACGAAGAATAGGGAGGCAAGCCGAAGCGCGCATTGCGCTTGAATTGAACCCCGGAAACCGTCGATCGCGCGCAGCAGTTCGGCCACGGCTTTCGGCTCGGTAATAGCCGCGAAATGCTCATGCTTCGCTGGCGGCAGGGCCCCCTTCAGATCCGCAGTAAATATCCCCCGGCAAAGCCGGGGGCCTTAAGTTGTGAGCCGCTCAAAGCGGCTTGAGGGGGTCGCTAACGCGGCCCCCAGATCAGTGGGCTACCCATGGGTGGTCCTCAGCGCCAGAGCATCAGTTGATCCAGTCGCTTGTCTTCCTCCTCCTGCGCGCGAATGTACTTCCGGATCGCCGCCTCGTCTCGCCCCACCGTGGTCACGAAGAATCCCCGTGTCCAGAAATGCTGCCCGACGAAGTTGCGCTTCCTCTCCCCGTACACCCGTGCCAGGTGAATCGCACTCTTCCCCTTGATATACCCCACCACCTGCGACACCGCGTGCTTCGGCGGGATCGATAGCATCGTGTGCACGTGGTCCGACATCAGGTGCCACTCTTCGGCTCGACTCTCCTTCTGTGCGGTCAGTCGCCGGAACACCTCACCAAGATGTTTCCGCAGTTCCCCGTACAGCGTCCTGCGGCGGCACTTCGGGATAAACACCATGTGGTGTTTGCACTCCCACTTCGCATGGCTTAGGCTTTGGTACTCGTCCATTTGCGGAACTCCCTTTCGTGTGCTTGGCGGCTCACGATTGGAAGTTTCGCGGACGGACTCCAGTACATGTCAAACTTCTACTGGGTCCCCGGCAGAGCCGGGGGGCCTCCCTTGATAGGCTAGGATCGCGCATGGCGCGCCCCGTGGCCACGGCATAGCGAAGCACCTGGCCGCAGTTCTGATGCACGCGGTGGGCCGTATCGAGCGCGCCACGGCCTTCGATGCGCCGCAGGCACGTGAGCACGTCGAGGGCGGTAATCTCGGCGATCGGCTTGCTCCCCAGCCACGGGAACACGTCCTTTTCCAGCCGGAGGATGATCTTGTCGGCGCGGCTCGCGGCCCAATTGGGCTTGTGCTTCGCGTACCGCTCGCGCGCCACGACTTCGAAGCTGTTCGTCGCCCTACCGGCCCTCGCCGCCTTCTGTGCCTTGCGGGTCCCGCTGGGGTCGATGCCATCGGCAAGCGTCAGTCTGGATTCCCGCTTGCGCGGGAATGACGGCGGCGGAGAACGTAGCGACGAGGAATCTGCATGGTGGGAGCCGTTGATTCACTGCAACAGCAGATCCCTCGCTTTGCTCGGGATGACAGGTGGTGGAGACCGAGAATTGATACGCCGCCCGCTGCGGGCTTGGCCGGACGACCTCTTGAATAAGAACGAGGCCGGAAACCCAGTATCCATGCGGGTTTCCGGCCTATTCCGACGATGTCTTGGTGGAGACGAAGGGGATCGAACCCTCGACCTCGGCATTGCGAACGCCGCGCTCTCCCAGCTGAGCTACGTCCCCGAGAGCCGCGTATTTTAGCCTCATCCGTCCCCGAGGACAAACCCCCTCCCCCCGCGCCGGCCGCCAGGGCTCAGAAGGTGAAGTAGAACGTCGTG
>Ga0080064_1004430_pt1 | contig 17987 bp, 15 predicted proteins | sample Subgrocontami54m_FD_69260 | JGI IMG/M metagenome (GOLD analysis project Ga0080064, IMG submission 69260) | Subsurface groundwater microbial communities from S. Glens Falls, New York, USA - GMW46 contaminated, 5.4 m (SPADES assembly) (version 2) ...
GATCGACCGCGAAGACGGCCGCGATCTCGGCGACCGTCGCCTCCGCCGGCAGGCGCGGCGACTGGGGCAGGTACGCGATCGCGCCGCGGGCCGCGCGCACACCGTCGAAGCGATGGACCCTACCCTCGTGCGGCGTCACGCCGGCCAGGCAGCGGAGGAGCGTGCTCTTGCCGGCGCCGTTCGGCCCGACCAGCGCGGTCAGCGTGCCGGCGGCGATCTCGAACGAGAGGCCATCGAGCACCATCCGACCCCCATAGGTCTTCCGCAGCGCAGCGACCCGCAGGATCACGCGCCGGCGGCCCTCCGCGCGGCGGCGATCGCCGCGGTCGCGCCGCCGGACCGCCGCACGGCGACGGTCGCGCCCGTCGCGCCGCCGACGAGCGCGGCGGCCAGGAGCAGCCAGGCGATGCCGCCCTCGGCCGGCAGCTCGTCCGGCCGTGGCGCCTGGGGACGCACGAGCGGCAGGGGATCCACGGCCGTCGCGGCGTGCGACAGGTCCCACCAGCGTTCGGCCCGCTCGAGCACGTGCATCGCGAGCGAGCCGCGGAAGAGCAGCAGCTCGGGAGCGGCCTCGAGCAGCCGCACGGCCGCGACCCCTTCGCGATGCGGAAGGTCGCCGGCGCCGTCGCCGCCCAGGTCGAACCCGCCGTACCCGCTCCAGTAGTTGCCGAGACCCGCCTTCGTCCATTCGTTGCCGCTCGCCGCGACGGCGCCCGGGAGGTCCACCTGGACGAGGTTGTCGACGAAGGAGTTGCGCGTGAAGACGAGCTTCGAGCTCGGCAGCAGCTGCACGCCGATGCCGTTGTACGAGAAGTCGTTCCGGATGAGCTCGGCCGGCGCCGCGTTCCGATCCACGCCGTCCGCACGGACGCCGATGACGTTGCGGCTCACCACGTTCTCGACCAGCCGCGCGCCCCGCACGTCCTTGAGGAGCACCGCGTAGCCGGTCGCGCTGGAGCGCTGCCCGGTCAGGTGGTTGCGCGCGGCCTCGACGGCCTCGGTGTTCATGAGGACCAGCCCGGAGGCGTTGCCGGCGATCTCGTTCCCGAACGCGGTGAGGCCTCGTCCGAACATCGCGTGGACCGCGTAGCGGCCGTCCGTGATGCGGTTGGAATCGACGAGCACGTCCTCGGCGTAGGAAAGGTAGACGCCGTCGCGCATGCCCGTGATCGTGTTGCCACGGACGAGCGCGCCGCTGACGTTCCACAGGGTGACGCCGTCGCCGGCCGCGCTGGAGCGGTCCTGGTGGCTCTCGCCGATGCTCGTCTCGTTCGCCGCGGAGCCGGGCCCCTCGACGAGGTTGCCGACGATGCGAACGCCGTGCGTCCCGCGCACCAGCACGCCCGCGTACACGTGGTGGAGGCGGTTCTGCTCGACGGTGACGTCGTCGGCGAGGACCGCGATCCCGGCGGCGTCCTCGACCTGGCCGCCGCTCCCGTGGATGGTGAACCCGCGGATGACGACGGAGGGCGCACGGACGGTGAGCACCGTTCCGCGGCCCCCGCCGTCGAGCAGAACGGTCCCGTCGGCGATCAGCGTGATCGGGCGATCGATCGTGAGCGGGCCGGGGTACGTTCCGGAGGGCACGTGGAGCTCGGCGCCGACCGGTGCCGCGGCGACCGCGGCCGCGAGATCGAAGCGCGCGCCGGTCTCGCCCGCCGGTGCCGCCGCGGGCGCGGGCACCGTGACCGCGAGTCGGGCCGGGAGCGGCACCGGGACCGCGCTGTGCACCGGGTGGGCATCACTCGCCGCCACGGGAGCCGAGCATGCCGAAAGCGCGAGCGCGAGCACGGCGAGGTGCGCGCCGCGCGCCACCAGCCGCCGGAGCCAGCCTGCGCCACCCGGCCCCCGGCCGGCGCGCGCCGCGAGCATGACCGCGAGGGCCACCGCGAACATGAGGAGCAGCGCCGGCCCCGGCATCGCCCAGATGCGGAAGTTCCAGACGGCCGTCGGACCGACGGCGAGCGGCACGAAGGGCTTCAGACGGAGCGCGGCGTCCCGATCGAGCTCGCGCCCGAAGACCATGAGCCAGCGCTGGATGTCGAGGAGGACGACGAGCGGGACCAGCCAGAGCGCGATGCGCGCGAGGAGGCCGGCCGCGCCGCCGAGCGCGATACCCGCGACCGCGAAGGCCGCGGCGAACGCGGGCGCGAGCGGCCAGAGCCTCATTTCGGGAATGACCGCCGGGTCGATCGTCCGCATCCCGATGTAGTGGTTGAGCCCGTTCACCTCGCGGACATCGCCCTCCAGGCGGTCGCCGTACACCGCGAGGGTCAACCCCTTCGGATACTGCGGCGCTTCGAGACGTGCCACCCAGATCGGCTGCCCCAGCGCGACGGCCAGGGCGACCAGTGCCAGGAGCGCGACGACGGGACGGAGCCACGCGCGTGACCGCGCCGCGGCCCGTCCCGCCGTCGTCACGCTACTTGACCGTGAGGGTCGCGATCATGCCGAGCTCCTTGTGGCCGACGACGGCGCAGTAGACGTCGTAGGTGCCGGGCTGGAGCGGACCGATGTTCTTCGAGACCTCGCGGGCGGTCGGCACCGAGAGCTTGTAGCTGAGCTTATCGATCACGAAGTCGTGCTCGACGCTGCCGCTGTTCTTCGCCGTGAGCTTGACCACCGTGCTCGCGGGCAGCTCGATCTTGTCGGGCGTGTACTTGAAGTCGGTCAGGGCGATCTTCACCTCGGGACCGGAGGACGAGGCGCCGCCCCCGGAGCAGGCGGCGCCGACAAGGAGCGCGAGGATCGTCAGCGCGGGGAACCTGAAGCGCATGAACACCCCTTTCACGGTTCGACGAGCAGCCAGCCCTGCATCTCGAGGTGCAGCGCTGAGCAGAACTCGGTGCAGTAGATCGCGAAGGCGCCGGTCTTCTTCGCGTCGAACTCGACCGTGACGACCTCGCCGGGATCGAGCGACGCTTGGACATTGTAGGAAGGCACGGCGAAGCCGTGCGTGGCGTCTGGGGTGGTCTCGACATTCGTCACGTGGATCCGGACACGCTCGCCCTTCTTGACCCGGATGACGTCCGGCGTGAAGTGGCTGCGCATCGCGGTCATGTACACGTGGACGATCCCTCCCGAGCGCTCGACGCGCTCCTTGCCGAGGGTCGTCGCGTCCGCCGACGGCTTGAAGGTGAGCGGGTCCGTCCCCGGCGGGTAGGCCTGCAGCGACTTGCCGAGACGGTCGAGACGAACGATCTGCGCGTAGTGCGGCTCGCCGAAGCCCGCCGGCGCTTCGTTGATGATCCGCATCTTCGCGCCGCTGAGGTCGATGAGCTGGAGGTTCTGCGGCTTCAGCGTCCCGAGCGTCGGGTAGCGGTCGATAGACCACTTGTTGAGCGCAACGAGATACTTGCCGTCCGCCGCCACGGTGTCGCCCTCGCTCGTGGCGAGGTGGCCGATGTTGTAGTGGACGTCGACCTTGTCGAGCAGCTTGAAGGCCTTGTCGGCCGAGATGCCGGCCTTCGGGCCGAGGCTGAACTTCGCGACCGCACTCTCGAGGAAGAGGCTCGTGAAGGCGTTGCCTTTCCCGTCGAACTGGGTGTGAAGCGGTCCCGCGCCGACCTCGACCTGGCCGGCGACGACCGCCTCGAACTTGAGGATCGGGACGCCGTAGCGGTCGCGACCCGAGAAGTTCTTGTCCGCGATCGCCTTCTTGACCAGGTCGATGTCGTAGATCGTCGTGTGAGGGTCGAGCTTCCCGCCGACGACCATGTAGTTGCCGTCCGGGCTCACGTCGACGCCGTGCGGGCTGCGGGGCTCGGGCGCGAAGTGGAGGACGCCCTCGTCGATCGCGAGCTGGAGCGGGATGACCCGGACGCCGTTCCGGACCTCGGTCTTGCCGCCCGACGCGACGGTCGCGGCCTTCTTCCAATCGATGATGTGGAGGAAGTCGAAGTCGTTCTTCGAAGCGCCGACCTCGATGGGCTTGCCGTCGGGTCCCGCCGTGCCGATCGACATCTCGCTGTTGTACGAGTTGATGAACGCGAAGCCGTCCGAGGCCTTCTTGCCCGCGTCCGCGAGGTCCTGGGTGTACGGGGGCAGCTCGATCTGGAAGCTCTTCGCCATGTCGCCACGCCCGGTCGCCGGGTCGATCGCGACGAACGTGGACATGCCGCGGTACTTCTCCGCGTACTGCTCGAGCGGCGCGTAGCCGTCGGGGGTCTGCGGTCGCGGCGTCATGCTCGAGATGTGGACGTACTCGGTGTTCGGCGTCGCGAAGACGCCGCCGTGCGACGTGCCGATGTTCGGGATGTCGAGGATCTGCTTCGTCTTGAAGTCGCGGAGATCGACCATTCCAAGACGGCCGTTGGCGCGGTCGTTGATGTAGACCCAGCGGCCGTCGTACGCGCCATTCGTCTCGGACAGCGCCGGGTGGTGGCTGTCACCCCAGGTGAGCTCCTCCGCCTCCTTCGCCGGGTCCGAGCCGCCCCGAAGGACCGACTCGCTGGAGTCCGCTTTCTGGCCGTAGCCGCTCCAGGACTCCGGCGTGAAGACCGGGACGGTCTTGAGCAGCCGGAGCGAGGGGATCCCCACGATATGGATCTGGCCGGAGTGCCCACCCGAGGCGACCAGCATGTACTCGTCGTACTTGCCCGGCGCGACGAAGGACTTCAGCGCTCCCGACGCCTCGTCCGGCGTGAGCTTGCGCTCGGCCGCGATGTCGCCGAGCGCACCGCCGCCCAGTCCCGCAGTGACGCGCCCGAGGACCGTGCCGACGACGAGGAGCACGATCACTGCGATGACGGGAACGGCTTTCCTGGTTCGGAGCATGGACACGGTCACCTCCCGGCTCGTTATGGCCCTCCGACCGTCGGCGGTACATCCCCGCTGACCAAGGGCACTTGGTCACCGTGCGGCGGGCCGGAAGACCCTAGCGGGGCGTCGCGACCGGCTCAGCCCCTCGCGATGCGCGTGATCCGCACCCGCCAGGCCGGGCCGCGCTCGAGATACTCCCAGGTGAAGGTGCCCGGGTGCTCGGCGGCGAACTGGTATGAGAGGGGTCGCGGATCGTGGTCGTTCACGAGCACGAGCGCGCGGCCGACCGGGAGACGGGCGAACGCCGCGAAGATCTCCTCATGGCGAGCGCCGTGCGGGGTCGAGCGAACGTCGAGTGTCTCTCCCTCGTCCACGGTCGAGGTCTTCCCTCCGTCCGCGGTCGCGGTCCCGCGCTCGAGCTCCTCGAGGAGGCGCGCGCGCTCGGCGGGCGCCAGCCGCGTCTCGACGAGCGGCAGGTAGACGCGCTCCTCCTTGCTCAGGTGGACCTGGAGCAGCGTGTCGAGGCGGAGCAGGGCCTCGCGGAGCTGCTGCTTTGCGGCCGTCCGCTCCTTCCGCTCGCCGGCCGCCCGGAGCCGTTCCACCGCCGCCGCGACGCGGCCGACCAGCGCCTCGATCGCTTCGTGGTCGAGCACCATCGTCGCCGTTGCGCTGCCGTGCTCGCGGATGAGCCCGTCGACCGCGGGGTAGAGGTGGCGCTGCTCCGCGCGCAGGCGACCGAGGAGCTCCCCCTCGAGGAGCGCCACGATCGCGTTGAGGTCGTCGCGCGCGCCCCGGTCGAGCGCCATGGCGATGCGGCTCGCCAGGCGCACGCTGAGGCTCCGGTGGCGCTCGCGGATCGTCTCGACGATGTCCGTCACGGCGCGCTCGTGACGGCGCGGTGGAAGCACGCCCCCGGAGCATTCATCGTGTCACCCCTGCGACCCCGGGGCGATTCGAACGCCCGGCCTCTTGGTTCGAAGCCAAGCGCTCTATCCACTGAGCTACGGGGTCCCGCTCATCCTAGGGGAACGCCGGTCGGGCTCAGGTGTTGGCCTCGCGGCGCCAGACCTCGAAGCGCTGCTCGATGCGCCGGAACACCTCGCCCGTGAAGATGCCGAAGGCGGCGAGCATGACGATGCCAACCATGACCCGCGAGGTGTTCAGGGTCTGGCCCGAGAGGATGATGAGGAAGCCGAGGCCCTCGTTCGACGAGATGAACTCCGCCGCGACGACCCCGACGACCGCGCGGCTCGCGCCCTGGCGCAGGCCGGTCATGATGTACGGCACGCTGCCGGGGAGCACGATCGTGCGGAAGATCGTGAGCCGGCTCGCGCCGAACGTGTGGGCCACCGCGAGGAAGCGCTCCTCCGTGGCGTGCACGCCGGCGATCGTGTTGATCGAGATGAAGAACAGCGCCGCGAGGAAGACGATGAAGACCTTGAAGCCGAAGCCGATGCCGAACCAGAGGATGAAGATGGGGACGAACGCGAGCTCGGGGGCCGCGTAGAGCACGTTGAGCCAGGGATTGGCGACGTAGCTCGCCCGCCGGAACCAGCCCGCGGCGAGACCGATGAGGATGCCGAAGATCGCCGCGAGCACGAAGCCGACCACCCAGACCGCGAGCGTCGCCCGCACGTCCGTCCAGAGCGAGCCGCGCTGGAACTCCGTGACGAAGGTCGCGGCGACCTCCGTCGGCGACGAGGTGAGGATCGCCTTCACCAGTCGGGTGCGGACGAGGAGCTCCCAGGGCACGAGCACGGAGAAGATCCCGGCGACGCCGAGCGCGAGCCGCCTGTTCGCGCGATACCAGCGTCGCAGCGGCCCGGGGCGTGACGGTCCGCGTGGCGCGCGCCCATTCAGGACGGCCATCAGCCGGCGGCTCCCTCGGTCCGGAGCTGGGTCGCCTTCATCGTGAGGCGCGCCTGCTGCTCGATGAGCTGCCAGACGCGGTCCTCCTGGGCGCGGAAGGCATCCCCGCGCTTCACCGCGAGCGTCCGCGGCCGAGGGATGTCGATGCGCAGGTCGGCGAGGATCCGGCCGGGTCGCGCGCTCATCACGACGACGCGGTCGGAGAGATAGATCGCCTCGTTGATCTGGTGGGTGATGAAGAGCACCGTCTTCTTCGACTGGCTCCAGATGTCGAGCAGCTCGGCCTGCATCATCTCGCGCGTCTGCGCGTCGAGCGAGGCGAACGGCTCGTCCATGAGCAGGACCTGCGGATCGACGACCAGCGCTCGAGCGAGGTTGGCACGCTGCTGCATACCGCCCGACAGCTCGTACGGGTAGTGCTGCTCGAAGCCGGCGAGCCCGACCATCTCGAGGTACGGCTGCACCCGGCGGCGCGCCTCCTTGGCGGGGACTCCCTGGCACTCGAGCCCGTAGGCGACGTTGCGTGCGACCGAGAACCACGGGAAGAGCGACGAGTCCTGGAAGACCATCGCCCGGTCGCGGCTGTTCTGCGAGATCGGGCGACCCTGGAGCAGGATCGTGCCGCCGGTCGGCGTGATGAGGCCGTTCACGATCTTCAGGAGGGTCGTCTTGCCGCAACCCGACGGGCCGACGATGCTCACGAACTCGCTCTTCTCGATCGCGAGGGTCACGCCCTCGAGGGCCGACACACGCGTGCCGTCCCGGCGCTCGTACTCCATCTCGATGTCGCGTGCTTCGAGCTCTGCCACGACGGTCCCTCCTACGCCGAACCGACCCGCGGTCGCCACGCGCCGAACCGCCGCTCCAGCGAGCCGATGGCACGGAAGCCGAGCAACGCAAGCCCGGTGATGAACAGCGCGCCGAAGAGCAGCCGATCGGTCTGCAGCGTCTGGCCCGCGCGGAAGACCAGGTTCCCGAGGCCGGCGTTCGAGGTGTAGAACTCGCCCACGAGCACGCCGCCGACGGCGCGGCCGACCCCGATCCGCATGCCGACCAGCGCGAATGGCACGACGCTCGGCAGCACGACCGTGAGCAGCCGCCGGCGGCCGGAGGCGCCGAAGCTGCGCGCGACTTCGACGAGGTTGGCGTCGACCGTGCGGACCCCGTGGAACGTGTTGATCACGACGGGGAAGAAGACGCCGAGGAAGACGATGACGATCTTCGACTCCATGCCGAGCCCGACCCACAGGACGACGAGCGGCAGCAGCGCGAGGCGCGGCGTGGCGTTGAAGGCGGACAGCCAGGGATCGAAGAAGTCGTGCGCCGAGCGGTACCAGCCGGTGACGACGCCGAAGGGCACCGCGATCGCGATCGCCGCCAGGTAGCCGACCAGGAACTCCTGGCCCGACACGCTCACGTCGTTCCAGAACCGGGGCAGCTGGATCTCCTGCCAGCCTGCCGCGATGATCCGCGTCGGCGAGCTGAAGAAGAACGTCTCGAGCGCTCCGGTCTGCGCGCCGAGCTCCCACCCCGCAAGGAGCGCGACGAAGGTGGCGAGCGGCAGCAGGGTCGACTCGCGAGCGGCGTACGCCGCGCGCAGGCCGGTTGGCCTCGGTCGGGCGCGCGCCGGCGCGGCTACGGCGCGAATGCTCCCGCGTGCTCGCGCTCGCGCTCGTCGTACAGCCCGTCCCACGGTCGCCGCAGCATGCTCATCCTCCGCTCGGGCCCCCCGACCGCTGCCGCGCACTGTACCGCGCGCGCGCTTCCTCGAACATCTGGCGGATCCGCGGATCCTCGTTCTCGTACTCGATCTGGATCTCGCTCTTCGTCGCGTACGAGTGGTTGATGTTGTTCCGCTGGGCTTGGGTGAACGGGAAGCGGTAGCCGCCGTAGGACATCGCGAGGTAGCGGCCGGGCCGATCGCTCACGTTGAAGTGCTGATGCCATTCCCGTTCGCCCGGCGAATGGAGCATGCCGTACTTCCAGTCGACGCGACGGTACTCCCGGTCGCCGTCGCGCCAGTAGAGGGAGTAGCCCTCGTCGCCGAGCTGCAGGATGTGCGTGCCGCTGCCGTGGATGTGCGCCATCTTGTACCGGCCGACCCCGACCTCGGAGATGTGCGCAGCCATCGTCGTCTCGCCGAGCACGAATTGGATGTTCCGGCTGCCGGCACCGCGGTGCGGCGAGTCGGTGAGCTTGTCGAAGCCGATGAGATCGGGGACGAAGTTCGCCTCCCACATGTGACGCTGCTCGCGCGTCGGGATGAAGGTGCCCTCGCCCCGGTAGTAGCGCTCCTCGCCCCAGCGGTCCTCGAACTCGAAGGGCGTGCCGAAGACGAACGCCTCGCTGCGGAACTGCTTCATGACCATCGGCAGATTCGTGAGCGAGGCGATACGCGCCGGGCGCAGTCCGCTCGCGTTGAACAGCCGGTAGGTCATGTTCAGCGGCAGCGAGAAGAGGCTCCCGCGTCCCCATTCGAAGCTGCGGCGCTCGCCGTTCACGCGCTCGACGACCGCGCTGCCCTGGCCGTCGAGGACGTACATCACCTCCTCGAAAAGGTGACGCTGAGGGCTCGTCGCGCCGCCGGGCGGGAGCTCGCAGAGGTACATGCTGTTGAGGTCGCCGCGGCTGTGGGTGTGGACGAATGCCCCGCACGCGCCGAGCCGCGCCCACGGTTTCGTCTCGACTGCCGGGAGGTCGACCGCGGTGTCATCCACGATCGGGATGCCCTCGCCGCGGGCCCAGTCGAGGTACGCGTCGATCAGCCAGCGGACCTCGCCCATCGCGCTCTTCCCTCCGCCCCGTCGCGGACGGAAGTATACAAATGGATGCTGCCGCGTATCATCTGCCCAGCGGCCGGGCGGCCCGCCCGGCCCGCAACGTGTGGAGGATCACGCTCATGCGATCGATGCGCCTCGCGAGCCCGCTCTTCGCAGCGCTCATCGTGGCCGGCGCGTGCGGCCCGGCCGCGGCACCCGCCCCGGCCGCCTCCGCCGCGGCCCCCGCGGCCCCGGCAGCCTCCGCCGCCGCGTCCACCGCCGCCGCCGGCACGCTCCCCAAGCCGGACAAGGTCGACGTGAAGATCGGCCTCTCGGGTACCGCGACGATCGGCATCCTCGGCCAGCTCGTCGCCAGGGGCCTGAACCTCTTCGAGAAGTACGGCCTCAAGGTCGAGTTCGTGACGTTCTCCGGAGCCGCTCAGGCCGCCCAAGCGCTCCAGGCCGGACAGGTCGACGTCGGGGACAACTCCGGCGGACCGGTCGTGGCGTCGCTCGCCACGAGCTCGCCGACCCAGATGGTCTTCGTCACCCGGCACAACCTGACCGACAACATGTACGGGCGGAAGGACGTCAAGACCGCCGCGGACCTCAAGGGCAAGAACCTCGCGATCTCGAGCTTCGGCTCGCAGTCGCACGCGGGCGCGCTCCTCTCGCTGAAGGCGCTCGGGCTGACCGAGAAGGACGTGACGATCACCCCCGTCGGCAACGACGTCGCGCGGCTCGCCGCGCTCAAGGCGGGCAGCGTCGCGGCCTCGATGCAGGACTCCGCGATCGCGAACGAGCTCACGCCGCTCGGCTTCAACGTCATGGTCGAGCTGACCAAGGTGAAGGACCTCGGCGGAGTGCCGCGCACGAGCCTCGTCGTGACGCCGGAGTTCCAGGCGAAGTACCCGAACACGACGCTCCTGCTCGTCGCCGCGTACCTCGAGGGCGTCACCGAGATGCGCAAGCAGACCGACAAGGCGGCGGAGTTCCTCGCGAAGGACGCCCAGATCCCACTCGCGACCGCCAAGGCGCAGGTCGCGATCGAGATGGCCGCGCCGTGGGAGCCCCGCGACGGCCGCTGCGACAACAAGGTCTTCGAATTCACCAAGCAGGTGAACCTGCCGTCGAACCCGGCGATCGCCAACGTCGATCCGACCAAGGCCTGCACGAACCTCTACCTCGACAAGCTGGCGGCCCTGGGCTTCCAGAAGAAGATCGGCGTCCCCGGCTACTAGCGCTCCAGCCGCGGCCGGTCCGCGGAGCCGCCGGGCTCCGCGGACCGCGCGGCGACCCGCCGCGCGCCGGACGCTAGCGCGCGATCCAGGCGATCTCGGCGCCGGTCGCGACCGAGCCGAGGCGCATCGCGCGAAGCACGAATCCGTCCACCGGCGCGCGGAGCGTCTCGGTCGCGGCGCCGAAGACGTCCACGATCTCGCCGAGGGTGTCGCCCCGCTTCACCTCGGCCCGCAGGTCCACCGCCATCCGGAGCCCGCCGCCGCGCTCGGCGTGCACGAGGTGGATCTCGCTGAAGCGCCGCTGCGGACCCGCCGGCTCCGCCGCGGCCGCACGCATGCCCATCGCGCTGAGCACGTTGCGGACGCCGCGGACGCCGAGCGGCACGAGGGCCGTGCTCACGCGGCGCGACTCGCCCATCTCCGCGATGATGACGGCCTTGTGCGCGGCGTCGGCCTGCGCCCCGAGGCTGCGCGAGAGGTCGCTCGTGCCGAACGCGGTGCCGCGCTTCTTGTAGTAGACGTACGGCGTGCCGAAGGCCAGGGCGCAGCGCTCGCGCGCGCCGAGCGTCCCGTTCGCGTCGTCGTCGGGATCGACGTAGACGAACGGCGCGATGTCGCAGCCGTCGAGCGCGGAGTGCAGGTCGAGGGTGAGGTCCGCCGGCCGGACGAACTCCTCGAAGAGCACGTGGGCGATCCGCTCGGTGAGCAGGCCGTGCGGGTTGCCCGGGAAGATCCGGTTGATGTCGATGAGCCAGCGCTCCTCGTGGAGGAAGCCGCGCGTCCGCGTGAGGTGCGAGGGCAGGTTCGCGACCGGGATCGAGACGACGTTCCCGGACAGCTCGGCCGGCCGCAGCTCGGCGAGCGCGCGCCGGCAGACCTCGATGCCGGTGAGCTCGTCGCCGTGGACACCCGCCTGCAGGTAGAGCGTCGGACCGTCCTTCGCGCCGCCGACGGTGACGACCGGCAGCGCGACCGGCGATCCGTCCGCGAACTCGCCGACCGTGACCCGCGTCTTCGTGACCTCGCCACGCCGGATCGGAACTCCAAGGAACGGCATCAGTTGACCTCCACGAGGATCTCGGGTCGCGCGCGGCCGGGGACATCCGGGAACACCAGGGACTTGACGACGACGGGAACGACGTTCGCGGGAAGGATCCGCTCGCCGATGTCGATGTAGTCGAGATCGGCGAGCTCGAGCCCGTCCACCGCGATGACGTCGCCGTGCCAGCCGACCTCATCGTGGAGGATCGAGCCGAGGCTCGCGGCGATGTCGCCGGTGAGCGCGACGATGATCGGACCGGCCGCGCGCGCCGCCGCTCGGTGCGCACCGGCGATGCCCGCGGCGAGCGCCCGGAGCGAGGGATACGCCGGCTCGAGATCCCACTCCACCGCGATGGCGATCGGTCCTGGAGCGTCGGTGAGGTCGAGGCGCTCGGCGGCCGACGCGATCGCGCCGGCGACGGTCGCCTCGGTCAGCGGACCGCCGTCGAAGGCGGTCGCGACGACCGGGACGTTGTGGAGCGGCAGGAGCCGGTCGTCCGAGAGATGAACGGTGTTGCCGGAGAGCTGCACCGAGAACTGCGAGGCGCCGATCACCGTGGCGCGGATCCGCTCGCCGGCCTGCGCGACCGGCGCCGGAAGCTCGGCGAAGCGGGCGGCGAGCGCCGCGGCGAGCTCTCGGCCGAGGTCGCCGAACACGGGTCCCGCCGCCGCGCCCAGCAGCTCGCCGACGCCGCCGGAGATGACGATCGACGCCGGCCGGGGCGCCGCCGGCAGCCCGCCCGCGAGCGTGCTCGCCGGGTCGGCCCGTCCGTTCGCGGCTTCGACGATGCGCCGCGCAAAGCCGTCCGCGAGCGCGCGCCGGGTCGCCTCCGTGAGCGGGGATCCCAGCACGAGTGGCAGACCGAGCCGGGCGGCGAGCGCGGACGCCCCGTGCTCGACGCGAGCCAGCCGACCCTGCGCGTCGAGCACCACCAGGCGCGCGCCGGCGCTGATCGCGAGGGTCGCCACGACCCGGCCGCCCTCGGCCAGAGCGAGCTTCGTCGTGCCGCCGCCGATGTCGATGTTGAGCACGGGTCCCCCGCCCCGCGAGCGCGCGACGGCGCCGGAGCCGTGCGCGGCGAGGAGCGCCTCCAGGTTGTGGCCGGCGGAGGCGCAGACGAACTTGCCACCCTCCGCCGCGAAGAGCTCGGCGATCGCGCGAGCGTTCGCCCGCTCGAGCGCGACTCCGGTGAGGATCACCGCGCCCGCATCGACCTCGTCGCGCGCGAGCGCCGCGTCGGCGTAGGCCGCCTCGACGATGGCGCGGAGGGCGTCCACGTCGATGAGGCCGTCCGCGCGGTACGGCGTGAGGTGGATCGGCGAGCGCGAGAGCGTGTGCCGCTCGACGACGATGAAGCGACTCGAGAAGCGGTGCGCCTGCCGCTGGAGATGGAGCTTGGCGAACATGAGATGGGAGGTCGCCGAGCCGATGTCGATCCCGACGGTGACGAGCTCGACGTTGTCGTTGCGCCAGATCGCGCGCGCGACCTCGTCATCGTCGGACTCCGCGACGGGGTCGCCATCGTGGCCGTGGTCGTCGCCGTCGTCGTGGGCCTGGTGGCCACCGTCATCGTGGGCCTGGTGGCCGCCGGCGTGGGTGTGCTCGGCGTCGTGACCGTCGTGGTCGGCGGCCTGCGGGGGGTCCTGGGTCACCGGGTCGGTCGGCTGGCCGTGCCGCGCGCGGCGAACTTCGCGCACTCCTCCTCGAACAGCCGCCGGATGGCCGGGTCCTCGTCCGCGTACTCGATCTGGACGTCGCTCTTCACGGTGTACGTGCGCTGGATGACCTGCATCTTCTCCGCGGTGAACGGGTAGCGCTGACTGCCGAAGCCGATGGCGAGGTAGCGCGCAGGCTCGCTCGACACGTTGAAGTGCTGATGCCACATGCGGTTCGGCGGCGAGTGCAGCAGGCCGTAGGTCCAATCGACCCGCTCGGCCGGCTGACCCTTGTGCCAGTACAGCGAGTACCCCTCGCCCGAGATCTGGAAGATGTGGTAGCCCTCGCCGTGGACGTGCGCCTTCTTGTAGGCGCCGACGGGGATCTCCGACATGTGCGCGTGGAGCGTGCCGTCGGCGAGGATGAACATGATGTTGAGGCTGCCCGCGCCGCGCCCCGGCGACAGGCGCATCTGATCGAAGGTGAGCAGATTCGGGACGTAGTTGGTCTCCCACATGTGGCGATGCTCGCGGGTGGGGATGAACGTCCCCTCGCCGCGCAGGAAGCGCTCCTCGCCGAGGCGCTCGGCGAAGTCGAACGGCGTCCCGAACACGAAGCGGTCGTTCCGGTACAGCTTCATGACCGTGGGGAGGTCGCTCACCGAGGCGAGGCGCGCGGTGCGCTGCCCGCTCGCGTTGTGCAGGCGGTAGCCGGCGTTGAGCGGCAGCGAGAACAGGCTGCCCTTCGTCCACTCGAAGCTCTGCCGCTTCCCGTTCGGCAGGTCCACCACGGTGCTGCCCTGCCCGTCGAGGACGTAGAAGACCTCTTCGTAGAGGTGGCGCTGCGGAGAGGTCGCGCCGCCCGGCGGCAGGTCGATCAGCTGGAGGCTGCAGAAGTCGCCGCGCGCCTGGAGGTGGACGAACGCGGCGTTCGCGCCGAGCCGTGCCCAGGGCTGCGTCGTGGCGGTCATGAGGTCCACGGCCAGGCCTTGGTGCACCAGCACGCCCTCGCGGGCGAGCCATTCCTCGTAGCCGTCGATCATCCAGCGGATCTCGCTCACGTCTTCACCCTCGTCGGCACGACGATCGCGCCGGCCCGTCCCGGGGCGGCGCCCGTCGGAGCGAGATTGTACACAATTGGACATCGTGCGACGGCGCGCTCGCGCGGCGCCGTCGCCGTCCCACTCACGCCGGAGACGGCAGCGCGCGCGCCGCGAGGCGCTCGATCATCCGGGCCAGCTGCGGGACGTCGTGGCCGATGAACTTCAGCTCGGCGTGCGCCGCTCCGGCGGCGCGGTAGGCCTCGAGCTTCTCCATGACGTCGTCGATGCTCCCGACGATGCAGGCCGCGAGCCCCCGCTCGAGCGTCTTGAACTTGGCCTCGAGCGACGCGCGCGCGATGGCCACCGCCTCCTCCCGCGACGCGGCGACGCAGACGTACGTCTCGATCGCCGTGTCCAGCCCGCCGGGGTCGCGGCCGGCCGCCGCGGCGACCTCGTGCAGGCGGCGGATGTGGGCGGCGTACTCCTCGACCGGCGCGTAGACCGTCATCCAGCCGTCCGCGTAGCGCACGGCACGCTCGAGCCCCGCCTCGCTCGCGCCGGTGACCCAGAGGGGCAGCCGGCTCGGCCGGGGGAGGAAGGTCCCGTCGGAGAAGGCGAGCGTCGTGCTCTCGAACGCCACCGGCTGGGTCGGACCGAAGATCGCCCGCAGCGCCGCCAGGTGGTCGTTCATGATCCGCCCGCGCCGGTCGAAGCGCACGCCCATGACGGTGAAGTCGTTCGTGATCGCGCCGATGCCGAAGGCGAGCACCAGCCGCGAGCCGGTGAGCTGCTCGATGGTCGTGACCTGCTTCGCGAGGATGCGCGGGTCGCGCAGGGGCAGGACCAGCCCTGCGATGCCGAGCCGGGCGCGGCGGAGCCGGCCGCCCAGGACCGCGACGGTGGTGATGCTCTCGAAGAAGTTCGGATCCTGGTCGCGGCAGGCCTCGAGCGAGCCGGGGGCGAAGTGCGTGAGCTCCTCGCGTGCCCACGAGAGGTGGTCGTGCACCCACACCGTGTCGTACCCGGCGTCCTCGACGAGCGAGGCGAGCTCGAGGATCGCCTCGGGGGTCGCGAAGGGCCCCGAGTTCGGCAGCCGGACGCCGAGGCTGAGACGTTCTGGTCCGCTCACGCAGGCACCCTCCTCACGATCCGATCCACGCGACCTCGGCGCCCGTCGCGAGCGAGCCCAGCCGCATGATCCTGAGGACGAAGCCCGCGACCGGTGCGGTGACCTCCTCGACCGGGTCGCCGAAGACGTCCACCACGTCGGCGATGGGCTGCCCGCGCGCGACCTCGTCGCCGAGGTCGACGCGCAGGCGCAGGCCGCCGCCCCGCTCGGCGTGCGCGAGCGTGATCGAGCGGAAGGCGCGCTGCGGTCCGGGCGGCTCCGGATCGCCGTCCTCGATGCCGAAGGTGCGCAGGACGTTGTGGACCCCGCGCACGCCGAGGGGCACCAGGTGCCCGCTCACGCGCCGCGACTCGCCCATCTCGGCCGAGAAGGACGCCTTCCCGGCGGCGTCCGTCTGCGCGCGCAGCGTGCGGCTCATGTCGCTCGTGCCGAGCTTGGAGCCGCGGGGCTTGTAGTAGACGTACGGCGTGCCGAACGAGCGCGCGAGGCGCTCGCGCAGCGCGAGCGTGCCGGTCTCGTCGTCGTCCGGATCGATGTACACGAACGGGAGGATGTCGCAGCCGTCGAGCGCCGAATGGAGATCGAGCGTCACGTCGGCGTGCGCGGCGAACTCCGCGAAGAGCACGTGGGCGATCCGCTCGCTCAAGAGGCCGTGGGCGTTGCCCGGGAAGATACGGTTCATGTCGATGAGCCAGCGCTCCTCGTGGAGGAAGCCGCGGGTGCGGCCGAGATGCGCGGGCACGTTCGCGAGCGGCACCGCGACGAGCGTGCCGGCAAGGCGCCGCGGGTCGAGCTCCGCGACGACGCGGCGGCAGATCTCGATCCCGGTGAGCTCGTCGCCGTGCAGCCCCGCCTGGAGGTAGAGCGTCGGCCCGGGGCGGGCGCCGCGGAACAGCGCGACCGGGATGGCGACCGGCGAGCCGTCCGCCAGCTCGCCGACCGTGACGCGCGTCCGGACCGCCTCGCCGGGCTGCGCTCGCACGCCGAGGAAGCTCAAGGCCGTTCTCCCACTCCCGAGACCTGAGGACGATCGCCGCTGGCGAGCATACCGTTGTGTACCGACCTATGATGCGCCGAGCCGCCGAGGAGGATGCGATGGCACGTTCGAGCACGAGGGCGCCGGCGCCGAAGGTCGGCGCGGCCGAGATGGCCGAGGCCTGGGCCTACGCCAAGGACTACTACAAGAACCCGCAGGTCATCGAGGACTACGAGATGCTCGCCCGCTACCGTCCCGAGGTCATCCACGGCTACCTCACGCTCCGTCGCGCCGCGTTCAACGAGGACGCCGGCGCCGCCCTCTCCCCGAAGCTCAAGGAGCTCGTCATCCTGGCGATCGAGATCGCGCGGACGAAGGTGAATCCGCCGCCGGTCGGGCACGCCAAGCGCGCGATCGAATCGGGCGCCACGCCGGCCGAGGTCGCCGAGGTCGTCTCGCTCTGCATCCTCATCGGCGGCATGCTCACGTTCCAGGAGTCCGGGCGTCACGCGCTCCACGCCGCGGAGGACCGCTACCGCGAGCTCCATACGACCGCGGCTAGTACCGGTCGAACATCGCCTGGATCCGCTCGGCGTCGTCGGTCACCGTGAGGGCGAGCGCGAGCAGCACGCGGGCCTGCCACGGCGCGAGATCGCCGGCGGCGACGAAGCCGCGCCGGACGAGCCAGGGACCGCGCATGACGCGTCCGGAGCCGGCCCGGCTGGCCTGACAGATGGCGACGCCGGCCGCCCGCGCGCGCTCGAGCGCCGCCTCCTCCTCGGCGGTGCCGCGACCGGTCCCCATCCCGGCGCTCACGATCCCGCGAGCCCCCGCGGCGACCGACGCCTCGATGTGGGTGCCGTCGGCGCCGACGTACGAGAGCACGACGTCCACGCGCGGCAGCGTCGGGATGCGGGCGAGGTCGAACTCCGTGGCCGTCGTGTGGGCGCGGAGCGGCGCGTGCGCGAGCTGGACGGTGCCGTCCGGGTCGGCGTAGCCGAGCGGACCGTAGCCGGGCGCCTGGAACGCCTGGAGCCGCGCGGTCGAGGTCTTCAGGGCCTCTCGCGCGGAGAGGATCGCGTCGTTCATGACCACGAGGACGCCCTTGCCGGCCGCCTGCGGGGCCGCCGCGACGCGGATGGCGTTCAGGAGGTTGAGATCGCCGTCGCCGCTCAGCGCCGAGGCCGGGCGCATCGCCGCGGTCAGCACGACCGGCCGCTCCGTCTTCAGCACGAGGTGGAGGAAGTACGCGGTCTCCTCGAGCGTGTTCGTGCCACGCGTGATGACGACGCCGGCGACCTCCGGCGATGCGGCGGTCGCCGCGACGTCACGGGCGAGCGCGAGCCAGTCGGCGGGTCGCAGCGCCTGGCCGCGCAGCGGGAGCGATCGCTCGACGACGTCGGCGAACCGCGCGACCTCGGGGATGCGAGCGAGCAGCCCGCCTTCGACCCGCGTCGTGGTGTCGGTGTAGAAGGCGAGGTCGAGCCGGTCACGGCCGAGATGATCGATGGG
>Ga0080064_1004434_pt1 | contig 17972 bp, 15 predicted proteins | sample Subgrocontami54m_FD_69260 | JGI IMG/M metagenome (GOLD analysis project Ga0080064, IMG submission 69260) | Subsurface groundwater microbial communities from S. Glens Falls, New York, USA - GMW46 contaminated, 5.4 m (SPADES assembly) (version 2) ...
TGGCGGTATCGAGGATGGCCGCCCTCTCCGCAGGCGAGTAGCGGCGACCACGCGACGGACACTTGGAACCGGAGCGACCCTTCTTCTTCTCCACGGTGACCTCCATGAGGAGCGGATGCTCACCGCCCCGGGAGCGTCAGGATCTGTCGGGGATTTCACCCTCGACAGCCAGTGGAGAGAGTAAGACAATCACACTTGCGGACTCATCGAGTCCTGGATAGAGCACGGCTTCCCACCTCGCGCCCGGCGCGACTTTGGGCATCCACATCAACTACACTGTCGGGGCCACTTCTCTCTGCGGCGGGGCGCTTCGTGCTCGGCAAGTGTGTGCATGCAACATGCCGACACCAGAAACCGGAGTGAGGCAACCAATTGGAGCGAGAGGGCTTGCAGGTCGCCCATTCAGCACTTGCGACGAGCGCACAGCCAGTGTGCGTCGGAGCGGTGCAGTCATGGCCCTAGGGGGCGGCAAGCCACGTGGCGGGAGCATCTTGCGGCAGTCTGGCGCCCAGGTTGGGAGTGTGTCCCGGTGACACAGCTTTGCCTGCGAAGACGACCCTTAAGGTTGTCCATCCTGGCGCTCCGGGCGCTCGTGCAGCCCGAGGGTGTCGGCTACAAGACTTCGCGCCTCCGCGGACCTCGTACGCCTTCTGGCTGGTGCTCGTCGCCACCGACAGGGCCGGCGGTGCCAAGTCGCCCCCTGGTGGTAAGCGTTCTCGGGAAGGTCGAGTGTCAAGTACCTCCGTCCGACAGAGCGAGGGGCTGCAAGCAGGGATGAGGCGGATGATCCGGACGTGAAGGACGGTCCCTACTGCTGCCCCTCGCGGCGGGCGGCGAGGTTCTCGAAGCGCATGTAGTCCTTGAGGAAGGCGAGGTTGACCGTGTCGGTCGGGCCGCTGCGGTTCTTGGCGAGGATCACCTCGCAGGCCCCCGGGGTCATCGACTTGTCGTTGTAGAGCTCGTCCCGGTAGAGCATCAGCACCACGTCGGCGTCCTGCTCGATCGCGCCGCTCTCGCGGAGGTCGGCGAGCTTCGGGCGGTGGTCGTCGCGCCGCTCCACCTCGCGGGAGAGCTGCGAGAGGGCGATCACGGGCACCTGCAGCTCCCGCGCGAGGTGCTTGAGCGACCGGGAGATGATCGCGATCTCCTGCTGGCGGCTCTCCGCGTTCTTCTGCTCCATGAGCTGCAGGTAGTCGATGATGACCAGCCCGATGTCCTTCTCCGCCTTGAACCGCCTCGCGCGCGCGCGAATCTCGAGCACCGAGAGCGACGTCGAGTCGTCCAGGTAGATCGGCGCCTCGTAGAACGCCCCCGCGGCGAGCAGGAGCCTCTGGATGTCCTCGGTGCTGATGAGCCCCTTGCGGATGTTCCAGGAGCTGATCCGCGCGTGGGCGCAGAGCATGTTCTGCGCGATGTTGTGCTGGTCCATCTCGAGCGAGAAGAAGAGGACGCCCTTCTTCTCCACCAGCCCCGCATGCTCCGCGAGGCGCATCACGAAGCTCGTCTTCCCCATCCCGGGGCGTCCCGCGACGATGATGAGCTGCGAGGGGTGCATCCCGCCGCCCAGCGCGTCGTCCAGCTCGTAGAACCCCGTCGACAGCCCGGAGAGGCGCGCGCGGCGGTCGTGGATGTCCGCGATCTTCTTGATCGCCTGCTTCAGGATCTCGCCGATCTGCAGCTCGCGCCGGTCCCCCTTCCGCTGGACGACCTCGAAGATCGCCCGCTCGGACATCTCGAGCAGCTCGTCGGTCTCCATCGTCGGATGGTAGATCTCCCGCTCGATCATCGAGACCGTCGAGAGGAGCTTCCGCTTGACGGCGGCCTCGCGGACGATCTTCGCGTAGTACTCCGCGTTGGCGGGGGAGGGGACCGCCTCCATGAGCTGGGCGATGTACTCGGGCCCGCCGACCCGCGCGAGGGCGTCCCGACTCGCGAGCTCGTCGTGGAGGATGACGGAGTCCAGCGGCTTCTTCATCTCGAAGCAGCGGACGAAGATCTCGTAGAGGAGCTGGTTGGCGGGGGAGTAGAAGCTCTGGGGGTCGACGAGCGAGACGACGTCGCCCATCGCCTCGTTGTCGAGGAGGATCGACCCGAGGAGGCAGAGCTCCGCCTCCAGGTTCTGTGGGAGCTGCCGCTCGGGGCGCAGTTCGCTGGGCATGGTCGGCGCCGTCCGAGGGGGGCCGTGCGGGACGCGTCCGGCTACTCGCTCTTTTCGGCCTTCTCGGCCTTCGTCTCGCGGGCCTCGACGACCCAGATCGGGCACATCGCCTTCACGTCGGCGTGGAGGACGACCGGCACCTGGTACGGGCCGAGCTCCTTGATCGGGGTCTCGGGCTGGACCATCTTCGAGTCGATCGTGATCCCCTCCTTCGCGAGGGCGTCCGCGATCATCTGCGAGGTCACGGACCCGAACAGCACGCCTTCCTCGTTCGCGTTGACCTCGAGCGTGAGGGAGACCGCCTCGATCCTGTCGGCCACGACGCGGTAGTCGTCCTTGACGCGCTCCTCGCGCTTGTCGGAGCGCCGCTTGTGGAGCGCCTGGTCCTTCTTGTTCGAGGTCGTCGGCATGGTCGCGAGCTTCCTCGGGAAGAGGAAGTTGCGCGCGTAGCCGTCCTTCACCTTGACGATCTCCCCGCGCTTTCCGAGCGTGGGCATGTCTTCCCAGAGTAGCACCTGCATGTTCTTACCGCCTCGTGCTTGTGCTCGTGCTCGTAATCGTTCTCGATTCCGTGCTCGTGCTCGTACTCGTGCTCGATCCTGCCGACTATCCGCTGTACGGCATCAGCGCCATGAACCTCGCCCGCTTCACGGCCACCTTGACCTGCCGCTGGTGCTTGGCGCAGTTCCCCGAGCGCTTCCGCGAGAAGAGCTTCCCCTGCGAGGTGCAGAGCTTCATGAGGACGACGACGTCCTTGTAGTCGATGTCCTTCACCTTCTCCCGGCAGAAGCGGCAGCGGTTGTCCTTCCGGAACTTGTGATACTTCTTGGGCGAACGGCCGCGATCGTCGCCGCCACGCTCGCCCCGGTCAAAATCGTCGGCAACCATTCTCTCTCCGATCTCCTGGTCGTTCTTCTAGAAAGGTGTTTCCTCGTCCGCGGGCGGCTCCACCGGGTCCGGCGGGCGGTCGCCCTGGCCGGCACCGCCGCCGCCGCCCTCGCTCGCGGCGCGGCTGTCGAGGAACTGGACGTTCTGCGCGGTCACGCTCAGCTTCGATCGCTTCTGCCCCTCGGGGTTCTCCCACTCGTCGAACTTCAGGCGCCCCTCGACGAAGACCTGCCGCCCCTTCTTGAGGAACTCGGCGCAGAACTCCGCCTGCTTCTTCCAGACGGTGATGTCGACGAAGAGGGCTTCCTCTTTCTTCGTGCCGTCGGGCGCGGTCCAGGTGCGGTTGTTCGCCAGGCGGAACTCGCAGATGGCGACGCCGCCCTGCGTGTACCTGAGCTCGGGGTCGCGGGTCAGCCGACCGATGAGGAAGACGCGATTCAGGTTGGCCATCTGAGATACTCCGTCCCCGGGGCCGTCGTCGGGCTGGGGCATTTTAAGGATCCGCGCCCCGCCGTCAACGGGAATCCGGCCCGAGGAGCGCGCGGAGCGCCTGCAAGGCCCGCTCGCGCACCTCGGGGTCGTCCGAACGGGCAAGCTCGGCGGCGAGCGGCAGGGCGTCCAGGCCGCGGGCGATCAGGGCCCGAGAGGCCTCGTCGCGGAGGGCGGGCTCGTCGCTCGACAGTCTCTCCTCCCATTCCTCCACGCCGGCCGGAGGGACCGGGAAGGCCTCCCGCGACTCCTCCGCGACACCATGGACCCAGGCGTCGAAGTACGCCAGAACCACGCATGCGCCCGCGTCCAGCGCCCGGGCGGCCCACGCCCGGGCCTCGGGCGTCGAGGCCTCCCGGGACAGTCGGTAGAGCAGGAAGATCGGCGGCCGAAGTTGCGTCCACACGCTTCCCGTGACGACCGCTTCGTCGCTCTGCGCCGCCGTGCGCTGCAGCAGGCAGGCCTCCCGGATGACCGGATCGACCGCGCAGTGCATGTTCTTCTGGAAGAGGAAGACGGCGGCTCCCAGGAAGCCCGCCTCGCAGAGCACGTTCGGCGCGAGGAGGGGCGCAGGCATGACCCGCGGCGTGCGGTCGAGCGGCGGGAGGAACGCATATCGCCGGCGAAGCACGCGGTCCCAGTCGGCGAGCCCTTCCGCCAGGGCCACGTCGCCGCACTGTCGGCCCCATTCCTGGGCCAGTTCCGCCGCGAGGTCGTCTCCGCCGTTCGCCCCCAACTCCCTCAGCAGCTCGACGATGAGGGGTCTCGCGTCGAGGGCCTCGCGACCGGGTCCCAGGGAGAGCACCAGGTCCCTGCACACCTTCGATCGGTTCGGCCCGACGGCGAGCCACTGCAGCCACAGGCGCCGATCGAACAGGCCGTTCGCCCGGAGGTGTGCCGCCGCCGCGGCCCAGGCCCTGCTTCGGGCGCCCTCTCTCGAGGCGCACGAGAAGTACCACTCGCAGCTCGGGGCGCCGCCGTGGCCGATGCGGTCCCGCAGGGCCTCGCGGATCGAGTTTCCAGGGACCAGATCGGCGAGGTCGAAGTGGGACCACTCGGTCCCCCGGTTTCGATCCAGGTCGATGGGCGTCGAATTCCAGATCGCCTCGAGCGCCGAGAAGGCCGCCGCCTTCTCCGGGGACGCCATCGCCCGGGCCAGGAGCCGCAGCCGGACGCCCCTCGCCGCGGCCTCCGTCCTCCGCGGGGCGTCGGCCCACGCCGCGGCCTGGGCGGCCGTCCAGGCGCGGGGCAGGCCGCCTCGCCGCAGCGCAGCCTCGTGAAGGACCCCCTCGTCGCACGCGAGCAGGGCCTCATCCAGCCCGTCGGCGATCTCCCGACGCCCCAGGCGTCGCGCTGCCACGGAGACCGCGTTCAAATCCCACGCTGCCTTGGCCTCCGCCTCGCGCGATTGCACCAGGCCGACGGCGACCTCTTGCATGTCTCGGCGGCCCCAGAACCCCTCGTCGATGTCGTCGAAGAGGGCCGCCGTCGAATCCCCGGCTCGCAGGTCGATCGACCGCGCAAGCGCCTCCTGTGCGGTGCGCGCGTCCGCGGCCAGGGAGAGGCACCCGAGCAGGAACGCCGCGTTACGGCTCCGACTCGCGGCGAGCCGATCGAAGACCCGGCTCGTGGCGAGCTCTCCGGGCGGCGCCGGGCGATCCCTCCATCCCAGCGCGATCCACCGCAGGTCGGTCGGGTGCGCCTCCGCGAGCCGCTCAATCAGGCCCGGGTCCCGTCGGGCAGCTCCGAGGTCCCATCCGTGCCCATTGCTCCGGACCGGCGCGTAGACGTACAGCGACCGGTCCGACCGCTCCAGCGTCAATGCCGGGTAGGCGTCCCACCCGCTCCAGGGGTCTCTCCGTGGGACCTTTTCGTCCGGGGAGAACCGCGTCAGCGTCGCGGGGTCCTCGGTCCCCCGCGCCGGCGAGCTCGCGACGAGCGCCAGCAGGAGCCTCGCCTCGCGGACCTCGGGATCGGCTTCGCACCATGGCTCCGCAAGGCCCGTCTCCTCGGGCTCGAGGACGCCGCGACGGCCCAACTCCCCGCGGGCCTCCTGTCGCTGGGACCTCGTCGCCGTGTCGAACAGCCGGCAGAAGACCCTGAGCGCGACCGTTCCCTCCTCTGCGAGCGCCACGCGAAGGCGGGCCTCCCCGGCATCGATGGAGGCGAGCTCGCGGAGGACGTCCGTCCGCCCCTCCCTAGCGAGGTCGCGGAGGAGGCCCGGCGCGCGGCACCCAGCGTTGTACGACCTCTCCCGGAGCCGCGCCGCCTCCTCGCGCTCGAAGACGGGGTCGGTGAGGAGCGACAGGAGGTACCCCGAGGCCGGGCGCGCGACGAACGCCTCGTCCGCGGCGAGGTCCTGGCGGACCCGCGCGAGGCGGTGGGGGATGGGCCCAAGGGGCTCCCTTCCCCGGCAGAGCGCGCGCACGAGGGCATCGGCCGCCGCGGAGACCTTCTCCCGCGCCGCGACGGCGCGAATCAGGTCCTTCCCGGCCTGGAACCCCTCCCCGTCGAGGATCATCTGTCTCACGCGGTCGCCCGCGGCGCGCGCCCCCGTCTCGTCGAGCCGCTCCGTAGATCCGAGGGCAGCCTCGGGCTTCCCCGATTCGACCAGGAGTCCCAAGACCTCCGCGCGGCGGGCCGAGAATCGGATACGCGGGTCCTCCTCGGTGCGATCGATGGCCTGCGCAAAGTCCTCCGCGAGGTCGTGCCGGTGGGGTCTGCCTTTCCACGCTTCGAAGACCCATGCCAGCAGCTCCGGGGAGACGCCCTTCGCCAGGAGGGTGCGGGTCGGCTCGACGGCGGCCTCCGGGCCCCTCATGGCGATCGTCACGCGCATCCGCTCGAAGGCGACCCAGTCGTTCACGGGGACGGTCTCGATCGCGGCGCGGTCGAGCATCTCCTCCGCGGCCGTCTCGGAGGCGGCCAGGAGGTGTGCGCGGAGCTGGAACTGCCAGATTCCCTCCCACGCCGCCAGGCAGCCGGGGTGCTCGCGCGCGGTCCGCTCGAGCAGGGCGATCGCGAGGTCGTCCTGGAGCATCTCGAAGAGGAGGTGGGCTTGGAGGCAGGCGAGGACCGGGTCGGGGTCGTTCTCGATTGCGTGGACCGCCTCGTCGGCGAACCACCCGCGGGCGATGGCGCGGGCGGAGTCGCTGAGGACGTAGTCCTTGTACCCCACGGGCCACAACGCCTCCTGGAGGAGCGTCAGCTCGAGGAGCCCCGGCATGTCGCGCGCGGCGACGAGGACCTTGCGCGCGTCGTTGCAGACCTCCCGGATCCTCACGAGCATCGAGTCGTCGCAGGGGTCGAAGGAGCGGGAGAGGTCCGCGAGGAGGCGGGGTCCGTGGGCGATCCACCACGCGCGAGGGTCCCGTGCGGCTCGGAGGGCGCACCCGGCGACGACGACGCGATCCTCGGGATCGACGGTCGTCGCGTCGCCGAGCGCCGCGTCGGAGGCCTCGTCGTCCCCCGCGACGTGGTGCGCGAGGGCGAGCTTCGCCCAGAGTCGGGCCGGGACGACGCGGTCGCGGCGGAAGCGGGAGGCGACCTCGCGGAGGGCCGCGCGGTGGGCGTCGGTCGGGCTGCCGATCGTCTCGATGCGGAGGGGCCCGGCGGGGAGGGGGGAGAGGACGTCCTGGGGCGGCATGCTTTCCTGGAGCGGCCCCTGGACCTGGCGGGCCGGGCCCGGCGAGCCCATGGCGCGGCGCTCGACCTCGGCGCAGACCTCCTGCGGGACAGCGAGAGGGAGCCCCTGCAACTCGTCGAGGAGGCGCTCGGCGAGCGCTGGATCGAGCGTTCGCGCATCGCGCAGGTATCGGAGCGAGGCGGCGCGGCTGGACCGCCTCACCTCGCAGAAGAGGGCGAGCGCGCGGGGGTGGCGGGGGTCCCGGGCGAGGACCTCCTCGACGAGGCCCTCTGCCCCGTCGAGGCGCCCGTTCGCGGCCCGCGCCTCGGCGCGACGCATGAGGACGTCGACATCGCCCTCGGCGCGCGCCAGGGCCGCGGCGGCGATCAGGACCCCCCACGCGCAGGAGGCCCGGCGCACTACTTCTCCGGCGGGGTCGGCGAAGGGAGCTTCGCCAGGGCGTCTGCGAGGACGCGCAGGAGGGCGTCCACCTCCATGTAGCCGGCGTCCTTCCAGATCTCCTTCCCGTCGGGATCGAGGATCTGGAACGTCGGGTACCCCTGCACGCCGGCCGCCTGCACGCGCTCCTTGTCCTTGTCGCCGTCGATCTTCACCATGACGAACTTCTTCGACTCCGCCTTCACCTGGGCGTTGGAGAACGGACCGCTCTCCATCTTCTTGCAGTAGCCTCACCACTCCGTCGAGAAGTCCACGAAGATCGGTTTGTGCTGCTCCTTGGCCTGCGCCAGGGCCTGGTCGTAGTTCGTCATCCACTCGATCTTCGAGGCCATGTCGGCGCAGTACTGCGCGGCCTTCTCGATCAGCTCCACCATCTCCTCGGGCTTCTTGATGTCGTTCGCCGTGCCGCCGAGCTGCGCCTCGTTGTAGTCGAGGAACCGGACGTCGGGTCCCTTCTTCACCTCGTACTTCGTGAGGACCGCCTTGTCCTTCCCGGCGGAGTCGACCTTGATGCAGACGACCTTCTCGGCGGAGGCGATCACGTCGGCGTTGCCGAACCACTTCGACTGGAATGTCTTGCTCGGCATGTAGGAGTCGGACGAGATGAACAGCAGGATCGCCTTCTTCTCCGCCTGGGCCTGCTTGAGGCCGTCGGCGTAGACCTTGACCCAGACGATCGCCTTCTTCTCCTCCTTCTTCTTCCCTCCGTCGTCCCCAGTGAGGGGAAGGGTCATGAGTACGACCGCCGCGAGTCCGGCGAGCAGGGCTTTCATCGTGCACCTCCCTTGGAGTCCAGCCAAACCAGGCGAACATGCTATCCGCGCGGCGCGGTCCGGATCAACAGGCGATCACGCCATACGCCTGCGATTCGTTGCCGGGAGGGCGGGCCATCGGTAGACTCCCTTGCCTCGGTCCGCCACACGAGGAGGTCCAGATGCCCAAGGCCAAGAAGGGGAAGCCGGCCAGGAAGGCCACGGCGAAGAAGAAGGCGCCCGCCAAGGCGGCGCCCTCCGTCCTGCTGCTGGTCGGGACGAAAAAGGGCGCGTGGTTCCTGAGGAGCGACCCCGGGCGCAAGGCCTGGAAGCTCGAAGGACCGCACTTCTTCGGCCACATCGTGAACCACGTCGTCCTCGACCCGCGCGACGGGAAGACGCTGCTCGCCGCGGTCCGCACCGGGCACCTCGGGCCCACCGTGTTCCGCTCCCTCGACGGCGGCAAGTCGTGGAAGGAGGCCTCGCGGCCACCCGCCTTTCCGAAGGTCGAGGGGGACCCGAATGCCCGCGCGGTGACCAGCACCTTCTGGCTCACCCCCGGGCACGCGAGCCAGCCCGACGTCTGGTTCTGCGGCACCGTGCCGCACGGTGTCTTCCGCTCGGTCGACGGCGGCGTGACGTGGGACGGCGTCGCCGGCTTCAACGACGGCCTTATGAAGGAGGCCTGGGTCGCGAAGTACGCGATGGCGACGCCGGGCGGCGCGATCACCCACTCGATCCGGGTCGACCCCCGCGACGCGGGCCACATGTACGTCGGCCTCTCCACCGCGGGGATCTTCGAGACGAGGGACGGCGGCGCGACGTGGGCCCCGCTCAACAAGGGCGTCGCGGCCGACTTCATGCCCGAGAAGGACCCGGTCTACGGCCACGACCCGCATTGCCTCGTGATCCACCCCGGGAATCCGGACCGCCTGTACCACCAGAACCACTGCGGGCTCTACCGCCTCGACCGCCCCGGCGAGACCTGGGACCGGATCGGCAAGGCGATGCCGGAGAAGATCAAGGACTTCGGCTTCCCGATCGTCGCCCACCCGCGCGACGCGGAGGCCGTGTGGGTCTTTCCGATGGACGGGCGCGAGGTCTGGCCCAGGACGAGCCTCGAGGGGAAGCCCGCCGTCTACGCCACGAGGGACGGCGGGAAGAGCTGGAAGCGGCAGGACAAGGGGTTCCCGACGGCGCAGGCGTGGTTTACGGTGCTCCGCCAGGCCATGGTGGGGGACGCCTGCGACCCCGCGGGACTCTACGTGGGGACGACGGGAGGCGAGGTATGGGCGAGCGGGGACGAGGGAGGGAGCTGGAAGAAGATCGCGGCGTACTTGCCGCAGGTGAACGCCATCGAGGCCGTCACGAAGCGATGATCCGGGTCTTCATCCCCTCCGCGCTCTATTCGTACACCGATCATGCGGCGGAGGTGGAGGGGAGGGGAACCACCCTCGCCGACGTCCTCGCAGACCTCGACGCGCGCTACCCCGGGATCCGCTTCCGCGTCGTCGACGAGCAGGATCGCCCCCGCGAGCACATCCGCTTCTTCGTCAACGGCGAGCTCGCGCGGCGGATCGACCTCCCCGTCGGCCCGAACGACGAGGTCCACGTCATCACCGCGCTGTCGGGCGGGTCCGAGGACGACGACGAGCGGCCTGACTACGCGCCGAAGGAGCTCTCTTTCTGCTCGGAGCACGAGTCGGTCCAGGCCGTCGACACCTGCGCCCTCTGCGACCGCCCCGTCTGCTCCACCTGCCTGACGACCGTGAACGGCCATCCCGCATGCTCCTCCTGCACCGATCGCGTCCGCACGGAGGTCTCCGCGGAACAGCCCGACGCCACCACCTATCCCCGCGCCATCGCGGGAGGGCTGGCGGGGGCGCTCGCGGGCGCCGTCGTCTGGGCCGCGATCGCCATCGCGGGAAACGTCGAGGTCGGCTACGTCGCCGTCCTCGTCGGATTCCTCGCCGGCCTCGGCGTCGTGAAGCTCTCCGGGAAGCGCTCCCAGGGGCTCCAGGTCGTCGCCGTGTCGTGCGCCGTCGTCGGCCTCGTCGCCGCGAAGTACTTCACGATGGCCCACGTCCTCATCGGGATCGGCGAGAAGGATGGGCAGCACCTGGGGTACTTCGATCCGTTGCTCTTCAAGATTTTCGCGGAGGTCGGCAAGGAGATGTTCGGTCCGTTCGACATCCTCTGGATCATCCTCGCCGTCGGCGCCGCCTGGAAGGCCCCGGCCCCGACGAACCTCGACGTCGAGCGGTTCGGGGGATAGGCCGTGGACGACCAGTTCGAGTCGCCCCTCGAGCGGCTCAGGCGGCTCTCCGAGGGGGGGCAGCCCTCGCGCGCGCCGCGTCGCGCATCCGGCTCCCCGAAGGGGCCGATCGCCGGCGTCCTGGCGGTCCTCGTCCTGCTCCTAGTCAAGTTCGGCAAGGTCATCCTCCTGTTCCTCGGCAAGCTCAAGTTCCTCCTGGTCGGCCTCCAGGCCATCAAGTTCCAGGCCCTGTTCGCCACGGTCGGGACGATGGCGGCCTCCGCGTGGGTCTACGCCCACTACTACGGCTGGCCGCTCGCGGTGGGGCTCGTCGTGCTCATCCTCGCCCATGAGCTAGGACACGGGGCGGCCGCGCGCCTCGCGGGGCTCGAGGTCGGCGCGCCGATCTTCATCCCCTTCTTCGGGGCCGTCATCACCTCGCGGGGGCAGCGCCGCTCGACCTGCGTCGACGCGGGGATCTCGATCGCGGGCCCGCTGGTCGGGATGCTCGGCGGGCTGGCCTGCCTCGGCGCGGCCGCGCTCGTGGAGGACCCGCACTGGAAGGGGCTCCTCGTCGTCCTCGCGTGGCTGACGTTCATGCTCAATCTCTTCAACCTGACGCCCGCGATGGGGCTCGACGGGCAGGGGGCCTCGCGCCCCCTGCGCGCCTCGCACTGGCTGTGGGGGACGATCGCCCTCGCGGTCGTATTCGTCTGGTCGGCGGGCGAGGGCGGGAGGCCGAACATCGTGCTCCTGATCATCGGCGTCCTGGGGATCGTGCGCGGGGTCGGGGCCTGGAGGAGCGAGCGGGGCGGAGCGGCAGGCGGGCGCCTCGTCGACCGCCTCTCCGAGAGGCAGGCGTCGTACACCGCGGAGGAGGAGGTCACGCCCGGGCAGAGGAGGACGGCAGCGCTCGCGTACTTCGGCCTGGTGATCGGGCTCTCGCGGCTCTACGTGTGGGCGCATGGATGGCTCCCGCCGGCATGAACGGAGGACAGGACGTGGAAGGGAAAGCCGAGGCGAAGGGGATCAAGTGCTCCGCGCACCCCGACGTCGTCGCCGTGCGCGTCTGCATGGAGTGTCGCAAGCCGATCTGCGCGGAGTGCGCCTGCATCGTCGGGATGACCGGGCTCCGTCCGCTCGCGAAGGGCGCTACCCCTGGTAGCCAGGAGGCGTACTGCCGCGCGTGCGGGGAGCGGATCGTCGAGGATGTCCGCGCGGCGCGGCCCACGGCGTCCACGACGCCCAGGGCCATCGTAGGCGCCGTCATCGGCGGGGCGGTGGGAGGGTTCGCCTACGCCGCGCTCTCGCACGCCGTGCCGTGGTCGGCGGGGTGGCTCACCTTCCTCGTCGGCGTGTTGACCGGGACCTCGGTGCTGTCGTTCACCGGGGGGAAGCGCGGGGGCCTCATCGCCCTCGTGGCCGCCTTTGGCACGATGGAGGGCTGCCTCGTGGCCGCGTGGAGGCTCGGCGCGATGGACGACCTCCGCGGCTACTTCCTGACGGGCCACCAGCTCATGGGGAGCGCCACCGCCGTGATGGTGGCCATCCTCGTGACGTCCTGGCGGAGGAAGCGCCGACGCACATGATGAAAGACCCCAAGGAGCGCTTCAGCGAGACGGCGGACGCCTACGGGAAATACCGTCCGAGCTACCCGCCCGCGCTCGTGGAATGGGTCCTCCGCGCGGCCGGCATCCTCCCCCCCTCGTGGATCGGCGACGTCGGGTGCGGGACGGGGATCTCCACGCGCCTCTTCGCCGAGCGCGGCTTCCACGTCGTCGGGGTCGACCCGAACGAGGAGATGCTCCGCCTCGCCGTCGCGCACGGGGGGAGGTTCGTGCGCGCGGAGGCCTCCGCGACGGCCCTCCGGGAGGCCTCGCTCGACCTCGTCGTCAGCGGCCAGGCGTTCCACTGGTTCGACCTGGCGACGGTGATGCTCGAGCTCAGGCGGGTGCTCAAGCCCCGGGGCACGGTCGCGGCCTTCTGGAATCGTCGGACATCGACGCCGTTCCTCGACGAATACGAGCGGCTGCTCCGCACTCACAGCACGGAGTACGGCGGCATCCCGGGCCCGAGGGAGACGATCCCGCGGATCAAGGCCTCCCCGTACGTCTCCGACCTGCGGGAGGCGGAGTTCGAGAACGCGCAGGAATTCGACCTCGCCGGCGTGCTCGGCCGGGCGCGCAGCTCCTCGTACGTCATCCACGGCGTGCGCGACCTGCCGGCCTTTGAGCGGGCCCTCGCCGCGGCCTTCGAGCGCTTCCAGGCGGGCGGAAAGGTCACCTTCGCCTACCGCTCGGTCGTCCTCGCCTGGCGTCTTCGGTGACGCCTACGCCCGCGTGCAGCCGAGGCGCGCCAGCTCGCGGTTGACCCAGTCGAACTCGCGCTGCAGGCACTCCTCGACGTCCTTGGGGCCGCCGACGCGCGCCGACTTCGGGAGGACGTCCCAGGAGTAGGTCTCGATCTCCAGGTGGGGGCAGAGGCCCTTCGTGACCACCTTGTCGAGCGCGAGGGAGAGGTCCTCCTGCGTCGTGTGGAGCGGCCCGATCGCAGAGAGGTAGATCGGCACGTGGAAGTGGACCCTCCACCGCTCGCACTTCTCCCACTCGCCGTTCTGCTCGGCGAACTGGGGCGTCAAGTCGAGGAGCTTGAGGATCTTCCCTGCCGGCTGCTTTCCGACGACCTGGTGCAGGTAGCGCGGCTCGCAGAACTGGAAGAGGCGCGCCGCGCCGTGGAGGTTCCGGGCCGGCTGCTGCAGCTCGATGGCGCAGGAGAGCTGCACCTTGCCGATCCGCACCCCCGTCTTTTCGAGCTTCTCCAGGGACCCGGCGAGGTCCTCCATCATGACCGCGTGGTGGCAGGCGTCGAAGCAGACGCCGACCATCTGCCTGAGGGCCGTCTCGGCCTGGCGGTCGTTGAGCTTCGTCAGCGCGGCCAGCTCCGCGGCCCCCTTCGCCCACAGCTCGTCCCGGAAGAACGCGATCGCCTCGTCGGTCGTCTCGATCATCGTGAACGGCTCGGGCTCGAGGCAGAGCGTGATCAGCTTCCCTCGCTCCGCGTGGAGCTTCCACAGATGGGCGGCGACCTCGACGATCCCCCGTCGCACGGCCTCGCGGGTCCCCGTCGAGACTCCTGCGCCGCGAAATACGCCCGCGAGCGTGCTCATCGTCCCGTGCTCTCGCGGTCCCAAGAGGTCCGCCAGGACCGTCGCCGCGCGTCGTGTATACTCCACGCGGTCGGCCGAGTCCCACCCAGGCACGTAGACCTGCTCCTTGACCCTCGCGGCGTGGAAGGACTGCTTCCCAGTCCCGCCGTAGGGGAAGACGTTGAGCGTGAATGGGAACAGGTTCATCTCGCCGAGGGAGGCGATGAGCCGCGCTCGTGCCCCCTCGTCGTCATGCAGGGCATCGACGGCCAAGCGCGACAGGCGCAGGCCGAGGCCGAACGGCTTGTCCGGCGAGACGCTCTTCGCGACCCTGGCGGTGTGCTTCGAGAGGGAGTCCTCCACCTCGGCGAGGGTCTCGCCCGGGTGGACGTTGGTGCTATAGGTCAGGAAGAACGGGCCGCCCGGGCCCTTCCACGCGGGCATGATGCCTCTCCGAAGGAGGGGCGGATCTAGCCGTCCCGCGCCGGCGTGTCAAGGAGAGTGTATGCCGGGCCATATCTGATGTCAGATATCAGATATCTGATATCGTCGCCCTCGTTCCGGCAATCGGCCGATCCAAGGACGGATGCGAGGATATCTGATATCTGACATCTGATATCTGACATCAGATATGGCCCGTGCTCGCCCTCCGCGCCCTCTACTTTCCCTCTCCTCCCTTCGGTCCCTTCTTCCCCCCGCGGTCTCCTCCTCCCATCCCCGTCATCTCGTCCGCCGTCAGGCTCCCGTCGCCGTTCTTGTCCATCTTCCCGAACATCTCCGGCCGCCCCTTCCACTCCTCCTGCGAGATCGCCCCGTCTCCGTCCGCGTCCATCTCCTTGATCTTCGCCGCGATCTTGTCCTTCGGCCCCTGCATCGTCGCCGCCAGCTCCTCCAGCGTCAGGAACCCGTCCTTGTCCTTGTCCGCCTTCCCGAACATCTCCGCGGGCCCTTTCCACTCCTCCGAGGAGACCTGGCCGTCCTTGTCCGCGTCCATCGACTTCAGACGCATCTCCGCCAGCGCCTTCGGGTCGCTCTTCATCGTCGACTTCAGGTACTCGCCCATCTCGTCGCGCGACACCTGCCCGTCCTCGTCCTTGTCCGCCTTCGCCAGGGCCTCCTCCCCGTACGTCCACTCCTCCGCGGAGAGGAACCCGTCGCCGTCCTTGTCGACCTCCTTCCACTTCTCATCCATCATCTTCTTCATGTGGTCGCCCTTGCCGCCGTCTCCGCCGGCCGCAGGGTCGCCTCCCGCCGCCTTCCCGCCGTCATCGGGCGCCGCGTTCGCGTAGAAGTGCGCCAGCTCCTCCTGCGTCAGGAAGCCGTCGCCGTCCTTGTCGATCTTCAGGAACTTCTCGTTCTCCTCGGACCACTCGTCCGGCGCGACCTTCCCGTCCCCGTTCAGGTCGTCCGCGAGCAGGACCTCCGAGGCGCGCTGCGCCGCAGCGTCGTCGCCTCCCGCCTGAACCATGGGGCCGAGGGCCAGCACACCGACCAGGACCGACAGAATCCGCTTCATCGAAGACCTCCTGAGACGAAAGCCACGCCCCTGCCTAACCCCCAGTCTCCACACCGGGTTTCGGCGAGTCTACCACGGAGAGGGGGCGAATCCGCAAGAGTGCGATGGGGACCAGCGAGAGGCACGAGAAGAGGGCGCTCGCCATCGCGAGGGCCGTCAGGACGCCGAAGTATACGGTGGGCAAGAAGTTGGAGAGGATCAGCGTGCAGAATCCGAGGATCACGGCGAGCGAGGTGTGGAAGATCGCCTTTCCGCTCGTAAGGTGGCTCCGGCGCATGGCCTCCATGTAGTCGCCGCACCGAGGCAACTCCTCGCGGAACCTGCAGACATAGTGGATGGCGCAGTCCACGCTGATCCCCATCGAGACGCTCGCTACCATGATGGTAATCATGTCGAGGCGGATTCCAAAGAATCCCATCGAACCCAGGATGAAGAAGATGTGCATGATGTTCGGGATGACGCTGATGAACCCGACCTTGAGCGAGCGGTAGAGGACGAACATCACGGCGCAGATCAGCCCGAACCCGAGCAGCACGATCCAGATCTGCTCCAAAATCAGGCTCTGAATCATGTTCGCGTACAGCACGAACACCCCCGTCACCTGCGGCTTGAGGGCCGCCAGTTCCGGGTCGTGCCCGAGGAACTTCCGGAGCCCGTCGATGACGCCCTGGCGGTCCATCTGCTCCGACGTCTCCCGCATCCGGACGAAGATCCGCACGCCGCTGGCGTCCTCGCGCAGGTAGGCGCGCAACGTCTCCGCGCCGATCGCCTCCTTGAGCTGCCCGATCGCCGTCTTCGGGGCGATGGGGTACGGCTTCTCCTTGGTGGCCCCGAGAAGGGACTCGAACTCGTCCAGGAAGCTCGCGATGTCGACGACCTTGCCGACCTCTGGGCGCTCGAGGAGCCAGTCGTGGACCCGGCGGACCTGCGCCAGGTTCTCGGGCCTCGTGAAGTGGTCCTCCTTCCCGCTCTCGAGGAGGACCTCGAGCGTCGTCGTCCCGCCCAGGTTACGGTCGATGAACGTGAGCCCCGCGTGGACCTCGGTGGTGGGGCGGAAGTAGTCGATGAGCCGCGTCTCGACCTTGACGAGCAGCGTCCCCCAGAGGCTGGCGCCGATGACGAGGACGGCGAAGACCGCGGTGAGCCGCGGGAGCTTCTCGGTCACCTTCGCGAAGGCCGTCAGGAACAGGGTCCCGTCCCACATTCGCTCGGGGAGGGCCTTCTTCGCCGGCAGCGCGGCCAGGGCGGCGGGGAGGGCCACGAACGTGGCGAGGTACCCGAGGACGACGCCGAGCGACATGAAGGTCCCCAGGTCCCGCACAGGCCCGATCTTGCTGATCACGAGCGAGCTGAACCCCGCGATCATCGCGGCCATCGTGAAGGCGCACGGCCCAGCGAGGTGCTTCACGGCGGCGAGGAGGTTCGCGCGGTCGTCCCGCTCCGGGTGCTCCGCCTGCTCCTCCGCGAACTTGCGGATCAGGTGGAGCGAGTGGGCCATCGCGATGATGAAGAGGAGGGAGGAGAGGTTCGAGGAGACGAGCGTGATCTTCTTCCCCGCCAGCACCATGGCGCCGAGCGTCCAGACCACGGTGAGGAGGCAGGTCCCGAGCGACAGGAGGACCCAGCGGGGCCTCCGGTAGAGGACGAAGAGGACCACGACGAAGGCGCCGGCCACGGCCCCGCCGAAGGTGACGATGTCGGAGTAGATGTACCCGGCCACGTCCTCGATGAGCACGGGCACGCCGGAGTAGTAGAAGGTCATGGACCCCGCGCCGTACCGCTCGGCGACCTCGTGGGTCTCCCTCACGATCCGGGTCCGGCCGGCCTTGCGATTCACCTCCAGGGCCTGGAACTCGGCGTCCTTTTGGGCGCGAGTCCGCCTGAGCTCGGCTCCCTTCGCCTTGTCGCGGGCCTTCTCCGCGGCCTCGATCTCGTCGCCGAGGAGGTAGATCTCCCTCTCCAGCTTCTGGTTCTCGGGGGGGATCTGCAGGTTGACGATGATCCCGGTGGTCTTCTGGTCGTCCGAGACGAGGAGGCGGGAGTAGATGCGGTGGGTGGTGAGCTCCTTCCGCGCCTTCTCGGGGTCGCAGTCCTCGTCGCCGAGGAACATCGGCTTTTTCTGCCGTTGCGTGCGGAGGAGCACCAGCAGCGCGGGGAGCGTGCGGGCGGAGCGGAAAAGCGGGACGCTGGTGATGGAGACGACGCTGCCGACCCCCTCGATCTTGCCGAATGCCGCGGTCAGGTCGCGGACGCGCTGAATCCCGTGGGAGGAGAAGACGTCGTCGTTGGGGAAGGCGACGACGACGTATTCATCGCTGCCGTAGGTGTGCCTGGAGAGGTAGTAGACGCGCAGCTCGGGGTCGTCCTCCATGAAGAGGGATTCGGTGGAGGAGTCGACCTGGAGGTGGGCGACGTGCCAGCCCAGGCCTCCGGTGGCGGCGAGTGCGAGGACGATGGGGAGGAGCGGCCGGCGGAGCACCAGCCGCTCGTAGGGGCCCATGCCGCAGTTATCCCCGGAGCGCCGCCGGCCGTCAAGCGAAGCACGCAGGAGTTCACCACTCGCTGCGCGGCGAATCCGCGCCCGCGCCCGCGCCCGCGCCCGCGACCCGCGGCCCCCCCCCCCGGCCCCCGGCCCCCGGGCGCCGGCGGGCCGGCGGCGCGGGGCCCGCGGGGGGGCCGCGGGCAC
>Ga0080064_1004435_pt1 | contig 17963 bp, 15 predicted proteins | sample Subgrocontami54m_FD_69260 | JGI IMG/M metagenome (GOLD analysis project Ga0080064, IMG submission 69260) | Subsurface groundwater microbial communities from S. Glens Falls, New York, USA - GMW46 contaminated, 5.4 m (SPADES assembly) (version 2) ...
GGCGGCCGGTGCCGCTGATGCATGCGCTGGCCGCCGCCGGGGCCGACGTGATCGAGCTCGGCGTGCCGTTTTCAGATCCGATGGCGGACGGACCCACCATCCAGCGCTCGAGCGAGCGGGCACTGAAGCACGGCACCTCATTGCGACTCGTGCTTGGCATGGTCGCGGAATTCCGCCAGACCAACGCAGCCACGCCCGTGGTCCTGATGGGTTACGCCAACCCGGTCGAGGCCATGGGTCACACCCCATTTGCCGACGCTGCGCGCGCGTCGGGCGTGGATGGCGTGCTGGTGGTTGATTATCCGCCCGAAGAAGCGGGACGGTTTTCCGAGCTGCTGGCGGAGCGTGAGGTCGACGCGATCTTCCTGCTGGCGCCGACATCTGCCGAGTCGCGCATCAAACAGGTGGCGCAGTACGCGCGCGGCTATATCTACTACGTTTCGCTGCGCGGGGTGACCGGCGCGGCCAACCTCGATCTCGACGAGATCGCGCGCAAGCTGCCGCAGATCCGCTCGCATATCAAATTGCCGATCGGCGTGGGCTTCGGCATACGCGATGCGCAAACCGCGAAGGCGGTCGCCCGCATCGCGGATGCGGTTATCATCGGCAGCCGGCTGGTGCAGGAAATGGAAGCGAGCCCGCGCGCACAGGTGGTGGACAGGATTTCGGTTCTGGTGGAGGATATCCGCAACGCGCTCGACGGCTGAGAGGGTGACTCGATGAGCTGGTTACAGAAACTGCTGCCGCCCAAGATCAAACGCGACACCGGCAGCCCGAAAAAAATCGTACCCGAAGGGCTGTGGAGCAAGTGCGAAACGTGCGAAGCGGTGCTGTATCGCACCGACCTCGAGCAGAACCTGTCCGTCTGCCCGAAGTGCAGCCACCATAACCGGATTACCGCGCGCGAGCGCCTCGATAGTCTGCTCGATGCCGAGGGCCGTTACGAGATCGGCGCCGAGATCGTGCCGGTCGACAGCCTCAAGTTCAAGGACAGCCGGCGTTATACCGAACGTCTCGAGGAAGCCAAAAAGGACACCGCGGAGGACGACGCGCTGGTGGTGATGCAGGGCAGCGTCAAGACCATTCCGCTGGTCGCCGCCGCCTTCGAATTCAGGTTCCTCGGCGGCTCCATGGGCTCGGTCGTCGGCGAGCGCTTCGTGCGCGGCGTACATGTTTGTCTTGAGCAGAAGTTGCCGTTGGTGTGTTTTACGGCGAGTGGCGGTGCGCGCATGCAGGAGGGCCTGCTGTCGCTGATGCAGATGGCGAAGACCTGTGCCGCGCTGACGCAGCTGGCTGCCGAGCGCCTGCCTTTCATCTCGGTGTTGACCGATCCGACGATGGGCGGCGTGTCGGCGAGCTTTGCGCTGATCGGCGACGTGGTGCTGGCGGAGCCAGGGGCGCTGATCGGCTTTGCCGGGCCGCGCGTCATCGAGCAGACCGTGCACCAAACCCTGCCTGAAGGCTTCCAGCGTTCCGAATTCCTGCTGGAGCACGGCGCCATCGACCTGATCATCGACCGCCGCGAGATGCGCGACAAACTCGCCAACCTGATTACGCTGATGCTCAAACTGCCGGCGGCAGCTTGAGCGCTTGCGGGCTGCGGGATTGAGGCACGCGCAACCGCAGACGCTCGAGCAGTGGCTCGCTTATCTCGAGCACCTGCATCCGCAAGCAATTGCGATGGGCCTCGAGCGCGTGCAAAGCGTCAGGCACGCGCTGGCACTAGCCCCCGCTTACCCCATCATCACTGTCGGCGGCACCAACGGCAAGGGCTCATGCTGCGCGATGCTCGAGGCGGTGCTGCTGCATGCGGGTTACCGCGTCGGTTGCTATACCTCGCCGCACCTGCTGCGCTACAACGAGCGCGTACGCATTGGAGGCAGGGAAGCGAGTGACGCAGTATTGTGCCGTGCGTTTGAGCGCATTGATGCCGCGAGGAAAGGCACGCTGCTGACTTATTTTGAGTTCGGCACGCTGGCGGCGATGCTCGCGTTTGCCGAGTCGGACATCGAAGTTGCGATCCTGGAAGTGGGGCTGGGCGGCCGGCTCGATGCAGTCAACGCATTCGACTCCGACTGCGCGTTGGTGGCCAGCATCGATTTCGATCATCAGGGATACCTCGGTGACACGCGCGCGGCAATCGCGTTCGAGAAGGCGGGGATATTCCGCGGCGGGCGGCCCGCAATCTGCGCCGACGCCGACCCGCCCGCGACATTGTCCGCGCATGCGGCCACCATCAGCGCCGGGCTGATGCTCATCAATCGGGATTTCGGCTATGTGGCCGACCCGACTCAGTGGCGCTATTGGGGTCCCGGCGGCGAGCGCCACGGCCTGCCGTATCCGGCGCTGCGCGGCGCTTATCAGCTGGCTAATGCCGCGGCGTGCGTCACGGCGCTTAACTGCCTGCGCGAGCGCCTGCCGGTAACGGCGCAGGATGTCCGCAGCGGGCTGTTGCTGGCTGACCTCGCCGGGCGTTTTCAGGTATTGCCGGGAAGGCCGACGGTGATCCTCGATGTGGCGCACAATCCGCATGCGGCGCGTGCGCTCGCCGCCAATCTCGCGAGCATGCCGAGGTCCACGCACACGCTCGTTGTCTTCGGCATGCTCGAGGACAAGGATATCGAGGGCGTGGTCGAGGCGGTCAAAGGCAGCGTGACGCAGTGGTTTATTGCGAGCACCGGGGGGCCGCGTGCGGCGAGTGTGGCAAGGCTGGTGACCGCTCTGGCGGGCGCGGGAGTCACCGCCCCGGTTACGCAGTGCGTAGACATCGCCGCGGCGTGGAACGCGGCCTGTAATACCGCGGCCGAAGATGATAAAATTATCGTTTTCGGATCGTTTCTTACCGTCGCTGCAGTGATGCGCGAGCGGCAGCGCAGGGTCTAGACAGCCATGGCGAAATCGATTAGCGAAGAAGAACTGCAGCTCAGAAAACGCGCGCGCCGGCGGCTGATCGGCGCGATAGCCCTGGTGACGATAGTCGCGGTGTTCCTGCCGATGGCGCTCGATCACGAGCCGAAACCGGTCAGCCAGGACATCACCATCCGGATTCCCCCTTCGACTGCGGGCGTTTTTGCCCCCAAACTTGCGCCGGTGCCGGAGCCGAAACCGGTTGTGAAGCCTGCCCCCTTGACTCCGGTTCAACCCACGCCGTCGATGGCAGGCAATGCGCCGAAAACAGACGCAGCACTTGCCGCGAAGCCCGCTGTAGCGGCGCGTGCCGCCGATACCGAAGCGGCGCCGCCGAAGCAGGCTGAGGCGGTTCAACCCAAGGCGCAAGCGAAGCCCGTGGCCAAGCCCGCCGCCAAGAGCGCACCCGAGACCAAGGCGGCGGATCGCGCCCAGCCTGCGGCGCAAAGCGCAGGCGGTTACGTGGTGCAGGTTGCCGCCCTGAACGATGCCGACAAAGCGAAACAGATGCAGCAGCAAATCGCGGCGGCCGGCGTCAAGTCGTATACCGAAGTGGTGCCGGTCGTGAAGGGCCAGGTCACGCGCGTGCGGGCTGGCCCGTTCGCGTCGCGTGACGAGGCCGAAAAGATTCGCGAGCAGTTGAAGGGCATGGGATTGAGCGGCAACGTTGTTGCAAAATGACCTGGTTCGATTATGCGGTGCTGGCCATCGTTGGAATCTCCGTCCTGTTGAGCATCCTTCACGGTTTCGTGCGCGAACTGCTGGCGCTGGCGTCGTGGGTCATCGCGTTCCTCGTGGCGCAACTGTGCGCCGCGGATGCCGCACGGCTGCTGCCGGCGGCAATGTCGAGCGAGCCGTTGCGGCTGCTGGTGGCGTTTCTGGCCGTATTCCTCACGGTACTGCTGGCGACGACGCTGCTTTCGAATGTGCTGTCACGCCTGTTCAAACGTGCGGGCCTGGGCGCGGTCGATCGCATACTCGGCGCGGGTTTCGGGCTGGTGCGCGGATTCGCGATTGTGATGGTGGTAGTGCTGCTGGCGGGACTGACCGCGCTGCCGCAGCAACCGGTGTGGCGGGATGCGATGCTCAGTGCGCCGCTGGAGGCGCTGGCCAACGCGATCAAGGTCTGGCTGCCCTATGACTTGTCGCCTTACATTAAATACGGATAGAGAGCCTCATGTGCGGCATCCTCGGTGCGGTAGCAAAAAACGCGGTTAACCAGCTGCTGTATGACGGCCTGCTGGTGCTGCAGCACCGCGGCCAGGACGCGGCCGGCATTGTCACTGCCGAGGGCGCGACCTTTCACATGCACAAGGGCGGCGGCATGGTGCGCGACGTGTTCCGCACCCGCAACATGCGCGCGCTCGCAGGCACGTGCGGTATCGCCCATACGCGCTATCCCACGGCCGGCTCGGCGTGGTCGCAGGCCGAGTCGCAGCCGTTTTACGTCAATTCGCCGTTCGGCATCGTGCTCGGTCACAACGGCAATCTGACCAATACCGACAAGCTCAAGAGCGAACTGTTCCGGCAGGACCTGCGCCACGTCAACACCAATTCCGATTCCGAAGTATTGCTCAATGTGCTGGCGCATGAGTTGCAGGAGGGAGCCGCCAATTACAAGCTCGATCCGGCGACGATATTCGCGGCGGTTTCCGGCGTGCACCGGCGTTGCCGCGGCGCCTACGCGGTGGTGGCGATGATCGCCGGCTACGGCCTGCTCGCGTTCCGCGACCCCTACGGCATCCGGCCGTTGGTGTTCGGCAAGATCGAGACTTCAGCCGGCACCGAATATCTGGTCGCGTCCGAATCCGTCGCGCTCGATGCGCTGGGCTTTCAGTTAGTGCGCGACGTTGCGCCCGGGGAGGCGATCTTCATCGATGAGGACGGCAATTTCTACTCGCAGCAATGCGCGTCCGGGTCGACGTTGAACCCGTGTATTTTCGAATACGTGTATCTGGCGCGGCCGGATTCGGTGATCGACGGCATCTCGGTCTACGAAACCCGTCTGCGCATGGGGGAGAGCCTCGCCGACAAGATCAAGCGCAATTACACGGGTCTCGACATCGACGTCGTGATCCCGATTCCCGATTCGAGCCGCCCTTCGGCGATGCAGCTTGCCAACCGGCTCAACCTGCCGTATCGCGAGGGCTTCATCAAGAATCGCTACATCGGCCGCACCTTCATCATGCCGGGGCAGGCGATACGCCGCCGCTCGGTGCGCCAGAAGCTGAACGCGATCGGCATGGAATTCAAGGGCAAGAACGTGCTGCTGATCGACGATTCGATCGTGCGCGGCACCACCAGCCGGGAAATCGTGCAGATGGCGCGCGAGGCGGGCGCGCGCAAGGTGTTCTTCGCCTCGGCCGCGCCCCCGGTGCGCTTTCCCAATGTCTACGGCATCGACATGCCGACGCGCGAGGAGTTGATCGCCACCGGCCGCAGCGATGAGGAAATCGCGCGCGAGATCGGCGCCGACCAGTTGATCTACCAGGACCTCTCGGCGCTGATCGAAGACGTGCACTCGGTCAACCGCAAGGTCGTGAGCTTCGAGGCATCGTGCTTCAGCGGCAGCTACGTTACCGGCGACGTCACGCAGGAATATCTCGACGGTGTCGAAGCGCAGCGCCGCGACAGCAACAAGCAGGCCGAAGCAGCCGCCTCGCAGCTCGACCTGAATCTGGAGGTGGTTGATTAGCCGTGCCGCAGCCCGATTTGACAAGTCACTCCCGAACGGGTAACTTTCCAACTGCGCCGATTTGAAATCAGCTTGCGGGCGCCTCCGGTGAAAGCCGGAAGACAAATAAATACGGCTAAAGCGAGCCAGTAACCCGGTCCGCGCAAGCTGATCGGGTTTTTTTATTGGGAAACTGTGCCATGAAAAACGGCTTTACCACGACAATCCTGCATTCGGATCTCGAGTCCCCCATCGAGCATTTTTCCGTGCACAAGCCGATGCACACTGCGGTGGCATTCGGTTATCCCGACGCGCGGGATCTGGCGAAGGTGTTCAAGGGGGAACTTCCCGGCTATGCCTATGGCCGCCAGGGCAACCCCACCACGACCGCGCTGGAAGTGAAAATCAGCAAGATGGAAGAGGGTATTGCCACCGCCTGCTTCAGCACCGGTATGGCCGCCATTGCCGCTACTTTCGTCGCATTGTTGCGCGCCGGCGATCACGTCGTATCGAGCTCGTTTCTGTTCGGCAATACCAACAGTCTGTTCGGCACCTTCAATACGCTGGGCTGCGAGATCAGCTTTGTCGATGCTACCGACGTCGCGAACGTGGCCCGGGCTCTGCGGCCCAATACCCGGATGGTATTCGTGGAGACCATAGCCAACCCGTGTACCCAGGTCGCCGATCTGGCGAGAATCGGCGAACTTTGCGCCAGCCACGGCTTGCTCTACGTCGTGGATAACACCATGACTTCCCCCTATCTGTACCAGCCGAAGCGGGACCAGGCCGGACTGATCATCAATTCATTGACCAAGTACATCGGCGGTCACGGCAATGCGTTGGGCGGCGCGGTAACCGATTCGGGCCTCTTCGACTGGACGCGCTTTTCGAACATTTACGACAACTACAAGAATGCGAAGCCCGCCCTCTGGGGAATACTGCAGATACGCAAGAAGGGATTGCGCGACGTGGGCAGCACACTGGCCGCCGAACCCGCGCATCGCCTTGCGATTGGCGCCGAGACACTGGCGCTGAGGATGGATAAGTCCTCCGACAATGCGCTGCAACTCGCGCGCTTCCTGGCCGGGCATCCCAAAGTGACAAAAGTGTATTACCCCGGTCTCGAAGATCATCCGCAGCACCGCCTTGCCAAGGAGCTTTTCAGGACCTGCGGTGCGCTGATGAGCATGGAGCTGGCGGACGGAATCGATTGCTTCGATTTCCTCAACCGGCTGAAGCTCGTGATTTCATCCAGCCATCTGGGCGACAACCGGACCCTTGCGATCCCGATCGCCCATACGATCTATTGGGAGATGGGAGCGGAGCGCCGTGCTGAAATGGGCATCGCCGAATCGCTGATCCGGCTGTCGATAGGCATCGAGGACTTCGACGATCTCAAGGCCGATTTCGCGCAGGCGCTGGATCAGTCGTAGACGGTTTGCGCGTAATGCGCGGGATCGACGACGGCCTCGATGACCGTTGGGCCGGCCGCCGACAGCGCCTGCGCGAGGCTGCGTTCGAGTTCTTCCGGCGTGCGCGCGGCTACCGCGGGGACGCCGAAGTAATGCGCCGGCGGCTGCGCGTAAGCGTCCGGCAGTAGTTCGGTGCCGTAGACGTCGAGTCCGCGGCGTTCCTGCTTGATTTTGATAAGGCTCAGCCAGCGGTCGTCGAGCACGACGAACGGGATGGCGAGATTGTGCCGCCGCGCCACCGCAAGCTCGCCGCAGGTCATCTGGAAGCAGCCGTCGCCGACGATGCAGACGACCGGAAGAGCGGGGCGCGCAAGTTTCGCCGCGATCGCTGCGGGAATGCCGAAACCCATCGAAGACCAGCCGTTGGTGATCAGAAAGGTCCGCGGCGCGTGTGCGGCCCATTGGCTCGCGATCTGGTGGGTGTGCGCGCCGACATCGAAGGCCAGCACCCCATCCCGCGGCAGCAGACGGCGCACGACGTCGATTGCCTGGTGCGGGCTGAATCGAGTTGTGGAAGGCCGCAGCGAGCGCTGGAAGCTTGCGCGGTGCAGCGTGAGGACTTCCGGCAGCCATGCGTTACGCATCGCGGGCAATGCGGCAAGGCGGGCGACCGAAACATCGAGATCGCCGACGACTTCATGCACGATGTTGACCGTGGCATCGGCATCGGCGAGTTCGATGTCGACGTTCAGTACCGGCAGATGGCCGGTCCACGCCTCATACTCGACCTCGATGGCGTCGTAGCCGAGGCCGATGATGAGATCCGCGCCGCGCAGAAACGCGCGCTGTACTTGGCGGCTTGCGCGTTCGATGCAACCGATAGCAAGCGCGTGATCCTCGTCGATGAGGCCCTTTGCCATTGTCGTGGTCGCGAACGGAATGCCGTGCCGCTCGACGCAAGCGCGCAGCAACGCGGGCGTCTTCATGCGCATCGCCGAGGCGCCGATAATCGCGACCGGCCGCTGCGATTTCCGGATCAAGTCTGCAGTCCGCGCGATCGCTTCATTCGCGGCCGGCGCTGCCGGTTCCGGCTCAGGCAGCGCCGGCACCGGCTCGGTCGCGGGGGCAAGGGCGACATCCTCCGGCAAATCAAGATGCACCGGGCCTTGCGGCTCGCTCAGCGCGATGCGCAATGCCGCGGCGAGCGTTGCCGCGACGTTGCCGGGCCGCAGCGGGAGCGTCGCCTTGGTGATGGGTTTGAACAGCGCGTGGTGGTCGATCCCCATCTGCAGGCGGCGCCCGAGCTGCGCGCGGTTGAGATTGCACGTGATCGCGATCAGCGGCGAGCGGTCGAGGAATGCGCAGCCGACGCCCGTCGCCAGATTCGTGGCGCCCGGCCCGAGGGTTGCGATGCACAGCCCGGGTTTGCCGGTCATCCGTGCCGTGACGTCGGCGGCAAAGCCCGCGGAGCCTTCGTGGGCGGTCAGCACGAATTCGATGCCGCCCGTACGCATCGCCTCCATCAGCGGCAACACGTTTCCGCTCGGGACGCCAAAGCCGTGCGTGATGCCTGCCGCGCGCAGCGTGGCAACGATAAGATCGGCGTTATTCATAGCTTGACCGCCCGGCAACCCTGAGCATCGCAGTGGAGGTAGCTGCCGCTGGTGTACCAGTCGGCAAGCACCCAGCGCTCGCAGCGCCGGCCGTCGACGGTGTGGTGATGAATTGCGGGCCGGTGGGTATGACCGTGGATCAGGCGGGGATAGGCGTGAATGCGCAATTGGGTTTCCACTGCCGCAGCCGTCACGTCCATGATGGCCTCGGGCTTGATTTTCTTGGTCGCTTCGCTTGCTGCGCGCATGTTTTCGATCTTCCGTTTGCGCTTCGCGAGTGGTTGCGCGAGGAACTCCCGCTGAAAATCCGGGTTGCGGACCTGTAACCTGAATGTTTGATACTCCAGATCGTCGGTACACAGCGTGTCGCCGTGCATCAGCAGCGTTGAGGTGCCGTAGAGGTCGAGCCGCGTCGGATCGGGAAGCAGCGTGGCGCCGCACGTGGTGGAAAACCGGCTGCCGATCAGGAAATCACGGTTGCCGTGCATCAGGTAGAGTGCGACGCCGCGGCCGGCAAGTTCGCGCAGCGCGGCCGAGACCGTAGCGTTGAAGGGATCGTCGTCGTCGTCCCCGGCCCAGTATTCGAACAGGTCGCCAAGGATGTACAGCGCTTCGGCCTGCGCCGCCGGCGCGCCCAGGAAGTCAAAGAAAACCCGGTTGATCGCCGGACGGGTGGGACAGAGATGCAGGTCGGAGACAAAAATGCTGTGCATTTTTGGTGACCAGTCGCCTCACGAACTCAAACGACTTCCGCCTTCTGGATCACCACATCTTCCACCGGCACGTCCTGGTGGCCGGCGCGGGTGCCGGTCTTCACGCCCTTGATCTTGTCGACCACCTCGGTGCCCGCAGTGACTTTGCCGAAAACGCAGTAGCCCCATCCCTGGGGGGTGGGCGCGGTGTGGTTGAGGAAATTGTTGTCGGAGACATTGATGAAGAATTGGGCGGTCGCCGAATGGGGATCCGACGTGCGCGCCATCGCGACCGTGTAATTGTCGTTTTTCAGTTTGTTGTCCGCTTCGTTCTTGATCTGCGCGCCCGTCGGCTTTTGCTTCATGCCGGGTTCGAAGCCGCCGCCCTGGATCATGAAGCTGTCGATCACGCGATGGAAAATCGTGTTGTTGAAATGCCCGCTCTTGACGTAACTGAGGAAGTTCTCGACCGTCAGCGGCGCCTTCGCCGCGTCGAGTTCGAGCGTGATGACGCCGTGGGTGGTGTGCAGTTTGACCATTGCTGTTCCTTATTTGGACGCCGCAGCGGCGGGAGTCAGGATTTTTGCGTCTTCGATTACAACCGGTTTGCGCGGCACGTTCTGATGTCCTCCCACGGGGCCGGGGCCGGTTGCGATTGCCTCGATTTTCTTCACGACTTCCATGCCTTTCACCACCTTGCCGAACACCGCGTAACCGGCATTGCCTGGCGCAAAATTCAGTGACTGGTTGTCGCCGACGTTGATGAAGAACTGGGCGGTCGCCGAATGCGGGTCGCTGGTGCGCGCCATGGCGATGGTGCCGGTATCGTTCTTGAGCCCGTTCGTGGCTTCATTCTGGATCGGCGCGCGCGTCTTTTTTTGCGCGAAGTCCACGTTGAAACCGCCGCCCTGGATCATGAAACCCGGGATCACGCGGTGAAAAATGGCGCCCTTGTAGTGCCCGTCGCGCACGTACTGCAGGAAGTTTTCGACCGACTTCGGCGCCTTGTCGGGGTAGAACTCGAGCGTGATCGTTCCCAGGTTGGTTTTCAGTTCGACCCGCGGGTCGGCCGCCAGCGCATGGGCGCACAGCAAAATGCCTGCCAAAAAAGCGCAAAATTCCAGTTTCATACAACGCTCTCACCACGAGGCACGCAGTGCCTACGCTCCGCCTTCGTAAAGAATACGCCAGGCGCCTTTTTCGTTGATCCAGTACTGGCGCTTGGTCATCTGATTGGTGAGGTTGCTGCTCGCGTAGTTCTGATCGAAGGTAACCACCGCGAGATCGTTGCGGCCGGGATAAAGGAAAGCGCTGATGCGCGCGATCTTGAGCTTGATCCAGGATTTGCCGGAGTTGACCTGGCGCTTTTGCTGCGACCAGGCGGCAAGATCCTGCTCGCCGGACGAGAACCCCGGTGCGTAATGCTTGAGGTAGGACTCGGTATTGAGGCTTTCCCAGTCGCGCCGCCAGTTTTCGACGCTCTGCAACAAGCTGCGGCGCGAGCTTTCAAGCGCATCCGGCGTCACCCAGTCGATGCCTTCGGTGATGATGACCGGCGTGACCCCAACGCGCAGGTTCTTGCCGATCGCGTCGAGATCCTCGTTGGTCAGCGCGACGCAGCCATCGCTGGAGCGCGGCGGGCGGCTGTAGGTGTCGCTTGGCGTGCCGTGCAGCCAGATGCCGTTGCCGTTGCGGCCCTCGCGGCGGTCCAACTCGTTCGGGTAGCTGATCGGAAATGCGCCACTGCCGTATAAGGCGCCCAATTTCTTGCGCGGCAGGTTGTCGGTGACGTGGTAGACACCGAGCGGTGTTTTGCGGTCGCCATTCTTGGTCTTGTCGGTGCCGTTCTTGCCGCTGGCAATGTAATAGTCCGCGACGTATTGCAGCACGCCGTCATGGTGTTCGAATACGTACAGCGTCGACTGCCGGGTATCGACGATGAGCGCGTGTTTCTGTTCGGGATTGAGCTGCAGCAGGTAGCGCGGCACGCGGTCAGCCGGACGCTCGAACTGGTAGCGGGCGAGCCGCACCCGCGCCTCGTCGCGCAGGTCATCGATGCGGTCGCGCGGTGCGTTCGGGGCTTCGCCGAGCCCGCGCAGCGGCCGCGAACGCGCCAGCAGCAGATCACCCTTGATCAGCTGCGCCAGCCGGAAATTCGGGTAGTTCTGCACGACTTTCTCGACTTCGGCCAGCGCCACGTCGAGCCGGTTGTTGCGGATCTCGATCAAGGTCTTGATCAGCATTGCCTCGGGTTCGATCTGGGACTGGCCGGTGGCCGGCTTCGAGGCCGGTTGGCGGCCCATTGCCGCAACGTGACAGGCGCAGGCAGTCAGCGCGACGGCTGCGATTAGCCGCAGTGGCAGGCTAATCCTGGCAGCGCGGAAAAATGTCATCTCGCGCATCAGTTGCTGGAGCGTTCCTGCTGGATCAGCCAGCGGTCGCCACCCTTGACCATCATCAGTGTCTTGGCGCTGGTTACTTTCAGGGTCGGGGAGCGGTAGTCCTGCCTGAAGGTGACGGTGGCGTGATTGTTATCAACGAATTTCACTTTTGGCGAACTGATGCGCACTTCGATTTTCTTCGGCTTGGCTATGCGCTCCGTGCGCATGGCTTCCCACTTGCTGCGCGGTTCGCCGTTGGGCGTCTGAAAATCGGGTGCATAAAAGCCGAGGTAGCCGCTGATATCGTTGCTCGACCACGCCTTGGCCCAATTGCTGATGGTGGCGAGTACTTCGCCGTCTGCGTTAGCCGCCGGAGCCGCCGCCGGAGCAGTCGTTGCAGACTGACGTGGTGGCTGAAAGGTGGGAGCGGCTCCGCCCTGAAGTGGTGGTTGAAAGGGTGCAGCAGCTCCCGCCTGTAGCGGTGGTTGAAAGGGAGCAGCGGCCGTAGCCGGGCGCGGTGGTTGAAACGCGGGAGGAGTGGGCGCAGTGGGCGCGGTTGCGGCAACCACTGTCGACGCGGGCTTGGCGCCGGTCTCCGCCCTCGCCGCGGTTGGCTTGGCGCCGCGCGTGCCGCTGGAGAACAGCTCCTTGATCAGTTCGAGTTTGGTTTGCGCGGCGGCATTGCTCTTGTCGAGCTGCAACGCCTTGTCATAGGCCTGGGATGCCATCTTGGCGTAAATGTCGCCGAGATTTTCGTGCGCCGTCGCATAGCTCGGGTGGGTGCGGATCGCCATCTCGAGCGCCGCGCGCGCTTTGTCATATTGGCCTTGCGACGCATGCAGCACCGCGAGGTTGTTATAAGGTTCTGGCAGCTCCGGAAAGTCCTCGGTCAGGCCGGTGAAGATCCTGATCGCGTCGGTCGCTTTGTTCTGTTCGGTGAGGATCAGTCCCTTGAGGAAACGCGCGCGCGCATCCTTGGGATTGGCCTTGAGAAAACTATCGACGCGTTCGAGCGCTTGCGCCTGCTGGCCGGAACGAAACAGCCGCGAGGCTTCCTGATAGTCATCGCTTTGCGCGGCGGCACCGGGCACGATCAGCAGGCTGGCGAGCAACAGCGCAATTCGGGTGATCGAGGCCATGAGAGTCATTGTGTTATACTTTTCGAAATTTCAGGGCGTTAGTTCGCTAATCGGACGAATTCTACCAAGAACTCCGGCCAAATTAAACACGTATTGCCGCAGCCCTGACCGGGCGCCCCGATTCGGCGTCTTTTGACCGCCGGCCGGGTGCAACCCCCCGCCCGCAGTGGGGGCGGGTCTCGGGCATGGCGGAAACCGGTTTCCCCGTCATGCTCAAGCTCTATAACACGCGCATCCGCGATAAACAGGAATTCAGGCCGATCGTCCCCGGCCAGGTCCGGATTTACGTCTGCGGCATGACGGTCTACGACTATTGCCATCTCGGCAACGCGCGGCCGATGGTCGTGTTCGACATGGTCGTGCGCTGGCTGCGCGCCGCGGGCTTGGCAGTGACCTACGTGCGCAACATTACTGACATCGACGACAAGATCATCAAGCGTGCCGCTGAGAACAATGAGCCGGTGGATGCGTTGACCGCGCGCTTCATTCAGGCCATGCACGAGGACGCAGCCGCGCTCGGGGCGCTCAAACCTGATTTCGAGCCGCGCGCGACCGAATATATCCCGCAGATGCAGGAAATCATCCGTTTGCTCGAAAAGAAAGGGCTCGCGTACGTGGCGCCCGATGGCGACGTCAATTACTCGGTGCGCGATTTTCCCGGCTACGGCAAGCTGTCCGGAAAGTCGCTCGACGACCTGCATGCCGGCGAGCGCGTCGAGATCGTGCAGGCGAAGCGCGACCCCCTCGATTTCGTGCTGTGGAAGCACTCCAAGCCGGGCGAGCCGGCGTGGCCGAGCCCGTGGGGGCAGGGCCGGCCGGGCTGGCACATCGAATGCTCGGCCATGTCGAGCGCGCTGCTGGGCCGGCATTTCGATATCCACGGCGGCGGCCAGGACCTGCAGTTTCCGCACCATGAGAACGAGATCGCGCAATCCGAGGGCGCGCACGATCACGCCTTCGTCAATTACTGGATGCACAACGGTTTCGTGCGCGTCGACAATGAGAAGATGTCGAAATCGCTCGGCAACTTTTTTACCGTGCGCGAAATTCTCGCCAGGTATGATGCCGAGGTGGTGCGTTTCTTCATCCTGCGCGCGCACTACCGCAGCCCGCTCAATTACTCCGACCAGCATCTCGACGACGCGCGTCAGGGGCTGAGCCGGCTTTATATCGCGCTCAAGGCACACGACGTCGCTCCGGCGCCGGTGGACTGGAACGAGCCGCACGCGGCGCGTTTCCGGGAAGCGATGGAAGACGATTTCAACACGCCCGAGGCGGTTGCAGTGCTGTTCGAACTCGCCAACGAGATCAACCGCAGCGGTTCGCGCGATGCAGCGCTGCTGCTGAAATCGCTCGCCGGAATTCTCGGCTTATTACAGCGACATCCAACCGAGTTTTTGCAGGCTTCCCCGCATGTAATTCGTTCATCCGGTATTCCATCCGGGGAAGCGATCGGTACGCCGATCATCACGGTTGGTTACCTGCCTGAACAAATCGAGCAGTTGATCGAGGCGCGCGCGCAGGCGCGCAAGACAAAGAATTTTGCCGAAGCCGACCGCATCCGCAAGGAACTACTGGACGCCGGCATTACGCTCGAAGATACGCCGCAAGGCACGATTTGGCGCCGCAGTTAGCGCCGATGCTGCTGTTTGCTGGAAGGGTAGCGCAGGATGACCGGTCAGGCTTGGGCGCCGGGTCTTTATTGGAGCGGCCGTGGAGCTAGCGTTGCAAAGCGCGTTCGGGTTTGTCGCAATGCTGTTTCTCGCGTGGTTGATCAGCGAGCAGCGGCGTGCGATACCGTGGCGCACGGTGCTGGCGGGCATCGTTTTGCAGGGGGTGCTGGCGGCGGCGCTGCTCAAACTCGAAGTCTTCAAGTTGTTCTTTCTCGCGCTGAACGAGGTGCTATTGTCGCTGGAGAAAGCGACGCAGGCCGGCACTGCGTTCGTGTTCGGCTATCTCGGCGGCGCGCCGCTGCCATTCGCGGAAACCGGAGCGGGATCGAGCTTTACGCTGGCATTTCGCGCGCTGCCTCTCATCCTCGTCATCAGCGCACTGTCGGCGCTGCTTTTTTACTGGCGCGTGTTGCCCTGGATCGTGCGCTCGCTTTCGTTGCTGCTGGAGAAAACGCTGGGGGTGGGCGGCGCGGTTGGGCTTTCCACCGCCGCCAATATTTTCGTCGGCATGGTCGAGGCGCCGCTGTTCATCCGTCCCTATCTTGCGCAGCTTTCGCGCGGCGAACTTTTCGTCGTGATGAGCTGCGGCATGGCGGGCATCGCGGGCAGCGTGATGGTGATTTATGCAAGCATCCTCGGCCCGGTGATACCGGATGCGCTTGGGCACATCCTGATCGCATCCATCATCAGCGCCCCGGCGGCGATCGTGGTATCGGTGTTGATGGTGCCGATTACCGGCGCCCCGACGTCCGGTCAGCTGGTGCCCGCACAGCAGGCCTCGGGCAGCATGGACGCGGTGACCCAGGGCACGCTCGACGGGCTTGCCTTGTTGCTCAATATCGTCGCGCTGCTGATCGTGCTGGTGGCGCTGGTGACGCTCGCCAACGTGATGCTCGAGGCGCTACCCGCGATCGCAGGCGAGCCGGTCACGTTGCAGCGCGCGCTCGGTGTTGCGCTCGCGCCGCTCGCCTGGCTCATTGGCGTGCCGTGGAGCGAGGCGCCTGCCGCCGGCGCGCTGCTGGGCACCAAGACGGTGCTCAACGAATTCATCGCCTATCTCGACCTTGCACACCTGCCGGAGGGCACGCTGTCGCCCAGAAGCCGCATGCTCATGACTTATGCGTTGTGCGGTTTCGCCAACTTCGGTAGCCTCGGCATACTGATCGGGGGCCTCGCGACGATGGCGCCGCAGCGTCGCCACGAAGTCGTCGCGCTGGGATTCAAGTCGATCATTGCGGGCACGCTGGCCACCTGCATGACCGGCGCGTTGGTCGGCATGATGTGGACCGGGTAGGCAAGCGCGCTGCCACTCAGCGTCGGACGTAGGTCGGGGTACGCGCAGCGTTCCCCGACATTTACGTGGCGTCAGGTAGCCGCCAACGCGGCAACCTGACCTACGTGTTGCGTTCCCGGCACCACGTCACCCACATTTCGCGAAACGCGCTTTCCAGATGGCGCGCGCAGCCGCGGCCGTCGGTAATCGGCGATTGCAGCATCATTGCGCGCAGGCGCGCGCGCGTCGCCGCCAGGTCGTCGAGATTCGCTGCCTGACGAGTCGCGATTTCGACGTAATCATCGGCACTGTTTGCAACCAGCTGCGGGAGCCCGACGTTGCTCAGCATCGAAACGTCCGCGCGCGAAGCGTGGGTTGCGCCTGCCAACACTACCACCGGCAGCCCCATCCATAGTGCAAAGCAGGTCGTCGTGGCGCCATGATAGGGGAAGGTGTCGAGCGCGATGTCCACCGTCCGGAACTCGGCAAGGTATGCGTCGAATGACAGCCTCGGCAGAAAGTCGAGTCGCTCGGAAGCTATGCCCTTGCCAGCAAACAATTCCCGGACGTGTCGCCGCGCAGCCTCGCTGCTGATGGCAAGCAGCTTGAGTCGGGAACCTGGCACTTGTCCAAGAATGCGCGACCATAACGCCGCAATCGTGGGCGTGATCTTGAAGCAGCTGTGAAACGAGCCGAAAGTAACGTAACCGGATTCCAGCGCCGGGAGCAGGCCAACGTCGGGGGTGTGTTCGGGTGGACGCCATGCCATGTAAATGCCGGGCAGGCGCACCAGTTTTTCGGAATTCAGGTGTTCGGTAGTGCCGGGTGGATCGCACCAGGCATCCGTAATGCGGTAATCCATGCTGGCCATGCCGGTGGTGCTCGGAAAACCCAGCCAGTTCACCTGGATCGGGGCCGGTCGCCGCGCAAACGTCAACAGCCGGTTATTGTTGGTGTGTCCGCTCAGGTCGACTAAAATGTCAATCGCGTCATCGCGGATGAGTTGCGCCAGTTGCGCGTCGCCCAAACCTACCGTCTTGCGCCATTGCGCGCCGTATTTCCGTAACCGCTCCGAATAGTCGTCCGGTTGTTGCACGTCGGCGTAGAGAAAAATCTCCAGGGTTTCGCGATCGTGGTGCTGGATCACCGATTCCAGAAAGAATGTCACGGCATGCCGCTGGATGTAGGGCGAGACGTAGCCGACCCGCAGCCGCCGCGCCGGGTCCGGCGCGTTGGCATGCGGCGACGCGGCGATCTCGAACGGCCGCGCATGACGGTCGGCCCATGCACGGTGCTCGCGGAACACGGCGACCGGATCCTGCGCATCGGCGTAGTTGAGCATGCGCAGCAGCTCGCTGTGCGCCGCCGGCGCGTCAGGATTCAGCGCCAGCGCGGCGCGGATTTCGACCATCGCAGCGTCAACGCGGCCCTGCTCGAACAGCACGCCGGCAAGCGTGCGATGCAGCGTGGCATGTCCCGCATCGGCCTGCAGTCCGGCGCGGCAGCAGCTTTCCGCTGCGTCGTAGCGCGCGAGCGCTTTGAGCAAGGACGCAAGCTTGTTCCAGACATCGGAATCGTTCGCGCGCAGCCGCACCGCGTGCCGGTAATTATCGATCGCGCCCTCCGCGTCGCCCGTGGCGGCCAGGACATCAGCGAGAGTGGCGTAGGTATCCGCGGCGGCCGGTGAGAGTTCGATGACCCGGCGCAGGCACGCGATGCCCTCGACGGATACGCCCTGCGCGAGCAGTGCCGCCGCCAGAAAATTCAGTGCGTCAACGTCGTTGGGCTGGCGCGCCAGCACCGAGCGGCTGAGCGTGACGAGTTCCCGATTGCGTGCGTCTTGTTGCAGCCGCAGGGCCTCGCTCAGCCAGTTGCTGCCGGCTGGCGTTTGCATCGCAGCGGCTTGCGGTGCGCGGGCCGCAGGGCGGCGCAGCAGATGCCTGAACAGGTTGCCGAGCATCTTATCAATCCGGAAATCAACTCTTGACGATGACGGATTCGCGGTGGCCCAGGCTGACAAACGGGATATCGTGCCTGGTGCAGAATTCAACCCACGCCGTCTGCGCGCCGGGACAGAAGATCGAGCCGTCGCACAGGATCACGCCGCCCGGGTTGAGGCGGGGGTAGAAGTATTCGAGACTGGCCAGCGTCGGCTCGTACAGTGTCAGGTCGAGGTGCACGAACGCCCAGTCGCGCTCG
>Ga0080064_1004437_pt1 | contig 17960 bp, 20 predicted proteins | sample Subgrocontami54m_FD_69260 | JGI IMG/M metagenome (GOLD analysis project Ga0080064, IMG submission 69260) | Subsurface groundwater microbial communities from S. Glens Falls, New York, USA - GMW46 contaminated, 5.4 m (SPADES assembly) (version 2) ...
AGTCGGCCTGGTACTCGACGCCCGCTGCTTCGAGCGGGCCCCAGGTTATGCCGCCCCGCGCGAGGCCGCGCGCGCGGCTTTCGATGCTGATCTCCTCCCGGGTCCGCTTCACGTCCGCGGCAGGCGGCGCGGGGACCGCTTTGCGCCCTTCGGCGGCCCTGCCGAGCGCCGGCTCAAGTCGTTCCTGATCGACGCGGGCGTGCCCCGCTGGGAGCGCGACCGGGTGCCCCTGGTCGAGGCGGGAGGGGACATCATCTGGGTTGCCGGGCTCCGGCGCGGGCAGGCCGCCCCGATCGGGCCGGGGACGCGGCGTATCCTCGAGGTGACACTTCGGTCTCTTCTGGCGGGGGAAGAGGCGGGAGAGTAAGATGGCGCGCCAGGAGGGGACATGGGCCAGGAGGGAACATGGGCCAGGAAGGGAACATGGAACTGACGCGGGAGCGGTTGCTGGCCACGGGGATGCTGCTGGCTGCGCTCTGGCTTGTCCCGCAGCCGGCCGCTGCCCAGTCCGGCTCTGCCGCCGGCAAAGGGCCGGACAGCAAGGCCATACTCCACGCGCTGGAAGACGCCTTTGCCTCCGTTGCCGACCGGGTGACGCCGTCCGTGGTCAATGTCAGCGTCAAGCCCAAGAAGGCGCCCCCCGGCGAAGGCGGCCAGCCGCCTGAAGGCGAGTCGCGCTTCCGCGACTTCTTCGGCCCCGAGCTCTACGACCGCTTCTTCAAGCGCCGCGCTCCGCGCGAGGAGCCGCGCTCGGCGGGCTCAGGCGTCATCGTGGACGCCCGCGGCTACATCCTGACCAACGCCCACGTCGTGGAGAGCGCGGCTGAGATCGAGGTGCAGCTGTCCGACGACCGCAAGTTCGCGGCGACCCTCGTGGGGCGCGACCCGAAGACCGATCTCGCGGTCGTCAAGATCGACCCGGGCGCGGGCCCGCTGCCTGCGGCGGAGCTCGGCGACTCCGACAAACTTCGCACCGGCCAGTGGGCCATCGCCATCGGCAACCCGTTCGGTCTCGACCGGACCGTTACGGTCGGCATCATCTCCGCGACCGGCCGCACGCGGGTCGGTGTGGCGACCTACGAGGCGTTCATCCAGACCGACGCCTCCATCAACCCCGGCAATTCGGGCGGGCCGCTGCTCAACCTCGACGGGCGCGTCATCGGCATCAACACCGCCATCGTCTCCTCGGGGCAGGGCATCGGCTTCGCCATTCCGATCAACATGGCCCGCGAGGTCATGAACCAGCTGATCGCGAAGGGCCGGGTTGTTCGCGGCTGGCTCGGCATCTCCATCCAGGGCCTGACGGACGATCTCGCCGCCGGCTTCGGGGTTTCGAGTACGGGCGGAGTGCTGGTGGCAGACGTGCTGAAGGACGGCCCGGCCGAGGCGGCCGGCATGAAGCCGGGCGACATCATCGTCGAGCTGGGCGGCGTCCCGATCAAGGAGGTGACCGACCTCCAGAAGCGCGTGGCCGCCATCCCGCCGGGCCGCGAGGTCCCTCTCACGGTGCTGCGCGACCGCAAGACCTCCAAGCTCACGGTCAAGATCGGGGAGCAGCCTGGTGAGGAAACCGTGGTGGCCGCCGGATCGAAGGGCGAGGGCCTCGGGGTGACGGTCGAGGAGCTCGGCGAGGGCGCGGCGCAGGCGTACGGGCTGCGCGGCGGCACAGGCGTCGTGGTCACAGACGTGGCGCCTGACAGCGCGGCGGCGGCGGCCGGCATCAAGGAGGGCGACCTCGTCCTCGAGGTCAACCGCCGCCGGGTCGGCAGCGTTGAGGAGTTCAAGAAGGCCGTGGCCGCGCTCAAGCCGGGCGAGGCCGTGCCCGTGCAGATCGCGCGGAGCGGGGCCGGCCGCGAGTACGTCGTCCTCAAGGTCCCAGACAAGCCCTGAAGCCATGAGCGCCGATTCCGAGCCATCCCGTCCCAGGCCCGTGGCGCTCGTCATTGACGACGAGCTGGGCGTCCGCGAGTCCTTCCGCGTCATTCTCGACGGCGAGTTCGAGGTCCTCGAGGCCGACGAAGGCGCCAAGGGCCTCGACGTCCTGCGCTCCCGTCGCGTCGACGTCGTGCTGCTAGACGTCCGGATGCCCGGGCCTCCCGGCCCGACCTTCCTCCCCCAGATCCTGGCCCTCGACGACCGTCTCGCCGTGATCATCGTCACGGCGGTCAAGGACGTGCGTACGGCCGTCGAGGCCATCAAGGGCGGCGCCTACGACTACGTCACCAAGCCGTTCGACGTGGACGAGATCCTGGCCCTCGTGCGGCAGGCCGCGGAGCGGCGGACGCTCGAGCGTGAGGTGCACTACCTCCGGGCCGAGCTCGACCGCGCCCACGGTTTCGACGCCCTGGTCGGGCGCCACCCGTCCATGGTCAGGCTGTACGAGCTCATCGCTCAGGTGGCGCAGACACCGGCGACCGTCCTGATCGCGGCCGAGACCGGCACCGGCAAGGAGCTCGTGGCGCGCGCCATCCACCGGCAGAGCCCGCGGCGCGCCCAGCCTCTGGTGGCCGTCAACCTGGCGGCCATTCCCGACACGCTGCTCGAGTCCGAGCTCTTCGGCCACGAGAAGGGCGCTTTCACGGGCGCCCACGCCCGGAAGATGGGCAAGTTCGAGCTGGCCCACGGCGGCACGCTCTTCCTGGACGAGGTCGGCACGCTCCGAGTGGATTTGCAGGCCAAGCTCCTGCGCGCGCTGCAGGAGCGGGAGATCGAGCGGCTGGGTGGGGGACGCGCCATCCCGGTGGACGTGCGGATCATCGCCGCCACCAACGTGGACCTCAAGGCGGCGGTGCGCGCCCGGGCCTTCCGCGAGGATCTCTTCTACCGGCTCAACGTGGTGCCGATCGCGATTCCCCCGCTTCGCGCGCGCAAGGACGACATCCCGATCCTCGTCGAGCACTTCCTCCGGAAGTATTCGCGGGAGTTCAAGAAGGACGTGCGCGGCATCTCGCGCGGGGCCCTGCCGGCGCTCCAGGCCTACGACTGGCCCGGGAACGTGCGCGAGCTCGAGAACATCGTCGAGCGCAGCGTCGCGCTGGCGACGGGCCCGGTCGTCCACCTCGACGACCTGCCCGTGGACCTCGCCATCCACGAGGTCAACCAGCGGGCGGGCGGCGACGGGGGGCAGACGTCGCTGCCGCTCCACGAGGCCCGCGATCGCTTCGAGCAGGCCTACGTGCTGCGCGCCCTCGAGCGCGAGAACGGAAACCGGAGCCGCGCCGCGCGAGTCCTCGGCGTGCACCGCAACACCCTCCTCGCCCGACTGGCGGCCTGGGGCCTCCGCCCCGAGGACATCGCCCGCGCCCTGCCGCCCGCCGCGGGCGGTGGCCGTCTCTGAGCCCCCGACTTCGCCGCCCCGCCGCGCTCCTGGCGGCATTCGCCGCCCTGATCGGCATCGGAGCGCCCGGGCTCGCGTGGGGCCAGCGGGCGATGCCCGAGAAGCCGCTGATCATGGCTTTCACGCCCTCGCGCGATCCAACGGCGCTCCAGGAGGCCGCGGACGCCTTCGTGGCGGCGGTCGCACGACTCTCGGGCGTGGCGGTGCGGGCGCAGGTCGCCTCGGACTACGCGGGCGTCGTGGAGGCGCTCAGAAGCCGCCGCGTGGACCTGGCTTTCGTCCACCCGGTCGGCTACGTCCTGGCGCATCGCGAGGCCGGCTGCGAGATCCTCGTGCGCGACATCTGGGGGGGCAAGACCGCCTACACCGCGCGCTTCTACGTTCGCGAGTCGAGCGGGATCAAGCGCGTCGAGGAGCTGCGCGGCCGCACGATCGCCTTCGTGGACCCGGCGTCCAGCTCGGGCTACATCTATCCGATGGTGCTGCTGATCAAGCGCGGGCTGGTCCGGGATCGCGACCCGAAGACGTTCTTCAAAGAGGCCCTCTTCGCGGGCACGCACGAGGCGGCGCTGCGCGCGCTCCTCCAGGGCCGGGTGGACGCAGCCGCCACCTTCGACAGGGCGCCCCAGATCCACCTGAAAGAGCCCGCACTGGTGGCGCAGCTCGTCGCAGTCGGCGAGACGCCGGAAATTCCGGAGGCTGGCATCTGCGCCCGCCCGGGGTTGCCCGCGGCCGCGATCCAGGCGGTCAAGCGGGCGCTCCTCAGCATGAAGCGGCCCGAGCACGCGGTGGAACTCAAGGGGATCTACGACATCGACGGCTTCGTGGAGGCGCGGGACGCTGACTACGATCCCGTCAGGGACGCTCTGGAGCTGATGGACTACCGGCCGAATCGCTGAAGCGGGCGGGCTACTTGGGGTTGAGGCACTTGATCAGGCGCCAGCCGTTGAAGAGATTTACCTTGGCGGAGAGGTCCGGGATGAGGCCGACCTGCTCGAGGAGCGGCTCGAGCGGGAGGTTCGATTTCCAGCCCAGCCGCGTGCACACAGGCGAGACCAGGTCCTCGAGGCGCCCGACCATGCGGCGCTCGCTACGGAAGTGGTTCAGGAGCACGATATTGCCGCCCGGCTTGACCACTCGGCGCATCTCCCGCAGCACCGCGACGGGATCCGGCACGGCGCTGATCGTATAGGTCGCCACCGCCGCGTCGAACTCGCCGTCGCCGAAGTCCATGACCGTGGCGTCCATCGCCTTGAGCGTGATGTTGTTGAGCCCGAGCTCCACGACCTTGTCCTGCGCCTTCTCGAGCATCTCCTCCGACAGATCGATGCCCGTGATGCGGCAATTGGCGGGGTACAGCGGCAGGTTCAGGCCCGTGCCGATGCCGACCTCGAGGATCTGCTCACCGCCCTTGATGTCCAGGAGCCTGATCGCCTGCACTCGCCCGGGGTGGAAGATCCAGTCGAACACGAAGTCGTAGGCCGGGGCGTAGATCTTGTAGGCCCGCTTGACCTGCCGTTTCTCCAACGCCGCATCCACAGAAAGTCTCCTCCTGCGGGGTTCTGCCGGTAAGCCGGAAGCCGGCCCCGCACTTCTAACACACCGCGGCCACGGTTGCCAAGCGCTTTCTGACCCCTTGATCCTAAAGGAGAAACGCGAGCGCTTACTCGAGACTTCTCGCCGGGGGGGTGGGTGCGCCGGGGCGTTCCTGCGACGCCAGCTGAGCTTCGAGCTGGCGGAGACGCGAGCGCAGCTTCCAGTGGCGCAGGAGACCCACGCAGGAGGCGAAAATGAGGCCGCCAAGCACGGACAGCAGGATGACGAGAGCGAGCGGCATGCCCTCCACCCGCCAGCCGATGAATCGGATCACGACCGGGTCCATGTTCTGCAGGGCGAAGACCGCGCAGGCCGCCCCTACGAGGGCCATCAGGATGTAGGCGAGTGTCATCGCGCTCAGCTCCTTCCGCCGTTGGCGCCGAGGGCCCGGAGGAAGCGCTCCACGATGCGGGCCTGGCAGCCGGCGCCCTTCGTCGGCTCCTGGCCGGACGCGAGCAGCGCGTCGGCGGGCAGGACGGCCTTGGCCATGGTCCGGTGGCCGCCCGCCGAGCCCACGTCGCCGAAGGCCGCGCGCGTCACGTCGCCCGCGCTCCTGACGTAGCCGACGCTGCGCACCGAGACGTGAACGTCGACACCGACCACACCCGAGACCACCGACCATTCGACGCCCTCGGCCTGGAGTCCGAAGTCGGCGAACTGCGGAATCAGGTCCGCGGTGGCGACGGGGCCCAGGTGGGAGAAGAACACGCCCTTGACGATCTTGCGCTTGGCGAGCCCGGCCGCCAGGGCGTCGAGCGCGGCCTCGCCGAGGGCGGGGCGCTCGATACGGCGCAGCGCGTTGTGGTTGGCGAGGAGGTAGAGGAACGCGAACGCGTCGAGGTCGGCGCGCGTGCCGCCCCGCTCGAGCCCGAGCGTGTCGGCCTTGATGCCGTACAGGAGCGCCGTCGCCAGGCGCTGCGTCATCTTGACGTCCGCGGCCCGCAGGTACTCGACAAGAATGGTCGACGTGGCGCCGTACGACGGCCGCACATCGCGGATCCGCGCGCGCACCGGCTCCTCGACCGGGTGGTGGTCGATGACGAGGTCGACCTCGACGAAGCGCTCCTCGAGGAAGGAGGGCTGGACGTCCACCATGGCGACCCGGTCGAAGCCGTGCATCTCGCGCGTTGTGATCGGCTCGACATCGATGTCGAGGATCTCGCACATGGCGATGTTCTCGGGCCGGGTGATGGTGCCGAAGGTGCAGATGGGCGCTCCCGTGCGGTTGCGGCCGAGCAAGGTTCTGAGTGCCAGGGCCGAGGCGATAGCGTCGGGGTCGGGATCGTCCTGCATCAAGATGAGGATGCGCGAGGCGCCGTCGAAGAGGGCGCGAATCTTCTCGACGCGCGTCCGCTCCTGGGCGCGCTCGAGCTCCGGCTGGAGCACGCGCTCGGCGAAGGCGCTCCACGGCACCGTGATGGCGCCGGCGACGTGGAGCCGATCGTCGCCCACGACGAGCACGGCCGCGTCGGGGAGCACCGCGCGCACCGCCGCCGCGACCCGCGCCGTGCGGCCGGCCGGCGCCGCCACCACGAGAGGCCCGCGGCCGCGGGCGAGCGCGCGGCGATACGCCTCGGGGTCTTCGGGATCGCCGGTGATAGCCCGCGCCTTCCGCCGCGCGAGACGGGTACGAAGCGCGGGGCGTGACACGAGGTAGAGCGGCGGCTCACCGCCCAGGGCGATGTGGCCCTCGAGATGGAGGACGAGGTCTTCCGGCAGGACCAGCACGGGCCGCATGGAGAACCCTCGGGGGGGCTTCTAGCGGCGCGCCCGGCCGCGGTACGCGCGGGTGCCCGCCTCCACTCCGGCGCGTACCGCACGTGTCAAGCGGTCGGCCTTGAATCCCATAGCCTCCTTCGAGGCGGCCAGGGTGCGGGCGATCGAATCCAGGGACTCCTTGAGGGTGGTCTGCGCTCGGGTGATCTGGTCCGCGGCGCGGCGCTCGAGGCTCTCGAGCTTCGCGCGCGCGGCGCCCACGCTGCCGGAGGCCTCCGCGCGGAGCGTCTTGAGCTGGCTCTCGAGATGCGCGAGCCGCGTCTCGAGCTGCTTGAGTCGGGTCTGCGCGGCGCTCCGCGCGGGACGGCGCTTGGATCGCTCGGTCATGGATCCTCCCGTGTCATGGCGTGGATGAATCAGCACCAGTTACTGTACCTCATTACGGGGCGAAGGCGGTCCAGAGCTGGAGCGCGAAGGCGACGGCCGTGAGCGCGAGGCAGGCCGCGGCCAACACCCGGTGGATCCCGCGCTCGGAGCGCTGGTCGCCTGATCCTAGCATCAGCGCCACGAGCACCCCGCCCAGGAAGCCGCCGGCGTGTCCCCAATTGTCCACGTGCATTCCAAGCAGCCCGAGAACGAAGAGGATGAGCGCCCAGCTGCCGTACTGCCGGAGGACGGCGGCCCCGAAGAGGCCGCCGCGGCGCCTCCCGTACCACACCATGGCGCCCAGGACACCGAAGACGGCGCCCGAGGCGCCGAGCGTGAACGGATTTCCCGCCGCGTTCGAGAGAAGGAATCCCGCGGCGCCGCTTAGCGTGAATATCACGATCGTCCGGGCCTGCCCGTACACCTCTCCGACGTCCGGGAGGAGCTGACGGATCCAGAGCAGGTTGAAGAGGATGTGCAGCAGGCTGCCGTGAAGATAGATGGCGGTCAAGATGGTCCACCAGTGGCCCGCCTGCCACGGCACGGCCCCCGCCATGCCGAGGGCAATGAGGGCGCGCCCGCCCGGGGCGAACAGGTCGAAGACCCCGCGCGGAGTGAGCGCCGCGCGAGGATCGAGGGCGAGAGAAGCGATGTAGGCGGTGACGGCTACCACCGTCACCAGGGCGGCGAAGTCGAGCCCGCCGATGAAGCGGCCGATCGCGGGGCCGAAGCCCCAGAGTCCCGGGTTCCGCCGGCCGCAGTAGAAGCAGACCGAGGCGTCCACCCGGTTGAGCTTGCCGCAGGCGTAGCAGAGGCTCGAGCCTGAACGCTGGCGGAACACGCGGTGGTGGCTCTAGGCGCCGTACTTCGCGAGGCGGAGGGCGTTGGCCATCAGGAGGGGCATGAGGTCCTGGGCCGGCAGGATCCCGAGTGCTCCGCCGGCGCAGTCGCGCTCGGTGAAGCGGCTGACATGATCGGCGCCGCAGTAGGCGCTCGACACCAAGGCCGGCACGGGCTGCCAGCCGTGCGCCGCGAGGATGGACGGCGTCGAGTGGTCACCGGAGACGGCCAGCACGTCGGGCCCGAGTGCCAGCACGTCGGGCAGCCGCGCGTCGAAACGCTCGAGCGCCGCGACCTTGGCATCGAAGTCGCCGTCTTCGCCCGCCTTGTCCGTGTCCTTGTAGTGGAGGAAGAAGAAATCGAAGTCGGCCCAGTGCCGCTCGAGCGTGGCGATCTCGTCGGCAAAGGTCGGGCCCGTGTCGAGCACGTCCATGCCGACGAGGCGCGCGAGGCCGCGGTACATGGGGTAGGCGGCGACGGCCGCCGCCCGCAGGCGGAAGGTGCCGGGGAAGAGCGGGATGTCCGGCTGCTTGTCGAACCCGCGCAAGAGGACCATATTGGCCTGCGCCGCGTCCCGGAGGAGCGGCCGCGCGCGCTCGACGAACTGGTTGACGGCAGCGGCCGCGCGCTCGGCCGAAGGATCGAGCGCCCGCGCGTGGAGTGGCGGCACCCCGAGCGCCTGCGGATCGGTCTCCGATACGCGTCCCGAAAGCCCCTCGCCGCGCAGGACGAGGACGAAGCGGTGCTCCTTGACGGGCTCGATGACGATCTCAGCGAAGTCCACCGTGACGCTCCGAAGCTTCTCGCAGAGCTTGACGCAGAGATCCGTGGCGAGGCGCCCGGCGCGGCGGTCGGTGATGCGCCCCTGGGCATCCACGGTGCAGAAGTTGCCGCGCGCGGCGACGTCGCCCGGCTTGAGATGGAAGTCGATGCCGAGAGCCTCGAGGACGCCGCGGCCCACCGGGTGCTGGAGCGGGTCGTAGCCGAAGAGGCCGAGATGGCCCGGCCCGCTGCCCGGCGTGATGCCGGGCCCCACGTGGCGGAGGAGGCCGCACGCCGAGCGCTTTGCCAAGGCGTGGAGGTTCGGCAGGCGGGCCGTTTCCAGCTCACTCTTTCCCGTAGCTGGGCGCGGCAGGCCGCCGAGCCCGTCGAGGGAGCAGAGGATGATCTTGGTGGTGTTCGGTTGGGCCAGGTCGTGCAGCAGGCCCAGGTCCATCTAGGCCGAGGCTTCCTTGTTCTCGCCGAAGTCGGGCGGCACCGTCGGCCCCCACACGTAGAGCGCGTCCTCTTCGGCCCAGTCCCGCGGCTCCCAGGCGCACGACTCGGGAATGTAGTCGAGGTCGTAGTAGTACTCGGCGAGGCTGCCCCACGGGTCGCGGATGTAGTAGAAGAAGTTCGAGCCGATGACGTGGCGCCCGAAGCCCCAGCCGGGCTGCCAGCCGCGCTCGATCATCCGCGCCGCCCCCATGCCGATCTCGTCGACGCTGCCGACCTGGAAGGAGCCGTGGTGAAAGCCCGGCGCCGTGGACGTGAGAAGGGCGAGCGCATGGTGGTCGGTGCCGCAGCGCATGAAGGCGATGATGCTCCGCGAACGGTCCGAAAGCTTCATGCCCAGCGCGCGGGTGTAGAAATCCACCTGGCGATCGAGGTCGGGGCTGAACAGCAGGACGTGGCCCAGCCTGCGCGGGGCGACCGACATGTCCCGCGTCGGCGCTCCTCTGACCGCCTGGCGAGGCGTGTATCCGGGGCCGTTGAGCGCGGGGGCCGGGTCGGCGGGCAGCGCCGGCGCCGCCTCGTCGCGGATGTTCACGAGGTTGCCGTCCGGGTCGCGCACCCAGATGCCGCCTGGAGGTGCGCCGCGCGGCGGGTCGATCTCCTTCACGCCGGCTGCGGCGAGCGCCGTTCGGGTCTGCGCGAAATCTTCGCCCGTGGCGCCGTAGCAGAGGTGATGCAGGCGCTTGCGCGGCCCAGGGTAGAGCAGGACTGCCTCCCGCGCCTGGCGCGCGGGCTTGAGCCGCACCGCTAGGCCGTTACCGGTCGCGTCTACCAAGCCGAAATCCTGGTAGTACTTCTGGCCGACCGTCTGGTCGGGCACCTCGAGCGCGTAGTGGAGAAACGATTTCACCGCCATGCCGTCGTTCCCTGCGGCGATGCCGCTACGCATCCTTGACGGGGTTCTCGAGCGTGCCGAGCCCCGTGATCTCGAGCTTGCAGACGTCGCCGGGCTGCAGCGTGACCGGCGGCTTGCGAGAGAAGCCGACCCCGGCCGGGGTGCCCGTGGAAATAAGGTCGCCCGGCGAGAGCGTCATGATGTTGGTCAGGTACTGGATGATGTAGCCGAGGTCGAAGATGAAGTTCTTGGTATTGCCGTCTTGCATGAGCGTCCCGTTGACCCAAGTTTTCAATTCGAGCACGTGCGGGTCGGGGATCTCCGAGCGGTCGGCGATGTAGGGGCCGACCGGCGCCAGCGTGTCGCCCATCTTGCCGGGGCCCCACTGGCTCGTGTGGAACTGGAAACTGCGGGCGCTCGCGTCGTTGATGATCGTGTAACCGTAGATGTAGTCGAGCGCCTGGTCCCTCGGCACGAAGCGCGCCGTCTTGCCGATGACCACGCCGAGCTCCACCTCCCAGTCGAGGGTCTTCTCCCCGCGGGGCCGGAGAATCGGCTCGCCGGGATCGAGGATGGCGTTGTTCCACTTGGGGAAGACCGGCGGCTCCTTGGGCACGGGGCTCCCGGTCTCCGCGGCATGGTCCTTGTAGTTGAGCCCGATGCAGATGAACTTGCCCGGGTCGTTGATGGGGGCGTGCAGGCGCACGGCATTGGATGCGTGGCTGACCGGCTGGAACTTGCCCGCCTTGGTCGCGTCCACCATGGCCCCGAGCATGTCCTGGGTGGCCGAGCCGCCCTCGAGGAAGCCGCGCGTGCTCTGGGGGAAGAGGGCGACAGCGATGGCGGCCGAGCGGACGACCCCCTTGGCGGCAAGCCAGGCGGCACAACTCGCCTCGAGGTCCACCACGCGGTCCTGGCCCATGAAGCAGCCCAGGCGCGGGGAGTGGCCGTTCTGAGAGAACCGGACGATCTTCATGTGGGGCCTCCTTAAAGGTTTCCCATTGGGGGTTCCCCTGGGGGGACCCATGGACGGCAGGTTGCCGCGGGCGGCATTCTAGCACCGTTTCGGGGGACCGGGGGCCGGCTTGAAGTGGCTGGTTTTTCTTTGATATAGTCGCTCCGGTGACTGTAAGGTAACGTTTAGGATGCCATAGCAGCAGCCCCCGAGAGCGTCGGGGCCAAGCGCCGGTTACATGGAGGTACGACCATGAAGATCTCCCCTTGGATCTCCGCGGCACTCGTGGCCGCACTGTTCGTGTCGGGCCCGCTGGCTCCCATGGCGGCTTTCGCCCAGGCCCCGCAGGCGGGGCAGGAGCGCGTGCCTGTCGATCCTGTGGAAAAGATGCTCATGCCCTCCGTTGAGCCTATTACCAGCAAGGATCCGACCGGCGGGGACGCTGTTGCGGCCGGTTTGATGAACGTGGTCTACGTCCCCGGCAAGGTCATCGTCTGCACGGCGGGTGTCCTGACCTCGACTGTGCTCATGCTGATGACGTTCGGCAGCGCTTACCGTGCGGCCCGCGGCGTGTTCCTCGAGGGCTGCAGCGCTCCGTGGGCGCTGACGGCTGCCTACGTGTCGGGCAAGATCCCGGGTCCCGGCGATCCCGGGTACGATCCCTCCGGCCGCCACTAGTTGGGTCGCATTCCACCGGAGTACCTACCGCCCCGCGAGGCGTGGCCGGAGCGTGTCTACACGCTGCCGGAGTTCCGGGCCTACCCGCAGCACCTGAATTCCACGGAAGAGATCCTCGACCGCCACGTCGCCGAGGGACGCGGCGACCGCGCCGCGATTCTCTTCGAAGACCAGCGGATCACCTACGCCGCGCTTGCCGCCCAGGTGAATCGCCTGGCCGGGGCGCTCCGAGGCCTCGGCATCGGGGAGGAGGACCGGGTGCTGCTACGCGCCCCGTCCATCCCGCCCGCCCTCGTCGCCAACTTCGCGGTCATCAAGCTCGGCGCCGTCATCGTTCCGATCTCGCCGCTCTTCTCGCGCGCTGAGATCGCCCACGTGGCCTCCAACACCGAGGCAACCGCCCTCTTCGTCGCCGCCCCGCTGCTGGAAGAGGTGGAGCGGGCGCGAGCTGACCTCGCAACGGTCCGCCACGTCATCGTCATCGGCGGAGATGCCGCGGAGGTCCGCGCCAAGGGCTTCATCCCGTACGCTGACCTGATGACCCAGGAGTACGGGCCGGTGGAGCCCGTCAGGCGCGACAGGCTGGCGGTCTCCGTCCTCCTCTTCACCTCGGGCACCACGGGCCTGCCCAAGGGCACCGCGCACGTCATGGAAGAGGCGCTCGTCGTGCCCGACACCTTCGGCTCCCACGGCTGGCGCGTCACCCCGGACGACGTCATCGGCGGACCCGCGCCATTGTCGGTGGCCGCGGGCTACTCCACGCAAGCGGTCATCCCGTTCCGCTTCGGCGCCGCCGCGTCGCTCCTTCCACGCTTTACCCCCGAGGCCATGTTCGAGCAGATCGAGAAGCACCGCATCACCATCGTCTCCATCCTGCCCACGGCCTATCGCAAGATGCTCCAGGTCCCGGACGCGCGCGCGCGGTACGACCTCTCCTCGGTGCGCCTCTGCACCGGCGGGGGCGAGTCCCTCGGCGCGGAGACCTACCAGGCATGGAAGGACGCGTTCGGGCTCGAGATCTTCGAGGGGCTCGGGACGACCGAGATGATGTACGTCTTCGTCTCGTCCGCGGTCACGCGCCGGGTCAAGCCCGGGGCCATAGGCCCGGCCGTGCCGGGCTACGAGCTGCGCGTCATCAGCGAGGGAGGCAAGGACTGCCGGCCTGGGGAAGTCGGGCTCCTCGTCGTCAAGGGCCCGACCGGCACGCTCTACTGGCGCGATCCGGACAAGCAGGGGCGCGCCGTCCGCAAGGGCTGGTGCTTCGCGGGCGACTTTGTCACCATGGACGAGGAGGGCTACGTGACCTTCCTGTCGAGAGAGGACGACCTCATCAAGTCGTCGGGCTATCGCATCGGGCCCGAGGAGATCGAGAGCGTCATCGCCCGGCACCCCGCCGTGGCCGACTGCTGCGTCATCGGCGTGCCGGACGCGGTGCGCGGGCAGAACACGCGCGCCTACGTGGCGCTCAGTCAGGGGGTTGAGCGGCGCGACGGGCTCGATCGGGAGATCGTGGACTTCTGCCGCGACAAGCTGGCGGTCTACAAGCTGCCGCGCGAGGTGGTGTTCGTCGACTCGGTGCCGCGCGCGCCTGGCCCGGCCGGCCCCGGCACCGGCAAGCTTCTCCGCCGCGTGCTGCGCGACGCCGCCGTCTAGGCCGCCGGCGCGGCTGATGGCCCGCTCCCGCCGATGGGCCGTCCCGCTGGTCTTTGTGTTGCTGCTGGCGGGCTTCGCGGCGGGCATCTGGGGCAGCTATCGTGAGGTCTACCCCGGGCAGGGCCTCTTCCGGGTCACCGGGGTGTTCGAGGGGCGCGGGAGCGACACGCTGATCCTCGTCAGCCACGACGCCGCGCCCGGCGTCATGGACGAGATGAGCGGGATGGCCTTCTACGCGGAGACGAAGGAGATGCTGGACGGCGCCGGCCTGCGTCGCGGGGACCGCGTCCGCCTGACGGTGCGGGAGCTGCCCGACCGATATCTCGTGGTGGAGATCCGCAAGATCCAGTGACGGTGTCAAAGGAGCCGCTCCATGGCAGATGAGGACTTCTCGCCCGAGACGCACCGCATCGCCCCACCGCGCTACTTCGACGATTTCCGCGTGGGCGAGCGCTTCTACATCCCTTCCCGCACCATGACGGACGCGCTCTTTGCGGCCTTCCAGCTGGCCTCCGGTGACAACCATCCGATCCACTACGACCGCCCCTACTGTCGCGCTCACGGCCACCGCGACCTCCTGGCCCACGGCCTCCTGGTCGCCGCCCAGGGCGCGGCCGGCGCCGGCATCTTCCCGCACGTGGTCGGCGATGCCCTCGTGGCCTTCCTCGACCAGTCTTCGCGCTTTCTCAAGCCCGTCTACGCGGGCGACACGCTGTATCCGATGCTCGCCATCACCCGGCTCGAGCCGGGCCGCACGACAGGTGTCGTGGCGATGCGCGTCACCATCCACAACCAGGACAAGGAGCTGGTCATGGACGGCGAGCACCGGTATCTCCTGCGAAGGAAACCCTGAGGAGGACCGCATGGCATACCGAATCAACCATATCCATCTGAAGGCGTCGGACCCGCGACGCACCGCCGAGTGGTACGTCGGGGCGTTCGACTTCACGATCGTCAACGACGAGACGCGCGTCTTCGGCGACCGCTTCGTGCGCTGCCAGAGCGCTGACGGCGGCATGGCGGTGAACATCTCGGGCCCGCGAACGGGAGAGACCCTCCGGCCGGGAGACGCCTCCGCCCACTTCGGTCTCGAGCACTTCGGTTTCGACTCGACCGACATCGAGGCCGACATCCGGCGGCTCGAGGGGCTGGGCGCAAAGCTCCTCGAGGGCCCCATCCAGCAGCCGAACGGCGGGCGCATCGCCTTCATGCGCGCCCCCGACGACACGCGCGTCGAGCTCGTCCAGCGCTCGACGATCGCGGGCGGCTGCTGCTGACGGTCACCACCGCCTTAGCGAGCTACGCCTTCCGGTGTCCCCCAGAAGCCGGGCACATCGAGGAAGCGGATCCTCTGGACGGCACGCAGCGTAAGGAGATCGGCGTCGGCACTCACGAACCAGTCCGCCCGCCAGGCGACCGCGCATTCGAGAAACGTCTCGTCGCCAGGGTCCCGGCTGAGGCGGAGGGCGATGGTCCGCACTCTTGAACCAGCTCTTGGCGTGTGACTGAAAATGGTTCTTCTCCGACATCTTGTCTTCGGGAACCCTCCCCAACGCGACTGCAAGGATAAGCGCCCTTCGGTTCTCTCCCGCCTTCGTCCTGACGGCCTCAAGGTCTTTGCCCTTAGTGGGGCTTCGAAGAAGCCCGAGGGCATCGAGGGTGGTCGTTTTGCCGACATCGCCGCCGCCGAGAATGACATTGACGCCCTTGGCAGGATGTCAGGAGAGGGTCTTGATGCCGCGGAAGCGCTCGATCCCCAGATGGAAGATGGCCGGCGCGCTCATTCGAGGTGCGCCGGTGTTGACGGCTTTGCGACTGCCTGGGACATCATGTTCTTCCTGTGGTCAGTGTGCGGCGTGGTCCGCGACTACCTGGCGCGCGAGCTTACGTTGCGGAATGGTGTCGATCTCCTTTCCCGCTTCCTTGCGAGCCAGATCCAGCTCGTAGGTCTTCTGCAAATTCATCCAGAGGTCGGCGGACGTGCCGAAGTACCGCGCCAGGCGCAAGGCCGTGTCTGCGGTGATCGCGCGCTTTCCGGCAAGGAGCTGGGAAATCCTGTTCGCCGGAACGTGCAGGCTCCGCGCCAGATCGGCGGATGAAATCTCGAGTTCTCCGAGTTCGTCGGCCAGGATTTCGCCGGGGTGAATGGGTGTGCGTGCCATCGGTGCTTCTCCTTCAGTGGTAATCGACTATTTCGACGTTCTCTGCGCCGTCTGAGCCTTCCGGCCATTCAAAGCAGATGCGCCATTGCTGGTTGATCCGGATGCTGTGCTGGCCCTTCCTGTCACCCGACAAGGCTTCGAGGCGGTTACCCGGAAGCTGCGCCAGGTCGCGGAGGCCGGTTGCCGCTTCAAGGAGCCGGAGCCGCTTTTCGGCCTGACGGCGGAACCCTTCGAGCGCGGGGACCCGCTGTCCTGCGGCCAGACGTTCGGTCCCCTTGTCCTTGAAACTCAGGATCACAATCGGTCGTAGCATAAAAGTACGTGAGACGTCAAGCGTACGTTCGTCCCCTGCTGTTGGTCCCTGTCCCGCGGGTTCGCGTTTCGGGGGGCTGCAGGTGCTCTAAGCCCACATTTTCATTTTGAGAGGTGAACGGATCAGTCCATAGTCGCGGGACACCCGCAAGAAATGCGGCTCTCGACGGCTCCTCGCTGCTCCGGAGGGCATCATCCAGTGGGTGACGCGACATCTGGCCTGAGTCGGCTCTCGTTCAATCCTCAGCTCCGCGTCGAGTTCTTAGGAGCGACGGTGACCTCCGATGCGGGGCTGTTACTGCCGCGTGAGTTGGACGAGCGCCTCGGCCTGAGCGCGCTGATCGAGCGCCATCAGCGCGATCCTCGCACCGGATACAACCGCCAATTCCCTCTACCAGATCTCTTCCGCCAGTCCATCTACAGCCGCATGTCCCGCGGCCGGTGTCGTCCAGCTTGACCGGGGCAGGGGGTGGAGGCACTCTATGCCCAGCAACTCCACGCACCGCATCCCCCAACAGGAGGCATCGGCACGCATGAACCACTGGCCGCCTGGACAATGGCCCGCGCCCGGGCCCGAATTCCTCGAGAGCACCTACTACCTCGACTGGGCGACTCCCGAGGTGCGCGCCTTCGCCGAGCGTGCCACGGCGGGTGAGACGGGCGCCGTCGGGCGAGCCGTCCGGCTCTTCTACGCCGTGCGCGACGGGTGGCGCTACGACGCGTTCTCCATACGGCTCGACCCGCGGCGGTACGTCGCCAGCCACGTCCTCAAGTCGCGAGGGGTGTTCTGCATCCCGAAGGCCGTCCTCCTGACGGCGGCCCTACGGGCGGTGGGCATCCCGGCGGGGATCGGCCTGTCGGATGTGGTCAACCACCTGACCACCGAGAAGCTCAAGGCCAAGATGGGCGGCAAGACGGTGTTTATCCATCACGGCTACGCGGTGATCTGGCTCGACGGCCGGTGGGTCAAGGCCGCCCCCGCCTTCAACATCGAGATGTGCGAGCGCTTCGGTGTGCGGCCCACCGAGTTCGACGGCCGCTCGGACGCAATCTTCCAGGAGTTCGACGTGACCCAGCGGCGCCACATGGAGTACACCTGCGACCACGGCCTGTGGTCGGACTTCCCCTACGAGCGCATCGAGCGGGATTTCCGCGACTTCTACCCCGCCGAGCTCTTCGCCGAGACGCCCGACGAGCGCTTCGAGGAGGGCACTCCCGTCCGCTGACGCTGAGGCCGCTGGCGATGGACGGTAGGCGGCCCCGCCACGTGGCTCAAGCCGCGCCGGGCCACCTTGCCGTGATAGAAGAGGGGAATGTCCGGCAAACGATCGGGGGGCCTCTGGAGCCATCCGGGCTTCATGAAGCTCTGGGCGGCCTCGGCCATCTCCGACGTGGGCTCGCAGGTCACGGTGGTGGCCTTGCCGCTCATCGCCGCGCTCTCGCTGGGCGCCACGCCGTGGCAGATGGGCCTTCTCTCGGCGGCCGGCTCGGCGCCCATCCTGCTGGTCGGCCTCTTCGCGGGCGTGTGGGTGGACCGGCTCCGGCGCCGGCCCCTCATGATCGCGGCGGACGTGGGCCGCGCCGCGCTTCTCCTCCTGATCCCGCTCGCCGCCGCGGCCGGCACGCTTCGGACGGAGATCCTCTACGTGGTGGCGCTCTCAACCGGCGCTCTCAGCGTGCTCTTCGACGTGGCCTACCTGTCGCTCCTCCCGACGCTCGTCGATCGCGACGAGCTGGTCGAGGCCAACGGCAAGCTCGAGGTGACCGCCTCCGTCGCGCAGGTGGTGGGATCCGAGTTCACCCAGTGGATGGCGATCGTCGTGTACTACGTCAGCGCGGTCAGCGTCCGTCAGGCGCTCGTGCCCGACCGCCTCCGGGGCCGCGTCAACGCGACGATGCGCTTCCTCGCGGGCGGCGCGATGCCGATCGGGGCTCTGATCGGGGGCGCGCTCGGCGGGGTGATCGGCCTCCCGTGGACGCTGGTGGCGGCCGAGCTCGGCATGCTGCTCGGCTTCGTGTGGCTCGTCCTGTCGCCGGTGCGCGCCTTACGCGAGTTACCGGCCGGCGAGGGCAGCGCGCACGGCGGGTAGGATCGCGCGCGACGCGCCGCACCACTGGGGGCTATGGATTCGGCAGGTTTCCTGGAGCGACGACTCTAGTAGCTATGGCAGGCCA
>Ga0080064_1004438_pt1 | contig 17959 bp, 18 predicted proteins | sample Subgrocontami54m_FD_69260 | JGI IMG/M metagenome (GOLD analysis project Ga0080064, IMG submission 69260) | Subsurface groundwater microbial communities from S. Glens Falls, New York, USA - GMW46 contaminated, 5.4 m (SPADES assembly) (version 2) ...
CTTGGCCGAACCTATCCTTCGCGCACTTTCCGAAGAAAAATACACAACCCCCCCCCCCATCCAAACGCAGACCATTCCGCTGGCCCTCACCGGCGCGGACATCGTCGGCATCGCGCAGACCGGAACCGGCAAGACCGCCGCTTTCGCGCTGCCGATTCTCAACCGTCTTGGTGCAACCACGGCGCGGCCTGAACGAAAAAGCTGCCGCGTGCTGGTGCTGAGTCCCACGCGCGAATTGTCGGGCCAAATCCTCGACAGCTTCCGTGCTTATGGGCGGCACATGCGCCTGCAAACCGCCCTCGCCATTGGCGGCGTACCGATGGGCAAGCAGGTCCGCTCACTCATGAACGGCGTCGACGTCCTTGTGGCGACGCCCGGCCGGCTGCTCGATCTCGTGCAACAGAACGCGCTCCGTCTCAACGGCGTGGAAGTTCTGGTCCTCGACGAGGCGGACCGCATGCTCGACATGGGTTTCATTCATGACATCCGGAAGATCGTGGCGAAAACCCCGGCGCAGCGGCAGACGATGATGTTCTCCGCCACCATGCCGAAGGAAATCGCCGACCTCGCCGCGCATATGCTGAAAAACCCGCAGAAAGTCGCGGTCACGCCCGCAGCCACCACGGTCGAGCGCATTGACCAGCGGGTTATCCTTCTCGACCACGCGGCGAAGTCGCAGGTCCTGGCAGAGGTTTTGCGGGCGGAGACTGTCAATCGCGCGCTGGTCTTCACTCGCACAAAACACGGTGCGGATAAGGTTGTCCGCGCCCTGTCCAAGAGCGGCATTCCCGCCGAAGCGATCCACGGCAACAAATCGCAGAACCAGCGCGAGCGCGTACTTGCGGCCTTCCGCGACGGGCGTATCCGCACGCTGGTAGCGACCGATATCGCCGCCCGCGGCATCGACGTGGACGGCGTGAGCCATGTCATCAACTACGACCTGCCCAACATCCCCGAAAGCTATGTGCACCGCATCGGCCGCACGGCGCGTGCGGGTGCCGACGGCATCGCCATTTCTTTCTGTTCCAGGGATGAAGCGCCGTTCCTACGTGACATCGAGCGGCTGATCCGCATCACTATTCCATCCACGGATCGCCGCACCGATCCGCGGCCGGTGCAAGGGCCGGGAGCACACCGTCACCCTGACGCATCGCGACATAATGCCGGCAGGCCGCAGGGCCGTCGCCGGCAGCGGCCGCCCTACCCCGGCAACAACGGTCACAACCGGGCACATGATCAGGGTCAGAGTCAAAAGGGCGCGGCGCACGGCCATAACCGGCCGCAATCCCAGCCCGAAAACATCGGGACCGTCGCCTTCATGCGGAGTGCGGGTAATGCCGCGCAAAATCACGGGCTGACGCACGCGCAGTCTCGCGCTAAACTGCCGGCGGAAGGGTAGTCATGGCCAAGGAAGAACTTCTCGAGTTCGACGGCGAGGTGACCGAGGTATTGCCGGACGGCAATTTCCGCGTGCGCCTCGACAACGGTCATGAGGTTCTGGCTTACACGGCCGGCAAGATGCGGAAATTCCGTATCCGTACCGGCGTGGGCGACCGGGTCATCGTCGAGATGTCGCCTTACGACCTGCAGCGCGGGCGCATCAGTTTCCGGCACAAGTCCGAACGGGCGACCACTTCGGCGGCGCCCCCGCGCCGGCCCAACTTCCGCAGGCGTTAAGGCAGCTCAGGCTGCATTCATTGCGGCTACCGCGGACGACCCCGCGGTAGCCCTCTCCTTCCGCATCCGTGCTAGCTCGAGCGACGCGATCTCGACGCGGTTTCGCCCGCGTTCCTTGGCGCGATAAAGCGCCTGATCCGCTTGCGCGAGCAATACCGCCACGTCAAAGCTCGGCTCTTTGCTGGCTACCACGCCGATGCTGACGGTGGCCGCAACCGGCCTGCCGTCCACCTCATAGGCTGCGGCCGCAAAGGCTGAGCGCAGGCGTTCTCCTGCCAGCAACGCGCGCTCCCGGTCCACATCGTAGAGCACGGCGGCGAATTCCTCACCGCCCAGACGCCCCAAGAGGTCCGTCTTCCTCAGGCTGGTGCTCGCGCTTTCAGCAAAAACCTGCAACACCCGATCGCCGATGGCGTGACCGAAACGATCGTTGATCGATTTGAAATGATCGAGATCGATGAGCAGCACCGCCGTCGGGCGCAATTCCACGGCCTGACGCTGCATCATCCGCAATCCGTCGTGCAGGAAGGCGCGGCGATTGGCGATGCCGGTGAGTGGATCGATCATAGCCGCGGTCTTGTGCCTGAATTCGATGCGCTCCTTCGCCATCGCCAGCAGGACGAATGCGATTGCGATAGTGAAAAGCAGGGCTTCTAAACTGAGCGCCGTCAGCCACACGCTGTCGAAGATATCATTGGTCGGCGACCAGGGCAGCAGCCGCGCGAGCGGAGTCCGCAACAGAAACAACGCTCCGTGCGAAAAGAGCAGAAAGATCGCCGGCCAACGCGAAACCAGGGGCTCCTTGCGGCCGTTCCAGAACTCATAAGCAGTAAGCCAAGTATAGGCGGTGACGATGCCGGAACTGATGAGCACGCGCATGTCTACCAATTCGAAAATTCCCGGCAGACGGCAAACCACAAGCCAGAGTGCGGCGCCGGCAACGAGACCGAGAGGCCGCGCCTTGCGGCCGTCGAATAGCCGCGCTCCCGTCCAGGTCATTCCATAAGATGTGAGCAAGAGCGTGTTGGCGAGATCGATGGAAAAAACATCGGGGATCGAGCCCAACATCCCAAATATCACCACCGATGCCGTGCGCATGAGATGGGCAAAACCCCACCAGGCGACGGCATGGATCGCGGAATTCTGAATCCAGGCAAACAGCAGCAATAAGCCAAGGATGGCTTCGACGTAGATCGTCACCATGAAGACGGTATTGACGTCGAGTTTCATGCATCGCCACCCAGGCAGGCTGCCCGATGCGGAGGCCATAATGCTCGGCAGGAAAAATTGGGTGAATCCATCCCGATACCGCCGGACGGAGTTTTTCGTATGGTTTCGAGGATGTTTGCGCGATCCGGGGGAATTGAATAATTTTGCGAAATGACGGGCATTTTCCCGGCCCTGCCCGCCGACTTGTCGGACGGAAATACCTCCTCTAGGGTCGCCCCTCCTCAATCCGGACCGTCGTCATGCAAATCAGCAACGGCATCGTTGACGCTATCGGCCATACGCCGCTGCTCAAGCTCCAGCGCGCCTCGGCGGCGACCGGCTGCAATATTCTGGGCAAGGCGGAGTTCATGAACCCCGGTCAGTCCGTGAAGGACCGGGCTGCGCTTTTCATCATCCAGGACGCGGTCAAGCGCGGCGTTTTGAAGCGCGGCGGCATCGTCGTGGAGGGTACGGCGGGCAACACCGGCATCGGGCTGGCACTGGTCGGTAACGCGCTCGGCTTCCGCAGCGTCATCGTCATCCCCGACACCCAAAGCCAGGAAAAGAAAGACATGCTCCGGCTGTGCGGCGCCGAGCTGGTGGAAGTACCCGCGGTCCCCTACTCCAACCCAAATAACTACGTGAAACTTTCCGGGCGGCTGGCGGAGCAATTGGCCAAATCGGAAAAAAACGGCGCGGTTTGGGCCAACCAGTTCGACAACGTCGCCAACCGGCAGGGCCATGTTGAAACCACCGGCCCGGAGATCTGGGAGCAAACGGACGGCAAGGTGGACGGCTTCATCTGTGCGGTCGGCACCGGCGGCACGCTGGCCGGCGTCGGCATGGCCTTGAAGGCGCGCAATCCGAAAGTGCGGATCGGCCTTGCCGATCCATTCGGCGCCGCACTTTACAGCTACTACACCAGCGGCGAACTGAAGGCGGAAGGCTCGTCCATCACCGAAGGCATCGGCCAGGGGCGCATCACCCGCAATCTCGAAGGCGCGCCAATCGACGTCGCCTATCAGATTCCGGACGCTGAAGCCGTATCCATCGTCTTCGATCTGCTGGAGCACGAGGGACTCTGCCTCGGCGGCTCGTCAGGCATCAATGTCGCGGGCGCGATCCGCATGGCGAAGGAGTTGGGCCCCAGCCACACCATCGTGACGGTGCTGGCCGACTACGGCACGCGTTATCAATCCAAGCTTTTCGATCCGCAATTCCTGCGGGAGAAAGGGCTTCCCGTGCCGGAATGGCTGGAACGGCGCTCATCCATCAAGATTCCCTTCGAATAATTTTCGAACGGGCTTGCGTGCGCCGCGTTGTGAGAAAGAACCCTGACGAGAAAGGCCGGGCCTATGATTTCTTCTCAACATGCGCCTGTCAGCCGCCACCTCGTAACGACGGCGTGGCTGGCCGAACGCCTGGGCAAGACCAACGTCGCTGTCGTTGACGGGTCATACTACCTTCCCACCACGAAACGCGACGCGCGCGCGGAATATCTCGCAGGACATATCCCCGGCGCCGTCTTCTTCGACATCGATGCGGTCGCCGATCACTCGACCGAATTGCCGCATATGCTGCCGGGGCCTGGCCAATTCGGTGAGGCCGCCGGCAAGCTCGGCATCAGCAATAGCGATACCATCGTTGTGTATGACGGCGCGGGATTGATGTCGGCGCCACGGGTGTGGTGGACCTTCCGCCTGTTTGGCGCGGAGAAGGTGTTCATTCTCGACGGCGGCCTACCGCAATGGAAAGCGGAAAAGCGCCCACTCGAAGCTGGCGAGGTTAAGCCGACAGCGCGCAAATTCGACGCCGAGATGAACACCGGCGTGGTCGCCATGCTCTCGGACGTGCAAATGGCGCTGCTCGACGATGCCGTGCAAGTGGTCGATGCCCGCCCAGCGGATCGCTTTCGCGGCGAAGCGCCGGAGCCACGTCCCGGCCTGCCCTCCGGCCACATGCCCGGCGCTCTCAACGTCCCTTCCTCCACGTTGATTGAGGACGGCAAGCTCGCGTCGCCGGAACGCCTGAAGAAAGCCTTCGAGGCCGCCGGCGTCACTCTCGACAAGCCCATCATTACTACATGCGGCTCTGGCGTCACCGCGGCGACGCTGTGGCTCGCGCTCGACGCGCTCGGCAAGCAGCCACAGGCGCTCTACGATGGATCGTGGGCGGAATGGGGATCGCGCCCCGACCTGCCCGTGGAAAAGGATTGAGACAAGCTTGCGCAGATTGCGCAAACTTATCTGCGTCGCGCGCTATGCAGCTACGGGCTCGGCACTCCCTGGCGGGACCAGAAGCAAGGGAAGCCGTATTCTGACGGTCGTTCCGGTTGGTTCCTGTTTCGACGGGACGATGGCGCCGCCAAGCTGGCGCACGAAGATCGCCACGTAGTCGGACCCGCGTTTCTCAGGACTCTTCACCAAGTCATTGCCCTTCATACCCACACCGTCATCGGAAACGACCAGTTCAATTTGATCGCCGATTTGTTCCACGCGCAGCATGATGTGTCCGCTGCCGTGCGGAAAAGCATGCTTGATGGCATTGGTCGCAAGCTCATTGACCAGAAGGCCAAAGGGAACCGCACGATCCGGATCGATTTCCAGCGGCTCGCCCTTCACCTCGATTGTTATGCCGGACATGTTTCCAAGCAGGCTTGCTGACATCGCATTGGCGATTTCCCGCAAGTAGGCGTCCACGGCGACAGTCCGGCCGCGGCTGGTTTGAGAAATCAGGTCGTAAAGCTGGGCAATAGCGCCGATGCGTGCCTGCATGGTTTTGTAGCCTTGCACGCACGGCGCGGCCGTCCATTTGGCTTCATAGGCGATCAGGCCAACGATAACCTGCAGGTTATTCTTGATCCGGTGGGAGATTTCGTTGGTCAAGCTCAGCGCGTCGCGCTCGCGCTGCTTGCGGTCGGTGATGTCCTCGAACACGAGCAGCATCCGGTGGGCATGGTTGCCCGGCTGAGAAATTTTCCGCGCGTTCAGGTTAAAGACGCGGCGGCCGAGCCCTGGAAAATTATCCTCGATCTCGAAACTTTCGATCGGCTTGTTTTCCGGAAGCACTTTTTCCATCAAATGGCGAAGCGCCGGCACGTCCCATTGATGCTGGCCGAGTTCGGACACGCGCCGCCCATGGGTTTCCGCCTCGGTAACCCCGAACATCGTCAGGAACGCCTTGCTCGCGGTGACGATCGTCATGTCGTTTTCAAGCACGACCAGCGGATCACGGACCGTGTCGACGATACTTTGCGTAAGTTGCCAGTTGCGCTTGCTATCGGCCCGGGCCGCACGTTCCTCGCTGACATCCTCGATGGCGAGCAGGATGGAGCCATCATGGTCGCCGGGGCTGAAGATCTTGCGGGCATTGACCAGCATTGTGCGCCGGCCGATGGTCGGGAAATCATGCTCGACCTCGAAGCCTTCGACCGATGCACGATGCGGGATCACGCTCTCAAGCAAAGTGCGCAACGCGGGGATATCCCATTGCCGGTTTCCGAGCGCGTAAATAAGACAGCCCTCAGTCTCACCGGGGCTGGTGCGAAACGTCTGGTAGAACGCGCGATTGGCGGAAGTGATGTTTAAATTTCTGTCGAGAACGATCAGTGCGCTAGGTACGGTCTCAACAATATCGCTCGCGGCAATATCGGACACGGCCTTTTTTTCTATAAAAATATCCGCCATAGCCCTTGGTTCCCCATGGATTGCGCGACTTCACACTTATACTGCGAGCAGCTCTGTGACGGATTTTTTGAGCTGATTTTCCGTATACGGCTTACCAAGGAAGCGCGTGCCTTCAATAAACAAGGCTTTCATTTTGTCGGTAATGGTATTTCCCGTCGTGTAAAGCACCCGCAAATCCGGCCGCAGCGCGATGGCCTGAAGCGCAAGATTGCACCCGCCGAGGACCAAATCTTTGAGATAGATGTCGGTAAATAGGGCGTCGATGGGTTGAGCGGAGCGCAGGAGCAAAAGCGCCTCGTCGACGTCGCTGGCGGCAAGTGTCTGATGACCCCAGTCTTGAATCATCATCTCCGCTATTTCGCGGATAAACACATCGTCTTCGACGATCAGTATCACGGCCATCAGGAACCCTTCCTGGCCGTGACAACGAATATTGCGGCTCTCAGAGCCCTTCCTGCCAGTATCACTGGCTATCAGAGCCCTTTTGACCGCTATCAGGGCTCAGGATGAAGCTCGGACCGGCAGCTTTAGTTCCGTAAAGCTTACAATTATTTTTACATAGAAGGATTTCTTGGAAGTTATCGCGCTATATCAATGACTTATGCTAGACTAGAGAACGCTTAAAATCCCTACTGCCCCGCCGAAGCAGGGGCAATCAAGACTTGGTCGTCCATTCAAAGCTTTCCGAGCAAAACCAGGATCAACACAATAACCAGCACGAGGCCGAGGCCGCCGCCGCCGTAATAGCCGGTCCCGTAGAAGGGGCCGCCGCCGAGCCCGCTGAATCCGCCAAGTAACGCAATCACTAAAATGATGAGAATTATGGTTCCAAGCGACATGACGTTCGTCTCCCTTTGGCAGAACGAATTGAATCTCTGAATCTGAACGCTTCAGACAAGCTTCACACAATCTAAAAGTTCCAGACGCCTTTGACGCCTACTCGGTAAAGCCTCTTCCAGATTTTAATGTGTGGCAATTTTTCCCGCTGGCGGAAACGGCCCCGGCCGCAGCAATGGCAGCCGGGGCTTCCGGACTGGGCGTCGATCAGGGGGACTCGGGGGGTTGAGGGACGCCCAGCGCAACCAGGTTAGGGCCTATGCGGGGGCGGGTCTGTATAGAATTGACCACTAAATTTTAGGTGCGTAAAATAATTACGGTTCGCCGACGAGGGCGCTCAGGGAAACCGGGCGGAAATTTAGACCCTCACACGCGGCTATTTCATCGATCCGGGTTGGATCAAAATTCCCAACCCATTGAACGGGCCAAGCTTGCTATGAAACGTCCGAAGAAAAAACTCCCCTTCGACCCCAAAGCGTTTCTGTCGAAAGTGAACGGAGGGCGAACTCAGGCCGAATATCGAAAAAAGCAAGTTGTCTATCGGCAGGGCGATCCCGCGGATTCGGTTTTTTATATTCAGAAAGGCAAAGCCAAGGTCACCGCGCTTTCCAAGCAAGGCAAGGAAGCGGTGATCGCGGTTCTGGGTGCCGGCGATTTCTTCGGCGAAGGGTGCCTGGCCGGACAGGCTCTGCGTTTGGCAACCGTGGCCGCTCTGACGGACTGTGCGGTCACGCGAATAACAAAAACCGAAATTGTCGGCGTGATCCACAAAGAGCCGGCATTCGCCGAATTGTTTATCTCCCACCTCCTGGCTCGCAACAGCCGTATTGAGGAGGATCTGGTCGATCAATTGTTCAATTCGAGCGAGAAACGCCTGGCACGGACCCTCCTGCTGCTTGCGAATTTCGGCAAGGAAGGCGAGCCCGAGCCGGTACTCGCAAAAATCAGCCAAGAGACCCTGGCGGAGATCATCGGCACGACACGATCCCGCGTCAGCTTCTTCATGAACAAATTCCGGCGATTGGGCCTCATCAATTACAACGGCCAAATCGAGGTCCACCGTTCCTTGTTGAACGTGGTTCTGCACGAGAAGCCGGAAATCAGGAGCTGAGGGGAGCAACTCCCTTATCTCGCTTCGCTGCCGGGCGAAGCGAATTGCCGCCATTTATGCGGCTTGGCTTGGCTTGGCTTGGCTTGGCTTGGCTTGGCTTGGCTTGGCTTGGCTTCCCTTCGCCGCAAAAGTGGCGTGCGTGATCGACACGGTCGTGCCATCAGGGTTGGCCAAAGTCTCAACCGTAGCACCGAGCTGTTGCGCGAGCGCCTTGACGATGCCTGTGCCGAGCCCGGTTTTTGGTTGAGCAAAGACGCCGTCCGGCTTGCCAACCCCATCATCAGCGACCGAAAGCTTCCAGTCCGTTCCGGCCATATCATAGGCGACGATGACCCGACCTTCGATTTTATCGTCAGGAAACGCATGCTTCAGGGCATTCATGACGAGTTCCGTGACGATCAACCCGAGGCTCTCGGCCTGACGCGACGTCGCATTGCCTCCTTCGCCGGCCACCTTGATCGTGACTGGCCGATTGTCGGCGATCATCGAGTGTGCGATGGCCTCGCAAAGCTTTGAGAGATAAGGCCCCACGTCGATGTTCCCGCCGGCCGCGGATGCATGCAGGTGTTGCTGCACGGCCGCAACCGACATGACCCGCTGGTGCGCGTCTTGCAGATGACGGCGCGTCTCTTCCGAATCCACCGTCTTCGCTTTCAACAAAATGATGCTGGCGATAATTTGCAGGCTGTTGGCGACACGGTGCTGCAGTTCCTCGAGCAGCATGTCCTTCTGCCGTAGCAGTTCATCCTTCTCGTGCTCCAGGATGCTCCGCGCGGTGATATCCTCCATGCCGAGCAGAATGGTCGGGGCGGCCCCTTCCTTGTAGAACACCTGACGGGCGTTCAACCGCATCGTGCGGTGGCCGAGGCGGGGAAACTCATGCTCGACCTCATAATCCTCCATCACGCCGTGCTCGGGTATGATTTTTTCCAGCAGCACCCGAAGCTTTGGGATGTCCCATTGTCCATCCCCCAACGCGTAAAGAAGTTTTCCTTGGGTGTCCTCGGGGCTCACCTTGAATGCCGAATAAAAGGAGCGGCTGGCGGCGATCACGCGGAGCTCCTTGTCGAGCACAAGAATGGGCTCGCGGACGGTGTCGACGATGCTGTGAGCGAGCGCGCACGCATCTTCGATGGCGGTGAACTGTTCTCGAAAACCGGTTGGTTTCATAAAGCCTCCACGAGGCATTTCCGCACTCGGAACCCCCCTCCCACAGAACCCACCGCTCGTAGGTTAGGCCCCAAACCGAATGCGAGTCTGTATAGAATTGACCACTCATTTCGCTCGCATATTCATATTGATGCGGCCGGCAAGCCTCGAACCCTCGCTATTTGGGCGCAGCATGCATACTTAAGGACATCACCGGCCAAGGCTTTACCTACAGGCGTCGGTGGCTGAGAGACCGGTCGTTCTCCCGCCTGCAATCCAAAGGCAGGAAATCAAATGTTCGCTGATAGGCACGTCCAATACTTCATGGGAAAGGCAAAGCGGTGTTTCGGCCTCGCAAAAACTCAACGCGAAGGCGCAAAAACTCAACGCGAGGGGGCGGATAAATTGGAGGAGCTCGGTCACGAGCTGGAGGCTAAGGCGGACGAGATCGATACTAAGATTCAACAAGATAAACGGAAGTAGCCGCCTCAGTTGGGGATTTGGCCGAAGATACCGTCAGTGCAATTTTTGTCGAGATGCGGCGGGCTGACCCAAGGTGTCCAAATACAGGTCATCGACGTTCAGAATGATCCCGTTGATGAGCTGACTGAGGGACCGGCATTCCTCTATCCCGTATTCTGAGGCTTCCGGTTTTGTGGATCGTTTTGTTTTCACCTTTTTGTTTTTTACGGGCTTCCAGCCGCCTTCAACAAGACGAAGAAGGAAGACTTTGGTTTTAGGGTCTTTCACCCAAGTGCCATGAGCAAGCAAGTCCCGTTGGGTCGTTGCTGAAATAAGGGATTTCCGTAGACGCATAAGATCGACACCTGTTTTGACGTCTTTCAGGCTGACCAGATCGCAAATGAGATCGAACTGATCCATGGTGCGGGAGTCTCTGGCTACTAGGCGGCTGAGGACTTTAGTGACGCGCAAAATGTCATAGATGATCAAACCAAGCCGCCATTCTAAGTATGAATGGAAGAAAATCACGCGCCCTATCTCGCGCATCAGATTGAGCGGCAAGTCTCGAACGACCAGCACTTCGCGGTAGTGGGGATTTTTCATGGCTGAAAAAATCAGATCCGACAAAAGACCCTGAGTTTCTAAGGGTGGCGCGGGGTTTCTGGAAACGCCTCCATACAAGTCTATCAGAAAGCAAAGCAAGAGTCCTCTCATTAGGACACGAGCTCGGCTCCGGATACCGGCTTCGCGATGTGCTTCACCACGTCGAGCAATGGGGCGAATCGCCCGCTCAGGCCAGGACTCATGCCGACGGCCGGTCTGTATAAAATTGACCGTTAATTTCCGTAGCTTGTGACGGCCCTAAGGAACGCTTCTGCCTGCGGCGCGTTGCCTCACCAGCACTTAGAACAAAGGAGATTGTTATGCGCATTGCACTCAAAGCTGGAATGATCGCGTTGATGCTGGCGGCCGCGCCCTTATTGGCCCAGGCCGGGACATTGGAAGGCGTCGCCATCGGCGCGGGCACCGGCGCTGTGGTTGCCGGACCTCCGGGCGCGATCGTCGGCGGAGTGGTCGGCGCCGTGGTTGGCGGTCCGAACATCGTGAGCCGGCGTCACTATGCCCGAGGTGACCGCGTTTGCTGGCGCGACCGCCATAACATTCGCCACTGCGAGTGGCGTTAAAACGTCCTGACGTAACACGTCCATCTTTGGCGCTTCCGCGACATAGGGCGGCAGAAGAACAACAGCCGCTTTAACTGCCGCGGAAGCGGCCAGCTTCGTCTTTACTCGTAAAGACGGTTGTGTCCGCGACACACCCGGACAAAGGGGAACGCCATGCGTTCAGCAAAAATCAAATTGTACGATGACGCGGTCGCCCGATGGGAAAATGAAGGCGGAGCTTCTGGACGGTCATCGGACACAGACGACAACATTGCGGCCTGTGCATCCCTTCTATCGGTCTTTCTATCGTCTTTCGGGGTTCTTCCGCCCGCCGATCCTCAAAAGCGGCGTTTTCCGCCCCCTTTTCGTGATTGCAGCGCCCTCGACTCTGTACGAATAAAGGCGCATGGTTTTATCAATTAGACGCTCCACCGAAGCGTCCCCGGCGTTCGCGCCACCTTAGCGAAAATTTGTGCTGTTTTACCCTCGTTCGAAAACGGGGTGAAAGGTTTACATGCTCACTTCGACACTGTCGCAGGACGCGCCATTCGTCGATATTCCAGACGGAATCACACTTGCGCATGCCATCGTCGATACCGTTCGCGATCCTCTCCTGGTGCTCGACCAGGATCTGCGCATCGTCGCCGCGAGCCGATCTTTCTACCAAACCTTTCGGCTGGTCCGTGAAACCGTCCGCGGCCGTCTGCTTTATGAGATTGACGGCGGACAATGGAATATCCCGGAGCTTCGTGCCCTCTTAGAAGCGATCACCAAGGAATCGACGATCGAAGGATATGAGGTCGCCCGTGAGTTTCCCGCTATCGGACAGAGCATCATGCTGCTGAACGCGCGTAAGGTATTTTATGAGAAGGGAACCCATGCCACCGTCCTGCTGGCATTCGAGGACATTACCGCCCGGCGCGCCATAGAGCGGCGGGTACAGGAACTGCTGCAGGAAAAGGACATGCTGCTGGAGGAAATGCAGCATCGTGTCGCCAACAGTCTGCAAATCATCGCCAGCATCCTCCTCATCAAGGCGCGCACCGTCCAGTCGGAAGAGACGCGGCTGCAATTGGAGGATGCGCATCAGCGCGTCCTGTCGGTCGCCGCCGTTCAACAGCACCTGCGTCCCACCCGGGGCGAGCCGATCGAGATGGGCAAATACCTTTCGAAATTATGCGAAACATTGGCGGAATCCATGATCGGCGATAGCCGGCCAATCTCGCTCAAAGTCCACGCCGATGCCGGCACCGCGTTATCCCGTCAGGCCGTGAGCCTAGGCCTGCTCGTTACTGAATTGGTGATGAACGCCTTGAAGCATGCATTCCCCGGCGACAAGCAGGACGCGGCAATAGCCGTTTCGTACAAAGTCGCGGAAACCGACTGGCAGCTGACGGTTTCCGATAATGGGAGCGGCAAGCCCAATCCAAGCATAGAACAGACCAAAGGGGGGCTGGGCACCAGTCTTATCCAAGCTCTTGCGAAGCAGCTTGATGCCCGCGTGGATACCGCAAGCGATTCCCACGGCACGACTGTGTCTATTACTCGCGCGACGTTCAAATCCCAAGTGTCCGCGGTGCAATGATGTGGTGGCAGCGTCGAGACAACAGTATCGTAAATGGGGCAGTGACTTTTCCCAATCGGAGCCGCAGCTACGATGCGACGCGACACATGGTCTGCTTCTGGGGATATGACCGGTCCATGGAAAAGTCGTTCTTTGTGACCGCGGATGCGCTCAAGCAGATTCAACCGAATCTACAGGCCGACGAGGCGGGTCTCCTGCGTGCCTTCGATACTAACCGCGATCTCATCTACAAGATCGCGGCGAAGGTCTATGCCTGCGGCCCGAAAGGCTCTTACGCCCTCGACGCCGCCAACTTTTGACAACGCCAGTTCGCTGGCCCCCCGTTTATCGGATGAAGCGCGCGCGAAATCGGAACGGAAGCGCGCGACGCGGATTGACGTGAAGGCAGCCCACGCGCGGAGCTTTCAGATGACCCATCGGCGATCAATTTCGGTTTTGTTGGCGCTTTTTCTTGCAACAAGCATTTCGGCCGCATATGCCGAGTCCGGCATTGCGTCATCCTATAGTGGCGGCGAGCGTACGGCGAGCGGCGAGCATGCAGGCGCTCTCACCGCCGCCCATCGCACCTTACCGTTCGGCACCATGGTGCAGGTCACCCATAAGACTAGCGGACGCTCCATTATCGTGCGCATCAACGACCGCGGTCCTTTTGTCCGCGGCCGGGTGATCGATGTGTCTCGCGCCGGCGCCAGCCAGCTTGGCTTCTCAGGCACCGCTCCGGTCGTCCTGACGGTGATATCGACACCGGCTAAGTCCCCATAAAGCTGAAGCAACCTTCTTTTAACCTTTCGTTATCGTTAACGGTTTTCTAACGGTATTGGAGGAAGCTGGGCGACGATAGCGCGCCCTTTTCTTGCCCCACGTCGGAAGAAATGATTCTCGGAAAAAAAGTGATTTCCGGTAACGAAGCCCACAATCCTTCGCGGGATGGTCGCAAGACGCTGGCCTGGCGGCTCATCCTTCCCGTCCCCATCACGGTGGTCATCGCCGTCGGACTGATCTGGTTCGTGGTGCCGCGCCTCGCCGCGAGCCAAGCCGTCAACGACGCCGTGCTTGCCGGGCAGCAAGTCGCCGCGCAATTCAAAACCATACGCGGCTATTACACCGACAACGTGGTGAGGAAGATCGTCGCCGACGGCGCCTTCAAAGCCTCGTTCGATCACAAGAACAATCCCAAGGTGATTCCGCTACCGGCCACTCTGGTGCATGACCTGAGCGCGCTGCTGGCCGACAAGGACACGAACGTCAATCTGTACAGCGCCTATCCCTTCCCAGTGTTCAAGGACCGCAAGCTCGACGATTTCCAGCAAGCGGCGTGGAATTATCTGAACGCCAATCCAACCGCGGTCTTCTCGCGCCGGGAAGAACGCAACGGCAAACAAATCGTGCGTGTCGCCGTCGCGGATACGATGACCGGGCAGTCCTGCATCAACTGTCATAATTCCGAACCCACCTCGCCCAAGACAGACTGGAAGCTCGGCGACGTGCGCGGCGTTCTTGAGGTGAATACAACAATCGATGCGCAACTCGCCCACGGCTCGACCCTGAGCTATATGATGGTGCTGGGCGCCGTTCTGATCGGTCTCGCCCTTCTGGTCATCACCGGATGGGCAACGCGCAGCGTCACCGAGCCTTTGAGCGGCATGGTCACGCAAATGGGCAAGCTCGCCTCCGGCAATTTCGACGTCGTGCTACCGGGACTTGGCCGCAAGGATGAGATCGGCGCCATGGCGGAAGCCGTGGAACTGTTCAAAGTCAAGGCCGTCCAGCGCGCGCAGCACGAAGCCGAGCAGGAAGAAGCCAAGGAGCGCATGGCGACGGAGCACCGCAAGGCGGAAATGCACCGCCTGGCGGGAGTTTTCGAGGAAACCGTCGGCGATATCATCAAGACCGTCACCACCGCGTCGAGCGGGCTTGAAGGCGCCGCCAGTACCCTTCGAAACAACGCCGAGACGACGCGCGAGCTCTCGGGCGCCGTCGCCCAAGCCTCCAATGAAGCTTCGATGAACGTACAGTCGGTTGCCTCGGCAACCGGCCAGCTCACCGGCGCGGTCAGCGAGATCAGCGAGCAGGTTCACGAATCGAGCCGCATCGCCGGCCTTGCCGTCAGCCAGGCCGAACAGACCGACGGCCGCATCAATGAATTGTCGAAAGCCGCCACGCGCATCGGCAACGTGGTCAATCTCATCACCGAGATCGCCGGGCAGACCAATCTGCTGGCGCTGAACGCGACCATCGAGGCCGCCCGCGCGGGCGAGGCCGGCAAGGGCTTTGCCGTGGTCGCATCCGAAGTAAAAATGCTCGCGACGCAGACGGCCAAGGCCACAGAAGACATCGGGGCTCAGATCGCATCCATGCAGGCGGCAACCCAGGACTCAGTGGCGGCAATCAAGGAAATCAGCTCCACTATCGGGCGCATATCCGAGATCGCCAAGGCCATCTCGGCTGCGGTCGAGGAGCAAAGCGCCACCACCAGCGACATTGTGGCCAACGTCGAGAATGCCATTCAGACGACCTCCCGCGTCGCGGCGAATATCGGCGAGGTCAACCGGGCCGCGGGCGAAACCGGCTCCGCCTCCGGCGACGTGCTCAAATCCGCCCGCCTGCTGTCGAATGAAGGCAGCAAGCTCAAGGCCGAGGTGGAGAAGTTCCTCTCCACTGTGCGCGCGGCCTGATTCGGGCATGCGCGCGGCGATTGCCGCGCCCTTCATCCCTAGAATCCAGCCGCGGAGCAGTTGACGCCCAAGGCCTCGGGCGCGGTATATGCCGTCATGGCCAAGAAAACCGACCATCCTGGTAAAGGACCCGAGCGCAAGCCTGACACGCGGCTCGTCACCGGCGGGCGCGACCCGTTTTCCTATCATGGCTTCGTCAACCCGCCGGTGCATCATGCCTCAACGGTGCTCTATCCCACCGCCGCGCTTTCCGCCGGTCTCATCCAAGATCACGATTGGGCCTGCGTGGTGGCGCGCATGTACAACAACTGGCTCTACGACCGCTACTGCAAGGTCGATAAACGGTTGAAGGGCGTGGTTTTGTTGCCGGTGCAAAATCCGCAAGAGGCGGCAAACGAATTGCGCCGCTGCGTTAAAGAGTACGGCATGGTCGCCGGACTGCTGCCGGCGGTGACGAAGTTGAACAAAGGCTACGGCCACCCAGACTTTCACCCGATCTACAAAGAAGCTCAGGAATTGAACGTCCCCCTCACCGTGCACGGCGCGGTGAGCAGCAACTTGGGGTTCGACTTTCTCCAAACCATGTCGATGATCCACACCCTTGAACATCCCATTGCCCAGATGATTCAGCTCACCAGCGTCGTCCTCGACGGTGTCTTCGATCTATTTCCCAAGCTGCGAATCGGCTTTCTCGAAGCCGGCGCCGGCTGGATTCCCTACATGATGGATCGGCTGGACGAAAAGAATCACATCGACCGCAAGCGCCGCCACTTTCCGCTCAGCAAAAAACCCAGCGAATATTTCAAATGCGGCAACATCTACGTCACCTGCGAAACCGACGAAAAAACCCTCGATGTGGTGGTGCGCGAAATGGGCGAAGATTTTCTAATGTACCCCACCGACTTCCCCCACGAGCGCGAAGCCGGCGTGTTCGCCAAAGACATCCCGGAATTCTGGGAGAGAACGGATTTATCGGAACAGGTGAAGCGAAAAGTTTTCGCCGAGAACGCCAAACGCTTTTACAACATGACATAACCGAAACCTTGCACCAGGAAGGCACGAAGGACACCAAGTTCGGAAACACTCGCTAAGTATTTTTTATTTTCGGTTTAGCGTTATTTGCGCTCGGAGCAAAAGCTTGGCTCGACAATAGCGCACAAGCACGGGAGCAAGCGCCATCGCGCCAAGGACGGCTAAGATCGTTATGTTTGGATTACTGAAGTATGGGTTCAGGTGCAAGGTCGTGAGCGCGACCACGGCGTAATAAAGCATGTCGCCCGCGATCGCAAATGCCCAACCCGCAACAACGCCGTGGCCCGCGGTGAGCGCTGTCGCCCGCCCGGTCATCGGATCCACGCCGAAAGAAATCATCACCAGCGCCAAAGGGCCGGTTCCCTTACCGCTAAAATAGGTCGAGTTGCGGGCCATTGCGTTACGCATTGCCGCGGCAACTCGCGCGACGAAGCGCACCTTCCGTCCCAACGCCACGATCAGCCGAAAAACCGGTTCGAAAGCGAGAGCCAAGACTATGTCTGAAACGAAATAGAGCCCAGCAGTCGCTGGCCAAGGCAAGCCGTTAGCGCGCGCAAGCAACACACCGGCCGGAATTCCGCCGCCGACCGGCAGGAGAAAGAGCATGAACACGCCGAGCATGAAGCATTTTTAGCAGGCCACGCTGAGAAGTCGAGCGAACGGGGAATCTAGGCCTTGAGCAATCCTTTAGCCCACGGCCTTTAGATCTCAGAAGACAGTCGTGATTTCAACTCCGGTCGCAATCCCTCGTTGCATTCGATTTCGTTACTCGCTGCCTTAAACTAAGACTTGCGATTAACATTGATTCCAGGTTGCGGCCCATCTTTAGAATCAGAATTTCTTCATCACGCCACTCTCTTCGAGTCGGCGTGACAATGTCAGATCTATAAACTGCTCGGGCTTGGCCGCCGCCGCCTTGGGATTGGACGCGGCGAGCACTTCGAGGATCGGCTTCACGCCGCTCGCGGTCGGCCGCAGCAATGGGCTGTAGACATCTTTGTTATCGGCGTAGGTATTCTCTAGAATCGTCCGGTCGGTGACGCGCGTGTACTTGCCCATGATGCGCATGGCGCGTTCTTTGTCGGTGCGAAAGATATGCACGCCCTCGGCCACCGCGTTGAACGCTCGCTGCGCCCGTTCCACGGAGTCACGTATGAAAGTCTTGCGCGTCGCCAGCACAAACGAGGGATACTCGACCCCCGCGCCGTTCCATATCCGCTTGAAGCCCAGCGCTTCGGCGCGATAGGTGAACGGTGGCGACAACATCGCCCCCTGCATGCGCCCGGCTTGCAACGCCGCCAACGATTCAGGGTAACCGCCGGATTGAAGCAACATGATGTCTTTCATCGCTTCCAAGCGCGTCGACTGTTCGC
>Ga0080064_1004439_pt1 | contig 17959 bp, 12 predicted proteins | sample Subgrocontami54m_FD_69260 | JGI IMG/M metagenome (GOLD analysis project Ga0080064, IMG submission 69260) | Subsurface groundwater microbial communities from S. Glens Falls, New York, USA - GMW46 contaminated, 5.4 m (SPADES assembly) (version 2) ...
TTTCCGAGATTTTAAGATGGAGAATACATCATGATTGGCGGCGACAAATTCGCTCCGAAGCGCGCTCTTTCCGCGCGCCGTCTCATCCTTCTTGCTACCGTTGCTGGGCTCGGGCTGACCGCCTTCTTCGTGTCGCCCGGAATGAGCCCGCAGCCGAACCTTCCTTCCTGGTCCACGCCCGCGCTGGCGCAGAACGTCACGCAGCAGGCGCAGACCGTCGCCCGCCCGGTCGGATTCGCCGACGTGGTGGAGAAGGTGAAGCCTGCGGTTATCTCCGTCCGGGTCAAGGTGGACAACGGCCCGCAGACCACGGGCCTCGATAGCGACAGCCTGCCGCCGGGACTGGAACGCTTCTTCCGACAGTTCGGGCATCCCGACGGGCGCACGCCGAACATGCCGCGCATGCCGCGTGGCCGGAACTTCTCCACCGGCCAAGGCTCCGGCTTCTTCATCTCCGCCGACGGCTACGCGGTGACGAACAACCACGTCGTGGACAAGGCGACCGAGGTCGAGGTCAAGACCGACGACGGCAAAACCTACAAGGCGAAAGTCATCGGCAGCGACACGAGAACCGACCTGGCGCTCATCAAAGTCGACGGCCGCAACGACTTTCCTTACGCGAAGCTGTCCGAGAAGAATCCGCGCATCGGCGACTGGGTGCTGGCGGTCGGGAATCCCTTCGGCCTCGGCGGCACGGTGACTGCGGGCATCGTCTCGGCGAACGGCCGTGACATCGGCGCCGGCCCCTACGACGATTTCATTCAGATCGACGCCCCAGTCAATAAGGGCAATTCCGGCGGCCCGACCTTCGACATCGACGGCAACGTGATCGGCGTCAACACCGCCATCTTCTCGCCTTCCGGCGGATCGGTGGGCATTGCCTTCGCCATACCCGCGGAGACAGTGCGCGGCGTCATTACTCAGCTCAAGGACCGCGGTTCCGTCTCGCGCGGATGGATCGGCGTGCAAATCCAGCCGGTGACGGCGGAGATTGCCGAAAGCCTCGGCCTGAAGAATACGGAGGGCGCACTTGTCGCCGAAGCTCAATCAGGCGGCCCTGCCGCCAAGGCGGGCATCGCGTCCGGCACCGTCATCAAGTCGCTCAATGGTGACGCAGTGCGCGACGCGCGCGACCTCGCGAAGAAGATCGGCACCATGTCGCCAGGCGCCAGCGTGAAGCTCGGGCTGATTGAAAAGGGCTCGGAAAAGACGGTGACCCTGACGCTCGGGGAGTTGCCGAACCAGCGCGAAGCCAAGGCCACCCCCCAAGGCTCCGACGGGACGCCCGGCAACAGCGACGTAGGCCCGCTCGGGCTCACGCTTGCGCCCGCGAGCAGCGTGGCCGGCGCCGGCTCCGAAGGCGTGGTCGTGACCGGCGTTGATCCGGACGGCGCGGCGGCGGATATCGGTTTCAAGACCGGCGACGTGATCCTTGACGTGGCCGGAAAGATGGTCGCGAGCCCAGCCGATGTGCGCAAAGCTTTGGCCGATGTGCGCTCGGGCGGCAAACGCAATGTGCTGATGCGGGTGAAGTCGGGTGAGGGGACACGGTTCGTCGCCATCCCACTCTCCCGTAGCTGACGAGATGGGAACTGCCGCCGGCAACCGTCGCCCCCGCCGGTGGCTAGTCCCTCGGGGGCGGGTTCACGCCCGTCCCCACTTTACCGAGCCCCCTCCGGTTTCACCCCTCCAACCGGATCAGGCTCAGTCGAGGGGAGTGGCGGGTTCATCCCGCCGCTCCCCTTTTTTCGTTGGAGCACGTCCCGTTCGCGGTTCATTTTATCCACGACCTGTGCGGACATTGACTAAAGTCCGCTAAGCTGTCCTTCCTTGATACGGACCCGAGCTTATGCGCCTTCTCATTGTCGAAGATGATCGCGATGCCGCTGACTATCTGATCAAGGCCTTCCGCGAAGTCGGCCACGTGGCGGAACATGCGTCCGATGGCGAGGACGGTCTGGCGCTGGCCTTGGAAGGGCAATACGACGTATTGGTCATCGATCGCATGTTGCCCAAGCGCGACGGCCTTTCGATTATCTCGACGCTGCGCAGCAAGAGCGTTGAAACGCCCGCCCTTATTCTTTCCGCGCTCGGCCAGGTCGATGACCGGATCAAGGGCCTGCGTGCCGGCGGCGACGACTATCTGCCCAAGCCTTATTCCTTTGCCGAGCTGTTGGCGCGCGTTGAGGTGCTGTCGCGGCGCCGGGGCGGACGCGGCCAGGAGACGGTCTACCGCGTCGGCGATCTGGAACTCGACCGGCTTTCGCATCGCGTCACCCGCGGCAGCGAGGAGGTCGTGTTGCAGCCGCGTGAATTCCGGCTGCTGGAATATCTGATGAAGCATGCCGGCCAGGTGGTGACCCGGACGATGCTGCTGGAAAATGTCTGGGACTACCATTTTGATCCGCAGACCAACGTCATCGACGTGCATATTTCCCGGCTAAGATCAAAGATCGACAAAGGATTTGCGCAGCCGCTGCTGCATACCGTGCGCGGCGCGGGATACATGGTCCGTGACAGCGCTCGGTAAGCTCTTTCGAACAACGACGTTCAAGTTGACTCTTGTCTACTTGACGGTCTTTGCAATATTTGCGGCCTTTCTGCTGGGCTATTTCGCCTGGAATACGCGGCGGCTTTTCACCGAGCAGATCACCGCGACCGTGGATGCCGAAGTCAGCGGCCTGGCGGAGCAGTATCAAACCGGCGGCGTCCGCCGCCTGGTGCTGGCGATCGACCGCCGCTCGCGCCAGCCCGGCTCCAATCTCTATCTGGTTACCACCGCGGCGGGAGAGACGCTTGCCGGAAATGTGGGGGCGTTGCCCGCCGGCGTCCTGGAGAAGCCCGGCTGGGTTGAGACGGAATATCGGCGGCTGGAAGACTCCGAGGGCTTGCCGCATCAGGCGGTGGTCAGGATATTCGAATTGCCGGCGGGGTTTCGCGTCCTGGTCGGGCGCGACCTCGAAGAGCGCGAGCGGCTGTATAACATCGTCATCTCCGCCGGGCGCTGGTCGATTGCGCTTGTGGTCGTGCTCGGACTGGCGGGAGGATTCTTCGTGACGCGCCGCGTGCTCAAGCGCGTCGACGCCATGACGGAAACCACCCGCACGATCGTGGGGGGAGACCTCACCGGAAGACTGCCCGTCACTGGCAGCGGCGACGAGATCGACCGGCTTGCGGAAAATCTCAATGCCATGCTGGAGCGCATCGAAGCGCTGATGCGCGGGCTGAAGGAGGTGTCCGACAATATCGCGCACGATCTGAAGACGCCGCTGACGCGGCTGCGTAACCGCTCAGAGGAGGCTTTGCGGAGCGCGAAAGGCGAGGCCGATTACCGGGCGGCGCTGGAAAGCACGATCGAGGAATCGGACGGCCTGATGCGGACCTTCAACGCCTTGCTGATGATCGCGCGGGCGGAATCCGGCCATGCGCGCGACGACATGACCGAGTTCGACGCTGCCGAGATCGCGCGTGGCGTGGGCGAGCTTTACGAGCCGCTGGCGGAGGAAAAGGGCCTGACGCTGAAGGTCGAAGCTCCGGACGCCATCACGGTACACGGCAACCGCGAGCTTGTCAGCCAGGCGCTGGCCAATCTTGCCGACAACGCCATCAAATATGCGGCGCCGGACGAACGGGCGGCCGACGGGCCCGGGCCCGAGATCGCCGTGCGGGCCTACAGCGAAGGCGACCGCGTCATGCTCGTGGTCGCGGACAATGGCCCCGGCATCCCGGAAGCCGACCGCTCGCGGGTGGTGGAGCGTTTCATGCGGCTTGAGCATAGCCGCTCGCAGCCAGGCTCGGGACTGGGCTTGAGCCTGGCGGCGGCGGTGGCGCGGCTGCACGGCGGCGAATTGAAACTGGAAAACAACCAACCGGGGCTGCAAGCCATCATTGCCTTGCCGCGGGGAGGGCCGGTACAGAGTAGGGGATGAAATCGCCCAAAAGCCCCGGCAAAAAGACTTCGCGCAAAACGGCTGCTGCTGAAAGGAACGGCGCGCACCATTCGCTGGCGGAACTTATGGTCACGGCGCCCGCGCTGGTTTCACCGCAGGACGCGCATGCCACCGTCGCCGAGTGGCTGGCCTCGATTGCGCGAACTGCGCCGGGCAAGGAGCTGAAGCAGCTTCTTGCGGCACATCCCATCCTCGGGACGGTGATCGAAAGCGTTGCCGAAAGCTCTCCTTATCTCTGGGACATCGTGCGCGCCGATCCCGCGCGTCTTGCCGTCATCGTCAAGGCCGACCCCGAGCAGCGGCTGGCAGCAATCCTGGCGCAAGCCTTCGCAGCCGCCGATGCGGCGCGCGGCGAAGAAAAGGTCATGATCTCGCTGCGCGGCATGAAAACCGAAGCGGCCCTGCTCATCGCGCTAACCGATATCGGCGGCGCATGGCCCTTGCCGCGGATCACGCGGGCGCTCACCAATCTCGCCGACACGGCGGTACGCGCGGCCGTGCGCTTCCTTCTGCGCGACGCGGTTTCGCGCGGCAAGCTCAGGCCGCCCGACCCGGACGAGCCGGAGAAGGGCTCCGGCTACGCGGTGGTGGCCATGGGCAAGATGGGCGCCTTCGAGCTAAATTACTCGAGCGACATCGATCTCATCATCTTTTACGATCCCGCAGCCGCGGCGCTGGCGCCGGACCTGGAGCCGGGGCAGCTCTTTGTGCGCATCACGCGCGCGCTGGCGAAGCTGCTGCAGGAGCGCACGGCGGACGGCTATGTCTTTCGCGTCGATTTGCGGTTGCGCCCCGATCCGGCTTCGACGCAGATCGCCATCTCGCTTCCCGCCGCGCTCGATTATTACGAGAGCGTCGGACAGAACTGGGAACGCGCGGCGCTCATCAAGGCGCGCTGTTGCGCCGGCGACGCCGCCACCGGCGACGCCCTCTTGAACGATCTGTCCCCCTTCATCTGGCGCAAATATCTCGACTTCGCCGCCGTCACCGACGTGCAGGCGATGAAGCAGCAGATCCATGCCTATAAGGGGCATGGCGAGATCGCGATCGAGGGGCACAACGTCAAGCTCGGCCGCGGCGGCATCCGCGAGATCGAATTTTTCGTGCAGACACAGCAACTGATCGCCGGCGGCCGCCACCCTGAATTGCGCGGCCGCGATACGCTGGCCATGCTGAAGGTTCTGGCGGACGGCGGCTGGATCAGCGCACAGGCGCGCGACGAGCTTGCCGCGGCCTACGACTTCCTGCGCAGGGTCGAGCACCGCTTGCAGATGGTGGCCGACGAGCAGACGCAGACCTTGCCGGCGGACCTGGAAGATATGGAGCGTTTCGCCCGCTTTCTCGGATTTGAATCCAGAGACGCTTTTGCCAAGGTTCTGGCCGGGCATCTGCGCACTGTTCAGCGGCATTATGGGCAGCTTTTCGAAGCCGTGCCGGCGCCCGCGGGCGAGGAGCGCGCACTGACCTTTCCCAAGGACGGCGATGACGAGGAGACGCTGAATAGGCTTTCCACCATGGGGTTTCGTCAGCCCCTGCAAATTTCCGCCGGCATCCGCCATTGGCTTTCCGGCGGCTATCGTTCGCTGAAAAGCGAGGCGGCGCGCGAGCATCTGGCCGAGCTGCTACCGTTGCTGTTGAAGCATCTGGCACGGGCGGAGAATCCGGACGCCGCTTTTGCCAACTTCGACAATTTTCTGAACGAACTGCACGGCAGCGCCCGGCTGTTCTCGCTGCTGCGGCAGAATCCGGACCTGATGGGATTTATCGCGCTCATTCTCGGTATGGCGCCGCGCCTGGCCGACATTCTTGCGCGCCATCCGCAGGTGATCGACCCTTTGCTGGAGCCGGGATTTTTCGGCACGCTGCCGGACGAAGCAAAGCTCGCGTCGGAGCTTGAGCGGGCGCTGGGGCAAGTGGGTTCCTACGAGGATTTCCTCGACCGCATCCGCATGTTCGGCCAGGAGCACATGTTTCTGATCGGCGCGCGTATCCTGTCGGAGACGGTTTCCGCCGGACAGGCGGGGGAAACTTTTGCCACGCTGGCCGATGTCATGCTTCGGGCGCTGCACCGGGCGGTGAAGGACAATTTTACGCAAACGCACGGGCGGCTGCGCGGGCAGGAAAGCGCGCTGCTGGCGCTCGGCAAGCTCGGCGGCCGGGAGATGACGGCAAGTTCCGATCTCGATTTGATCGTGGTCTATGACTTCGATGCCGACGTCCCGGAGTCCGATGGCCCGCGCCCGCTCTATGGCAGCCAGTATTTCGCGCGCCTGATACAGCGTCTTATCAGCGCACTGACCGCGCAGACCAATTATGGCGTGCTCTATCACGTGGACATGCGCCTGCGGCCTTCCGGGCGCTCAGGGCCGCTGGCGACCCAGATCGATGGATTCGAGAGCTATCAGGAGAACGAGGCTTGGACCTGGGAACATATGGCGCTCACGCGCGCCCGCGTCGTCTCGGCCTCGCCGCAATTCGCCGCACGGGTGGAAAACATCATCCGCGCAGCACTCGGCCGCCAAAGAGATGCCGCGGCCGTCGCGGGCGACGTGATCGAGATGCGCCGCGCGATTGCCACGGAAAAAGGCGACGGCGAGCGCTGGGACCTGAAGTTCGCAGCGGGCGGGCTGGTCGATATCGAGTTCATCGCGCAATACCTGCAACTCATCCACGCCGCCGGGCAGCCGGAAATTTTAGACACATCAACGGCCAAGGTGCTGGCCAGGGCCTGGCGGCTTGGCGTGCTGCCGACCTCGGAAGCGGAAATCTTAAGGCCGGCGGTGCGGCTGTACCAGAACCTGACGCAGGTTCTGCGGCTTTGCCTGCCGGGCGCCTTCGATCCGAAAACGGCGGGCGCCGGGCTGCTGCGCCTCTTGGCGCGGGCGGGCGACGTGCCGGATTTCGCGACGCTGGATGCGCATGTGGCGGAAACGCAGGCGCGGGTGCGGCAGAGCTTTGCGCGCATCCTCGGTGATGCGCCTTAGGGATATGTGATGGGCCAGCTCTAGGACGCCCGTTTGGCGGATTTGCCGCGGCGGGGACGCGGCGGCTCCGGCGGCCTGTCAGTGTTTTCTATAGCCGCATGCTGCGCGCCGCGCGGCAGGTGGACGACAACCAGGGTGCCCGCGCCGGGCGCGGAGCGGATACGCATCCTGCCGCCGTGCAGTTCGGTGAGCGATTTCGCAATGGCGAGCCCAAGCCCCGAGCCTTGGTGACTCTTGGTCAACTGGCTTTCCACCTGCTCGAACGGCCGTCCGAGCTTGCGCAGGGCCTCCTTCTCGATGCCGATGCCGGTGTCCTTGATGGCGATGGTGATCGCTCCGCCGGACAGGCGTCCGCGCACAGTGACCTGGCCGCCCTCGGGCGTGAATTTTACGGCATTGGACAACAGGTTCAGCGCGATCTGCTTTAGCGCCCGGCGGTCCGCCTTGAAATGAATGGCGGGCGCAATCTCCGCGGATAGGGTGAGGTGTTTATCCGCCGCGCGGGCGGAGACGACGCGCATGGCATCGGCGAGCAAATGTTCGAGCTCGATGTCCTCAAAGTCGAGCCGCATCCTGCCGGCTTCGATCTTCGACATGTCGAGAATATCGTTGATGACTTCCAGCAGATATTGCCCGCTCTGGCGGATGTCGCGGCAATATTCGTGATACTTGTCCGCGCCGAGCGATCCGAACATGCCGGATTCCATGATTTCGGAGAAACCGATGATGGCGTTGAGCGGCGTGCGCAGTTCGTGGCTCATATTGGCGAGGAATTTGGATTTTGCCTGGTTGGCATCCTCGGCGCGGGTTTTTTCCTCGCCGTATTTTTGCGCCAGGTCGGCAAGCTGTTGCGTCTGATATTCGAGCGTCTGCTGCGACTGGCGCAGGTCCGACACCGTCGCCATCAGGCGCTTCTCGCTCTGCGTCAGCTTTTCTTCGTGCAGCTTCAGCGCGGTGATGTCGGTGCCGACGGAGACATAGCCGCCGTCCTTGGTGCGCCGCTCACTGATATGCAGCCAGCGCCCATCATCGAGCTGAGCCTCGAAGGTGCGGGCGCCGGGGAGGGAAGGGCCCTCGTTGGTGATGCGGTTGCGGACGATAGGCTTGCGGCCGGCAGCGACAACCGTTTCGTAAGGCGTGCCGGCCGCCACGGTGTCGTCGGGCAGATTGTGCAACTCCTGGAAATTTGAATTGCACAGGACGAGGCGGTTTTCCGCGTCCCAAACCACGAAGGCCTCGGGGATGGTCTCGACGGCGTCGCGCAGCCGCAAATCGGCCGCGACCGTCCGCTCGACCAGATTTTTCTGCTCGGTGATGTCGACGGCGATGCCGATCAGATGCTCGCCTGGCTCGCCGGGCTGGCGGACCAGCTCGCAGCGGGCGCGCAGCCAAATCCAATGGCCGTTGGCGTGCCGCATGCGGAAGGCATTGTCGATGGAGTGAGCCTTGGCGTCGGCGAGCTGCGCCGCCAGGTCATAAAGCCGGACGTCGTCGGGATGCACCAGCGCGCTGACCTCGCCGAAGGTCAGCAGATCGTCCTTGGGCTCAAGGCCCAGGATGGCGAACATGGAATGTGACCAGAAAATCCGGCCGCGCGCGAGGTCCCAGTCCCACAGCCCGCAGCGGCCACGGTTGAGCGCGGTGTCGATGCGGCCGCGGACCGCTTCGTAGATCAGGTCGGCTTCGCGTGCGCGCGTGGCCTGCCAATGGAAGGCAAATCCCAGAATCAGCACGACGAAACCGGTGGTGGCCGACAAAGTCACCGTCAGCGTCGTGTCGGAGCGCCAGATGGCGAGCGCGTCGCTGCGCGCCTGGATGACCGCGATCTGGCCGAATGGCGCTTTCAGCTCGCGCACGGTGGCCAGCGCCGCCACGCCATTGGCGAGCGCGACTTCGAGAACGCCGGCGTCGGCGCCGAAAGTGGTCAGCGGTTGACTGGGGCCGAGGATGTCGAGCAGAGGACGGCCAAGCACACTGTTGTCGGCAGGGGCGGACGCGATGATTTTTCCGTCCGGGTTTGTCAGCAGGGCGCGGCGGTTGCCGCCCGTTGCCCAGGCGGGCAAGGCAATGCGGAAAAGATCGTCCAGCCGCTGCGTGCTCCCGCCCTTGTCGGGCATGCCGCCGAGACGTTGGGCGACGATTTCCGCCACCGCCTCGACGTTGATGGCAGCGTTGAGCAGGGCTTGGCGGCGCTGATCGACCACTTGGACGGCGGCGCCGATGCAGATGGTGACGAGGAATACGATGATGAGGATTGGCACCGCGCGGCGCAGCACGGGCTCAGCGGTAAGGAGGCGCCGATAGGCGGGCTTGGCAATGGATTGCGCAAGTCCCTTGATGGAATCGGAACGCGAAGACGCACTCGCCGTCTCGGCGCGCGCCATTTAGGCCTCCGTTCGGATTGGTCCCCGTCAGCTGCGATCAGGAAGGATGTGCCGCATCACTCCGAATCACCTTCGATAAGAATCGAATCGCTCTGATTTGTCGAGAGTCCCCAGAGTCAATATTTGCGCTGCGCTGCCACACAGTTTTTTGCGGCCGGTGGGACGGCCGACGTGACGTAAATATTGAAGCGATTACAATTAGTTATCAGAATCGGCGCCGATTTACGCCGCCGGCTCGGCCAGCGCGCGCTGAACGATGTCGGTCACATCACGCGAGAGCGAGGCAGCCGTGGCAACACGGCGAAGCGCGGCTTCGGCGTGCGCACGCCGTGAAGATTCAAGCACGCGCCAGCTCTTGAACGCCGACACCAAGCGCGCCGCAACCTGCGGATTTCGTTCGTCGAGCGCCAGCACCTTTTCGGCGACGAATTCGTAACCCTTGCCGTCGGCGCGATTGAATTGCGTCGGGTTGGCTTGCGCGAAAGTGCCTATCAAGGCGCGGACGCGGTTGGGATTGGCGAGAGAAAATGCCGGGTGAGCGGTAAGCGCACGCACGCGATCGAGGGTTGGCAGCGCGGGTATCGCCGCCTGGAGCGCGAACCACTTGTCGAGGATGAGCGGATCGGCGGCGTAGCGGCGGTAGAAATCGTCGATGGCCGCGTTGCGCTGCGGCACATCATGCAGCGACAGAACCGAAAGCGCGGCCATGCGGTCGGTCATGTTGCTGGCGGCTTGGTATTGGCTGGCGGCGCGGCCGATCGCTTCCGCGTTGGCGCCGGCGGCGAGCAGATCGAGGCAGACATTTTTGAGGGAGCGCCGCCCCGCGCTTTCTGCGTCGGGCCGATAGGGCGCGCCGCGGTCAGTCATGCGGCCATAGGTTTCGGACAATTTCGGGCCGAGCCGCTGACCGATTGCCACGCGCAGTTTTGTTCGCGCCTGGAAGATTGCGTCGGGATCGATGTCGCAACCGATCTCGCGGGCGATGTCGGCTTCTCCGGGCAGCGTGAGGGCCTGCGCGACGAAAGCCGGCTCGGGCCGTTCGTCCGCAAGGATTGCGGCAAGCGCGTCCATAAGCCCGTCGGCCGAAGCGGGCGTGCCACGCGAGCGTTGCGCCGCCACATGGTCGAGCAGGATGCTGGTCGCGAGCGTCTGCACCGCCTGCCAGCGGTTGAAAGGATCGCTATCGCGGGCGGCGAGAAAATTGAGGTCGTTGGCGGAAATATTGGTGGTGAGCTTGATGGGAGCGGAAAAGCCGCGGTTGAGCGAGAGGACCGGCCGCTCGCGAATGCCGGTGAAAACGAAAGCTTCAGCGGGCTTGGTGAGGATCAAGACGCCGCGCTCGACGGACGTGCCGCCGGCAAGCGTTAGCGGCAGATCGCGGCCGTCCGCCCCGACAAGGCCCAGCGCCAGCGGAATCAGCATCGGTTGTTTGACGGGCTGGCCGGGCGTCGGCGGCACAGTCTGAGTCACATCCAGACGGTAGGTTCGGCTAGCGGCATCCCAATGACCATTAGCCACCACCTCTGGCGTGCCAGCCTGCGAGTACCAGCGCATGAAAAGCGGCATGTCGAGATCGCTCACGTCCGCGAAGCACTGGATGAATTGCTCGATAGTCGCCGCCTGGCCGTCGTGCCGGGAGAAATAGAGGTCCATGCCTTGGCGGAATTTTTCTGCGCCGAGCAGCGCCTTGAGCATGCGCACGACCTCGGCGCCTTTCTCATACACAGTGCCGGTGTAGAAGTTGTTGATCTCGCGATAGGTCTCCGGCCGCACCGGATGCGCCAGCGGGCCGGCGTCTTCGACAAATTGATGCGCGCGCAGGGCGCGCACATCGGCGATGCGCTTGACCGGACGCGAACGCTGATCGGAGGTGAATTCCTGGTCGCGGAAGACGGTCAGTCCTTCCTTCAGGCAAAGCTGGAACCAGTCGCGGCAGGTGATGCGGTTGCCGGTCCAGTTGTGGAAGTATTCGTGGGCGATGATCGCCTCGATCGCCGCGTAGTCACCGTCGGTTGCGGTGGCGGGGGAGGCGAGGACGTATTTGTCATTGAAGACGTTGAGGCCCTTGTTCTCCATCGCCCCCATGTTGAAGTCGGAGACGGCGACGATCATGAAGATGTCGAGATCGTATTCGCGACCGAACGCCTCCTCGTCCCAGCGCATGGCGCGCTTGAGCGAATTCATCGCGTAACTGCAGCGGTCTTCCTTGCCGGGCTCGACGTAAATTTTGAGCGCTACGTCGCGGCCGGACATGGTGCGGAAGCGGTCCTCGACGCAGGCAAGCGTGCCGCCTACAAGCGCGAATAGATAGGACGGCTTGGGGAAGGGATCATGCCAGACGGCGAAATGCCGGCCGCCCGGCAGATTGCCTTGCCCGATAAGATTACCGTTGGCGAGCAGGACCGGCGCCTCGGTCTTGTCCGCCTCGATGCGGGTCGTATAGACCGCCATCACGTCCGGCCGGTCGGGGAAATAGGTGATGCGGCGGAAGCCTTCGGCCTCGCATTGGGTGCAATAGGTTCCGCCCGAGCGGTAGAGGCCCGAGAGCTGGGTGTTGCCCGAGGGGTCGATCTTCGTCTCGATATCGAGGCGAAAGGCCCGCGGCGGGACCTGCGAGATGGTGAGGCTGTCGGGCGTTGCGACGTAATGTTCCGGCGGTAGCGGCACGCCGTCGATCGCGACCGACACGAGATGCAGACCGTCGCCGTCGAGCGCGACGGAAGCGGGCGCGCCGCTTGCGGCATTCGGCTTTAATTTTAGGCTTGCGCGCACCCGGCTGGCGGTCGGGTGCAGCGATACGTCAAGCTCGACGGTTTCGACCAGCCAATCCGGCGGGCGGTAGTCCTGCAGGCGGACAGGGCGGGCTTGTTCAGTGCGCATGGGTTTTGATCTAGAATGTCCGGTCGGCAATTGTAAGGCTGCTGACAACAACAACGTCATTCCGGGGCGCGCGAAGCGTGAACCCGGAATCCAGCCACAAATGCGGAACTTGCTTCTGGATTCCGGGTCCGGACCTTCGGTCCGTCCCGGAATGACATCAACGGTTGGGTTCGGCGTGACCGATCACCCGCTTGATGCTTGGAATGCGGTGGCGCAGCGCCCGTTCCACTTCGTCTACCTTCTCATGCACGGCTTGCACGGTCATCTGCGGGTCGGCGTAGCAATGGAAATTGACGATCTCGCCGCCGTCGGTCTGGCGGACGCGCACCTCGTGCACGTCGCGGATCGGCCCGGTCTCCCCGGCGATTTCGGTCAACGCCTTCTGCACTTCCTCAATCCTCTTCGCGTCCGCTTCCCGGCCGGTCAATCCATGAACTTGCAGCGGCTCGATGTGAGTCTCGACCTCCACTTCGGGGCCAAGCTCGTCGCGCACGGCCTGCTCCAATTGGCTCGCGATCTCGTGCGCTTCGCCGAGCGTGAGCTTTCCCTCAACCTCGAGATCGAGCGCCACGGCGAGTCGGCCCTCGATCGACTGAACGGTGACATGGTGGACGGCGAGCGCCTGATTGCGCGCGATCACCATGACCCGTTCGAGCACGGTTTCATCATCCAGCGCGCGCGGTTCGGTGGTCAGCACGACCTCGGCGGCGGGCAATTCGCGGCGGATAGCGGCGATCACCTCATTCTTCAATTCGGTGACGCGATCAAGCGGCAGCGTGCGGCTGACCACGACCGCGAGATCCACGAACAGCTTGTCGCCGACGGCGCGCACGCGCACGCGGTTAATAGCAACCACCCCGCGAATGCGGCGGGCGGCTTCGATGATTTTCCCGGCGGCGCCCGGGGGCGCCGTATCGGTCAAAGTTTCGACGGTGCGCCGGGCCAGACGCCAGCCGGCGAGGCACACGAATACGGCGACGACCAGCGCCGCCGCGGCATCGGCCCAGGGAAAACCCAAGGCGACAGCGCCGAGTCCGACAAGCACGGCCAGAGATGACCACATGTCGGAGCCGAAATGCAGGGCGTCGGCTTCCAGCGCCTCGCTCGACGTCTCTTCCGCCACCCGGTAGAGCAGGCGCGCGCGGAAGAAGTCCACGACGATCGAGCCCCCGATGACCGCGAACGCCCAGAAGGTTGCCTGGACGGCGTCGCTGTTGTCGCCGAGAAGCCTATGGACAGCCTCCCAGATCACCACGCCGGAGAGAAGGAATAGCAGGGCGGTTTCCACCAGCGCGGCGATGCTCTCGACCTTGCCGTGGCCGTAATGGTGTTCTGCGTCGGCGGGCTTGCCGGAAATCCGCACGGCAAAATAGGTCATCACCGTGGCGGCGAAATCGATCAGGGAGTGCGCGGCCTCCGACAGAATGGCGAGCGACCCGGAGGCGAGCCCGACGATGCCCTTGGCCACGGTGAGCCCGGCCGAGGCGGCGATCGACGAAAGCGCTACTTTTTCCTTGATGTCCTGCATGGGGGCCTTTGCGGCGTGACCGGTAGCGGGGCGGCGCGGGGGCGTCAATGCGGGCGCTTTCGCAGAGCACACGCGTAAGCCTTGGCGGTCGCTCACCGAATCCGGCGCCATCATTAAGTGAGTTCAAGGCGTGGCTTGCGGGGTGCGGCTTGGGGCCGCTGCCAGAGTAATAGCATTCAGTCCCAATAGCCGGTGTGCCAAAGTTGAAGGCTCTGTTTTCCGCAAGAAGGACATCGATATGGTCCCCACGGTCCGTGCGAAGGATTTTCAAGCCATGGCCTATTAAGCTCGGCTTCGAGGTAGGGGTCTTTGACGGTTACGAGAGATTCGCTTTCCGCGTTTTGTGTCTTAACGGTCAGAAGATCGCGGCCATTGGCAGAGTATGCCATCACGTAGCCCTGAAAATCCTGGACTGTCGACACACCCGGCCGCAATTTCCGCTCGAAGCCGCAGGCGCACTTGGCATCGAGAATATGGCCGGGCATTACATGCTCCCACGCCTCAGTGACTTCCGTGATCCTTCAGCCGCCAGAGACCTGAACGGACCATTCGAAAGAGATCGGCCCCGCCTCGATATTGCGGTGACTCTGCATTGTAGGCCTGAAGCGTTTGCCGGATTGCTTCGTGCGCTTTTGGTGGCCATGAGCGTCCTGCCGCTTTGCGCAATTCCTCCATCTTTCGATAGAGAACGGCGTGGGGCACCTGACCGCCAAAGTCCCTGAAGACAGTCACTATGTCATCCGCCCATCGCTCATCATCGCGGGGCTTTGTTGCCGTAACTGCCGACAGCGATGGATTGCGCAGTTCTGTGAGCGTACGACGGTGCCGAAGCAACAGCGGCAAGGCGGATTCGATTTGGCCGCCCAGGTCGAAGTTGTTAAGCAACTGATCAATTTCTGAAAGAGCGCGCTCTGCGAGCGCGTGCTGCTGAGTGCTAAGCATTTGGCATCCTCCCTTCGATAACTTAAACCAGTTCGTCTAACGTGACGGGACCGACCTTGAAGTCGCGTGCGCGTTCCAGATCGAAAGCGACTTCCGCAACCCAATTATCTTCCTCGTCGTACTGTTCTTCGTATGCCCGCAGAGCGTCGATGGCTCGGTCGAGGACCTTGCGATATCGCTGTGAGTGGGCAATCGCTATCTTTCGGGCAAGTTCGACCGTCTCAATGCCGCTCGCAATCACCTGATCGATTGCATCGGGTATGGCACGATCCGCTGGTTGGACAACCGCATATCCGTCACGACAACGGATCACATAGGGCTCGGCTGCCAATTCATCGCGTCGCCGAATTTCGCTCTCAAGCTTCCTGAAGGCTAACCACAGCGCGTAAGCGACGGCGGCGACGCGAGGAATGCGGTCAGTCTGAAGCCACGTCGACAATGTTGACTCCCCAATATCCAACGCTTCGCAAAAAGGCTTGCGTCGCATGGCTCCGCTTTCGAATTCACGTCTGAGAGCATCGGCTGTCACCAGTCGATCGGCGTATGAGGCCACATCCGATAGTTGCTTTAGCGCCGCCACATCCCCGTTCTGAATTTGAGCATGAAGCATTTCTTTTTGCCCGCCATTTTTCAAAAAATGAACACTAGACGCTTATATCACGGCTATTTTTTCAAAATCAAGAGTTATGCTCAGAAAAATATTCTAAAACGGAATAAGTGAGCGATATCAACCGGTTGAACATGCAGAAAATCGCTTCCAGGGGCAACGAATGCGAGAACTCGGTCCCGAAATGGGCTCAAACCCTCTATGTGTTAAGTCATGGCTCCAGCGCAGACCCTCAGTCCCGAACAACGATGATGGATGAAGATGAAGTGGCTGATTTTAAGCAGGAAATTCTCCATCGCGCCCATGATGGAATGGACGGACCGGCACTGCCGGTTCTTCCATCGCCTGCTCACGCGACGCGCCCTGCTTTACACCGAGATGCTGACCACCGGCGCCATTATTCATGGCGATCGCAACCGGCTGCTGAAATTCAACGCGGCGGAGCATCCGGTCGCCATCCAGCTCGGTGGCTGCGATCCGCGCGCCCTGGCGGAATGCGCGCGCATCGCCGAGGATTTCGGCTATGACGAGGTGAATTTCAACGTCGGTTGCCCGTCGGACCGCGTGCAGGAGGGCCGCTTCGGCGCTTGCCTGATGGCGGAGCCGAAACTCGCCGGCGACTGCGTGGCGGCGATGAAATCCGCCGTGCGCGTTCCAGTCACGGTCAAATGCCGCATCGGCATCGACGAGCAGGACACCGAAACCGCGTTGGAGGAATTTTCCCGCGCAGTGGAAGCGGCGAAGGCCAATGCGGTAATCGTCCATGCGCGCAAGGCTTGGCTCGCCGGATTGTCTCCGAAGGAAAACCGCGAAGTTCCCCCGCTCGACTATGAGCGCGTCTACCGGCTCAAGGCGGCGCACCCGGATCTTGCCATCGTGCTCAACGGCGGCGTTGCCAGCGTCGAGCAGGCGGCCGCTCATATCGCTCGCGTCGATGGCGCGATGATGGGGCGCGCCGCTTATCAGGAGCCGTGGCGGCTGCTCGCAGTTGATCCGCTGCTATTCGACGAAGCTTCAGCCTTGCCGACACCGCGCGCAGCCGTGGAAGCCTTTATCCCCTATGTGCAACAGGAGATCGCAGGCGGCACGCGGCTGCATTCCATCACACGGCACATGCACGGTCTTTTCCACGGCGTGCCGGGAGCCCGCGCCTTCCGCCGCCACCTTGCAACGGAGGCGGTGAAGCCCGGCGCGGGTGCGGATGTTCTTCTTGCGGCACTGACGATGGTGCAGGACGAATCCGTCACGCTATCGGACGAAGCGGCAGCGTAGCTTCGCGCGCTCCAGAGCGACGTCGCGCTGACTGTCGACTCCCTCCCCCTGCAAGGGGGAGGGCATAGGCGGCCTTTGGCCGCCGTTCATAGCGCTTAGAACGCAGATGCGAAGCATCGGCTATGGTGGGGGGTTGCCCGTTGACCCCCACCCGCCACGCCTTCGCCCTGCGGGCTACGGCGGGCGCCCCCCCTTTTAGGGGGAGGTAAGAAAGAGATCGGTGCGGTCGCAACGAGATTGCTCTAAGGATAGCTTCGCATCATCAGCTTGTCGCCGCGCACTTCCCAGCTTTGCAGGCGGTTGAGGAAGCTCATGCCCAGCAGGCTGGTCTTGAGCTGACCAGGCTGGGCGATCAGCGCGGGAACCGAACGTTCAACGATGCCGCCGACCACGAGGCGATCAAGCGTAACCGGAGCCGCGCGCGCACGGCCATTGGCGGTGTCGACACTGACCGAATAATCCAGGACTTCCAACGGCAGGCCCGCGGCCTTTGCCGCCTCCTGCGTCAACACCACGGCGCTGGCGCCGCTATCGAGCACCATCGCAACGCGGGCGCCGTTGATCTGCGCATTCACGGAAAAATCGCCGCCGCGGCTGCGGGCGATGTCCACCGTGCGTCCGTGGGTCGCGGCCCATCCCGGGACCAGCTCTGCCAGCACGCGGTCGCTTACCTCCCGCAATTCCAGACGATAGGCATAGCCGATGAGCAGGATCAGCGCGACCGCGGTCCAAATCAGGGCCGCCAAGATAGCCTTGGAAATGCGCTCGCGAAACAGCGCCAGCAGCATGGCGGCGGCAAAGACGGCGAGCGCGATTTTGACCGCCAGCGATGAAAATTTCTGCGTGGGAAGATCGCCGATCGTTGCGCCGCCCCCATGCAAAACCAGGAAAGCAAGCGCCAGCAAGAGGCCGAGGAGGAGAATCAAAAGCAGGCGGTTGCGCATCCGCATCCTTATGGCGCGCGCGCAGCGACCGGCAATGGCCGCGATTGTGCGGCAAGGCGTCGCGGCAATTCGGTCATGATCCGCCTGCGCTCATCGGGAGTAAATGCGACCCAATGCTCGATCTCGACGAGGCTGCGCCCGCAGCCGAGACAAAGCTTGGCCGCAGGCTCGATCACGCAGACCTTGATGCAGGGGCTTTCGATCGCGGGCACGACTTTCCCCGTTGAATCGGCGGCGAAGATAAGGGTCCCGGCGGGGAAGGCAATGCGCGCGATGCGGCGCGCTGACTTTTGATTCCCTCCCCCTGAAAGGGGGAGGGTTAGGGTGGGGGTCTTCAATAACTGACTTCATTATGACCCCCACCCGCCACGCCTTCGCCCTCCTGCCTTCGCCGAAGCGAAGCCGCTTCGGCTTCGCGCAGGCAGGGCGGGCTACGGGGGGGGGCCCCCCCCCCTCCCGGGGGGGGCG
>Ga0080064_1003080_pt2 | contig 17957 bp, 18 predicted proteins | sample Subgrocontami54m_FD_69260 | JGI IMG/M metagenome (GOLD analysis project Ga0080064, IMG submission 69260) | Subsurface groundwater microbial communities from S. Glens Falls, New York, USA - GMW46 contaminated, 5.4 m (SPADES assembly) (version 2) ...
CCTACGGCAAGTGCAACAACCCGCACGGACACGGGCACAACTACACGCTGGAGGTCACGGTGGCGGGGCCGGTGGAAGCGCGGACCGGAATGGTCTGCGACATCGTGGAACTCGACGGCTTCGTCGCGCGCGAGATTCTGGAGCCCTTTGGCTACTCCAACCTCAACCGATTGGAGCCCTTCCGGGAGAAGGTGCCGACCACCGAGAACCTGTGCATCGAGATCTTTAACCGCCTGGAGCAGGGCTTCCGCGCGGCGCGGGTCGAGAAGGTGCGCCTGGAAGAGACCATGCTCAACGCGTTTGAGTACGCCGGAGCGAGCGACATTCGAAGCCATGGAAGGGAAGAACGATGACATCCGTGAAGAAGACCGAAGACCCCGTCACTCTGAAGCAAGCCGAGACGCAGGAGTTGCTTCATGAGCTCCTGGTGCGGCTGGGCGAAGACCCGGGGCGCGAGGGCCTGACGCGAACGCCGGAGCGCATGGAGCGCGCGCTGCGGTACCTGACCCGCGGCTACAACCAGGATGCGGAGAAGACGCTGAAGGACGCGCTCTTCGACGTGAGCTACGACGAGATGGTCATCGTGAAGGACATCGAGATGTTCAGCCTGTGCGAGCACCACATCCTGCCCTTCTTCGGCAAGGTGCACGTGGCCTACATCCCCAACGGCAAGGTGATCGGGCTGAGCAAGATCCCGCGGCTGGTGGACATCTTCGCCCGCCGCCTGCAGGTGCAGGAGCGCCTGACGACGCAGATCGCCGAATCCATCCAGCGCGCCATCCAGCCCCAGGGCGTGGGCGTGGTCATCGAGGCGCGGCACCTGTGCATGATGATGCGGGGAGTGGAGAAACAGCACTCGTCGGCCGTGACCTCCGCCATGCTCGGCGTCTTCCGCGATCGCCAGGAGACCCGCGAGGAGTTCCTCTCGCTCATCCGCGCGCGAGCGGCGAACGGAGTCTGATGAGGAAGCGTCCGCCGGCCACCCGGCAGGGAAGGCCCATCGCGCCCACGAGTGGAGCGCTGTAGGCGCGCGCACGGCCATCTAGTAGAATCGGCCCGACTCCGGGGCACCTGAAGGACCCTCTCATGCGGAAATCCGACAGCGCCGGCGACTACAAGGCGGTCAAGCGCACCTCCCAGATCATCTACGGAGAGCGGCAGCACCTGGGGGCTGTGTTGCAGTCGCTGGAGAAGTTCAAGCGCGACCCCGCCAAGACCAGGCAGGAGAGGGAACAACTTCAAGCGATGATCACGGAGCGCACGGCGGAACTCAACCGCTTCCATGCCAAGTGGGACCAGCACGTGCAGCGGGCCCGCGACCGCAAGCTTTCGGCCGACGAGCTGGCGGGGATGGCGCGCGAGGCCTCGGCCGACGACTACCTGCTGTTGCGCAACCTCGCGGAAAACCCCAATACGCCCTCGTCGGTGCTGGCGCTGCTGGCGCGGCACTCCTATGACGCGGTGAAGGAGAACGTGGCCCGGCATCCCAACGCCGACGCCAAGACCCTGAAGATGCTGGCGGCCGATGCCACCCGCCCGCTCTGGCTGCTGGTGGCCTGCAACGCCGCAGCGCCCGAGGAGTTGCGCACCCGCTTGCGCCGGCGCATGGAGCAAATGGAAGAGGCGGGAAAGTAGGCGCCCGGGGGGCCTACCAGTCCGGGTAGCGATAGCGCCGCGGCTGCTTGGGCAAGAGCTTGATGAGGGCGACGCCCGCCAGGAATCCGCCTACGTGGGCCCAGAAGGCGATGCCGCCCGAGCTTTGCCCGGCGGAGGAGATGCTGGTGGCGGCGCCGCTCAGGAACTGCACCAGGAACCAGTAGCCCAGAACGATCCACGCCGGCAACCAGGTGAAGAAGGGAGCCAGCGTCAGCACCCGCGCCGACGGGTAGAGGAGGAAGTAGGCTCCCATCACGCCGGCAATAGCCCCGCTGGCGCCTATGGTGGGCACGGTCGAGTCGGGGTTGAACAGGGCATGCACGCCGTTGGCGGCGATCCCGGTTGCCAGGTAGAACATGAGGTAGCGGAAGGGACCGAGGTGGTCTTCGATGTTGTCGCCGAAGATCCAGAGGGCCCACATGTTGGCGATGATGTGCAGCCAGGAGGCGTGCAGGAACATGGAAGTGAATATGGGCAGGAACGCGGCTTCGGCGGTGATGCCAGGCTGGCCGTGCAGCAACCCGTTCACGTGCGCGGGCACGACGCCGAACTGAAAGAAAAACTCCACGCGCTGCGGTGGTTCGAGCATCAGCTCGAAGAGAAAGACCAGGGCATTGAGCGCGATCAGAAAATAGGTGACGTAGGGAGTAGAGAAGCGCGGGGCGTCGTCGCGAAGGGGAATCATAGGCTGGACCGATTGCGGGAGCGGAACCGGGTGAGCCTCTCCAAAATAGCACAGAGCTGGAGCCGATGAACGGGGTCCTGGTGGTGGACAAACCGGCGGGCCTGACCTCCCATGACGTGGTGCAGCGTGTGCGCCGCCTGCTGAGCGAGCGCGCCGTGGGGCACCTGGGCACGCTCGACCCCATGGCCACCGGAGTCCTGCCGATGGTGCTGGGGCGCATGACCCGGCTGGCGCAGTTCTACGTGGGCTGCCAGAAGAGCTATGAGGGCGAGATCCGCTTCGGCTTCGCTACCGACACCTACGACGCCGAGGGAGACGCCACAGGGCCGGCAGTGCCGGTCGGGTTCTCCCTGGAGCAATTGCGGGCCGCGGCGAGGCAGTTCCAGGGACGGATCGAGCAGATGCCGCCGCCGTTTTCCGCCAAGAAGATTCAGGGGGTGCCGGCATACAAGCTGGCGCGAAGGAAGCAGGAGGTCGCGCTCAAAGCGGTGACGGTCGAGGTGTTGGAGTTCGAGATCCTGGGCCTGGAGGTGGACCGCGCGCCTTTCCGGGCGCGAGTGGCGTCAGGGACGTATCTGCGGTCCATCGCCCACGACCTGGGCAAGGCGATGGGGACAGGCGGCCACTTGGCGAGCCTTCGGAGGACGGCAGTGGCGGAGTTCGGCCTGGCAGATGCCAGGACGCTGGAAGAGGTCGAAGCGGCGGTCCGGGACGGGAAGGCGGACGAGGTGCTGGTCCATCCGCGACGGCTGCTGCCGGCCCTGCCGGCGGTGACGGCGCCAGAGGAGAGCCTGGGGAAGGTCTGCAGTGGGACTGCGGTCAATCTGCCGGAGATGTCCGGCGCCAAGCAGGTGAAGGTCTTTCGAGGGCAGGGGGAGCTGGTGGCCATCGCCACCCGGGTGGCAGGGACGTTGTTCCATCCGCGGGTGGTGCTGGGTGTCGACCCAGGGCCCAGTGCCGTGGATCAGTAGCGTCCGATAACAGATATTATGTAAACTATACAATCTGCCGGCATTCGTGCCTGTTCTCCGCGCTAGTAGCTACAGGAATGAGGCCAGTTCGGCCCGGAAGCGCGCCAGCCCCTCTACCCTCTCCGGAGTAGCCTCCAGAGCCTCGCCCTTGGCCTGGAACACCTGCCGGTCTCCCTGGGTGACCAGGACGCCCATGACCTCCCCCATCCGCCAGCCGGGGGTGCCGATCATCTTCAGCCCCTCCGGGGTGGGCTCGACCAGGGCGATGCAGTCGCCTTTCAGAATGCCCAGGGATCTGGGAAAGCGCTCGAAGGTCTGGAACGAGAAGCCGGCCTCGACCAGGCGCTGAAGTTGTTCGGAGGGATCAGGCATGAGAGCGAGTGGCTAGTGGTTAGTGGATAGCGGCCAGCAAACCCTCAGGGCTGGACCGACTACCCGCCGGCGCGGTCACATCTTGTAGCGGCCCAAGTCCTCGTCGTTCAGGTTCTCCAGCCACTTGCGCAGCTCCTCGCTCGAAACCTTGTCGGAGACGGAGCTGGTGAGCTTGGAGGACTTGAGCACGGCATCCTCGACGAAGATGGGGCAATCCAGGCGCAGAGCCAGGGCGAGGGCGTCCGAGGGGCGCGAGTCCACGCTGATGACCCGGCCTTCGCGTTCCAGCCAGATGACGGCGAAGAAGGTGTCCTCGCGCAGGTCGCTCACCACCACCTTGTGCACCTGGGTATCCAGGCCCACCAGCAGGTTCTTGATGAGGTCGTGGGTCATGGGACGGGGAGTGGTGACCTTCTCGATCTCGAGCGCGATGGCGTTGGCCTCGTAGATGCCCACCCAGATGGGCAGGACGGCGTCGCCGGAGACGTCTTTGAGGATCACGATGGGCATGTTGGTGACCGGATCCATCATCAGCCCGCGGATTTTCATTTCGACTTCCATCGTGCCCTCCTCGCCCGCCTAGACTACCATTTCTCCCGCCAGGCTGTTGGGAAAGCTCTGGGTGACGTACACGTTGCGGTACTCCCCGGGCTTGAGGTCCGTGCCCGCGCCGGTGAAGTTCACCGTCTTGTTCTGCGAGCAGCGGCCGATCCACTGCTGCCGGGCCTCCCGACGTCCCTCAACCATTACTTGAAGGGTCTGTCCAACGTGCCGCCGGTAGTTTTTCACCTGGATCCCCCGCTGATGCTCCATGAGGACGGCCAGGCGGCGGGCCTTCTCCTGGTCCGGGATGCTGTCCGGCAGGCTGAGCGCCGGGGTGTTGGGCCGGGGCGAGTACTTGAAGGAGAAGACGCCGTCGAAGCCCACCTGGTCCAGCAGGCTCAGGGTCTCCTCGAAGTCCGTCTCCGTCTCGCCCGGAAATCCAACGATGACGTCGGTAGTGATGCTGGGCTGGCGGCGGGAGGCCTTCAGCCAGCCGATGCGCTCCAGGTACTGCTCCCGGGTGTACTCGCGCAGCATGGCCTTGAGGACGCGGGAGGAGCCGCTCTGCACCGGCAGGTGCACGTGGTCGCAGAGGGTGGGCACGGCGTCCAGGGCGGCGACGATGTCCCGGGTGAAGTCGCGGGGGTGCGAGGTGGTGAAGCGGACGCGGCGGATGCCCGGAACCTCGCCCACGGCGGACAGCAATTCCGCGAACGACCTCTTCCCTGTCGGGTCGCGGTAGGAGCTGACGTTCTGGCCCAGCAGTTGGATCTCGGTGTAGCCGCCGTCGGCGATGCGGCGCGCCTCTGCCAGCACCGAGTCGGACTTCCGGCTGCGCTCCTTGCCGCGGGTGTAGGGGACGACGCAGTAGGCGCAGAACTTGTCGCAGCCTTCGATGATGGTGATGTAGGCGCGGCAGGGGTTGGTGCGCTGGGTGAACTCGGTCTCGAAGGTCTCATCGGTCTGGCGGTCGTCGAGTCCGGTCACGCGCTGGTTCCCTGCCTCGAGCTGCACCAGCATCTGCGGCAGGTTGCGGTAGGAGGCGGAGCCCGCCACCAGCGAGACGTGCGGGGCACGTTCGAATATCTTCTCGCCCTCCTGCTGGGCCACGCACCCGAGGACGCCGAACTTCTTGCCCTGGGCCGCGAGCTTGCGGAAGTCGGCCAGGCGGTGGAAGACCTTCTGCTCGGCTTTGTCGCGGATGGAGCAGGTGTTGTAGAGCACCAGGCCGGCTTCCTCTTCCGTGGGCACCTGGCGGTAGCCTTGCGCCATGAGCGTGCCCACGACTTTTTCCGAGTCGTGCGCGTTCATCTGGCAGCCGAAGGTCTCGAGGTAGAACGTTTTGGACGCGATTTCCGGCATGGGAAACCACGAGTATAGCGCAGGGCCGCAGGCTAGCGCGGGGTGCCGAAGTGAAAGGGCAACTTCCGCAGGGCGGCGATCTTCCGGATCTCGAAGTCGGCGCGCTCTGCATCGCTCTCCGGCTCCTGCCGGGAGAACTCGCCGTGGCGCAGGCGCACGGTGGGCATGCCCAGACTCTTCCCTGCCCGGATCTCGCTGGCCGGGCGGTCGCCCACCACCAGCACTCGGGCCGGGTCGGACTCCACGCTGCGCAGGATGGAACGAAACACTTCTTCCTTGGTAAGCGCCTGGGCGCGGTCGGCATAGAAGATGTTTTCGACCGAGGATTCGCGGTCCAGCCCCAGGGCGGCGACCTTGGCGCGCTGCGTGTCCGGGTCGCCGAAGCTGGCGATGAAGTTGCGTACCCTCCGCCGCTTGAGGTAGCGCAACAGCTTCAGAGCGCCGGGAAAGAGCCGCAGGCGCCCGACCGGGGTGGAAAAGTATGCGGCCTGCGCGCTTTCGCGCTGAGCGTCGGTGAGGGGCACGCCCAGGCTGCGGCCGACCTTCAAATCCACGAACTCCAGGCGCGGGTCGGCCTCCAGTGCGGCCAGGCGGAGCTTCAGGATCTCATCGGCGGAGGCGGGGAGCCCGGCGGCGGCCAGAGCCTGGCTGGCGTGGCGGTGGGCGGCGACGACGCGCTGCCCAAAGCAGTCGTAGAGAGTGTCGTCGAGGTCGAAGAGAACAACGGTAATGAGCGGCCGCGGAACCGCGGCGGAGCGCCGGCCCGCGCGGCGAACCCGGGCGCGAGCCTTCCCTGCCGAGCGCTTCCTGCTTCCCGCTCGGGTGGGGCGCCTAGCCGAACGACTCGACGGCCTGCGCCTGGTCATTGAAGACCTCGAACAGGTTAATCAAGCCGACGATCTTGAGCGTCTGCAACGCCAGCTTCGACGGGTTGACCAGCTTGAGCGCTCCGCCCCGCTGTTTGGCGGAGGTGAGGGAGCGCACCAGAACCCCGATGCCGCTGGAGTCGATCATGGGCACGGCTTCCACGTTGACCACGATCTGGTTCTCGCCGGCGTCGAACAATTGCTCGATGGCCTGGCGAAAGCCATCCACCGACTCGCCGATCTTCAAGTCCCCGCGTAGTTCGATGACGTGCACGCTGCCGTATTTTCGAACGCTGATGTCCAACGGTCGCCTCCACGATTGCACCGACGGCTTTCGGGCGCCGCTCGCCCCCTCCCGCCCAAACCCGGGCCGAAGCGGCGAAGGGAGCGCGTTGACACCCAGGGTACCGTTTGTTAGAGTGCCCGCACAAGTTAAGAGAACCACGGGAATTTTGCAAGTGCGCACTCTCCCCAGGGCCAGTTTTCTTACTGACCGTACTCGGGTTGCAGACTGAAGGAGCCGCTCGATGGCGACTCAAAGACCGGGTTTCGCTGTCCCTCTGGCCGAATTCGCCGCCGGTCTGCTTTCCGAACGCGAGGTCACCCCGCGCGCCCGCCTGACCGCGCATCAGGTGGCGGAGATGCTGCCTGGGGCGGCGGTGGTGGTCTATGCGGTCGAGGACCAGGATGCGCCCGCCTGGAGCGCCAAGGCCGCCGAGGGCGAGATCCAGGTGGCCGTGTCCGTGGTCGAATTCGACGCCGGCACGCTGGGGATTATCGCGGGGAGTAAACAGGCGCGCATCTTCCCCGGCGCCGAACTGACGCGCGAGCAGTACTCCCACCTGAATCTCCGCCGAACCGTGGCTTCGCTGGCCTACGTCCCCATCCTCTTGGAGGAGATGCTGCTGGGGGCCATTGAAATCATTCACTACGACCGGCCGGTCACCGAGGCCGAGATGGCCCAGGTGGCGGAGGTCGCGGAATATGCCGCGCTCGCCCTGGCCACCGGCATCGCCTACGAGAGCGAGCGCAATACCCATCTGGAATCCATCACCCGCATCGCCCAGATGTACGACCTGGAGAAGGTGTTCAACGGCACCCTGGAGATGGACGACCTGCTGCCCGTGGTGTGCTCCAAGTTCCGGGAGGTGATGAACGTCCAGGCGGTGAACCTGTGGCTGGTGAGTGGCGACGGCCTGCTGCTGATCAACCGGGCGGGGATGGATCCGACCGTCGAGGCGGGGACAACGGCGAAGTCCGGGGAGGGCATTGCGGCCGCAGTCTCCGATTCCGGCGAGGCGGTGCTCATCGACTCCGCCGCCGACGAGCGCCTCACCCAGCGCAATGCGGACGTCGAGGAGGGGCAGATCTTCTCTCTGGTGGCGGCGCCGCTGCTGGAGAAGGGCAAGTTGGTAGGAGTGGTGGAAGCCATCAACCGCGGCGACGGAGAGCCCTTCGACGAGGACGACCTCTTCCTGCTCACCAGCATCAACGAGACCGCCGCCAGCGCCTTGAAGAACGCCAGCCTGCTGCAGGCCGAGCGCAAAGTCGAGATCCTGGAGACCCTGGTCCAGGTGAGCAAGGAGATCACCTCCACCCTCAACCTGGAGCGGGTGCTGCAAGCCGTGGTCACCGGGCCCAGCGCTGTCATTCCCTACGAGCGCGCTTCCATCGCCCTGGAAGAGCGCGGCAAGATCCATGTGAAGGCCATCTCCGGCATGACCGAGATCAACCCCTCGGATCCCGACGTGAAGCGCCTCAACGACCTGCTGCAGTGGGCGTCCCTTTCCGCGCAGGAGATGTTTATCGTCCAGAAAGACGGCGAGGTCGACGACCCCCGGCCGGAGACGCGGGAGAAGTTCAAGCGTTACTTCGAGGAGAGCGGCGTGCGCGCCTTCTATACCCTGCCCCTGGCCGACGATCAGGGACGGGTGGGAATCCTGGCGTTCGAGAGCAGCGACCCCGATTTCCTCTCCGAAGCCCACCTGGAAATGATCAAGGTGCTGGCGGGCCAGGCCACGGTCGCCGTGCGCAACGCCTCGCTCTACCGCGAAGTGCCCTTCATCGGCATCCTGGAACCCATCCTGCATAAGAAGCAGCAATTCCTCTCCATGGAGAAGCGGCGGCGGCGGGCGATGCTGGTGATTGCAGGAGTGACCCTGCTGGGCCTGATCGTAGTTCCCTTGCCCATGCGCGTGGATGGAGTCGCCACGGTGGCCCCGGCGCACATGGCCAAGATCCAGCCTGAGGTCGAGGGCGTGGTGGCCAGAGTCCACGTGCGAGAGGGCGACCCGGTAACGCGGGGCACCGTTCTCGCCGACCTGGAGGACTGGGACTACCGCGGGGCCAAGGCGGCCGCCGAGGCCAAACGCGGGGAGGCGGTGGCGCTGATGAACCGGGCTCTGGCCTCGAACGACGGCACGGAGGCCGGCATCCAGCGCGTGCAGGCAGACTACTGGACCGCGGAGGCGAAGCGGGCCTGGGAGCGTCTGGACCGCACCCACCTGCGCTCCCCGATTGACGGCGTGGTCGCCACGCCCCGGGTGGAGAACCTGGTGGGCCGGCACCTGGAGTACGGCGACACCTTCGCCGAGGTGGTGGATACCCGGACCGCGACGGTGGATGTAGCAATAGCCGACAGCGATGTGGCCCTGCTGGAGGCCGGCGAAGACGCCGTAGTGAAGCTGGACGCCTTCCCCACCCATACCTTCAAGGGAAAACTGACGGTCATCAGCCCGCTCAGCCAGGTGGAGGAAGAGCACCGGGTTTTCTTCGCGAGAATCGCCGTGCCCAACGGAGATCCCGAGGCGCTCATGCGTTCTGGCATGCAGGGGCGCGGGAAGATCGATGTCCGTGCGAGCTGGTATCCCGCCGGCTGGCGGCCCGCGGGGTACGTGTTGTTCCGGAGTACGGCGATGTGGTTCCGTTCGAAGCTCTGGGCGTGGTTCGGCTGGTAGCAGTTGGGCGGAAGGAATCTTGGGACTGGAGGAATAGCGTGGCCAAGCGTGTGGCGTTCACCCTACTTCTGGCGGCGAGCCTGATGGCGTGGCTGGCTTGCGACAATCCCAAGCCCGCCCCCGCCAACGCCACCGCAGCCAAGCCCGCGCCGGCTCCGGTTGCGCCGCAAGAGAGCACCTTCGTGGCCTCGGGGCCCATCGTGGTGGAGAACCAGGTGGACGTGCAGGCGCAGCGCGACGGCATCGTCGCCAAAGTCAACGTGGACGCGGGGACGATGGTGCGCCAGGGGCAGCTGCTGGCGACGCTGGATGACCGCCAGATCACCGCTGACAAGGAAGCTGCGGACGCCAAGGTGCGCAGCGCCGCCGCCGACCTCAAGGGCTGGGAGGGCGAGGTCAAAGTCCTGCAGTCCGACCGGGATCGCGCCGAGAAGATGTGGGAGGCGCAGCTCATCACCAAGCAGGACCTGGAACACGCCCGCTTCAAAGTGGAAGCCGACGAATCCGAGGTGGAGCGGGCGCGGGAGAACCTGCACAACGCGCAGGCCACCGCGAGATCCGTGGCTCTGGAGCTGGGAAAAACACGCATCCAGGCGCCCTTCAACGGCGTGGTGGCGCGGCGCTACGTCCGCGCAGGCCAGCAGGTGGCCATCGGAGACCGCCTCTTCTGGGTGACGGCGGTGGCTCCGCTGCGGGTGAAGTTCACCCTTCCGGAGCGGTTCCTCGGCCAGGTGAAGAAGGGCGATGAGTTGAACGTGACCTCTGCCGCCGACGACCAGCAGAAGCACACCGCCAAGGTGCTGCAGGTGAGCCCGGTGGTGGATCCCTCCAGCGGGACTATCGAAGTGCTGGCCGAGGTGATGGGAGCCGCGGACGACCTGCGCCCCGGCATGACCGCTAACGTGCGCGTCCCCATCCCGAAATGAACCTTACCGAAGCCCTCAACACAGCTCTGCCCGAGATCCCGGCTCAGATCAAAGAGACCTACCCGAGCAAGCACCCCAAGCTGGTGGGGCGAGAGCACGTGGCGGAAGGCAAGAACGTCATCATTGCCATCATCTCCGGCAGCAACAACCTTTTTCAGTTCACCCCCATCGAGTGGCAGCTGGTGCAACTATTCGACGGGAAGCGCTCCTACCCGGAGCTCTCAGATCTGTTCTTCGAGCAGACCGGAACCCTCTTCGAGCCCAACCAGATCCGCGAGTTCGCCTCCAACCTTGAGGCCAGCGACTTCTGGTACAAGACGCCGTTCGAACAGAACATCGTGTTGCAGCAGAAGCTGACCGAGGAGCGCCTGAAGCATAAGAAGAAGAAGTCGAAGTACGGCGATGTTTCGATGATGCAGTTTTCAGCCTGGGACCCAGACAGGACCTTCGACAAGGTCCATCCCAAGCTGAGGTTCTTCTACACGAGGTGGTGCACGCTGTTGACCCTGGGTCTGTTCGGGCTCATGGGCTACATCTTCGCCACGCGCTGGGAAGAGATCGGCAACGATACGCTGCAGTTCTACAACTTCACCCAGAAGGGGTTCTGGGACATTGTCGAGTTCTGGCTCCTGGCTGCTGCTGTGCTATTCGTTCACGAGTTTGCCCACGGGCTGACCTGCAAGCACTTCGGCGGGCCGGTGCATCGCATGGGCTTCTTGCTCATCTACCTGACCCCGGCGTTCTTCACCGACGTGACCGAAGTCTGGGTGTACGGCGGCCGCAAGGAAAGGCTGCTGACGATCCTTTCGGGTGCCTGGTCGGAGATGATCATCTGCGCCATCGCCACGCCCATCTGGTGGAACACCCCCTCCGGCACCTTTGTCCATGACTTCGCCTACAAGCTCATCCTCATCACTGGCCTTGGCGTAATCTTTTTTAACTGGAACCCCTTCATCAAGCTGGACGGCTACTACCTGCTCAGCGAGATCCTGGGCATCTCGCAGTTGAAGGAAGATTCCACCGCCTACGTTGTCGGCTGGGTGAAGAAGCACATTTGGCGCCTGCCGGTGGAGGTGCCCTATGTGCCCAAGCGGCGCCGCCTCGGCTACATCGTGTACGCTATTCTTTCCGGCGCCTACAGCTATACCCTGCTGTATTTTGCGGCGCGATTTGTCGGCAATATCGCCGGAGGCTTTATCGGGCCGGAGTGGTCGTTTATTCCGGCGTTGGGCGCGGGATACCTGATCTTCCGCGGCCGCATCACGGCATTCGTGAGGTTTATGAATACGCTATATCTGGACAAAAAAGAGCGCTTCCTGGCCCTGGCAACACCTCGCAACAAGCTCATTGCGGGAGTGGCGCTGGGCTTTTTGCTCGCGCTTCCCATCTGGCGGGAGACGGTCGAAGGCCGCTTCCTGCTGGAACCGGCGAACCGCGCAGTGCTGCGCGCCGCCGTCCCGGGAACGGTGGTGGAGGTGAATGCCGCCGAGGGGAAGAAGGTGGCCGCCGGCGAGACCCTGCTCCGGCTGCGCAACCTGAGCCTGGAATCCAAGGCCGGGCAGACCCGCGCTGACGCCTTGGTGGCCGTCGCCCTCGCCACCCAGGCACAGCTTCGCTACGCCGCGTTTGGCGTGGCCGACCGCGAGCGCCAGCAACTGGCGGAACGTAGCCGGTTGCTCGACGAGCAGGTCGCCATGCTGACCCTAGCCAGCCCGATCGCCGGTCAGGTGATGACGCCGCTGGTCGCCGACCGCATCGGCTCCCGGGTGGAGCCCGGGACCGAACTGGTCGAAGTAGCAGACCTCTCCACCTTGCGGGCCCGCATCTATCTGCCGGAGTTTGCCGTGCGCAAGACCCAGGTGGGGGCCAACGCCCGCCTGCTCCCCGACGCGGCCGTGATCTCCATCCCCGGAAGGGTCCAGTCCTTGGCTCCCGCCTCGTCCGAGATGGCGGCCGGGCTGAGCGAACACACCCAATACCGGGGGATCCGTCCGCCGACGTTTTACGCAGTCACGATCCAGGTAGAGAACCCGAAGGGCGAACTGAAGGCGGGCATGGCCGGAACTGCTCTGCTCACGGCCGGCCGTCGCAGCCTCGCCGGGCTGGCGGCTGAGGCCGTGTGGGATTTCGTGAGGCGGAAAGTCTGGTAGGCCCCTCCTGGGGCCCTCCGGTCGGCAAAAAATAAAAAGGGGCCGCGGATACTGCCTGCGGCCCCTCCCCCTTGTTTACAACCTCTAGAACGCGGCCTTGCCACCCAGCGCAGCCTTGCCACCCAGCGCAGCCTTGCCACCCAGTGCCGCCTTGCCACCCAGCGCAGCCTTGCCACCCAGCGCAGCCTTGCCACCCAGTGCCGCCTTGCCACCCAGTGCCGCCTTGCCACCCAGCGCAGCCTTGCCACCCAGTGCGGCCTTGCCACCCAGCGCGGCCTTGCCACCCAGCGCAGCCTTGCCACCCAGCGCGGCCTTGCCACCCAGCGCGGCCTTGCCACCCAAAGTCTTGCTTCCTTGCAGGTTGCTCTGCGCGGCGATGATGGCCTTCTTCGCAGCCGCGATGTTGCTGATCAAGCTCTTTTTCTCGATTGACATGGTGATTGTTCCCTCTCTTTTAGGTTTGGACTTTCCCTGAGGCCTGACTTCTGTTGCTTGCGCTGTTGTCTAGTGCAAGGGGGATGCCAAACAGGGCCGGAGGGTGAGATTTTTCAGCGGTCTTAGATTCAATAGGTTGCGGGCGTGGGAGGCGCTTCGCTGGGGCGAGCCGGATGAAAAATGCGGCCCGGGTAAGAAATTCAACCCCCGTGGGGTTAATTTTTAACCCGTCTCAATCCGATACTTACGGCACAGGTATTTCATCTTCTGCGGATTGATGTGCAGGAGATAGGCCGCAGCCACCTTCTTGCCGCCCGCCCGGCTCAGGGCCGCCTGGAGGTAGGCGGCTTCGATGCGGGCCATCTCTTTATCGAAGTCGATTCCCTTCTCCGGAATGAGCAGGGACTCGTGGCCCGCGGTGCTGGTCATGAGGATCTGCTGCGGAAGCTGTTTGACGGTGATCAAGCCGCCTTCCACCATCAGCACCAGGCGCTGGATGAGGTTCTCCAGCTCGCGGACGTTGCCCGGCCAGGGGTGCTCCTCCAGAATCTCCAGGGCTGCGGGTTCGAAGCGCTTCAAAGGAAGCTCGTTGGTGGTGCAGTAGATGCGCATGAAGTGGTCCACCAGCAGGGGGATGTCGCCCTGGCGCTCGCGCAGGGGAGGCAGGAAGATGGGGACCACGTGGATGCGGTAATACAGGTCCTCGCGGAATCTTCCGTCCCGCACCGCCTCCTCCAGGTCCTCGTTGGTGGCGGTGATGAGGCGAAAGTCCACCTTTTTGACTCCGCGGCCGCCGATGCGCTGTACGGCGCGATCCTCGAGCACCCGCAGCAGTTTGCTTTGCAGGGGCAGGGGCAGCGAGCCTATTTCATCCAGGAAGAGCGTGCCGCCATGCGCCGCCTCGATGTGCCCGGAGCGAGAGGCGTCGGCGCCGGTGAAAGACCCCTTCTCGTGTCCGAAGAGCTCGGCTTCGATGAGGGACTCCGGGATGGCGCCGCAGTTGAGGCTGATGAAGGGCTGCTCGGAGCGGGGCCCGCTCATGACCAGGGCCCGGGCCACCAACTCCTTGCCGGTGCCGCTCTCTCCCCGGATCACAATGGTGGTGGTGCTATCGGCCACGCGGGTGATGGCGTCGTAGACGCGGCGCATGGGCTCGCTGCCGCCGATGAGCTCGCAGAAGCTGTACTTCTGCCCGATCTGTTCGCGCATGCGGCGGTTCTCGATCTCGATGTTGCGCAGATCCAGGGCGCGCTCCAGCACCAGGCGCAGCTCGTCGAAATCCACCGGAGCCACGAAGAAATCGTCCGCCCCCGATTCGGTGGCCCTGCGGCGCAGGCTGTGGCTGTGGGAACGCGTCAGGGCGACCAGGACGAAGTCGGCGCTCATCCCCCGCAGCTCGTGCAGCACCTCTAGGCCCTGCGCCGTGGACCCGGCCACGGTATCCACATCCAGGATGATGGCGTCGAGTGGAACCTGGGTGAGCAGGGGCAGGATGTCGTCCGGATTGCTCAGGAACGTGGTGTTGAAGGTGGGGGCGAGGAACTGCTCCACGTCGGGCATGACCGACTCGTCGGTGGTGACGATGGCGATGCGGCGGGCGTCGGTGCTCCCAGAGGTCATGGCGGGGCCAAGAGAGTGCTTGGGCATTATAGGGTAAATTCTACCCCTGCCAAGTTAAAATTTGCCCCCGGACGCTTCCGGCCGCCCGGGCGCCTCCCCGGCCCGCGCCGGGACAAAACAAAGCCCCCTCCGCGGAGGGGGCTGGGAAAAGCGGAAACGCGGCTAGTTGTCGGTGGAGGGGCGGCCGCTCCAGCCGTGCAGCCCCTGCTTCATGATCCAGCGCATGACGTTGGCGTTGTTGTAGTAGTAGCCCAGCACGTACTGGCAGGTGGAGAGGCAGTGCGAGTTGCACACCTTCTTCATCTCGTCCAGCTGCTGGTTGTCGAACTTGGGCTCTCCCACCTTGCCCCAGTCGGTGGTGGCCGAGTACATGGGGAAACAGGGCGCCAGCGTGCCGTCGGTGCGGATGACGCAGGAGTTGTGCCCGGCGCGGCAGTTCCAGGGATAGGTGACCCCGCGCATGAAGTCCTTCATCTTGCGCAAGTGATCCTTGGAATTCACCATGATGTAGCCCTGCGAGTTCTTCTCGATCAGCCAGTCCAGGACCTCGTCCACCCGGTCCCAATCGTCGGGGCGGATGTAGGTGACGTTATCGTCCAGGTGCTGGAAGTGGGGCTGCTCGATGTAGGGAGGCTCGTTGATGTGCACGTCGCTGGAGATGCCATTGTCGTGGGCGATCTGGGTGAGCACCTTCACGTCCTCCAGGTTGTGGCGGCACATGTTGGTGTTGAAGACGATCATGTAGCCGTACTTGCGCTGCTGCTTCACCAGGTAGTGGAACTGCTTCTCGATGCGCTTGAAGTTCTTGGCCAGGCCGGGCTTCTCTTCCAGGCAATCCACCGCCAGGTTGATGGCGGCCACGCCGGCGTCGCCCACGCGATCGATGAAGTCCTCGTTCATGAGGATGCCGTTGGTGGGCAGGTACACGAAGAACCCGTTCTTGGTGCCGTAGTCCACCACCTTGAGGATCATGTCGCGGCGCAGCAGGGGCTCGCCTCCCATGATGGCGATCACGCGGCAGCCCACCGACTTCAGCCAGTCGATGGACTGGACGGCGGTCTCTTCCGTCATGCCCTTCACTTTGTTGTTGAAGGCCCAGCAATAGTGGCAGTCCACGTTGCACTTCCACTCGGTGAAGAGGTAGGAGAGCAGCGGGCGGAATTCGTCCTTCATCACGCGGGACTGTACGTAGGGCACAAACCAGCGGCGGAACGCGCGCACAAAGTTATTGGCGTGGTAGCTGGGGGTTTCTAACTCCGGCATCGAGCCTCCAAAAATCCGGGATACGCGAGCGTCGGGCACACGCCCGGCCGCTCCTGCAAGTACTGCAAGCCTAAGTAGAATAAACACATAGCCGGGACGCCGTATAGGGAAAATCGCCCAAAAAGCGGTCCGTGCAGCGTAGTGCCAAGATTCAGGGTCGAACTGTTGCAGAGTTCATCGAATGGTTAGGGAGACGGCAAGACCCGGCTGGTAAGATGCCAGCCCGAAAGGAATCGCATGCCACGGAAGACCCGAGTCCACGGCCACGGCACCCGGCACGTCCCCATCCGCCGCAACTACTGCTTCGCCTGCGGGCCGGACAATCCCGATGGCATGCACCTGAAGTTTCACTACGACCCGCGGCGCGGGCGCTTCGTCTGCCGCTTCCGGCTGGGGCGCAGGTACACCGGGCCTCCCGCGCACGCCCACGGCGGAGTGATTGCCACCATCCTCGACGAGGCCATGGGCAAGGTGAACAAGTTGCGCCACGTCATCGCCATGACCTCCAGGATGCAGGTGGAGTACCTGAAGCCGGTGCCCCTCGACCGGCCGCTGCGGGTGGAGTCCTGGGAGCTGCGGGTGCGGGGGCGGCGTCACACCAATGTGGCCGAGATCCTCAACCGACGCGGCCAAGTGCTGGCGCGGGGGAAGGCCCTGTTCCTCGCCATCGACCCCCTGAAGATGTTCGCGCGCCACCTGCCCAAGGGTTGGGCCAAGTCCGCTGGAGTAAAATGAAAGTTGTTCCGGGCGGCCGCGCGCCGCTTCCGGACAAAGAGGAAGTATGTCGGAGAAAAACGGGAGTTCCGGCCTGCGGCTGAAGACGGGCCTGGCCGAGATGCTGAAGGGCGGGGTCATCATGGATGTGACCAACGCCGAGCAGGCCAAGATCGCCGAGTCCGCGGGCGCGGTGGCGGTGATGGCGCTGGAGCGCGTCCCGGCGCAGATCCGCGCCGAGGGCGGCGTAGCCCGCATGGCTGCGCCCAAGAAGATCCGCGAGATCATGGACGCGGTTTCCATCCCGGTGATGGCCAAGTGCCGCATCGGACACTTCGCCGAGGCTCAGATCCTGCAACAGATGGGAGTGGATTACATCGACGAATCCGAAGTGCTGACGCCCGCCGATGAGGCCCATCACGTGGACAAGCACGCCTTCAAGGTGCCGTTCGTCTGTGGCGCGCGCAACCTGGGAGAGGCGCTGCGCAGGATCGCCGAGGGCGCGGCGTTGATCCGCACCAAGGGCGAGGCCGGTACCGGCGACGTGGTGCACGCGGTCAAACACATGCGCGCCATCGTCCAGGAGATGAAGCGGCTTACCGTGGCCAGCGAAGAAGAACTCTACGCCGCGGCCAAGGACCTGCAAGCGCCCTACGAGTTGGTGCGCATGGTGGCGCGGGACGGCAAGCTCCCCGTGCCCAACTTCTGCGCCGGTGGCATCGCCACCCCCGCCGATGCTTCCCTGGTGATGCAACTGGGGGCAGAGTCGGTGTTCGTCGGCTCCGGCATCTTCATGAAGGATTCGACCCACTTCGTCGAACCGGAAGAGGCGCGCAGCCGCGCCGTGGCCATCGTGAAAGCCACCACCCACTTCGACGACCCGGCCATCCTGCTCGAGGCCAGCCAGGGCGTGGTGGGCGCCATGAAGGGCCTGGCGGTCGCCGGCCTGGCCGAAGCCGATCTGCTGCAGAAGCGCGGCTGGTAGGCGGAAGTGCCATGACCATCGGCGTGCTGGCCATCCAGGGCGATTTCGACGCCCACCGGCGCCGGCTGCAGCAACTGGGCGCCCAGACCCTCCTGGTCAAGAAGCCCGAGCAACTCGATAGCGTGGACGCCCTGGTCATTCCCGGGGGCGAATCCACCACCTTCCTCAAATTCCTGGAGCAGGGCGGCTTCCTGGAGAAGCTGCGCGACTTCGTTCGCGCCAAGCCCGCCTTCGGCACCTGCGCCGGCGCGATCCTGCTTGCGCAGGAGGTGGAGAATCCGCCGCAGCCGAGTCTGGGGGCGCTGGATGTTCGAATCCGGAGAAACGCCTACGGGCGGCAGATGGAAAGCTCCATCCGCTTCGGCAAGACCCGGCTGGGGGACGAGCCGCTGGAGATGGTCTTCATCCGCGCGCCGCGCATCGAGCGCGTGGGCGCGGGAGTCGAGGGGCTG
>Ga0080064_1004441_pt1 | contig 17943 bp, 14 predicted proteins | sample Subgrocontami54m_FD_69260 | JGI IMG/M metagenome (GOLD analysis project Ga0080064, IMG submission 69260) | Subsurface groundwater microbial communities from S. Glens Falls, New York, USA - GMW46 contaminated, 5.4 m (SPADES assembly) (version 2) ...
CAGTGCGTGTCGAGGAAAACTGGAAGCTCGGCCGCAAAGGCGTCGACGACGGCGTGCTGCTGCTCGTCGCCAGGAACGACCGCAAGCTGCGCATCGAAGTCGGCTACGGCCTCGAAGGCGCGCTCAACGACGCGACCGCCAAGCGCATCATCGAGGAAGAAATCACGCCGCGCTTCAAACAGGGAGACTTCTACGGTGGCATCAGCGCCGGGGTCGGGCGCATCATCAAGGTCATCGACGGCGAGCCGCTGCCGCCGCCGAAAGCGCGCAAGGCGCCGCGCGGTGGGCTCGATTTCGAATCACTGCTGTTCATCGGTTTCATCCTGGTGTTCGTCGTGGGGGGCATACTGCGCGCGATCTTCGGCAGATTCCTCGGCGCCGGCATCATTTCCGCAATCGCCGGTTTCATCGCGTGGACCATCGGCGGCGCGCTGCTGATCGGGATAGTCGTTGCGATCATTGCGTTTATTTTCTCGCTGTTCGCCGGCACGCGCGGCGGCTGGTCTTCGGGTGGATTCGGCGGTGGTGGTGGATTCGGCGGTGGCGGCGGGTTCAGCGGCGGTGGCGGCAGCTCGGGTGGCGGTGGTGCGGGAGGGAGCTGGTGACATGAACATCAAGCGCATCGTCAAACATCTGTTCGCGCCGCACTGGATCATCGCGCGTGCGTTTCCGCGGCGCACGCTCGCCGCAATCGAAAATGCGATTCGCACTTCAGAGCGGTCGCACGACGGCGAATTGCGTTTCGCGGCCGAGGCGGGCCTCGATTTGCTGCCGCTGCTGCGCGGGCAGATTCCCCGCCAGCGCGCGATCGAGGTGTTTTCGGCATTGCGCGTGTGGGACACCGAACACAACAGCGGCGTGCTGATCTACGTGCAGCTCGTCGATCATCGTATCGAGATCGTCGCCGACCGCGGCATCAATGCCAGAGTCGAGCAGCAGCAATGGGACGCGATCTGCCGCCGCATGGAAGAAGCTTTCCGGCAGAAAAGGTTTGAGCAGGGCGCACTGGCCGCGATCGGCGAAATCACCGCGCTGCTCGCGCGGCACTTTCCGCCGCGCGGCGACAATCCCGACGAGCTATCCGACCGGCCAGTAGTGCTGTAAGCATTCGTTGCTTATGGCTCGGGTCCGGCATAGGCGCCCGCCGCTTCTCCTCGTTTACACGGCTGCCGCATCTGGCTAGACTCTGTCGCGATTGTGAACAGGACGTTTATGAAAGCAGCCGGCAATGCTTGATGCAATCGTGGCGGGCCTGGCCGCGCTTTTGACGCCGCAGGCCATGTTGTTCATGCTGATCGGCGTGATCTATGGCCTGATCATCGGCATACTGCCGGGCCTGGGCGGAGTCGTGGCGATGGCGCTGCTGCTGCCGTTTACCTACGGCTTCGAAACCGCCGCGACGCTTGCGCTGCTGCTGGGCGCGCACATCGCCACGGTGTGGGGCGATTCGGTGACCAGTATCCTGTTCAGTGTCCCGGGATCGGCCAAGGGCCTCTCGCTGTGCTTCGACGGCTACCCGATGACCAAGCAGGGGCAGGCGACCCGGGCGCTCTCCGCCTCGGCCACCGCGGCGCTGCTGGGCGGGGTTATCGGCGCAGTGTTTCTGGCGCTCTGCATTCCCCTCATCCGCCCCGTCATCATGGCGCTCGGGCCGAGCGAGTACCTGATGATGGCCTTGTGGGGCCTTACGGTCATCGCCACCTTCAGCGAGGGCTCGCTCCTGAAGGGCCTGGTCGCGAGCGCGCTGGGCGTGCTGGTGGCCTTTGTCGGCATGGACGTCGTCACGGCCACGCCGCGTTTTACCTTCGGCAATGAGTTCCTGATGGAGGGCATCTCGTTTCCCATCGCGATGATCGGGATGTTCGCCGTTTCGGAAATGATGAAACTTGCCATCAAGGGGGCCCCGATCGTGGACCGTTCCCTGGTGCAGGAGAACAGCACGGTGCGGCAGGGGATCATGGACGCATTCCGGCACTGGTGGCTGGTGGTGCGCTCGAGTCTGCTGGGCCTGTGGATCGGCGTGTTGCCAGGCGTCGGGGCGAGCGTCGCCGGGCTCGCAGCCTATGCGCAGGCAGTGCAGACGTCCAGGACGCCGGAACGCTTCGGCAAGGGCGCAGTCGAGGGCGTGATCGCGCCGGATGCCACCATGGGCGCCAACGAGGGTGGCGGGCTCATGCCCACTTTGGCCTTCGGCATTCCGGGCGGCGAAAGCATGGCCATACTGCTCGTCGCCTTCATCGGACTCGGAGTCGTGCCGGGACCTGAAATGCTGAACAAGAACCTCGATCTCGTCTTCAGCATGGTCTGGATCATCGTCATCGCCAACGTGCTGGTGACCCTGATCGGCCTCGGTATCACGCCGTATCTCGCGCGGCTGCCGGCGCTGCACGCGAACCTGATGGTGCCGATGGTACTTTCGGTCTGTTTCGTCGGCGCGTTCGCCACCCGCGGGAACATCGAGGACGTGGTCGTCGCGGTGGTGTTCGGCATGGTGGGTTTCCTGATGGACAAGTACCGCTATTCCCGGGCCAACTTCGTGATCGGCATGGTGCTCGCCACCATGATCGAGCGCAATCTGCACATCTCGATTTCCCTCTATGGCGAGTTCTTCATCTTCACCCGGCCGATCACGCTCGCCATGTTCATTTTTGTCATCGTGACCGCGGCGCTGCCGTTCGTCCGCAGCTGGCGCCGCAAACGCGCGCAAATGATGGGAGGGACAGCATGAGCCGACGCGTGCAGGAGAATTTGATCGCCATCGCGTTCCTGATGGTGTTTCTGGGCGTCATCGTGCTGTGCCTCGATTTCGGCGTGCGCGCGCGCAAGGTGCCGTTGCCGGTGGCGATTTTCGGGGTAACGCTCATCGTGATCCAGATCATCTGGCAGAACCTGCGTTCGACGGAGGAACTGAAGGTGGACCTGCTCGAGGTCATGGCCCGGCGCGAAGAGCAGGAGATCGTCCCCGAACAGAACGCCGGTGCGCCGGTGGCGTCTGAACCCGCGCCAAACTCACAGCGGCCCCCGTGGCGCCGGGAAGCCGGCGCTTACGGCATCGTCGCCGCGCTGCTCGCGATGGTGCTGCTGATCGGGCCGATGCCCGCCATCTTCGTGTTCACCGGCGGCTATTTTTTCCTGAGCAAGCATTATTCGTGGCTCAAAGGTTTGATTTACACTACCGTGTTCACGGGGGTGGTGTATTTGCTGTTCGTGACGGCGCTGCAAATCCAGCTTTATCACGGGGTTCTGGCGCCCTTGGTGGAACGATTCAGATAGAAGTTGTCAGGCGCGGCGCCGGAACCTGTTCCGGAAGCATCCGAACCCTAAGCAGTCACAAGGAGGAAAACATGATGATAAAGACGCGGCGCAAAGCGTTGTTTACGATGATGCTCGCCCCCATGCTCATGGCCGTTTCGGGCCGGGCGGCGAGCCAGGCGTCCGGCTTTTACAAGGACAAGGTGATCAATATTGTGGTGGGCGGCGGGGCTGCCGGAGGCCACACGCGCTACGCGCGCCTGGTCCAGCCGTATCTGCAGAAGCACACCGGCGCCCGTGAAGTGAGAATAACCCTGATGCCGGGTGGCGGCGGGCTGCGAGCCGCCAACCACGTCTGGCGCGCCAAGCCGGACGGCTTCACCATATTTTTCGGGAACGTGTCCACGCTCATCCTCGCACCGCTCGCGGGCAGTCCCGGCGCGACGTTTGACTCGACCAAATTCGTTTATCTCGGCCGTGTCACCAGCGAGCCGAGAGTGCTGGCGGTGGGCGGCAAGTCGGCGATCAAAACCATCCAGGATGTGCAGAAGCTCAGCCGGCCCTTCCTGTATCCGTCGCAGGGTACTGACGAGGATTTTTACACGATGGCGGTGCTCGCCGACGCATTGGGCTTCAAAGTCAAGGCCGTCACCGGCTACGAGGGTAACGCGGACACCGCGCTCGCGGTGATCAAGGGGGATGGTGATGGGCATATCACCGGGTGGAGTGAATCGATGGCGCCGATCAAGTCGGGCGACAAGAACCCCATACTCATGGTGACCTCGATGCGGTCTCCCGAGTACCCGCGCATACCGGTCGTCACCGAATTCGCGCCCGCCAACAAGAAGGCAACCGTACGCGCCATGGCGGCCATCCTCGAAACGCACCGCAGCTATATCGGTCCGCCCGGCATGGATCCGCAGGCAGTGGCTGCCTTTCGCGCCGCGGTAACCGCCGCGCTGAAGGACCCGGGCCTGCTGGAGGAAACCACCAAGGGCGGCCGGCCGGTGGATCCCATGGAGGGCGCAAAGCAGCAGTTGTCGGTTGAACAGATTACCAGAGCAAGCGCAAGCCTCGCGCCCATTCTCAAGGCTGCGGTAAAGGAAATTCAATAGCGGCGGCGCGGCAAGGAGACTCATGACGCAGGATTGGAACACGCTGGACACTGACGTGCTGGTGGTCGGCGGCGGCGTGGCGGGCAGCATGGCCGCCATTCCGGCGCTCGAGGCCGGATTGAAAGTGGTCATTTGCGAAAAAGGCAGGGTGCTCGACCACTGCGGCAGCATCGGCTGCGGAGTAGACCACTACCTCACCGTGATGGACACCGGCCCCGAATGGGATACCCCCGCATTCCTGATCAAACATGTGCCGGAACTCACCGACTACATCGTGGATATGGCGGTGGCCGGACGTGTGATCGGGGAGATGCCGCGGATATTCCGCAAGCTCGAATCCTTTGGCGTGGATTTCAGGGACCCGAAGCTCGGCACCTATTACCGGCTGCGTTCGTTCGGTCTGCCGGGCACCTATCACATCAATTTCGACGGCACGGACTTCAAGAAGCACATCGGCGAGCGGGTGCGTAAAGGCAAGGCGAGCGTATTGATGCGCACCATGGTCGTGCAATTGCTGGTCCGGGACAACCGCGCGTACGGCGCGCTCGCGTTCAATTTCCGCACCGGTGAATGGTATGCAATCCGCGCCAAGGCGGTGGTGCTTGCCGCGGGTGACGTGAACCGGCTTTCGCTCAACGCCTCGGGTCTGGCTTTCGACAGCTGGCATTTCCCGTACAACACCGGGGACGCGCAGGCCATGGGCTACCACGCGGGTGCGACGCTCGCCAACATGGAGTCGGTGGAAACGACGCTCACGCCAAAGGGTTTCTCGGTGCAGGGCCTCAATGCGCTGGTGAGCCTGGGTGCGTATTTCGTCAATAAAAGCGGCGAGCGTTTCATGTTCCGCTACGACAAAAAGGGCGAGAACGCCCGCCGCGCGGTGCTCGCCGACGCCGTGATACACGAAACTCTGCTCGGCAACGGGCCGATCTATCTCGACTGCCGGCACTTGCCGCCCGAGATGCTCGACCACATGGCGCACACGCTGCAGGTCGACCGCTACACGCTGCCGGCGTTCTACGCACAGAAAGGCGTCAATTTCCGCGAAGAACTGATCGAGATCTCGATCGCCGAGCTCAGCATCCGGCGCAGCGGCGTTTATTTCCGCGGCAGCGGGCTTGCGGTGGATACCAACGGTGAAACCTCGGTCGAAGCACTGTTCGCCGCCGGCGATTGCGCGACGGTCAGCGGCGGCATCGCCGGGGCGGCGGTGCTCGGGCACATCGCGGGCGAGGGCGTCGTGCAGCGCGTGCGCGCAAGCAACGGCGCGTTGCCTGGGATCGAATCCCGGGTCGTCACCGCGGTCCGCGCCGGCTCGATGGCGCATCTCGAGCGCACGGCAGGCATCGGCTGGAAGCAGTTCGAGCACGAGACGCAACAGACTGTCACCGATTACGTCGGCGTGCGGCGCACCGAAAAAGGACTCAGGCTCGCGCTCGAGACCCTGCGCGCGCTGGCCAAGAAAGAACCGCTGATCAAGGCCGACGATCTGCACGGCCTGATGCGCGTGCATGAATCGACGAACATCCGCATGAACGCCGAGATCATGGCCACCGCGTCGCTCGCGCGCACCGAAACCCGCACCGGCTCGGCGCACTGGCGGCTCGATTACCCGCAGCCGGACGAAAAGAACTGGCGCAAGTTCGTGCTCGTCGAGCGCGGCAAAGATGGTCCCGCCACGCGCACTTTGCCGACTGACCGTCCGCTTGCCGACGCGTTTGCGCGCAATGCGGTAACTGCGTAGAGGAACTGCCATGCCGGACGTAACGCAAGCGGTACACAATCCGATCCGGATCGATCCCGGGACCTGCGTGCGCTGCGATCTGTGCGACTGGATCTGTCCGGGCGACCTGATCTACAAGGACGAGGCGAACAAAGACGAATTGCCCGTCATCGCTTACCCCGACGAGTGCTGGTACTGCGGTTTGTGCCAGTCGATCTGCCCGACCCACGCGATCACCGTCGTTTTTCCCGAGCAGATGGTGCGCAACCAGACCGACGTCGTCACTTTGCTGGGCAAAGTCGTGGCATAAAAATCCGCGATCCGTGCGATCGAGAAGTGCTGGCGCTGCACCTGGCTCTGCCTGACGGGTTTTTGCGTGCGCATTCCCTTATCCCCGCGGTTCTCTTAAAATACCGATACGCAAGGGTTTTTTGAGGGTTATTGAATGAAAACAGCATTGAACCGCATCCGCGGCGTCGAGCACGACATCGTCCAGTTGCCCCAAGCGAGCGATGTGGCCCCGTATTACGAGCCGCAGGGCAACGAAATCGCGATTTTCGAGGCGGCTTACCGCAAGCGGCTGCCGGTCATGCTCAAAGGCCCGACCGGCTGCGGCAAGACGCGCTTCCTCGAGCACATGGCGTGGCAGCTCAAGCGGCCGCTGGTGACCGTGTCCTGCCACGAGGATCTGACCAGTTCGGACCTCGTCGGCCGTTTCCTGCTCGAAGGCGCGGAGACCGTCTGGCAGGACGGACCGCTCACGCGCGCGGTGAAAGCCGGCGCGATCTGCTATCTCGACGAGATCGTCGAGGCGCGCACCGATTCGACCGTCGTGATCCATTCGCTGACCGACCACCGGCGCAAGCTGACGATCGAGAAGAAAGGCCAGGAGATCGACGCGCACGAGGATTTTCTGCTGGTGATCTCGTACAACCCCGGCTACCAGACGGTGTTGAAGGACCTCAAGCCGTCGACCAAGCAGCGCTTCATCGCGATCACGTTCGATTTTCCGCAGGAGGAAGTCGAGCGCAAGATCCTCGTCAACGAAGTGCCCGGAATCGATCCCGAAATCGCCGCCAGGCTGGTCGCCGCCGGGCGCAAGGCGCGGCTCCTGAAAGACCACGGACTCGAGGAGTCGGCCTCGACCCGCGCGCTGGTCTATGCCGCGAACATGATCAACGCCGGGCTCGACCCGGTGAACGCGTGCCAGGTCGCGATGGTCAATCCGCTGACCGACGACATCGAGCTCCTCGAAGCGCTGACGGAAATCGTCAAGGCGCATTTTTCCTGACCCGTGGCGAGCGGTTCCCCCGCCTGACCGTGGCTCGCTACCCTGCGGCAATTGAACGCGCACTCGACGCGTTGAGCGCGCTCAGCTTCGTTGCGCACCGCGAAGCGCTCGATGCGCTGCCGGCGCTGCAGCATCACGGTGAAGACATCGTGTCGCGCTGGCTCGACGCGGCGCGGCGGCTGTTCGAGCACGACCGCGAGGCCGGCAAAGCGTTTATCCGCGGCAGCCGCGATGCCGAAAAGGTTTCGGAGACCGTGCTGTCGTGGACCGGGCAGGCGCTCGCGTTCCTGCAGTGGCCGGCACCGGCGCCGGCGCTCGAGGGTTTCATGAAGAATCTGCCGCGCGCGTTCGGCTCGCTGGGACACGCCGGGGAGCGGCGCTGGGCCGAGATCGGCCTGCTCTGGTGCGCGCGCCATGCCGAAAGCGGCCGCGCTTATTTTGCGACCCCGGTGCTCGATCTCGCCTCCCGCCAGGGCATCACCGGCATCGAGCAGTTATGCACGCCGCTCGAGGAACTCTACGAGTCCCGCAAGCTGATGCTTGCGACGGTGCTCGCCGGGGCGGTGCGCGTACGCAATCTGCTGGGCGCGCAGGCGATACTGCCGTGGGCGGCGCGCGGCGCCGATATCCTGCAGTCCGGGCGCGCGCGCGGCGAAGCCTATTTCCGGCTCGAAAGCGAGGAAAGCCTCTCGGTGCTGCTCGACCATCTGCCGGGTTTCCGCCTGAGCGAACGCAACCGCCTGCTCTCGCTGCTGCTCGACATCTGGTACGAGCGCGGGTTCGAACTCAGGGAAAGCAGCTGGTCGCCCGAGAAAGGCCGTCCATTCGTCGAAACGGATGGCCGCACCGTGTTCATACCGGCGGTGATGCCCGACCGCGATGAGGCGATACTCGCGGTGCTGCACGCGGCAGGCCACCTCGCTTTCGGCGGTTTTGACCGCGCGGCGCTGCAGGCCATTTTCCGGGAGGTCAGCGTCGAGCTGCCGGAGTCGGGACCGATCGCGTGGGCGCCGCTGTTCGAGCGTTACGGCGACGACGTGATGCGTTTTCAGCTGCTGTTCGATGCGTGCGAGGACCTGCGCATCGACGTTCGCGTGCAGGGTGTAGTGCCGAATTATCTGAGCCGCCTGCTCGCAACCGGGCTCGCGCATCGTCTGCGGCCGGCGGAGGCGCTGCCTTACTACGATGGCGCGCTCGCGGCGGTGCGCGGCGCGCTCGCGATGGCGCGCGGCGAAGCAACCGACCTTGATCCGCGTCTGCGGCCGCTCGTCGAGCCCGGCGCGACGATTGCGGACGCGTTTCGCATTGCCAACGAGCTCTATCGCGAATCCCGGTTGCCGCCGGTGACCGACCTCGAGGTTTTCCAGGGCGCGTACTTGCCGGGGCGCTCGCCGAATGCGGCGCGCCCGGCGCATGCGCAGACGCAGCCGGAACAGCCGCAGCAAACCCAGGCCGGCGCCGACGGCCAGAGCGAGGAGCGCGATGAGGGCGAATCGCAAACGGACGAGCAGCAAAACGCCGACGCGGGCGGCGAGCAAAGCGGCGACCGGCAGCAGGAGATCGCCGCCGAGGGCAAGAGCGCCGGCTCGCGCACCCAGTCGCAGAAACGCCTGCAGGCGGAGGGGCGCGGGGGGCAGGGGAGCGAAAAAGGCAAGCCGTATCCCGAATGGGATTATCGCGAAGGGCGCTACAAGCGCAACTGGTGCTGGGTGCAGGAGAAAGCGCTCGGCGAGGCGAACCTTGCCGAAGCGAACCGCCTCACCTCGCAGCACGCGATGGCGCTGAAGCGGCTGAAACGGGCGATCCAGGCGCAGAAGCCGACGCGGCTGGCGCCGCGACTGCGCCAGTTTGACGGGGATGACATCGATCTTAACGCCGCGGTCGCATATGTCGCGGAGCGCCGCGCCGGCATGTCGCCCGAGCCCGCGATTTACCGCCGGCGCGAGGTCAAGCAGCGCGACGTTTCGGTGACGCTGCTCGCCGACATGTCGACGTCAATCATGCAGCACCTGCCCGAAGGCGGCGGGCGGCTGGTCGACCGCGTGCGCGCCGGCGTGCTGTTGTTCGCCGAAAGCATGGAAGAAGTCGGCGACGCCTACTCGATTGCGGGTTTCTGCTCCAAGTACCGCGACAACGTGAGCTACTACACGATCAAGAATTTCGACGAGCCGTTCACACAGCAGATCAAAAGCGTGATCGGCGGCATGTCGGGACGGCTTGCCACCCGCATGGGCGCGGCGATCCGCCACGCGACCGCGCGATTTGACCAGGTCGAAAGCCGGCGCCGCCTGCTGCTGATCCTGTCGGACGGCCGGCCGGAAGATTACGACGACGGCGGCGACCGGCGCTACCTGCACGAGGACACGCGCATGGCGGTGAAGGAAGCGGTCGCGCGCGGCGTGCATCCGTTCTGCATCACGGTCGACACCATGGCCAACCAGTATCTGCCGCAGATCTTCGGCCCCGGCCATTACCTCGTGCTCGACCATATCAACAGCCTGCCCAACAAGCTGCCGGAAATTTATCTGCGCCTGCGCCGTTAACAAAATATAATTCGCGTCATGCCCTCGGAAAATATCGTTGAGATCAGCAAGCTGCGCTTCGGCTACGCGGACCGCGAGCTGCTCAAAGGCATCAGCCTCACGATTCCGCGCGGGAAGGTCGTCGGCATCATGGGTGCGAGCGGCTGCGGCAAGTCGACGCTGCTGCGCCTGATCGGCGGCCAGCTCGTTCCGGGCGACGGCTGCGTCAGGGTCGACGGCCAGGTCGTGCACGAACTGAGCCGCGATGCCCTGTATCAGCTGCGGCGCAAGATGGGGATGCAGTTCCAGATGGGGGGGCTCTTCACCGATTTGTCGGTGTTCGAGAACATCGCATTCCAGATGCGCGAGCACACCGATCTTCCCGAGAGCATGATCCGCGATCTCGTGCTGATGAAGCTCTCGGCGGTCGGCCTGCGCGGCGCGTCGCAACTGATGCCGGCCGAGCTCTCGGGCGGCATGGCGCGGCGCGTCGGGCTGGCCCGTGCGATTGCGCTCGACCCGATGCTGATCATGTACGACGAGCCGTTCTCGGGACTGGACCCGATTTCCTGCAACGTGATCGGCAATCTGATCCGCCGTCTCAACGACGCGCTCGGCGCAACTTCGATCGTGGTCTCATACGACGCGGTGGAATCCATGAAGGTCATCGACTACGTCTACCTGATCTCGGACGGCGTGGTGGCCGCCGCCGGCCCCACCGCGGAGATGAGCGCCTCCGGGGACCCTTTCGTGCGGCAGTTTCTCGACGGCGCACCGGATGGGCCGGTGCCTTTTCACTATCCCCACGAGCCTTATCAGACCGACCTCGGCCTGGGCTCCGGCACTTAGACTTCCATCGTAGGGCGCGGATTTATCGCGCCGCCGACCCGCAGGTAACCATTCGGCGCGCTGAAGCCGCGCCCTACAGCCGTGCCCATCTAATTTCGGATTCAGTGCGGCGCGCCGGCGGGGATCTCCGGCATGTTTCCGCCGCGCACGTTGGACTGGTGGCGGTTGCGCACCAGCGCCATGGTCACCGCGACGAACGCGCCGAACAGCACGATGACGGTGTAGATCGAAAACTCGAGCTTGATCAGCAACGCATAGACGCCGAGCATTCCCAGGATGCTGAGGTTCTCGTTGAAATTCTGCACGGCGATCGAGTGGCCGGCGCCCATCAGAATGTGGCCGCGGTGCTGCAGGAGCGCGTTCATCGGCACCACGAAGAATCCGGCGAGCGCACCGACCAGCGTCATCATCGCCATCGCGAGATAGACGTCGCGCACGAAGATCAGGCCGACGGTGATGACGCCCATCGCGATGCCGACGGGCAGCACGTTCACCGCGCGGTGCAGTGGAACCGTTTTGGCCGCGATCACCGCGCCCGCCGCGATGCCGACCGCGGTGATGCCCTGCAGCACGGTCGATTGCGAGAGCGTGTAGCCGAGCGCGACTTCCGCCCATTTCAGCACGATGAACTGCAGCGTCGCGCCGGCGCCCCAGAAAAGCGTGGTCGTCGCGAGCGAAATCTGCCCGAGCTTGTCGCCCCACAGCAGCCGCAGGCAATGCGCGAAATCCCTGACCAGATAAACCGGGTTCCTGCGTTGCGGCTTGTGATCGATTCCGGTGCGCGGGATGTAGAGATTGAACACCGCTGCGATTACGTAGAATACGATGATCACCGTGATCGCGATTTCCGGCGCGGTATCGATGCCGGTGTCGAGCTGCGGGATGTCGATGCGCAGCAATTCGGCTGAGAGCGCCTGGCTGATCAGCATGCCGCCGAGCACGGTGCCGAGAATGATCGAGGCGACGGTGAGGCCCTCGATCCAGCCGTTGGCGATCACCAGCTTCTCGTGCGGCAGATATTCGGTGAGGATGCCGTATTTCGCCGGGGAGTAGGCGGCGGCGCCGAGCCCGACCACGCCGTAGGCGAGCAGCGGGTGCCCGCTGAGCAGCATCAACAGGCAACCGGCCACCTTGATCGCGTTCGAGATGAACATCACGTGGCCCTTGGGCAGTGCATCGGCGAATGCGCCGACGAAGGGAGCCAACACCACGTATGAAATCACGAAAAACAGCTTCAGCATCGGCGTCAGCCACGCCGGCGAATCGAGCAGCGCGAGCGCCGCGATCGCAGCGACCAGCAGCGCATTGTCGGCGAGCGATGAAAAAAACTGCGCCGCCATGATGATGTAAAAGCCGAACGGCATGGAAAAGAGGCAGGACCCTCTGCGTGGCGGTTATTTGGGTGCAGCTTTATACCATAAATCCGGATTTTTCCACGCGTCGGTCATGACACACCCGGCGAAATGTGGTTGAATACTAACCCATTTCCAAGCAGCTATCACCAATCACCAGTCACCCCAGACAATGGCTGATCGCAGACTGCAGGTGTTTTACACCGTTGCCAGGCAACTGAGTTTTACCAAGGCAGCGGAGCAGCTGTTCATGACGCAGCCTGCGGTGACGTTCCAGGTCAAGCAGCTCGAGGAGCATTTGAACGCGCGCCTGTTCGAGCGCAACCACGGCAAGATCACGCTGACGCCGACCGGGCAGCTGGTGCTGGAATATGCGGAGCGCATTCTCGGCCTGTCGGCGGAGATGGACAAGCGCGTGAGCGAACTGACCGGCGCGATCAGCGGGCCGTTGCTGCTCGGTGCGAGCACCACGATCGCCGAATTCATCCTGCCGCGCGTGCTCGGGGAATTCAAGGCGCACCATCCGCAGGTGCAGACGCACATGACCGTCGCCAATTCCGAAATCATCGAAAACCACGTCGCCGAGCACGTGATCGACCTCGGGCTGATCGAATCGCCCTCGCGGCGGCCGGGCCTGCATATCGAGGTTTGCTGCGAAGACGAGCTGGTGATGATCTGCGCGCCGGGATACAAGCTCGCCGGGCTGAAAAGCGTGACGCCGCAGCAGATCGCGGGCGAGCCGTTCATCAGCCGCGAAAGCGGTTCCGGCACGCGCGATTTTTCCGACAATTATTTCCAGCAGTCGGGCATTTCGCCCGAGGACCTCAATATCGTGATGGAACTCGGCAGCCCGGAAGCGGTCAAGGGCGTGGTCGAGACCGGCATCGGCATTGCGATCATGTCGCGCGCCACGGTGGCGAAGGATCTCAAGCTGGGCTCGATGGTGGCGATCCCGCTTGCGCCACGCCTGATGCGCGTGCTGTCACTGGTGTCTCCGCGCGCGAAATTCCGTTCGCGCCTGCTGTCGACGTTCGCCGAATTTGCCACCCGCAAGATGCGCGAGATGGCGAGCCGTCAATAAGATGCCGCGCCCGATCGAAGCCACGATCGATCTCGGCGCGTTTCGCCATAATCTTTCCGTGGTGCGCCGGCACGCACCGCGTGCGGCGGTGTTCGCGGTGATCAAGGCCGATGCGTACGGCCACGGCGTGATGCGCGCCGCACGCGCGCTGGCCGGCGCGGAAGGCTACGCGCTGCTTGAACTCGATGCCGCGGTGCGTCTGCGCGAGGCCGGCTGCGCGCAGCGCATCGCGCTGCTCGAGGGCGTATTTGCGCCGCGCGATCTTGCGGTCGCGGCCGAGCACCGGCTCGCGATTGCGATCCACAACCCGGAACAGATTCGCATGCTCGATGCCGCGCCGGCCGGCGCGCGCTTCGATGTTCTGCTCAAGATCAATACCGGCATGAACCGGCTCGGCTTCGCAGCGGCCGAGTTTGCCCCCGTGCTCGGCCGCCTGCGCACGCATCCGCGCGTAGCGCAACTCACGCTGATGACGCATTTTGCCAACGCCGACGACGCGCGCGGCGTCATCTGGCAGCTGGAAAGCCTGGAACGGCTTGCCGCGGGGAGCGCTCTGCCGCGCTGCCTCGCGAATTCGGCGGCGATACAGCGTTATCCCGAGACCCACGCCGACTGGGTGCGTCCCGGGATCATGCTTTATGGTTGCTCGCCGTTTGCCGATGTCTCCGCCGCCACGCTCGGCCTGCAGCCGGTGATGACGCTTACGAGCGAGCTCATCGCCGTGCGGGAACTGCAGCCCGGGGAGCGCATCGGCTATGGCGGCGCATTCGAGGCGGCGCGCCCGATGCGCGTCGGCATCGTCGCCTGCGGTTACGCCGACGGTTATCCGCGCCATGCGCCGACCGGCACACCCATAGTGGTGGGCGGACAGCGCACGCGCACCCTCGGCCGGGTGTCGATGGACATGTTATGCGCCGATTTGAGCGCAATCCCGGCGGCCGGAGTCGGAACCCCGGTTACCCTGTGGGGCACGGGATTGTCGGCCGACGAAGTCGCGGCCGCCGCCGGGACCGTGAGCTATGAATTGCTGTGCGCGCTCGCCCCGCGTGTGCCGGTGACCGAAGTGTAAACACCGTCGACGCGTTGCTGAAAATTGCGACCTGCCGGTGTATTATCGCGACATGGCAACCCATCCCCTGATCGACGAGCATCCGCTGCATTCCGCGGCCCATCCGCACGTCGACTGGCCGTTCAGGCGCTCGACGGCGATGCGGTATGGAGCAGCAGTACTCGCGGTGACGGCGGCGTTGGCAATCCGCTATCTGATTTATGGCGATTTGCAGCAACGGCTGGTATTCACGTTTTTCGTGCCGGCGGCGATATTCGCGGTGTGGTACGGCGGAGTGGGTCCGGGGATAGTCGCGACGGTGCTGGGGCTGTTGGCGGGCGACTACTTTTTCCTGAATTCACGTCTTGCGTTTTGGCCGCTCCATCTCAGGGAATCCCTGGCGGTCGGTGCCTACGCGGTTACCACCTTGCTGTGCGTCATCCTGTGCGAGAGACTGCATGCCCTGGTGCGCCAGTTCGAGCACGCGCTCGAACAGGAGCGGCATCATTTGGCGGGCAAGCTGGGGGCAGCGGCCAGGGCATTCATCGAGTCTCTCGAGCATCAACCTTCGCTGGCCAGCTATCACGCGCCAGTCAGCTGGCCGTTTCAGCGCCCGGTGACGGTGCGTTACGGGGTGGCGATAGCCCTGGTGATCGTCGCGTTCGTGTTGCGATACTGGCTGTTCGGCACGCAGGATCACCGCTTTCCGTTTATTTTTTTCGTTCCGGCGGCGATGATCGCCACGTGGTACGGCGGCATGGCGCCGGGCCTGCTTGCCACTGCCGCGGGACTCATGCTGGGTGATTATTTCTTCCTGTCCAGCCACGAGGCGCTGGGACCGGTGCGTGAAATCGAGCGCGTTTCGATCGGCATGTATGCGGTGACCACTATGCTTTGCGTGATGCTGTTCGAGGATCTGCACAACCGCATCCGGCGCCTCGAGCACGCGCTGGAGCGCGCGCGCCATCATCGCCAGTTGCACCGGGACAGCGCCACGCCCGGCTCGCCCGCGGTTACGCCGCTCACGCATTAGCCGCGCGCGCCGGCGACATCCCCGCGCGCCGCGCCCGCATGGCAAAATCAAAATCGATTTACGCCTGCACCGAGTGCGGCGGCCAGGCCGTCAAGTGGCAAGGCCAATGCCCGCACTGCACCGCGTGGAATACGCTGGTCGAGACGATCGCCGAAACGGCGGCGGTGAGCCGCTTCAGTGCGGTGGCGAGCAGCGGCAAGCTGCAGCGCCTGAACGACGTCGAAGCGCGCGAAGACAGCCGGCTGCCGACCGGCATCACCGAATTCGACCGCGTGCTCGGCGGCGGGCTGATGCATGGCGCGGTGGTGCTGATCGGCGGCGACCCCGGCATCGGCAAGTCGACGCTGCTGCTGCAGGCACTGTGCACGATGGGTGGCGGCCACAAGGCGATCTATGTCAGCGGCGAGGAGTCGGCGCAGCAGATCGCGCTGCGCGCGCGGCGCCTTGCGCTCGACGCCTCCGCGGTGCAGCTGCTGGCGGAAATCAATCTGGAAAAAATCCAGGCGCTGCTGCAATCCGAAAAACCGGTGGTCGCAGTGATCGACTCGATCCAGACCGTGTATTCGGAGGCGCTGCAGTCGGCGCCGGGATCGGTGGCGCAGGTGCGCGAATGCGCGGCACAGCTCACGCGGCTCGCGAAATCGAGCGGCACCACCATGATCCTGGTCGGCCACGTGACCAAGGAAGGCGCGCTCGCCGGGCCGCGCGTGCTCGAGCACATCGTCGATACCGTGCTGTACTTCGAGGGCGACACGCATTCGAGCTTCCGCCTGATACGCGCCGTCAAGAACCGCTTCGGCGCCGTCAACGAACTGGGCGTGTTCGCGATGACCGAAAAGGGGCTGAAAGGCGTGTCGAATCCGTCGGCGCTGTTCCTGTCGCAGCACGCCGAGCAGGTCGCAGGCTCGTGCGTGATGGTGACGCAGGAGGGCACGCGGCCGCTGCTGGTCGAGATCCAGGCGCTGGTCGATGAGGCGCACGCGGCGAATCCGCGCCGGCTCGGGGTGGGGCTCGAGCAGAACCGGCTGGCATTGCTGCTCGCGGTACTGCACCGCCATGCCGGCATCGCGTGCTTCGATCAGGATGTATTCATCAACGCGGTCGGCGGCATGAAAATCGTCGAACCCGCCGCCGATCTGGCGGTGCTGATGGCGATCGTTTCGTCGCTCACCAACCGGCCGCTGCCGGCCAAGCTGGTGGTGTTCGGTGAAGTCGGGCTCGCGGGCGAAGTGCGGCCAGTGCAGCGCGGCCAGGAGCGGTTGAGGGAAGCCGCCAAGCTCGGCTTCACCCACGCGCTGATTCCGGACGCCAACAAACCGCGGCAGCCGATCGCGGGTCTGCAGGTGATCGCGGTGCGGCGCGTCGCCGACGCCGTGGCGCGCATGCGGGATGGATTTGGCGGCTAAACCGCCGGTTGCTTATCGGAGTTTATCCTTGTAGATTCAGCAGGCATGATGCGCGTCAACCCATACCACATCGGTCTCGACAAGAACACGGCGAATTACGCGCCGTTGTCCCCGCTGTCTTTTCTGGAACGCAGCGCCGGAGTATATCCGCAGCGCGCTGCGATCGTGCACGGCGAGCGGCGGCTGACGTGGTCCGAGGTCTACACGCGCTGCCGCCGGCTCGCTTCCGCACTCAGGCGCCGTGGCGTCGGCGCTGGCGATACGGTGGCGACGATGCTGCCCAACGTTCCGGCGCTGTATGAAGCGCATTTCGGCGTGGCAATGGCAGGTGCGGTGCTCAATACGCTCAACACGCGGCTCGATGCCGAGGCGATCGCGTTCATGCTTGATCACGGCGGGGCGACGGTACTGCTCACCGACCGCGAATTCTCGGATACCGTGGCCAAAGCTCGGCGGCTCCTGCCGGATCGCAAGCTCGTTGTGGTCGACGTCGCGGATGCGGAGTATCGCGGCGCCGGCGAGAGCCTCGGTGAAATCGAATACGAGGATTTCCTGCGCCAGGGGGACCCTGAATTCGCGTGGCGGCTGCCGGATGACGAGTGGGATGCGATCTCGCTCAACTACACCTCCGGCACCACCGGCAATCCGAAAGGCGTCGTCTATCACCACCGCGGCGCGTACCTGAACGCAATCAGCAACGCGCTCGACTGGGGCATGCCGCCCCACGCGGTTTACCTGTGGACGCTACCGATGTTCCACTGCAACGGCTGGTGCTTCCCGTGGACCATGGCGGCGAATGCCGGCACCAATGTCTGTCTGCGCCGCGTCGAGGCGAAAACCATTTTCGACCTGATCAGGCAACACCGCGTGACGCACTACTGTGGCGCGCCGATTGTCCACCTCGCGCTGATCAACGCGCCCGCCGAGTGGAAGCAGGGCATCGCCCATACGGTGAATTGCTTTGTCGCCGGTGCGGCTCCGCCCGGATCGATGATCGAGGGCATGCGGAAAATGGGGTTCAACCTGACCCACGTCTACGGCCTCACCGAGACCTACGGCCCCGCCGGGGTTTGTGCGAAACATCCCGAGTGGGAGGCATTGCCGCTGGCCGAACAGGTGCGGTTGAACGGCCGCCAGGGGGTGCCGTACCACCTGCAGCAGGGCATGACGGTGATGGATCCGGCAACGATGCAGCCGGTGCCACGGGACGGCGAGACCATGGGCGAGATCATGTTCCGCGGCAACATCACGATGAAGGGTTATCTCAAGAA
>Ga0080064_1003860_pt1 | contig 17935 bp, 18 predicted proteins | sample Subgrocontami54m_FD_69260 | JGI IMG/M metagenome (GOLD analysis project Ga0080064, IMG submission 69260) | Subsurface groundwater microbial communities from S. Glens Falls, New York, USA - GMW46 contaminated, 5.4 m (SPADES assembly) (version 2) ...
CCCCTCACCCTGCCCTCTCCCCCTCGCGGGGGGAGAGGGTTTTTCGTTCCTCCGCGCCCGTCCGGGTGAGGATTCGTTCCACCTCAGGCCTCCGTCAGGCTGGTGAGCTCGTAGATCTCGAGCGGCTGCCGCCGCCCCTTCACGGTCACGCTGCCCCGGTCCCGGACCACCACCCGGTCCTTCAGGGCCGCGAGCACCGCGCCGCTGATCAGGATGCCGGTGCCGAGGTCGCGATTCAACCCCTCGATGCGGGAGGTGGTGTTGACGGTGTCGCCGAGCACCGCGTACTTCTTCTTCCGCGGGGCCCCCAGCGTCCCCGCGAAGGCCTCCCCGGTGTGGACCGCGATGCCCATGGCGAGCGGCCCGCGGTCCTCCGCCTCCCAGCGCCGGTTCAGCCCTTCCAGCGCCGCGTGCATGGCCACCGCGGTGTGGGCCGCGTGCCAGCAGTGCTCCGGATCGTCGAGCGGGGCGCCGTAGATCGCCATGATCGCGTCGCCGATGAAATCCTGCACGAGGCCGCGGTGGGCGAGGATCACGTCCACCATGCCGGTGAAGTACTCGTTCATCATCTCGGAGACGACCTCGGGCGCCAGCCGCTCGGACATGGTGGTGAAGCCGCGCAAGTCCGACATCAGCACGGTCACGCGGCGCACCTCGCCGCCCAGCGCGGTACCGGTCTGCAGCACCCGGTCCATGATCTCCGGGCTCACGTCCTGGCCGAAGGCGGAGCGCAGGCGGCGGCGGCGCAGCATGTGGGCGCCCTGCAGATAGGCCAGCATGCCGATGAGCGGGGCCAGGAAGTCGAGCCAGTAGCCGCCGCGCGTGTAGGCCTCGTAGGCGGCGGCGACGAGTCCGGCCACCAGGGCCAGGCCGACCAGCGCGAGCCAGAGCGGGCGCAGCCAGAGCGAGAGCACCGAGATGGACACGCAGACCACGGTGAGCAGCACCACGTTCAGGTACCACGGCGGCGGCAGCAAGCTCCGGCGCGAGAGCAGGGTGTTCACCATGTGGGCGTGGATCTCCACGCCGGCCATGAGCCCGGTCGGGGTCGGGAAGGTGTCGCGGCTCTCCGCGAAGGTCGCGCCCACCAGGACGATGCGGTCGCGGAAGGGATTGTCCTGGTCGGGGAGGGTGCCGGCGCGCGCGAGCTGCACCAGCGGCTCGCTCGGGAACGTGGTGAAGGCGCCCGCCGGCCCCGTGAAGTCGATGCGCCACGACCGGGCCGCGAGCTGGCTCACCGGTGTCTCCACCGGCCCGGCGAGGGCGCCGGACGGCTCGCGCAGGGGCAGGGGGATCGCGGCGCCGTCGCCCGCGATCCGCTTCGCCAGCTCCGCGGGCGGAAGGCCGGCCGACGCGGCGAGGGTGGTGAGCGACAGCGCGGGCAGCCATCCCCCGCCCGCCCTGGGCAGGACCGGCGTGAAGCGCCGCACCATGCCGTCGGCGCCGATGGGCGCGTTGGCGAAGCCCAGCAGTCCGGCCAGCTCCGGCGCGAAGGGCGGCAGCAGCGTGTAGCCGCCCGCGCCGTCCGGGTCGGCGGGCATCGCGAAGGTGGCGAAGAGCAGCGAGCCGGGCCGCGCCGCGCTCCAGCGGCCGACGGTGGCGAGGAGCGCCTGGTCCTCCGCGGGCGCGGTGGGCGCGGTGAGGACGAGATCGAACGTCACCACGCGCGCGCCGCTCTTGAGCAGGAAGTCGGCGAGGTCGGCGACGTAGCGCCGCGAGAGCGGCTGGCGCTGCCCGAGGGCCTGGAAGGCGTCGACGTCGATGACGACCAGGGTGATCTCGGGCGCGGCCACCCGGTCGCGCAGGAAGAGGAAGGTGTCCACCGCACGCGTCTCCCAGCCCGCGAGCACGCCGGTGCGGGAGAGCGCGGTGACCGCGACGGAGACCAGCAGGCCGACCAGCATCGCGCGCAGCACCCGCGCGCGGCGTCCCGTGCCCCGGAGGGCCAGGGTCAGCGGCCCACTCCGGTGAGGCCGAAGGCGGCCCAGGCGAACGGGTGGGGGAACTCCTTCATCGCGGCGCGCTGGGCGGCCTGGAGCGCCTGCCCCGCGTCCAGCTTGGCGAGCTGGTCGTAGAACTCGCGCATGAGCGCGAAGCTCGCGCGATCGTCCACCTTCCAGAGCGTCGTGACCACCGCGGGGCTGCCCGCGTAGAGGAAGGCCCGTTGCAGCCCGACCAGCTCGTCGCCGGTGCTGAGCTGACCGAGGCCGGTCTCGCAGGCCGAGAGCACGACGAGCTGGGCCTTCAGGTCGAGGCCGAAGATCTCCAGCCTGTGGCCCCATTCCTTGAAATCCGGTTCCGCGGCGTAGCGCGCCGCCGAGTCCCGCGGGAAGCGGGTGCTGACTATGAGCTGGGCCCCGGCGCGGAGCAGTTTTATCCCGGCCTGGTAGCCTATCTTGACGCGCCCGCCGGTGAGCAGGGCCACTCGGCCGCTCAGATCGGCCGTCTCGGTGCGTTTAAGGAAGTTCAGTTCGGCGCAGGGAGGACAGAGCTGGTCGTAGAAATTGTGCAGCTGGTTGTAATTCTTTTTGCAGACATAGCAGTTCTGCTCTTCATGGGCCTCGCGGAAACCGGGATCGTTCTCCACTTCTTTCTGCTCGAAACCCACGGGCGGATGCACGTTGGGGGTGGTGAAAACGGTCTGCCGGCGGAGCCTGCGTATGCCGGTATGGTTGAGCTGGCCCTCGGCGCGTTCCGTCTTGGCCGCTTTGCGCTGACGCCCGTATTCTTTCACCAGCTGCCGCCGCGCGCGGGAATCCCCCCGTCCGCCGAGCCATTGCATCAAACACTATATGCCGCTGCTGCCGCCGGAGGCGCGCGCTGGCGTCATCGCGAGGCTGAGAGAGCGGGCATTTCCTTCTCCCCGCGTGCGGGGAGAAGGTGGCGAGCAGCAAGAGCTGCGAGCCGGATGAGGGGGCGTGTCCTCACATCCGGATTCGCGGCGGTGCCCCCCTCACCTTACGATCAGCGCCGGCACCTTGCAGTGGGAAAGCACTTCGTAGGCCTGGCTGCCGAGCAACAGCCGCCCGAGCCCGCGCCGGCCATGCGAGCCCATCACGATCAGATCGCAGCCGGTTTTCTGCGCGGTATCGATGACGCCTTCCGCGGCGTGATGGTCGGGCACATGCACCACCTCGCAGGGCAAAAGCAAAGAGAGGGACAGAGCATGACCCTCTCCCCCGCCTGGCACGCCGAAATGCGCGCGCGGCTTTATCGCCTCGTCGACACGCAGCTTCGCTATTTGGAAGACTGCCTGCGGCCGCCGCTCGACGTGCTCGACAATCCCTCCGGCCGCGCGCTCTTGCGTGAAGCCTCCGGCATCATGGCTCTGTGGGCTGTGTGCGAGAATTCCGCCTGCCGCCGCGCCCGCTCCTGCCGCCGCCCGCCCTTCCATTGCATCAAGCACTATGCGCCGCTGCTGCCGCCGGAGGCGCGCGCGGGCGTTATTGCGAGGCTGAGGGAGCGACACACTCGCCGCTTATTCTCCCTCTCCCCGTCGGGGTGAGGGTTGGGGTGAGGGGGTTTGGGCCTAAGTTAGTCTGTAACCCCTCACCCGACGCGCTTTGCGCGTCGACCTCTCATCCGACCTCGGGTTTACCCGAGGTCGGCACTATTGAGTGGCACAAGTCGGATATATCCGACTTGTGCTGCGCGGGGAGAGGTGAAAGGAAGTCGCGTTGCGCTGCGCCCGGAACGCTTCCCCCTCACCTCACGATCAGCGCCGGCACCTTGCTGTGCGACAGCACTTCATAGGCCTGGCTGCCGAGCAACAGACGCCCGAGCCCGCGCCGGCCATGCGAGCCCATCACGATCAGATCGCAGCCGGTTTTCTGCGCGGTATCGATGACGCCTTCCGCGGCGTGATGGTCGGGCACATGCACCACCTCGCAGGGCACTCCCGCCGCCTTCGCCTTCGCCGCCGCGGCGTCGAGGATGCGCTTGGCGTAAGCGGCCGCCATGGCTTCGTACTGGTGCAACGGGTTCGGTTGTTGCTTACGCGTTTTTTCGGCCATATCGAACGCCGACCAGATTTCCGTGACGGTTACCACTGTCACCGGCGCGTTGACGTGCTTGGCCAGTTTGAGGCCGTGCTCCACGGCCCGGCCGCCCATCTCGGAGCCGTCGGTCGCGATCAGAATGTGCTTGTACATGAATCGTCTCCTCCATTGCGGTCGATAAACAGACTGGGGCGCGGCGCGGGCAGTGAAAATTGCTACGCGGCATGTGTGCTGTTTTGCTCACTTTCCCGACATGAAAAAACCCGATCAGTCAGATATGTTACACTATATAATATTATTGGCTCGGGGCGATTCCCCGGCAACCTCGAGGCCGCGGCACAAGCCCCGGCCCATAATGGATCATACTTTGCAAAACACACAGGACTTCGCATCCGACGCGCTCAAAGCGCGCGCCTGGACCTCCATTCTCAACCGCTACCGCGAGCCCAGCACCGCGCGCAGCGTGATTGAGATCGTCATCACGGCGCTGCCGCTGGTGGCGCTGTGGGTCGCCATGTGGGCGCTGCTGCATTTCAGCTATTGGCTCTCTTTGCTGATCGCCGTGCCGGCGGCGGCCTTTCTGGTGCGGCTGTTCATGATCCAGCACGATTGCGGCCACGGCTCCTTCTTCCGCCATCGCCTGGTGAACGACTGGGTCGGCCGCGTCGCCGGCGTGCTGACGCTGACGCCTTACGACTTCTGGCGCCGCACCCACGCCATCCACCACGCCACCTCCGGCAATCTCGACCTGCGCGGGGTCGGCGACATCGACACGCTGACGGTGGAGGAATATCTCGCGCGCTCGCGCTGGGGCCGGCTGATGTATCGCCTCTATCGCCACCCGATCGTGATGTTCGGCATCGGTCCCGCCTATCTGTTCATCCTGCAACACCGCTTGCCGGTCGGGCTGATGACCGCCGGCTGGCGCCCGTGGCTGAGCACCATGGCCACCAACGCCGCCATCGCGGGCATCGTCGCCACGCTGATCTGGTTCATCGGGCTGCAAGCCTTCCTGCTTGTGCAACTGCCGATCACGCTGCTGGCCGGCTCGGTCGGCGTGTGGCTGTTCTATGTTCAGCACCAGTTCGAGCAGACCTCGTGGAACCGGGCGCGCGCCTGGAATATGCACGAGGCGGCGCTGCAAGGCAGCTCGCATTACGACCTGCCGCCGATCCTGCGCTGGTTCACCGCCAATATCGGCATCCACCACGTGCATCACCTGTGCAGCCGTGTTCCGTTTTACCGGCTGCCGCGCGTGCTGCGCGAGCATCCGGAACTCGCCTCCATGGGCCGGCTCACGCTCGGTGAAAGCTTCCGCTGCATCCGCCTCGCGCTGTGGGACGAAAATTGGCAGCGCCTTGTCTCGTTTCGCGAGGCGTCGCGCGCGGCTGCGTAAATCCTCAGCCAGCCCCGCGCGCTAACACCAGCCGCGCTCCCGCTATCCCTTCGCGGTCGGCTGGCGCGGGTGCACATGGTCCTTGAAATCGGCAAAGCCCTTCCACGCCGGCTCCACCGGCTCGCAGCCGGGCTGCGGCGCATAGATCGACGGCTCGGCCAGCGTGAGATTCGGGATGTAGCGCGGGCAATTGGGAAAGATCGCGCGCGCCTGCACCCGCACGATCATCTGCGCGCCGACGGTTTCGGCGAGCAAGGGATCGGTTCGGCTGACCGCGGCGGCGCCGTTCACCCGCAGCCGCCGCGGCTTCTCATGCATGTCGATGAACAGCATGCCGACATTCGGATTGACCAGGAGATTGCCAAGACTCTTGAACATGCCGTTGCCGTCGTAATCGGGAAAGGCCAGCTCCGATGGCCCGGTGACGCGCACGAAACCCGGCGCACCGCCCTTGAAGGAGCAATCGGGCCGCCCCTGTTCGTCGGCGGTGGCAAGGAAGAAATAGATCACGCTTTCGATGAAAGCCTTGTCGTCGGCGGAAAAGGCGGCGCGCGCGAGCTTTTCCTCCAGCCGGTCGGAAATGCGCCGGCTGTCGAACTCGTCCTGCAGCCGCCGGCTTCCTTCGTGATACAGAATACTGTCATTCATAGCGCGCTCTCGCATCCGTGGATCGTCGCCGCATATGCTAGAGTTGGTCGACGAACTTGTCGATGTCGGCGCGCTAGTTCCCTTCCCTGCCCATCGACCCCATCTCATTTAGCCGCCGGCTGTGCTTCTCCGCCGAGGCATTGCCTCTTGATTTGGGTCAATATGCTCCGCCAGCCGCGCTCATAGCGTTGCGGACAAATTCGTGTCGTTTCCTGAGAGGAGGACGTCGTGTCCGCGATACTCAGCAAGTCTGATCTCTTGGCTAGCCTGAAATCGCAGGCTGCCGCTCTCGGCTTGCAGGTGAAGGAGGAAGGCGGCGACGGACTTTCCGCCGAAATGGAATCGATCGGCGCCAAGTGGTTCCTCGGCGGCCGCAAGGTTTCCTACAAGGCCTCCTGCCGCCTGGCCGACGCCGAACACACCGTGCATTTCCGCGAGATGGTCAAGGAGAAGTCGTGGGGCATACCGCCCCCGACGCTGAGCGTGGAGACCACAACCACGAAAGGCTGGGAACGCTCCGGCTCACGCACCGACAAGTCGGTGGGCGGCGGCGGCCGCATCGACTATGCGCAGGTGCGGGAGAAACTGAAGGAAGCCGTCACCGGCGCCGGCTGGAAGTTCCATCTCGAAGGCGGCCGGATGCCCTGACGGCCGCACGTTTGATTTGCATCAATGCCTTCGGCGTGGCGAAGCCCATCCTTCTTCGGCAAACATGGAGGTGTGTCATGCCATCGATGACCTCGCCTGTTCGCGCGTCCCCGCAGATGAATCTCGTCGCTTCGGGCTTCGCGCTGTCCGCCGCGCTGGTGGTGCTGTTCATCCTTTGCCTTGTTGTCGCTCTCATTTGGCCGACGCCGGCCTTCAGTCACGCCTGGATCCAGCTCTTCACCGCTGCGCCGACCGGCTCGCTCGCCAATCTAGTCGAAGGAGTCATCGCGAGCATCGCAACCGCCTGGGTCACGGTTGTCGTCTTCGTGCCGGTCTATAATTGGCTCGTCGCGCGCGGCTGACGCCGCTCACAATCCCGCCGCGCGCACCAGCGCCGCCGTTGCCACGCCGGCCGCCACGCCGAGGAAGCTGTTGCCGCGCAAGATCATCACCGCTGCCGCGGCCCCCAGTGCGATCACCGCCGCGAGCCCGCCCTTGGCGGCAATGGGCAAGACCGTCGCCGCCACGATCGAGCCGGGCAATGCTTCTAGCATTCGCTGGGTGCGTATGGTCAGCGGCACATGCGCCATCACCCAAAAGCCGGCCGCGCGCATAAGATAATTCATCGCCGCCATGACGAAGATCGCCAGCAGCGCCATCGGATCAGCGCTCATCGAGGAATCCTCCCGCCACGCTGCCGGCTATTGCTCCGGCCATGATGAACCACCAGCCCGGCACAAGCTCGGCCACCGCCAGCGCGACCGCCCCGGCGATCGCCCAGGGGATCGCGCGCCGCGCGCCCCGCCACAGCGGCACCAGCATCACCACGAAGAAGGCCGGCATGATGACGTCGAGCCCGAAGCGTTTCGGATCGGTCACCAGCGCGCCGAGCAGATAGCCGGGTATGCAGGAGGCGATCCAGAGCAGCCAGAACGCCAACCCGCCGCCGACCAGGATAGAGGCGTCGCGCCCGCCCTTGGAATGGTAATGCATGGCGATGAGCCAGCCGGGATCGGTGATCGTGAACAGGGATGGATAGCTCTGCCAGGCCGGCAGGCTGCCGAACCACGGCCGCAGCGCCGCCGTCATTAATATGAAGCGCATGTTCACCGTGGCGGTGACCAGGCCCAGCGTGACAATCCCGCCGAGGGTGAGGATGTCGGACCACATTTCCACAGCGACAAACTGCGACGCGCCGGCATAGACCAGCCCGCTCATCAGCACGGCCTCGAGCAGCGTCAGCCCCTTCTGCGCCGCCAGCGCGCCAAAGGCCGCGCCGAACATCACCATGCCCGGCATGACCGGCACCGCCAGCCGCGCGCCTTCGATCAAGCCGGCCAGCGACCAATAGGCCGCGCCGGCGCGGTCCTCCGGGGCGGCGATCATCGGAACCTCAAACGGTAAACGCCTTACCCTTTTCCGGCACGATGACTTTGGTGGAGGCGCCCTTCATCTCGGCGACGAATTTGTCGGCGGACTGATCGACAAAAGGAAATGATGCGTAGTGGCAGGGGATCACGGCGTCGAGCTTGAAGAAGCGCTTGACCGCGAAAGCCGCCGACTTCGCCCCCATAGTGAAACGGTCGCCGATCGGCACCATGGCGACCTTCGGCTGATGCAGTTCGTTGATCAGCGCCATGTCGCCGAACACGTCGGTGTCGCCCATGTGATAGACCGTCGGCTCGCCCGCCGCCTTGACGATCACGCCGCTGGGATTGCCGAGATAGACCGACTGGCCATCCTGGATGTCGCCGGACGAATGGTCCGCGCGCACCAGCGTCACGGAGAAAGCGCCCAGGTCCACCGTGCCGCCGATATTCATGGGATTGAATTTCTCCAGCCCCTTGCCCACCAGCCACATGCCGAGGTCGTAGTTGGCCGTCACCGTGGCGCCGCTGCTTTTGGCGATGTCGAGCGAATCTCCCACGTGGTCGCTGTGGCCGTGCGTGAGCAGGATATGGCTGACGCCCTTGGCCGCCGCCGCCTTGTCGGAGGCAAAGGCCGGGTTGCCGGTGAAGAAAGGATCGATCAGCACCGCCTGGCCCTTGAAATCGAGGCGGAAGGCGGAATGTCCGTACCAGGTGATCTGCATGGTCATGCCCCGTCTGTGCTGGAGTGGTCGGCGGGGAGAATACCCGCTCGGGTGCCGGTATCAACTGCGGCGATTGGTTGTAGGGCTGCGGCATGATAGGCAACCGCATGCCCGCGCCGGTCGTTCCCCTTGTCGAAGCCGCCGGCCACTGGCCGCCGCGCGGGTCGCTGATCGGCCTTGACCTCGGCAGCAAGACTATCGGGGTTGCCGTATCCGATCCGGATCGCAAGCTCGCGGCCGGCGTGGAAACCATCGCGCGCACGAATTTTACCGCCGACGCCAGGCGGTTGCTCGCGCTCGCGGCCGAGCGGCGCACGGTAGGTTTCGTCCTCGGCCTGCCGGTCAACATGGACGGGACGGAAGGCCCCCGCGCCCAATCCACCCGCGCCTTCGCCCGCAACCTGGCGAAGCTGACCGAACTTCCCATCGCGCTTTGGGACGAGCGGCTTTCCACCGCCGCGGTGGAGCGCGAGCTGATCGCCGCCGACGCCAGCCGCGCCAAGCGTGCCGCCGTCATCGACCAGCACGCCGCCGCCTATATATTGCAAGGCGCGCTGGACCGGCTGGCGCGGCTTGGTTCGTCTTAAGCCGCACACCATTTGTTATCCGTCATCCTGAGGTGCGAGCGAAGCAAGCCTCGAAGGATACGGCCACCCAAGTCGGCTATAGCCAACTTGGGCACTAATGATGTCGATCTCGGGTAAACCCGAGATCGATGCCGTCGCCCTTCGAGGCTTGTCGCTGCGCGCCAAGCACCTCAGGGTGACGGATTAGCTTTTACCTTGGGGCGACCTGCTCGACGTCTAGAGAGCAGTTCGATTGTGCTCCATTCACTCTTCAAAAGAGCTTCCTTCTTCGCCCGGCTCCAGCCCTTCAGTTGCCGTTCGGTAGCAATGGCATCCGTGATCCGATCAAAGTGCTGTGACCAAACCAACCGAACAGGACGACGGCTAAACGTATAGCCGGGGTAAGCGCCGGAATCATGCTCTGCAATGCGTTTTGATAGATCGTCGCCCGTCGCGGTACCGACATAGAACGAGCCATCGGAACAGTGGAGTATGTAAACGAATGCGCCCATAATTGCTCTTTCAGCGGCACGCTATCCTACTCCGTCACCCTGAGGTGGCCGCCGGAGGCGGCCCTCGAAGGGCGACGGCCACAGCGTTGCAAGACATCGGGCCGTTCATCCTTCGAGGCTCGCTACGCTCGCACCTCAGGATGACGGATTACTTATTTTCATCCTCCAACGCCCGTTCCAGCAGCATCGACGCCTCGCTATCACTGATATCGCTCGTCCCAAACGTCGCTCCGCGCCGCCCGGACAGTCGCGTTCGTGCAAACACCTCGGCGACGGCAGGTGCGCTCCGCGTCAATGCCGCAGCCGCGGCGAGAAGCGCGATGCGCTCCACCGCGCCGCGTGCCTGGGCTTCGGCATTGTCCGCCGCAAGCGTCCGCGCGATGAAATCGACCGCGCCGCGCGCGCCCGGCAAATCAGCGGCCTGCCGGACGACTTCCGCCATCACCGCCTGCAAGCTGTCGCCTTCGCTGCCGATCGCCCGCAGCACGTCGAGGCATATGACGTTGCCGGAGCCTTCCCAGATCGCGTTCACCGGCGCTTCGCGGTAAAGCCGCGCCAGGACGCCGTCCTCCACGTAACCGTTGCCGCCGAGGCACTCCATCGCCTCATAGGTAAAGGCCGGCGCCGTCTTGCAGATCCAGTATTTGGCCGCCGGTGCCAGCAGGCGCGCGAGCCGCGCTTCGCTTTCATCGCTCGCGGAAAGATCGAAAGCGCGGCACAGCCGCATGATGAGAGCGACGGACCCCTCGACCTCGAGCGCGAGGTCCGCCAGCACGAGGCGCATCATCGGCTGCTCGGCGAGCAATTTGCCAAAGACGCGGCGGTGGCGCGCATGGTGCAGCGCCTGAAGCAGCGCCATGCGCATCAGTCCACCGGAGGCGATGGTGCAATCCAGCCGCGTCAGTTGCACCATTTTAATGATGGTGCGGACACCCTTGCCTTCCTCGCCCACACGAAGAGCAAACGCCTGCTTGAACTCGACTTCGGTGGAGGCGTTGGAGCGGTTGCCGAGCTTGTTCTTCAGCCGCTGTAAACGCAGCGCATTCACGCTGCCGTCGGGCCGAAAGCGCGGCATGAAAAAACAGGTGAGCCCGTCCGGCGCCTGCGCCAGCACCAGAAAGGCATCCGACATTGGCGCCGACATGAACCATTTGTGGCCGGTGATGGCGTAGCCTTCGCCCGCAGGCACTGCCTTGGTCGTATTGGCGCGCACGTCGGTGCCGCCCTGCTTTTCCGTCATGCCCATGCCGAGGGTCATGGCGGATTTTTCCCACCACGGCCGGAAGCTCGGGTCATATTGACGCGAGCCGATTTTCGGCATCAGCCGCTTGATGAGATCAGGTTCGCCCGCCAGCGCGGCGACAGCGGCACGCGTCATGGTGATCGGGCACATGTGCCCGTTTTCGACCTGCGCGATCATGTAGTAGCGCGCCGCCCGCACCACTTCCGCTGGAGCCAGGGCGGGCGTCGCATCCGCGCGCCAAGTCATGGCATGCAGTCCGGCCGCCATGCTCTCGGTCATGAAGCGGTGGTAGGCGGGATGGAATTCAACCACGTCGCGGCGATTGCCGCGGGCATCAAAGGTCTGGAGCTTGGGCGGATTCTCGTCGGCAAGCCGCGCCTGCTCGAACATTTCCGCGGTGCCCCAATGCCGGCCGAAGGACGACAGCGCGCCGGCCTCCTGCCCTGCCCCATTCGCCGCGATGGCTTCGGCAAGCGGCCGGTCGCTGGCAAAGAGGCCAAAATCCTCCAACGGCGGCGTCTGGTTGAACACGTCGTGGGTATCGAAGTGCGTCGAGCCGACCATGGCGATTCACCCGATTTGCGCACAGTCTATCACGGGTTTTGGCTATCTCTGCATTGATCTCGGCGATGCTTTATCATCCCCCGCAGCCGCCCGCTGCGTTGCCTGAAACCGCCCTCGCGCCTATAGAAGCCGCATTCATGACTGTTGCCGGACTCGCTCAATTTGTCATTCCTCCTATCCTATAGCGCCGCGGCTTTCGTCTTCGGCTATGCGCTGGGCTCGATCCCGTTCGGCCTGCTGCTGACGCGGCTCACTGGCGGCCCCGATCCTCGCGCCATCGGCTCGGGCAATATCGGCGCCACCAATGTGCTGCGCACCGGAAATAAGATGCTCGCCGCCGCCACGCTTGCGGGCGACATGCTCAAGGGCACCGTCGCCGTCTTGGCGGCGCAACGCTTCGGCGGACTGGAGCCCGCGATCGCCGCCGCGCTCGGCGCTTTCCTCGGTCACCTGTTTCCCGTCTGGCTCGGCTTCAAAGGCGGCAAAGGGGTCGCCACTTATATCGGCCTCTTGCTCGGCCTCACCTGGCCCGCAGCGCTCGTCTTCTGCGCCGTCTGGGCCGCGGTGGCGGCGGTGACGCGCTATTCGTCGCTCTCGGCGCTCATTGCCAGCGCCGCCACGCCCGCCTTCCTGTTGCTCACCGGCCGTTACCCGCAAGCCTTGCTCTTCTTCGTGCTCACGGCCCTGCTCTGGTTCATGCACCGGCCGAATATCGTGCGCCTGCTCAACGGAAGCGAAGGCAAGATCGGCCGTTAAGGTATTTACCTAAACCGCCATCTGGCGTTCGCCTCCCGAGCCTGATCCTGTAAGTTGCCGCGGGTTTTTGCCGGGGGATAGATGCCGGACATCAAAGCGACAGAGGGCGTTCGGCTGACCGACGAGCAGCGGCTCGATTGGCTGCGTCTCATTCGCAGCGAGAATGTCGGCCCGCGCACCTTCCGCACCCTCATTAACCATTGCGGTGGCGCCCGCGCAGCGCTCGCGGCCTTGCCCGACCTCGCGCGGCGCGGCGGCGCGGCTGGGCCGGCGCGCATCTGCACACACGAAGAGGCCGAGCGCGAGATGCAGGCTGCGCGCCGCCTCGACGTCTTCTTCGTCGCCCTGGGAGAGCCCGAATACCCGATGCGGCTGCAAACCATAGACGATGCGCCGCCGTTGATCGCGGTGCGCGGAAACGCCGAAGCACTCGCCCTGCCCTTCGTGGCCGTCGTCGGCGCGCGCAATGCTTCCGCCGCCGGCGTCAAGTTTACCGACCGCTTGGCGCGCGAACTGGGCGAAGCCGGCTTCGGCATCGTCTCTGGCCTCGCGCGCGGCATCGATGCCGCCGCGCACAAGGCGAGCATCGGCACCGGTACAGTCGCCGTATTGGCGGGCGGCCATGACCGCATCTACCCGCCCGAACATGCCGACCTTCTGCAAGCGATCCTGGCCGAGGGCGCGGCCATTTCGGAAATGCCGCTGGGCTGGGAACCGCGCGCGCGCGACTTTCCCCGCCGCAACCGCCTGATCTCCGGCCTTGCTCTGGCCGTCGTTGTGGTGGAAGCGGCCAAGCGTTCCGGGTCTCTCATCACCGCACGGCTCGCGCTGGAACAAGGGCGCGAAGTTTTTGCGGTGCCGGGCTCGCCGCTCGACCCGCGCGCCGAAGGCACCAACGGACTGCTGAAACAGGGCGCAACCTTGCTGACGGAAGCCGCCGACATCATACCCGTGCTGCGGCCGATCATGGGTGAACCGATCGAGCGGCCGGCGGAAGAACCCGAGGCCGTTTCGCCGGGAGCACCGCCGGCCGAGCCCGGCGCCGACGAGCGCACGCGCATCGTGTCGCTGCTCGGACCCACGCCGGTTGCCATCGACGATCTCATCCGGTTCTCCGCCAGCTCGCCCACGGCGGTGCGCATCGTTTTGCTGGAACTCGAGCTTGCCGGACGCATCGAGCGTCATGGCGGCGGGCTGGTCTCACTCTTGTAAGGTGGCACAATGATTCTTCGTAAGCTTTTGGTATTGGCGCTGGCACTGGTTCTTGGCGGCTCCGCCGCACACGCGCAGGCGCAGGCAGATGCCAAAGAGAGTTTCGCCAGCTTCCTCCAGCAGCTTTGGCTGGATGCGAAGGCGAAGGATATCAAACGCTCTACATTCGATCTGGCCTTTGCCGGCGTCACGCCCGATTCGCGCGTCATCGCTGCAACCGTCCGCCAGCCGGAATACATCAAGCCGGCTGGAGCCTATGTAAACTCAATCGCCTCGCCCAATCGCGCCGCCACCGGCCTCCGCAAGGAAAAGGAATGGACCAAGACCTTCGACGCCATCGAAAAACAGTTTGGCGTCGAGCGCTGGGTCATCCTCGCCATCTGGGGAATGGAAACGTCCTATGGTGCCGACAAGGACCGCTGGGACGTCATCCGCTCGCTCGCCACGCTTGCGCATGCGCAATTCCGAGCACCCTATTTCCGTAATGAACTCCTCGTCTCGCTCAAAATCCTGCAAGAGGGGCATGTGTCGCGCAAAGACATGCTGGGGTCATGGGCCGGCGCCATGGGACAGACCCAGTTCATGCCGTCGAACTTCATGGACTATGCGATCGATTTTACCGGCGACGGGCGGCGCGACATCTGGACCAACGTGCCCGATGTGCTCGCCTCCACCGCCAACTATTTCCGCAAGGAGGGTTGGACGTCGGGAATGCCCTGGGGCTTCGAGGTCGTCGTGCCGAAGGATTTCGACTATCGGCAAAGCCGTGGCACGTTTGCCGAATGGACGACGCTCGGGGTCAAGCGCGCGGATGGTGGTGCGTTCCCGGCAAATGGCGACGCCATTCTATTCTTTCCGACCGGCGTGCCAGGACCGGCATTCCTGATCACCGAGAATTTCGTCGTTATCAAGCGCTACAACAATTCCGACGTCTACGCGCTCGCCATCGGTCATCTTGCCGACCAGATGCGCGCCGGCAGCACGATCAAGGCGAAGTGGCCATCGCAGGCCACACAGCCTTCGCGGGAAGATCGCATCGCCCTGCAAAAAAAATTAGCGGAGCTTGGTTACAAGGTGCGCAATTTCACCGGGCACTTGGATTTCGATCTACGCGATGCCATCCGCGAAGAGCAGGTGAAGTTCGGCATGCTGCCGGACGGCCATCCCGGAGAGGAATTTTTGCGAAAGCTCGGATCAAAAATGCCTTGACGGGACCTTCCCCGCTTGTTGTCCGGCGTCAACGCTTTTCGCTTCGGAGGATATTCTCCGCCTCGAGCTTGGCCATTTCGAGAATATATCCCAGCGTATCGAGGCCCTGGGAGCGCGCCATATCGGCCAAATCCCCGGCCAATGACGCCACATAGTTGGCAGTAGACGTGCGATCGTGCTTTTGCCCTTGTGCCGTAGCGGCGGACGGATTTGCATTGCTCATGATTGCAGCCTTGGGTGCTGGAGCCTGCCGATCCATGTTTATCCGACCCCAAAGCAGGCACATAACGCAAAAGTAGCTGTATTACAATAATACTCTTTTAAGTTGTAATAAATTCTCTTGCACGGGTGCAACGGCGACCTATACGCCCGGGCGTCAATTGACAGGGCGGGTACCTTTACCCATGTTCGCGGTGACTCGCGGGTCGCGAGTCCGGCCGTAATGCCGCCGGAATCTTCCCCTAAGCCACTGGATATTCATGAATATTGTCGTTGTGGAATCGCCGGCCAAGGCCAAGACGATCAACAAATACCTTGGTCCCGGCTATGAGGTCCTGGCTTCCTTCGGCCATGTCCGCGATCTACCGGCCAAGGACGGCTCGGTCGATCCTAAGGACGGTTTCCGCATGCTTTGGGAGGTTGACGGCAAGGCCGCCAAACGCCTGGCCGACATCGCCCGGGCGGTGAAGGGAGCCGACAAGCTCATTCTCGCCACCGACCCCGACCGCGAAGGCGAAGCGATTTCCTGGCACGTGCTGGAAGTTCTGAAGGAAAAGCGCGCGCTGAAGGATCAGAAGGTCGAGCGCGTCGTCTTCAATGCCATCACCAAGCAGTCCGTCTTGGAGGCAATGCGGCATCCGCGCGCCATCGACGCCGCGCTGGTCGATGCCTATCTCGCCCGCCGCGCGCTTGACTATCTCGTCGGCTTCACCCTCTCGCCCGTGCTGTGGCGCAAGCTGCCGGGAGCGCGTTCCGCCGGCCGCGTGCAGTCAGTGGCGCTGCGCCTGGTGTGCGACCGCGAGCTGGAGATCGAGCGTTTCGTCGCGCGCGAATACTGGTCGCTCGCCGCCACGCTGGCGACGCCGCGCAACGAGACTTTCGAAGCGCGCCTGGTCGGCGCCGACGGCAAGAAAATCCAGCGCCTCGACATCGGCTCCGGCGCGGAAGCAGAGGCTTTCAAGAAAGCGCTCGAGCAGGCGAGCTTCAGCGTAGCTTCGGTCGAAGCGAAGCCCGCGCGCCGCAATCCGCCGCCGCCCTTCACCACCTCGACCTTGCAGCAGGAAGCCAGCCGCAAGCTCGGCTTCTCGCCTGCGCACACCATGCGGCTGGCGCAACGGCTCTATGAAGGCATCGACATCGGTGGCGAAACGGTCGGTCTCATTACTTATATGCGCACCGACGGCATCGACATGGCGGAAGAAGCCATCGGCGCGATCCGCCGCATGATCGGGAGCGACTACGGCAAGCCCTACGTTCCCGATGCGCCGCGCCGCTATCAGAACAAATCGAAGAATGCCCAGGAAGCGCATGAAGCGATCCGCCCCACCGATCCCAACCGCTCGCCGCGCGAGGTGGCGTCCTCCGTCGATAGGGATCAGGCGCGCCTCTATGAGCTGATCTGGAACCGCGCCGTCGCCAGCCAAATGCAGTCGGCCGAGCTTGAGCGCACGGCTGCCGACATTGCCGCCAAGGTGAGCGGCCGCCTGATCGAATTGCGCGCCACCGGCCAAGTCATCAAGTTCGACGGCTTTCTGACGCTCTATCAGGAAGGCCACGACGAAGACTCGGAGGATGAAGAGTCCCGCCGCCTGCCGGCCATGAGTGCGGGCGAAGCCCTGGCGAAGAAAGCAATCGCCGCGGATCAGCATTTCACCGAGCCGCCGCCGCGCTATTCCGAAGCCGCCCTGGTCAAGCGCATGGAAGAGCTCGGCATCGGACGGCCTTCGACCTACGCGGCCATCCTGCAGGTGCTGCAAGACCGCGGCTATGTGCGGATCGACAAAAAGCGGCTCTACCCGGAAGACAAGGGCCGGGTGGTGATCGGCTTCCTGGAAAGCTTCTTCACCCGCTACGTCGAATATGACTTCACCGCCGCGCTGGAGGAGCAGCTCGATCGCATCTCCAACAACGAGATCAATTGGAAGCAGGTGCTGCAAGATTTCTGGGTGGATTTCATCGGCGCCGTCAACGAGATCAAGGATCTTCGGGTCACCGAAGTTCTCGACGCGCTCAACGAGTTGCTCGCCCCGCACATCTTCCCGCCCCGCGCCGACGGCGTTGACCCGCGGAAATGTCCGAGCTGCGAAACCGGCCGGCTGTCGCTCAAGCTGGGAAAGTTCGGTGCCTTCATCGGCTGCTCGACCTATCCGGACTGCCGCTTCACGCGGCAAATGACAGCCGGCGGCAATGGCGCAGCCGAGAGCGGCACCAAGATTCTCGGCGAAGACCCGGTCTCCGGCCTCGAAGTGACGTTGCGCAGCGGCCGTTTCGGTCCCTATGTCCAGCTTGGCGAAGCCGTGGAAAAGCAGAAACCGAAGCGCTCCAGCCTGCCGAAAGGAACGGAACTGTCATCGGTCGATCTCGATATGGCGCTTGCTCTGCTCTCTTTGCCGCGCGAGGTCGGCCGTCACCCCGAGGGCGGCGAACCGATCCTGGCCGGCGTCGGACGCTTCGGCCCCTATGTGCAGCACGAGAAAACCTACGCCAATCTCGAAGCCGGCGACGAGGTGCTCACCATCGGCCTGAACCGCGCTGTCACTTTGATCGCGGAGAAAAAGCTGAAAGGCCCGCGCGGCCGCCGGTTCGGCGCCGATCCCGGCCGCCCGCTCGGAGATCATCCCACCAAGGGCGGCGCCATCGTCGTCAAAAATGGCCGTTACGGTCCCTATGTCAGCCACGACGGCATCAACGCCACGCTGCCCAACGACAAGACGCCCGAGGCGATCACCCTCGACGAGGCGGTGGGATTGATCGACGCGCGTGCCGAATCCGGAGGCGGATCGCGCGCGCGGCGCAAAGCTCCGGCGCGTAAGGCAACGGCGAAAAGCCCGGGCACAGGCGCGGCAAAAAAGCCGCTCGCGAAAAAAACCGC
>Ga0080064_1004445_pt1 | contig 17912 bp, 19 predicted proteins | sample Subgrocontami54m_FD_69260 | JGI IMG/M metagenome (GOLD analysis project Ga0080064, IMG submission 69260) | Subsurface groundwater microbial communities from S. Glens Falls, New York, USA - GMW46 contaminated, 5.4 m (SPADES assembly) (version 2) ...
AACGCTATTTAGGCGCAGGGCTCCGCGAATTCTGGTCGACGGAGTTGAGCGCAGCGTCGTACGATTTGCGGATTTTCGCTTCCCGCGCTTTCGCCGCATCGAGGTTCTTTTTGGCGGCATCCGCCACGCGCTTCAATTCATCCGCCCTTTTCTGCGCGGACTTGTAATCGGCGTCAGCCTGGCGAAAGTCCTGCTCGGCCTGCCGCGACGCATAACCGGCCTGCTGCAGCTCCCGGTAGGCGGCGCCTGCTTTCTGCTGGCCGTCCAGAATCGCATCCTTGCGCTGACGCACATCCTCGACCGGCGCCTGCGCGAAACCCGATACGGCGGCAGTCACCGCCAGCGTTGCAAACAATAATCGCATGTCCGGCTTTCCGAAAAAAGATTTCCGTTGGGGCATTGCGTATATGTTACGCCATGGTAATCGCGATGGGATGTTGCCAGCGCTTCGCAAAACTTCGTCATGCCGCCACAAACGGATTGACGACAGTCAATTGACCGTCGAACGTGCGTCCTTGCTCCAAGTCCTCGGTGTAGAGCGTGTCACAGCCAGATAGCAGCGCTGCTGCGACGATCAGCGCGTCCCAGTAGGAAATCTGCGCCTGGGTCTCGACCTCCATCGCCTTCTCAACCACTCGCGGCTCCAGCGCGACTACGTTGCAGCCGGCTATCAGTTCCCGGGCCAGCGTGTGACGTGTGGGCATGTCCATGCCGAGCTGATCCGACAGACATTCAGGAATTCGCTGATTACCTGCACGCTGATGGTCGGCTGCTTTACGATTATCGCTTCTGCGACAGCGATCTTGGCGTCGTCTTTCGAAAACGCGTAGACGACGACGTTGGTATCAGCGAATGCCGGCACGGTCGTATAGTTCTGCCCTGTCGATCTTCCTGCCATCGTAGCGCCCCCGATACTGTCGGAACACAGCGAGATCGACGTGTCGCTGCGCGGGAACGATGGTTACGCTTCGACCGCTAAGACTCTCAGCAAACTGCAATATCTTGCCGGCCTCGAGGTCAGGCAATCCCTTTACCAGATCATAGATTCGGTCTGCGATTCCCATACATTGCTCCGCTTCGCCATTTTGACGCCAGTTTATCCTTTATTGTTCCCAGATGCGCCGCTTTAAGTGTCGCTTGGCTCCCCAATCCGGTCAAAACTGGGAGCTTCTAGTTGCTACGGGTGCCGCTGAGCTAACGGCTCCGCGACCGGGGCATCCATTGAAAGGCTGAAATCAAGAAACAACAGTTTCTACCCTAGCGATGTCGTGGTTGTGTCTCTCTAAGTTTTCGCAGAGTCTCCTCTGTCAGCTGGCGATTCTCCTCCTGTTTGGCTGCGTTGTAATTAGCAGAATACAACTGAACCGCCGCTCGCGCCTGTACCCGGCACTCAGCGCGTTGAGCAGGCGGCCGACTCACGCAGTAGACCTCCCACCGCCCGGCAAGCTGCGGCGGGGTCTCGGGTTGCTGGGCGAACGACAGAGCCGGAATAAGCGATAAAAGTACAATGATGATCTTGCTGACGCGCGCTGCCAACGCTAGCTGTTTCTTCATAATATTCACCCTTTAGTGCTTCTTCGTTAACGCTTAACGGCAAGCTCGACCATTTCGATGAGCTTCCTTATTTCGACCGCCATGGGAATCAATGCGGGCGTTTCCCCGCCGTGAACTATGTTTGTTTGATCTCCAGGGGGATTCCGCACTCCTTCCTGATACCGAAAATAGAAATTTTGCCCATGTTCTGAATTTTGCCCATGTCCTGAACTAAGTATCGTGCACCAATCAGGTGGCTCTTGTGGAATACTCAAATCTTGATCGTACGCCATCTTCCACAGAGCTACCAAATTATGTTGAACTTCCGGTGCCCGAATATCCGTCTTCTTTCCCTTATGCCACAAAAAAGCTTTAAGTACACACTCCAAAGCCTGCGCGGCAATTAATGCGGCAGCCCTTGAAGGAAGATTAGGTAAAATGGAGAGTACCTCAACCCCCGGCAAAAGTTCGCGCGCAACAATCATGTAGCCATCCCCTTCAGTTGGTTGGCGCATACGTATAGCTGGCAACACGGCATTACCGGAATTACACATTTTTGTCTCCTTTGAACTGGCCCTTCGTTCCCGTTAGGGCGTGGTACGCAATATGCGAACGATTTCGCCGATGAGAACTTCAATGTCGGCCCTAAATTCAACTTGGGTTTTGGTAGGTATTGTCTCTTTGGCACGAATTTGTAAGTGCAAGTACGAGTCAGCGATCTTGCGACTAGAGTTCTGAAGATGCTGCATGGACTCGCGAAAGGACTTGCCGCCGCCGGCGTAGTTGTTCGTAATCTCGGAAAAGGAATTCAGACCGAATATCGGGGGAATATGGTCAAGGATCGCACGTATGAGCAAAATACACGACAGGTATGAGTGGTTCCGGTAGGCGCGATCTAGCTCAGCTAGCATTTGCGCCAGCCTTGCGATGTCATATTGGTTTCTTGGCAGGGCCGCGAGTTCTTCAAGTCGGGTCGGATCGAGGAATGCTTCGGCGCTGTTCTCGGAAGCGTGGTGCACCTCGGGATAGTGCTTCTTGTGACGCACGAGAAAGGGGCGGCCCTGTTCGTCGTAGTCTTCCTCTTCGGTGCACGCTGATACGTGGCAGAAGCTCACCGTACCGCAACCATTGCATTTCACAGTCAGGTAGTGGTTCAAAAACTGGACAAGATGGTCGCCCTCGAAGTCGCGCGAGTTCACGATTGCCAAGACCGTATGAGAGGTGTCGCGCCGACAACTTGGGCATGGATAGATGCCCGTCATTCCGGCTGGATCTTGGAGGGATGGCTCTGCGTCGTTGGACATAACGGAGTGTGGCAAGCCCTAACCGATTTCGCTGACACTTTCCTTGCCCCCGTTTCAGTAACACGGGAGCATACGGATACATAGGAACATCCCTTTGGCATTGAAGGCTACGCCCTGGTCATGGGTATTGCAAGACGTTCCCACCGCCGCGCGCCAACGCCACGCACGGGCGCTCGGATTGCGTGCTGATCTCCGCTGGATTGCTACTTGACGTCTTGTCACCACCGGATTGCTGTAGTCCTGCCGGCCGCTGCGCAGCGGTGGCCGGCAGGCATGGCCAGCTCGGCTACTGTTATCTCCGTAACGTTTATGCTGTTGTCTTTAGCTTTGTGCAGTCGTTCGGCTCCGGCGATGTCGTGAAGCGGCCGAGTTGGTGACCGGACGAAACTTCCCGTTTCCCTTCATTCGAGCATTTTTCCGTTTTTCCGAATTCTGAAACGCGCCAGGATCGCCGTAGCGCGTCTTAAATCCGTTGGGTGAGGTTAGCAGGGAGCTAACCCTTTGATGTTGGTGGGCCTTGTTGGACTTGAACCAACGACCAACGGATTATGAGTCCGCTGCTCTAACCAGCTGAGCTAAAGGCCCGGCAAATATGCGAAGTTACGAGCCCCCCCTGTTTTAACCGGCCGGGCCATAAACCCGCCGACGGGATCATGCAAAAACACGGGACGGCAGCCGGAGCCCGCTCGCGCGTCAGCCCTCGGTATCGAGAAAGCTGCGCAACCGCTCCGAGCGCGAGGGATGGCGAAGTTTCCTCAGCGCCTTGGCTTCGATCTGGCGGATGCGCTCGCGCGTGACGTCGAATTGCTTGCCGACTTCTTCCAGCGTGTGGTCGGTATTCATTTCGATGCCGAAGCGCATGCGCAGCACTTTGGCTTCGCGCGGAGTGAGCGTGTCGAGCACGTCCTTGGTCGCATCGCGCAGGCTGGCATAGACCGCGGAATCCGCCGGCGCCATGGTCGCCTGATCTTCGATGAAATCGCCCAAGTGCGAGTCGTCGTCGTCGCCGATCGGGGTTTCCATGGAAATCGGTTCCTTGGAAATCTTGAGGATCTTGCGAATTTTTTCCTCGGGCATTTCCATCTTCTCGGCCAACAGCGCAGGGTCGGGCTCCTGCCCGGTTTCCTGCAGAATCTGGCGCGAAATGCGGTTCATTTTGTTGATGGTCTCGATCATGTGCACCGGGATGCGGATGGTCCGCGCCTGGTCCGCGATCGAACGCGTAATGGCCTGGCGAATCCACCACGTCGCGTAAGTGGAGAACTTGTAGCCGCGGCGGTATTCGAATTTATCGACCGCCTTCATCAGGCCGATATTGCCTTCCTGGATCAGGTCCAGAAACTGAAGTCCCCGGTTGGTGTACTTCTTGGCGATCGAAATTACCAGACGCAGGTTGGCTTCCGTCATCTCGCGCTTGGCGCGGCGCGCTTTCGCTTCGCCGGTCGACATCTGGCGGTTGATTTCCTTCAGGTCCTTGATCGGAATGCCGACCTTCCGCTGCAGGTCGAGCAGCTTCTTCTGCTGCTCTATGATTGCCGGCTCGAAGCGCTCGAGTGCATCGCTCCAGGGTTTGCGCGCGGCAATTTCATTCGCAGTCCAGCGCAGATTGCTTTCCTTGCCGGGAAATTCCTTGATGAAGTGCTGACGCGGCATTCTTGCCTTGTTTACGCACAAATCCATGATCTCGCGCTCGTAACTGCGCACGCGGTCGACCAGCTTGCGCAAACCATCGCACAGCGCTTCGACCTGCTTGGCACCAAAACGGATGTTCATCAGCTCGTTCGAAATCTGGTCGCGCGCCTGCAGGTAGGCCTTGCTACGCGGACCGTTCTTGGCGAGAGCACGCAGCATCTTGGCGTAGAGATTGCCGATCACCGTGAATCGCTTGAGCGCGTTTCCCTTGAGGCGCAGCAGATCGGCGGTTTGTACCGCGGCCTGTTCCTCCTCGCTCATCTCCTCTTCTTCGACCGCCGCCTCGTCGGTCTCCTCTTCTTCCTCCGCAAGCTCCCGTGCAAGCTCATCGGCGGTCGGATCGACCAGACCGTCGACCACCTCGTCAACGCGAATTTCGTCTTTTTCAATCCGCTCCGCGAGCGCGAGAATCTCCGCGATGGTCGTCGGGCATGCCGAGATCGCCTGAATCATGTGCTTCAAGCCGTCCTCGATGCGCTTCGCGATCTCGATTTCGCCTTCGCGCGTCAGCAGTTCGACCGAGCCCATTTCGCGCATATACATGCGCACCGGGTCGGTGGTACGGCCGAACTCCGAATCGACGGTGGAAAGCGCGGCCTCTGCCTGCTCGACGGCGTCTTCGTCGGCGACGGGGGGCGCCGCATCAGACATCAGCAGCGTTTCGGCATCGGGCGCCTGGTCGTAGACGTTAATGCCCATATCGTTGATCATGCTGATGATGTTTTCGATCTGCTCGGCATCCAGCATGTCGTCAGGCAAGTGGTCGTTGACCTCGGAATAGGTAAGGTAACCGCGATCCTTGCCGAGCACGATCAGGTTTTTAAGGCGCATGCGGCGCGCCTCGGCCTCGAGCGGCGAGAGTTCCTTACGCTCGAACTCGCGTACCAGCGCCTTTTCCTTCGCGGTCAACCGCTGGCGGGTTTTGGGTTTGGCCTCAAGGGCGACCGGCGCTGGCTGCGGCTTGGCCAGCTTGCCGGCTTTGAGGGCGGCTTTTTCGCGCGCTTTCGCTTCGCTCTTTTCCCCCCTTAGCTTGGCCGCGAACTGCTTGGGCGTAAGCTTCTTGGGTGGTTTTTTGACAGCCGCAGCGCGAACTGGTTTGCGCGCAACCGCTTTCTTGCTTCTGGCTTTAGCCTTAAGCGCGGGCTTTTTGCTGATCACCCGCTTTTTTCTTGCCGCAGCCTTGGGTTTTGCCGCTTTCTTACGTTTTGCCATAGCCAGTCTCGCCCGATATGTGGGTTTTGCCGAAAAACCCTGAATTGTATCCTAATATCACCGCCTTATCACTTTCTCGCCGCGCCCTGTACGGATTGGGTAAGGTACCGATAGCGGTCCTTGTCTTCGCTGGTAAGGCCCTGTTTCTTCGCCTTTTCGATGAGCGCGGCCAACTGCCCGCGGCGGACTATTTCCAGCAACTGCGCCCAGCCGCCGCTGAATTCGGCCGCGGCCTCCTCGGCGCTCCAGTTATCCTCCTGGCGCTTGAGCAGTTCCGGCTCGATCCGGCGCAGCAGTTCTTCGTGCTCGCTGCCGCGGAAATATTCCGGCCAGTTGACCACGGTTTCGCCGCGCGCCGCTGCCTCGAGCAGCGCCGCCAGGGTTTTCAACTCCGCCTGATTGATCCCCGCGATGCTGCCCGCGGGTTCGAGCGCCGAGCGCTCGACCAGCCGCGAAAATTCGGGGTGCGACATTACCAGCTCGATCAGCGAGCGCACGATAGAGCGTTGAACCGGCGGGCTCCGGCGCGGCACGGCGGCCGCTACATTTGATTTGACCTGGAATTGCGCATCCAGTTCTTGCTGCGTAATACCGGACATCTGCGCGAGCTGCTTGCGCAACATCAGCGAAAACAGCGGCGCTGCGACCTGCTTCAGCAGCGGCCGCGCTTCCTGCAGCAGCCGCGCGCGGCCTTCATGGGTGTTAAGGTCCGCGCGCGAAGAAAGTTCGCGCAGCAGGAACTGCGACAGCGGTTGCGCGTCGCCCAGCAGCTTCTCGAATGCATTCCTGCCGAGCCTGCGCACGCAGGTGTCGGGATCATCACCCTGCGGCAGGAACAGGAACGACAGCTGTTTGCCGTCGACCAGCAGCGCGAGGCTGTTCTCGAGCGCACGCCACGCGGCACGCCGCCCGGCGTCGTCGCCATCGAAGCAGAACACTATTTCCTCGGTCTGGCGCAACAGCTTCTGCACGTGTACCGGCGTGGTTGCGGTGCCGAGGGTTGCGACTGAATAGCCGATGCCCGCTTGCGCCAGCGCCACCACGTCCATGTAACCCTCGACCACGATCACGCGCCCGGCGTCCCGGATAGCGCGTCGGCCCTGATACAGACCGTAGAGCTCGCGCCCCTTTTCGAACAGCGCGGTTTCCGGCGAATTCAGATACTTGGGCTCGCCCTGATCGAGTACGCGGCCACCGAAACCAACGATGTGGCCGCGCTGATCGACGATAGGGAACATGATGCGGTCGCGGAAACGGTCGTAACGCTTGCCCCCGTCGCCCTGAATCACGAGGCCGGCCGCGGCCGGCGCCTTGGCGTCGTAGTCGGGAAACGCCGCACGCAGATTCTGCCAGCCATCGGGCGCATAGCCGATGCCGAATTCTTTGGCGATGTCGCCCGACAAACCGCGTTTTTTCAGGTAATCGATCGCCCGCGGTGCGTCTTTAAGCTGTTGGCGGTAATACTGCGCTGCCTTGAGCAATACCGTGTAAAGATCGTCGCCTTCTTCGGTCTCGCCGCGCGGACGCTCGCTGGTGACATCAGGCACCTGCATGCCGACGCTTTGCGCGAGGTCCTTCACCGCGTCGACGAAACCGGCACCGGCGTATTCAATCATGAAACCTATCGCGGTGCCGTGCGCGCCGCAGCCGAAACAGTGGTAGAACTGTTTGGTCTGGCTCACCGTAAACGACGGGGTCTTCTCGCTGTGGAACGGGCAGCACGCAACGTAGTTGGCGCCGGCGCGCTTGAGCGGCACATGGCGCTCGACCACGGCGACGATATCAACGCGGTTGAGCAGATCCTGGATGAATGATTGAGGGATCAAGGGATCAGGGAACTGAGGAACTCGTTGCCCCAGCCGTTTCCGCCTCCACTATCCTAATGATAGCCGACTTCGGAACGGGTTCCAGCGCCCGCCAAACGGCCAGCCGCGGCTAGCTGCTAAGCCTGGCCCGTACCAGAGCCGACACCTTTCCCATGTCGGCCCTACCGGCCAGCCTGGGTTTGAGCACGGTCATCACTTTGCCCATGTCCGCAGTTGCCGTGGCGCCAGCCTCCTGCATCGCCGCGGTGACTGCCGCTGCGATCTCGGCCTCCGAAAGCGCCTGCGGCATGTACGCCTGCAACACGGCGATCTCGGATGTCTCGGCGTCCGCCAGATCCTGGCGGTGGCCCGCTTCGTACTGCTCGATCGAATCGCGGCGCTGCTTGATCATCTTGTCGATGACGGCAATGACATCGGTGTCGGTGAGTTCGATACGACCGTCGACTTCCTTCTGCTTCACCGCCGCCATCAACAGCCTGATCGTGGCCAGACGCGACGCATCCCTGGCGCGCATCGCGGCCTTCATATCTTCGTTGATGCGGGCCTTTAGAAGCATGTGAAGGGGAAACCCTTCACGGGAGTTTTATCAGAACAGCTTGGGCGGGAGCATGTGCGAGCGGATACGCTTGTAGTGGCGTTTCACTGCCGCAGCATGCTTGCGTTTGCGCTCAGATGTGGGCTTTTCGTAGAACTCGCGCGCGCGCAGTTCGGTGAGCAGCCCGGTTTTTTCTATGGTGCGCTTGAAGCGGCGCATCGCCACTTCGAACGGCTCGTTTTCCTTGACTCTGACAGTTGGCATAAAGCAGTTATCCGGTCTGAAATTGCGAAAGGCGCGTATTATAGCAGCGGCAATCCTGTTTTCAAAGCACTGATTCGGCCCTGTTTTTTGCCCCTTTATGCTGGTTTTAGGAATCGAAACGTCGTGCGACGAAACCGGCGTGGCGCTTTACCACACCGGGCGCGGCCTGCTGGCCCACGCACTCTATTCACAGGCCGCGCTGCACGCCGACTACGGTGGGGTGGTGCCCGAGCTCGCCTCGCGCGACCACATCCGGCGGGTACTGCCGTTGACGCGCGATACCCTGCGTCAGGCCGGGTGCGCGCTCGCGGAACTTGACGCGGTCGCCTATACGGAGGGGCCGGGACTCGCGGGAGCGCTACTGGTCGGCGCCAGCGTCGCACACGGTCTCGCCTACGCACTCGGCGTGCCCGCGCTGGGAATCCACCACCTCGAAGGCCACCTGCTCTCGCCGTTGATGGCGCAGCCCGCGCCGCAATTCCCGTTCGTCGCACTGCTGATATCGGGTGGCCACAGCCAGCTCATGCAGGTGGCCGGCGTCGGCGACTACGAACTGCTCGGTGAAACGCTCGACGATGCCGCCGGCGAAGCGTTCGACAAAACCGCGAAACTGCTCGGCCTCGGCTATCCCGGCGGGCCGGCGCTGGCCGAGCTTGCCGATTTGGGAGTGCCGGGCCGCGTCACCTTGCCACGGCCGATGCTTCACAGTGGTGATCTCGAATTCAGTTTCAGTGGCTTGAAGACCGCGGTGCTGACGCTGGTCAAAGGGCGCGCGCTCGATGCGCAGGCGCGCGCCGACATTGCCGCCGAATTTCAGGCCGCAATCGTCGACGTGCTGGCGGCAAAATCGTTCGCAGCTCTGGAGCGCAGCGGTCTTGAGCGGCTGGTGGTCGCCGGCGGCGTCGGCGCCAATCGCGCGCTTCGCGCGCGGCTGACGCAAACGGCGGCCGACAAAGGACTGCAGGTTTTTTATCCGGCGCTGGAATTCTGCACCGACAACGGCGCGATGATCGCATTTGCCGCCGCCTCGCGGCTGCAGCACGCCTCACGCCTCACGCCTCTCGACTCTCAAAGTTTTTCAGTTCGGCCGCGATGGAATCTGGGCACGCTGCTGCCGGTCAATGCCTGATTCCGTAGGCTGCCACGTTAATTTCCGGCTCGCGCCCGGACACCAGATCGGCGCGCAGCCGAGACAAAGGCAGCGCGGCCTCGCGGCCCAGCCACCTGCGAATTTGCACCGGTACCGCGGAATTCGCCCACGGCGCCGCGTGACTCAAGCGCGATGTGCGCCGATACGCTCTTCGGTGCCGGCCAGCAGGTTCTGGATATTGGTCTTGTGACGCCAGATCAGCAACAGCGCGATTACGCCGACCGCGGCCGTAAACGGGTGCACACCGTAAAGCGCGAAGCAAAACAACGGCGCGAGCAGTGCCGCAATCAATGCGGCGAGCGAAGAGTAGCGAAAGGAAGCGGCGGCGATGATCCACGTCGCTGCTGCGCCGAGCCCAAGCCAGACGTTCAGCGCGAACAGCACGCCGAGCGCGGTCGACACACCCTTGCCGCCCCGAAAGCGGTGAAACACCGGGTAGGTGTGGCCGACCACCACCGCCACTGCAACCAGCGACATCTTGTAAATGGGCGGCACGGCAGTGGCAAACACGCTGGCAGTCACAAATACCGCGAGCCAGCCTTTCGCGCTGTCGCCGAGCAACGTCAGCACCGCTGCAATCCTCTTGCCGGTACGCAGCACGTTGGTTGCGCCCGGATTCTTCGAGCCGTAACTGCGCGGATCGGGCAGCCCCATCGCGCGGCTCACCACCACTGCGAATGAAATCGAGCCGAGCAAATACGCGATCACGGTAACAACTATTGCCATCACGCGAATTCCAATAGAATAAGCGGCGATTCTAACCAAAAAATGAAGCCGGTATTCAAATGGACGCCATTTTCATTTCCGAACTCAAAATCGAAACCCTGATTGGTATTTACGATTGGGAAAGGACGATGCCGCAGACGATACAACTCGATCTCGAGGTCGGCCTGCCCGACGGTCGCGTGGCCGGCAGCGACAAGATCGACGATACCATCGATTACAGCACGATCGTCGGACGCATCGAACAGCTGTTCGAACAAAAACGCTTCTATCTGCTCGAGTCAGCCGGCGAGGCTATCGCAGATGCCATAATGCGCGAATTCAAAGCGCCATGGGTCCGCGTCGGTATCGCCAAGCTCGCGCCGCTGCGCAATGTCAAACGGCTCGGCGTCACCATCGAGCGCGGCCGGCGCACCTGAGCGGGGGAAATGTTCTGTTGTCCGCGGCATATCCGCCGCGGTTGACGCCGAGCGCGGTCCGGTGGAAGCTTGCATCGACAGCGCGCGGGCGTCCAGCCTGGGAGCGGCAACGTCCGTGTTTTCATAATTCACTCTTGGTCCAGGGAGAAATGACGATGACGGTTTCAATGTATCAGATTTCAGTGCCCGTTTTTGTTCGCCACCTGAACGGCCTTGTCGGCTGCATGAAAAAGGCCCAGGCGCGTTACGCCGATAAGAAGTACGACGAATCCACCCTGCTCGGCTTCCGGCTGTATCCCGACATGTACAGTTTCGCCAAACAGGTCCAGATGGCGACCGATCATGCAAGGATTTGCACCGCGATGCTCACGGGACTGGAGGCGCCCAAGTGCGAGGATGACGAAAAGAGTCTCGCCGAGCTCATCGCGCGGGTTGAAAAAATGCTCGCCTGGCTGAACGCGGTGAAACCGGAGCAGGTCGATGGCACGGAGGGCAAAGCCGTCACCTTGAAAATGCGTGACCGAGAAATGAATTTTACGGGAATCGAATTGCTGCTGAACCGGTCCATGCCCAACTTCTACTTTCACACCACTACCGCCTACGACATCCTCCGGCACAACGGCGTGGAGCTCATCAAGCGGGATTTCATGGGGGCGAACTGATCTTGCGGGCGTGAGGATGGGATCGAAAATCTCAAATATGCCGCACGCACCCAGGGGAGCAGATCTTATGCGAACATTTAAACCACCGCTCTGGCTAGCCCTGCTCGCCCTGCTGGCGAGCCCGCTGCCGGTCCTGGCCCAGAAATTCCCGGAGAAAGGCATCCGGCTGGTGGTTGCATTCCCCACCGGCGCTCCGTACATGCTGGCGCTCCTTCTCGCGGAAAAGCTGCGCGATTCACTGGGGCAGCCGGTGGTGCCTGACTTCAGGCCGGGCGCCGGCGGCAACATCGCCTCCGAGCTTGTCGCCAAAGCGCCCGCTGACGGCTATACGTTGTTGCTGACGAGTCCGACGATTGCCATCAGCCCCAGCCTTTTCCAGAAACTGGGCTATGACACTTTCCGGGACTTTGCACCGATAACACAGCTGGCAACGGTGCCCAACGTGATTATTGTTCATCCTTCGGTGCCGGCGACCAGTCTCAGTGAACTGGTGAGGCTGGCGAAAGCCCACCCCGGCAAGCTCAACTTCGGCTCCGGCGGTCTCGGTTCCGGCAGCCAATTGGGGAGCGAACTATTCAAGGCGATGAACAAAATCGATATCGTGCACGTGCCCTACAAGGGTGCTGCCATTGCGTTGACGGCCATGTTGAGCGGTGAAATCGACATGGTGACCTCTACTGTTCCCGCGACCATTCCGCACGTAAATTCCGGCAGGATACGGGCTCTGGCCGTGCTGGCGCCGGAGCGCACGACCGCACTGCCGCAGGCGCCGACGTCCGCCGAAGCCGGCATGCCGGAGCTGGTCGTCATAACCTGGTACGGTCTGTTTTCTCCGGCGGGCGTCAAGTCCGACATCATCGGACAATTGAACACTGAAATCGTCCGGATCATGAGCACGCCCGAAACGAGGAACAAACTTGCCACTGTCGGGCTGAACTCAGCCACCAGCGCGCCGCCGGAATTTGCAAAGTTCGTACGGGCGGAGCATGAAAAGTGGGGTCGTGTCATCAAGAACGCCGGTATTCGCATCCAGCAGTAGCGCTTGCAAAACTGTGAATCACCACGCGTGAACAGGGTCGCCCCGCGGTCGGGGCAGGTAGCCCGTCGAGCCACGGGTAAGCGTAGCGGGGCCGGTTCTTGAACGCATCGCCGGGAATCTCGGCGCTGGCGCCGTTCCGGGTTCGCAGTTTCCGGTTTCAGTGGCCTGCCGATCTGGCGACCTCGTGCGCCTTCGAGATGGAAACCCTGATCCTCGGCTGGTACGTGCTGGTCGAGACCGAGTCGGTGCTGCTGCTCACGCTGTTTGCGTCGCTGCAGTATATCGGCACGCTGTTCGCGCCGATATTCGGTGTCGCTGGGCATCGCATGGGCAACAAAAAACTGCTCGGCATCATGCGCGCCACGTACGCCGCGCTGGCAGCAGCCCTGATGGTTCTGGCATTTCTCGATGCGCTGAACCCGGTGTACGTTTTCGTCATTGCCGCGCTGACGGGCATGGTGCGCCCCTCGGATCTCGTAATGCGCTTTGCCCTGATCGGAGAAACCATGCCGGCCGACAGCTTGTTGGGAGCGACGAGTTTCTCGCATACCACCCAGCACGTTGCCCGCATTCTGGGTGCGCTCGCCGGGGCGGGTTTGGTCGCGACGCTCGGCATGGGACCGGCCTATTCGGTGATTGCATGCCTGTACACGGCCAGCTTCATGCTGACACTGGGCGTTGCGGGTACGCGCCCGCAGCAAACGGCCGTTTTCGCCGATAGCGGGAGCCCCCGCGACAACACCGTGGCAGAAAATCCCGCAGCGGCGGCGGGGGCCACGGCGCGCTCCCCGCAAACGGCCGTCTTCGCCGGTAACGAGTCCGCGCGCCCCCGCGACAACACCGTGGCAGAAAATCCCGCAGCGGCGGCGGGGGCCACGGCGCGCTCCCCGCAAACGGCCGTCTTCGCCGGTAACGAGTCCGCGCGCCCCCGCGACAACACCGTGGCAGAAAATCCCGCAGCGGCGGCGGGGGCCACGGCGCGCTCCCCGCAAACGGCCGTCTTCGCCGGTAACGAGTCCGCGCGCCCCTCCCCATGGCACGACCTTAGGGACGCGGCCACCTACGTCTGGACTACGCCCCAGTTGCTTGCGGCGATGGCCATCGCCTTCCTCGTCAATTTGACGGCGTTTCCGCTGGTAATGGGATTATTGCCTTACGTGGCAAAGGAAATTTATGGTACCGATCAGACCGGGCTCGGTTATCTGGTCGCAAGTAGTGCGTGCGGCGCGCTGCTGGGCACCCTGGCTCTCAGCAGGACCGGCCACGTCATCCGGGCGGGCCGCATGATGATCGGCTTCTGCGCGGTCTGGTACGCGCTGATCCTGGCGTTCGCCCAGACGCGAAATCCGGCCGGCGGCATCGCGCTGCTGCTGCTTGCCGGCGTGGCACAAAGCCTGAGCCTGGTTCCGATGCTGGCCATGCTGCTGCGTACCTCGGATGCCGAGTTCCGCGGTCGCGTCATCGGAATGCGTATGCTCGCGATCTACAGCCTGCCGATCGGACTCATGATCTCGGGCCCGCTGATCGATCGCTTCGGTTACCCGGCGACCGCAACGCTCTATTGCGCAATCGGCCTGATGTTCACGCTGCTGATCGCGTGGCGCTGGCGCGACCATCTGTGGAGGCTCGACGCGCCGGCAAACCTGCGATGAGCGGGTTATTTCAGATTTGCGTTGAAGAAAGCGATGGTGCGCGACCACGCCAGTTTGGATGCGGCTTCGTCGTAGCGGGGTCCGGTGTCGTTAAGAAAAGCGTGGTTGGTGTTCGCATACATATGCATTTCGTACTTCACGCCACTCGCTTTGAGTGCAGCTTCATAGGCAGGCCAGCCCTTGTTGATGCGTTCATCTAGGGCTGCATAGTGGAGCAAAAGCGGCGCTTTGATCCGGGCGGCGTCCGCTGCGGCCGGCTGGCTGCCGTAGAACGTCACCGCGGCCGCGAGATCCGGTACCCGTACCGCCACCAGGTTGGCGATGCCACCGCCAAAGCAAAAGCCCACGACACCGATTTTGGCGGTGCATTCGGGACGCGATTTCAGATAGCCGGCGGCAGCCACCAGGTCTTCGGTCCGTTTCCCGACGTCGAGCTTGGCGAACAGTTCCCGCGCCTTGTCCTCGTCGCCCGGGTAACCGCCCGCCGGCGTGAGCGCGTCGGGCGCGAAGGCCACGAAATTCTCCACCGCCAGGCGCCGCGCAACGTCTTCGATATGCGGATTTAAGCCGCGGTTCTCGTGTATGACCACCACGCCGGGCAATTTTCCGGCGGCGTTTGCCGGCCGCGCGAAATACCCGCGCATGGTTCCCGAACCCTGCGGTGAAGAATAGGTCAGGTATTCGGTCCTGATCCGCGCGTCGTCCTGGGCGACCTGCTGGGCAAGCGCGTAGTTGGGACTGAGACTTTCCAGCATGGCCGCAGCGGTGAACCCGCCGACTGCGAATTTAGCGGCGCGGTCCAGAAAATCGCGGCGGCTGATCATGCCGTGAACATAACCATCGTACAGCCTGAGAACGTCTGGTGGAAAATCGCTGGCTACATGTCGCGGCATAATGGCTTCTCCTTTGTTTGAATATTACAACAGGTCAGCCCCGAGGGTGATGCTTCGCGTGCAGCTGCTTCAGCCGCTCGCGGGCGACGTGCGTGTAAATTTGCGTGGTTGAAATGTCGGAATGGCCGAGCAGCAATTGCACGACACGCAGGTCGGCGCCGTGATTGAGCAGATGGGTTGCGAACGCGTGGCGCAGCGTGTGCGGCGAAATCGGCTTGTTGATCCCGGCGCGTGCGGCGTGGCGTTTGAGCAGCCGCCAGAACGACTGGCGCGACATTGCGCCGCCGCGGCCGGTGACAAATAGCGCGTCCGCCGAGTGCTTCCCCAGAATCCGCGGCCGTGACTCCGTGAAGTAGCGCTTGATCCACGCCAATGCCTCCTCGCCAAGCGGCACCAGCCGCTCCTTGGCGCCTTTGCCGATGACGCGCACCACGCCCATGTCCTGGCTCACCTGCGAAATTCCGAGAGTCACCAGCTCGGAAACACGCAGTCCGCTGGCATAGAGCGTCTCGAGCATGGTGCGGTCACGCAGTCCCAGCGCCTCCTCGATATCGGGCGCGTCGAGCAGCTTCTCGACGTCTTCTTCGGTCAGGCTTCTGGGAAGCCCCCGCGGCAGCTTGGGCGCGTCTATGTTAAGGCTGGGGTCGGTACTGATCCTGCCCTGGCGCAGTTCGAATTGATAGAAGCGCTTGAAGCTCGACAGCAGGCGGCTGGTGGTGGTGGCTTTGGCGCGGCCGGCAACCCGGTGCGCGAGATAGGCGAGCAGATCGCCATGGTCGGCGTCGAGCAACCGCTTGTGGTGCTGCTCGTCGAGCCAGAGATGGAAATGAGCCAGGTCGCGGCGATAGCTCTCGAGCGTGTTGCGCGCGAGCCCGTCTTCCAGCCACAACGAGTCGCAGAATTCGTCGAGCAGCGGATCGTCAGATGCCTTCATGGCGCAACAGCCATCGCTTGATTTCGAGCGGCGCGCCGCTGCGCGCCTTCATGAATCCGCCGATGCCGCGGCTCGCGACCACGCGATGACACGGAATCACCAGCGGAATGCGGTTGGCGCCGCACGCGCCGCCCACCGGCCGCGGCGCGCTTTTCAGCCGCTGCGCGACTTCGAGATAAGTCAGCGTCGCGCCGCTGGGGATCAAGCAAATTTCCTGCCACACGCGGCTTTGAAATGCAGTGCCGACGAATTCGAACGGCAGATCGAACCGGAATTCAGGGTCGTCGAGATAGCGCTCGATCTGGCGGCACACTTTTGCGGCGAGACTGTTGGTTGGCGCCAGCGTCGCGGCGCCGCGCGGCAGATATTCGATGCCGGTCAGCCGTTCGCCCGGGGCACGAATTCCGAGCACCGCGAACGGTGTCGCCAGCCTGGCGTCGAATGATTCCGGAAACTGGCGCGCGCTAACCGCCACCCCGGCACGCGAGGTAAACGGACGATAGACGAGGTCATCCCGTCGCAGCATGGGCTTGCGGCTTGCGCAGTTTCTGCATCACCACCACCGCAGCGAACAGCACAAGTCCGATAACGTCGAACATGGCGCGCGGATACACCAGCATCATTCCGGCGATGACCAGCATCCAGCGCTCGGGCACGGTCGTTTTGCGGAACAGCCAGCCCTGCAGCCCGCCTGCCAGCGCGGCAATGCCGATGGCGGCGGTCATCGTCACCTGCGCAATCGACAGCCAGTCGGCCTTGGCGAGGTTCTTGAACGAACCGTCGAGCAACAGCCCGACGCCCGATGGATCCAGCACGAACATGAATGGCACCAGGAACGCCGGCGCAGTGTATTTCCAGCATTGCAGGGTCGTGCGGTAGGGGCCGCCCCCGGTAATCGCCGCCGCCGCAAATGGCGACAGCGCGGTCGGCGGTGAAACCTCCGACAGCACGGCGTAGTAGAAAATGAACATGTGCGCCGCATAATCCGGCACGCCGAGCTTGATCATGGCCGGCGCCGCGATCACAGCACAGATGATGTAGGACGCCGTCACCGGCACCGCGAGACCGACGATCCATACGATCAATGAAGTATAGAAAGCAGTAAGCAACAGCCTCATGTCGTGCAGCAGTTCAGGGGTATTCGCCGCGCCCAGCATCGTCCACAGGCTGACCAGTGCCTGCGCGCCGGAGTCCGCATAATCGAGCACGATCGCACTGAATTTGAGCCCGAGCCCGGTAAGGGTCACCACCCCGACGATGATGCCGGCCGAGGCGCAGGTCATGGCGACGGTCAGCACGCTCAACGAGCCGCCTTCCAGCGACTTGATCAGACCGGAACTCCAAAAACCTTTTATCCACGGCAGGCGCCCGCGGAACCAGTCGTACGAAACGAGCGCCGAGTCACGCCTTAAAAACGACAGCACAAAGGTCACGACTGTCGCATAGAACACTGAAAGCACCGGTGAGTAGCCGAGCAGCATGAACACAACGATGGCCACCAGCGACACGAAATGAAACCAGTAGCGGGCGGCAATCGCGCTGGCGCGCTGCTGCTTCTCGAGCACCACCGTTTTCATTCCGAACTTGAGCGCGTCGATCTCGACCATGACGAAAATAGCGAGATAGAACAGTATCGTCGGGATAGTGGCCATCAGGATGACATCGAGATACGAAATCTTCAAAAACTCGGCGATCAGGAACGCGGCCGCGCCCAGCACCGGTGGCGAGAGTATCGCGCCCAATCCGCCAGCGGCGAGCAACCCTCCCGCAGCCTCCTTGCCATAGCCCGACTTGGCGAGCAGCGGATAGGCGACCGCACCCAGAGTCACGGTCGTTGCCACGCCGGAACCTGACGGGCCACCGAGCAGGAACGAACCCATGACCACCGCCCGGCCCGCACTCGAGGGTTTGCCGCCCATTGCGGCAAACGAGAAATCGATGAAGAATTTTCCCGCTCCCGAAAACTGCAAAAACGCCCCGAAAATGGTGAACAGAATAATGAGCGTCGAAGAAACGTCCACCGCCACGCCGAATATGCCCTCCAGCGTCATGTACAAGGACCCGGTCAACCGCG